>Ga0335085_10010702_pt1 | contig 13688 bp, 13 predicted proteins | sample Lox_Sample_45_FD_206712 | JGI IMG/M metagenome (GOLD analysis project Ga0335085, IMG submission 206712) | Soil microbial communities from Loxahatchee National Wildlife Refuge, Florida, United States - Lox_Sample_4.5 | ecosystem: Environmental > Terrestrial > Soil > Wetlands | place: USA...
CCGGTTCGATGAGCGGGATGTGGAAACGGAGCCACGGCCGAACCAGTGAGGCACCGCCAGACGAAAGGGGCGGCTACAGATATGTTCGACCTACCGCCACCGCGCCACATCTCGACTCTACGCACGGGAGACCTGTGGAGTCGCCCTGCAAGGGGTCCGCTTCTCTAGAACAGCCGTCATTCCCCGTGGCCCGAAGATCGATTGGACGACTTCCCAACGATCGGCGTCCCATCGGATTACGAGCGGAGACTGCGCGGGCATCCCGCCTATCGATGCCTTTGTGAGAAATTTGTGAGACGCTGAACGCTGCTATAGTCTAATTCTTTGAATATTTTGGCGTCCCCTAGGGGATTCGAACCCCTGTTACCGCCGTGAGAGGGCCGATCTTGGCCGCTGCAGTACGTTGACCACGCCGTCGCCAGGTCGCCCTTTTCGCTGCGCCGATAGCTTCGCTCGGCAGCAAGGGCCCGGGCATGCCGCGCACTCGCAAAGGATCGTCGCTGAACCCGCCGGGCATGTAAGCTGTCTGTTAAGCACGAATTTGCACCGTTTAACATCGTCTATCATCGTATTCCGGAAGGTGGAATTCAGGGTGGAACGATGATGGAATTGGAGGTTAAGTGATTGAAAATACGATGAAAGAGAGCGAGATTGCTTCGCTGCGCTCGCAATGACGGCTCCAGCATCAATGCGCCACGGCGGCGGCGCCGTGCTCATCGACGAGGGCGCCGGTGGTGAAGCGATCGAGCGCGAACGGGGCGGCGAGCGGGTGCGGTTCGTCGCGTGCGATGGTATGTGCGAAGACATGGCCGGCGCCCGGCGTCGCCTTGAACCCGCCGGTGCCCCAGCCCCCGTTGAGATACAGCCCGGCCACCGGCAGCTTGCCGATGATCGGCGACGCGTCCGGGCAGACATCGACGATTCCCGCCCACGACCGCAGCATCTTCAGCCGTGAAAATATCGGAAACAGTTCGAGTGCGGCGGCCATCTGCGCCTCGATGATATGGAACGAGCCTCGCTGGGCGTAGGAGTTGAACGCGTCGATCCCGGCACCCATCACCAATTCACCCTTGTCCGACTGGCTGACATAGACATGCACGGTGTTCGACATCACCACGCAATCGAGCACCGGCATTACCGGCTCGGAGACCAACGCTTGCAGAGGATGGCTTTGCAGCGGCAGCCGCACCCCGGCCATCGCCGCCAGCACCGAATTATGCCCGGCGGCGCAGATCGCCACCTTGTCGGCGACGATCGTGCCGCGCGTTGTTTCGATCGCGTCGACTCGACCGCCCGAGACGCGCAGCGCGGTTACCTCGCAATTCTCGATGATGTCGACGCCGCGCGCGTCGGCTGCGCGCGCATAACCCCAGGCAACGGCATCGTGGCGCGCGACCCCGCCGCGCCGCTGCAAGGTCGCGCCGAGCACCGGGTAGCGCGCACTCTTTTCGATGCTAAGGATCGGGCAGAACGCCTTGACCGCCTCCGGCTCCAACCATTCCGCGTCGATGCCGTTCAGCTGATTGGCGTTGACCCGGCGCACCCCTTCGCGCACATCGGCCAGGGTGTGTGCCAGGTTCAAGACGCCGCGCTGCGACAGCATCAGGTTGAAGTTCAGCTCGACAGAGAGGCCTTCCCACAATTTCAGCGAATGCTCGTAGAGCCGGACGCTTTCGTCCCACAGGTAGTTGGAGCGGATGATCGTCGTGTTGCGCCCGGTATTGCCGAGGCCGATCGGCCCTCTCTCGAGCACCGCGACATCGCTGATGCCGTGCTCCTTGGCGAGGTAGTAGGCGGTGGCGAGCCCATGCCCACCGCCGCCGATAATCGCCACCTGATAACGCGGTTTCGGTGCCGGCTTTCGCCACAGCGGTTCCCATCCGCGATGACCGCCCAGCGCGTGCCGAACCAGCGCCGCAAACGAATAATGCTGCATTAGCCCGCGGGCTTGGGCGGCATCGGCAGGTTGAGCAGCCGCGCCGCGTTGCCGCCAAGGATCGCCCGGCGCTCGTTCTCGTCGAGAAACTCCGCGCGTTCGATAAACCCGACCGGGTCGATCTCGCCCATATCGGCGGGGTAATCGGTGCCGACAAGAATGTGGTCGACCCCGTACTCCTCGACGAGATGCTGAAGCTGGTGATGGGTGTAGACCAGCGCGTCGAAATAAAGCCGCTTCAGATAGGTCGTCGGCATGTGCTTGATGCACGTGCAGGTGTCGGGACGCGCCGCCGCGGCATGGTCAATGCGCCCGGAATAGGCCGGCAGATAGCCGCCGCCATGAGCGCAGACCATCTTCAGGTTCGGGAAATCCTGCAGCACACCGCCAAAAATCAACTCGTGCAACGCAACGGTCGTATCGAGCGGGTTGCCGATGACGTTGGCAAAATAATGGTCGTAAAACCGGCGCGGCTCGGTGAATCCGTCCGGGTGCATAAAGATCAGCATCCCCAGTTCCTCGCAGCGCGCGAAAATCTTGCGGAAACGGTCGTCGGACAGCGCCGCGCCGGCGACATGCGTCATGATCTCGATGCCACGAAACCCGTGATCATTGTGGATGCGGTCGAGTTCCTTTACCGCCAGGTCGGGCGCCTGGAACGGCACCGTGCCCAGCCCGGTAAAGCGGTCGGGGTATTTGCCGCAAATCTCGGCGAGAAAATCGTTGATCTCGCGCGAGATCGCCAATCCCAAATCGGCATCGGCCCCGTAATAGGTCTGGCGCGGCGCGGGAGAGATCGCCTGCACGTCGATGCCCATCAAATCCATGTCGGCGATGCGCTGTTCCGGCGAGCGCCCTTGTTCCACCGTGCGGGCGCCGTTGGCACGGTTCTGTGCCTGGCTTTGCGGGTTGGCATAGGTTTCGAGATACCATTTGGCGACGGCGTCGTTGCCCTCGACCATTTCGGCGGCCTTGTCGCTGCGCACATGGCAGTGGATGTCGATCGTGTGCCACTTGCCCCGCGCGTGCGCGGGGCCGGGAAAACGGCCGGGGATCGGCGTCCCGCGGCTCAAGACGTCTTGCGGCAGGCAGGTAAACAGCATCTGGGCGTCCCTCCTCGATCAAGTGCGGCACCGGCCCACTCCTCCACCCGGCCACCCAATCAGCACACTCTCGTTCGGTGGCCGGGTGGAGGAGTGGGCCGGCACCGAGAGCCGGGCGGAGGCCCGGCTCATTTGTAAGACGATTTGATCTTAGCCGGTTTCTTTTGCGTTTGACCTCACCCGTCGCGGCTCGTCATGCTTCACGCAAAGCGAAAGCGCGCAACAGGAGGAAGCCATGTCGGTTCGTCTCGTCATCTCGATCAGCGCGGCACCGGGTAAAGGCAATGAATTGCTGCAGGCGATGAAGGCGCGTTGCGAGCTGTCGCGCACCGATGCGGGCTGTCTGCAGTTCGAGGTGTTCCAGAGCGCCGACAACCCCGACCGCCTAGCGCTGCTCGAATTGTGGGAAACGCCGGAGGCGCTTGCGGCCCATGCCAAGCTGCAAGCGGCACGGCCGCCTTTGCCCGAGGGATTGCGGCTCGGCGGCGGCGAGCGCGAGGATTACACGTATAATCGGACGCGGTGATTTTCTCTTCGTCACCCCCGCGCAGGCGGGGGTCCAGGGCAGCGGTTCTGTCACCGGCTCCTGGGTTCCCGCTTTCGCGGGGATGACGAGGTAAGCGAACAGGGGGCCGGCGATGAAAGTCTCGTTCTTCGAAACCGGGCGCTATCAGACGCCGGTGCCGCTGCCGGCGGAATGGCCGGCGGCGCCCGCCAACTACTCGCCGGAGGCCGGCGACAAGGCATATCAGGCGATGATCGAGCGCGTCGAATATTGCGAGCGGATCGGCTTCGACTGGATCAGCCTGTCCGAGCACCACTATTCGCCGCGCATCCTGACCCCGTCGCCGATCGTTTCGGCCGCCTATGTCGCGGCCAAGGTCAAGAACATCAAGATCGCGCTGCTCGGCCCGATCGTGCCGCAAGCCAACCCGATCCGCATCGCCGAGGAATTGGCGATGGTCGACACCATGTCGCAAGGCCGTCTCGTCGTCGGCCTGCTGCGCGGCACGACCAACGAATATCTCAGCTTTGACCTCAACCCAGCCGAGGGCCGCGAGAAGACCGACGAGGGCATGGAGCTGATCCTCAAGGCATGGACCGAGCCGCAGCCTTTCGGCTGGCAAGGCCGCTATTTCCAATACCGCACCGTTTCGGTTTGGCCGCGCCCGTTGCAGCAGCCGCACCCGCCGACCTACGCGCTCGGCACCAGCAAAGAGAGCTGCGATTTCGCGGCGCGCAACCATCTCGGCCTCGGCGTCTCCTATGGCCCGTTCGAGGTTATGGCGAAATCGACCAACTACTATCGCCAGCAATGCAAGGAATACGGCTGGGAGCCGGGGCCTGACGACATCATCTACCGGGCGAACATGCTGCTCGCCGAAACCGATGACGAGGCCGACAAGCGGTTGAAAGCGCAGCAGGGTGCCGCGCCGTTCCCGATGCGCCCGGCGCTGCGCGAGGCGATGATCGCGGCCGACAAGCGCAACATTGCGGGCGAGACACGGCAGGCCAATGTCAATGGCGTGCTGCCGGTGACCTTTTCCGGCGGGCCCGACACGGTCGTCGAGCAGATCCGCAAGGCTCGCGAGGTGATGGGTGCCGGTGTGCTCGACCTGTCGCTCACCAGCCCCGGCTCGGGTGATCTCGGGGCGCTGATGGACGCCGTCGAGCTGTTCGGCAAGACCGTGCTGCCGCGCATCAAAGATATCTAGACTGCGCGAAGGCCGGTCTGGCAATGCCCGGCAACACTTTGTTCGACCGCCTGGTCGCGGCTTCGGGCGCGACCTGGCCAGCCTACACCAGACACGACTTTGTCCTGCGCCTCGCGAAGGGTGATCTGCCGGAAGCCGCGTTCCGCCACTACCTGATCCAGGACTACCTGTTTCTGCTGCATTTCAGCCGCGCCTGGGGACTGGCGATCTACAAATCCGACACGCTGGCCGAGATGCGCCGCGCGCAAGCGCTCGTCGCGGCGACGCTCGATGTCGAGATCGGGCTGCATGTCGAGTATTGTCGCGGCTGGGGCATCGATGTCGCCGCGATGCAGACCGCGCCCGAAGCCCTGCAAACCGTCGCCTATACACGCTTTGTGCTCGATCGGGGCCTCGCCGGTGACCGGCTCGATCTGGAGGTAGCCTTGGCGCCCTGCATCATCGGCTATGCTGAGATCGCTGCAGAGCGTCTGGCCGACCCCGCCACCAAGCTCGACGGCAACCCGTACAAAAGCTGGCTCGACATGTACGCTGGTGCCGAATACCAGGCGCTCGCGGCCGAAGCGAGAGCTGCGCTCGACGAGCAATACGCGCGCCGGGGCGGCGAAGGCCGCTTCCCCGCACTGGCGGCGACGTTTACCGCCGCCACCCGTCTCGAAGCCGATTTCTGGCAGATGGGCCTCGACGCCGCGCGCTGAGTGCCGATATTAGGCCGATGCTGCCGCTCGACGATATCGACCTGCCGGCAAATCCGGCTGACCACCGCATCGTCGTCGCGATGTCGGGCGGGGTGGATTCGTCGCTGACCGCCGCGCTGCTGGCGCGCGCCGGTTACGATGTCGTCGGCATCACCCTGCAGCTTTACGATCACGGCGCCGCGACCGGCCGTAAGGGCGCGTGCTGCGCCGGGGAGGATGTGCGCGACGCGGCGGCGGTGGCCGCGCAACTCGGCATTCCGCATTACGTGCTCGATTACGAGGCGCGGTTTCGCGAGGCGGTGATCGAGGATTTCGCTGACAGCTACGGTCGCGGCGAGACGCCGATCCCGTGCATCCGCTGCAACGAGCGGGTCAAGTTCCGCGACCTGCTCGGCACCGCGCGCGATTTGGGCGCGAGCGCACTGGCGACGGGGCATTACGCGCGCCGCCTGCGAACCGCCGACGGGCCCGCGCTCTACCGCGCCAAGGACGCCGCGCGAGACCAGAGCTATTTTCTCTATCGCACGACCCGCGACGAGCTGGCTTTTCTGCGCTTTCCGCTGGGCGGGTTGACCAAGGGCGAGACCCGCGCGCTGGCCCGCGAACTCGGCCTGCCGGTCGCCGACAAGCCGGACAGCCAGGACATCTGTTTTGTGCCGCAAGGCTCCTATGCCGATATCGTCACACGGCTGCGGCCGGAAGCCGGCGAGCCGGGCGACATCGTCGACGAGGCGGGGCACGTGCTGGGCCGGCATCGCGGCATCGCCCATTTTACCGTCGGCCAGCGCAAGGGGATCGGCATCGCTGCGCCCGAACCGCTTTATGTGCTGCGGTTGGAGCCGGCGATGCGGCGTGTCGTAGTTGGCCCTTATCGCGCGCTCGCTCAGAACCGCGCCCAGCTTGATGCGATCAACTGGCTGGATGACCCTCTGGCAGCGGGGGAATGCCGCAGGGTCTCCGCCAAGCTGCGCTCAGCACAGCCGCCGGTGCCGGCGACGCTTTACGCCCGCGACAACGACGAGGCGGAACTGGTACTGACCGCCGCAGCCGGGGCGATCGCGCCCGGCCAGGCCGCGGTGCTCTATGACGGCGACCGCGTGCTCGGCGGCGGCTGGATCAGGCGGACTCCTTGACCGGTGGCGGGGTATCTCTTATATGGCCGCCCTCGGCTGTCTTCCGGGGCGGGGTAGCTCAGTTGGTCAGAGCAGCGGACTCATAAGCCGAAGGTCGGCGGTTCAAATCCGCCCCCCGCTACCAAATGATTTCAATGGGTTATATCGATATATGCCGCCCAAGGGCGGCTTTTTCATGTCGCAACCGCTTGCAACAAATCTTCCGCATTTTCAATGGTTTCCAAAACCTTCCGGAGAATCCGTGCGACATGGGTGCGACAAGGCTCAAAAGTGTGCCGGCCGCTGCTTACTGCCCATCATCATCAGGATCACCTTCAGTCAGCAGCATGGACAACATCGACAGAGTTGCCGGGCTGAAAGTTACGTCGGCGCGCATTCCCGGTCCCGGATGCGGCTGGTTTTCGGCTCCGTAAATGACGGCGTGGCGTTGTCCATTTTGATCAACAAAATGGAGCGTCGCTTCAGGCCATGTGGTGCAGACCACAAGTCCCTCAATTTTGATTCGTGATCTGAGTTTTTTCCACGAGGCCAACAAAAGCACCAGGAGGTCAGTGAGGCAGCGGGCGCCCTCGAAAGGTTGGCCTATCGGAGCCATCAGGCCATAGGTTTGCACCGCGTCCGGAATGTCTCGGGCACGTCTAGCGGCCGCTAATCCGATAAGGATGGCGGCAGCGTGCTCTACCGTAATGTCTGGCGCGTTGAGGCCTCGGCCGCCAACGGGGAGCACCCCACTCCCGCGTAGCTGTCGCGTGCATTGGTCGATTTCCGATTCGCTCCAAAAAGAGAGCGACGATAGGTCCCGCTCGAACTGTCTGGCCCGCATCCCAACGGTGGCCCTTCGCTCCGGAAACATAGAGAATTTACGTCGATATGGAAAAATTACAATAAGCCTATTGAAAGTTTCCCAAATGCGGCGTAACGGAAATTATCCAAATAGATTGCGGAGGATTTCTCGAAGATGGCCGAGCAGAACGATCTGCTGAGTGGCGTGCCGCAAATTTCCACCTTCTTGCGTGACGAGGTGGGCATGTTGGACGCCGACGAGCGCCGCACGTACTACCTCTTAGAGACCAAAATCATACCCGCCGGAAAACTCGGCGGTCGCTGGATCGCAAGCCGTCAGAAGATCAAGCGACGCATAGCCGATCTTGTATCGGGTGAGGCCGCATAAAATGGCCTCAAATGACTTGGCGGCAGCCGCAAACACCGAAGCTGTCGAGTTTCCGTAATGACTATAGCGATTTGTTCAGAGCCGCTTGTTCCGGCGGAAGTTGATCTTCGCGACTATCCGTACATTCCGCTCTACATCGAGCGGTTGTTCAACTCCGACACATGGGCATTGTGCGACGCCGACGAGAAGGTTGCGGCACTGAGGTTATGGTGCAGGAGCTGGCATGAAGAGCCCGCGGGCTCGCTGCCCGATAATGATCGACTCCTAGCTGAGCGCGCCGGGTACGGCGTGGCGGTCAGGGCATTCCTCGCCGTCAAACAGAATGCCATGCGAGGATGGGTGCTCTGCAACGACGGGCGCCTCTACCACCACGTTGTTGCGTCGATCGCCCTCGATGTCTGGCGGACAAAGCGGCGGACACAAGACAAAAACTCAGCGGAGCGGCAGCGCAAAAGGCTCAAGCGTGCCGGCTTGTCCGGCGGACAAATGGCGGATGTCCGGCGGACAAACGATGTATGTCCGGCGGACACATGGCCGACTTCCAGCGACGCGTCCGCCGGATGTCCGCCGGAAAATGCTCTTAAGGGAGAGATAAAAGAAATATCCGGTGCTATCGCACCGGCGAGTGCGCCCCCAAGCGATCCGATCAAAGACCTATGGCAGCGTGGTCTCGCTGTGCTTGGCGGCGCGACGCCACAAGCTCGGTCGCTGCTGGGAAAACTTCGAAAAACTCATGGTGATGTTGTGGTGCTGCAGGCTATCGCGCGATGCGAGGCTGAGCAGCCATGCGATCCCCCCGCATACCTAATCAAATCTTGCGAAGCGCGAGGGACTGGTCATGCCCAACGAAAACCGTCACCAGCGGCCACCTTTTTCGAGGTCGGACCGCAGGCCGTCGATGCAATTATGGAACGACAGGGCGTCCATGAGCGAGAAGGCGGCATTGATCGGGCGGCTCATGAGCCACTACTGGCTGGCGGATGAGCACCCCGCAGTTCGCAGGAGCCAGTTGGAGGATTGGTTGAGCGATTTGGCGGACTTTTCTCCTTCGGTTGTGGCCGACGCCTGCGCTGAATGGCGCCGTCGTGATGACAACCGACGACCGCTGCCAGGCCAGGTCAGAACGATTTGCTTTCGAATTCGAGAAGAGCAGGTCGAAAGGCAAACTGCGATTGAAGACAGGACAAAGCTTTGGCCACGGGAACTCGAAGAATTATGGGGGCCGTCGCCCGACGGTCCGCTCGCCCGACAGCGAGCCCTCGATGAAGCTAAGCATCGTCAAGCTGAACAAAATAGACGGTTAGACGAACTCGCCAAACATCGAATGCTCGAAGCCAGCGGGTAGGGTGGGGGCCTATTGGATCTCTGTCGCTTTGGGGGTCAGCGACCGCAACGGGCTCATTCGCAGATTTTTTTTCTTACAACAACAGATTTGATAGCAACGCCGGAATCAAACGTATTCAATCAGAGGAATTTAATAGCAGGCTGGCCGCATATGTGAGGGTTATTTTTCTAAGTTCAGTCCAGCTGCGTGCTGTCTTGGTGGGCTTTTCCTTTTTAATTTCCGGATATTGCATACGAGTGCCCAATGCGGTCCCGGTACCCAAAAGGCACCGGAGATTGCCTACCCCCCCTTGGGCAGAAGGCCCGAAAAAAATAGCCGCGACATTGATACCGAATATTTGGATGAAGATCGCTCCGGCGTCGACGGCCGGCGCATCTCCTTCGGGGGCCAGGCAGGCGACGACAAGGAAATCATCGGCACCGGCACGGCGAGCGCATGGTCGTCGACCTCGCACGCCTGTCGGTGCCGCCTGGAGGCGAAACGGGTGTCGTAGCCGCAACTGGGCTGTCGTTTTCGTCTCCGCAAGGCTGGCCTAAACGGGAAACAGCCGGTCCAACTGATCAGTCGGCCGAGCGATCGGGACCTGGGTACGGGGGAACGCAGACGTGCGCGCATTGCAGGTTCGGCCGGAAGGCCTGGTCTACGCCGAGGTTCCCGATCCGGACATCGGACCGGATGACGTGCTCGTCCGGGTCGAAGCGGCCGGGATCAACTACATCGACACCAATGCCTTTCTGAGTGCAAAGCCGGATCACATGCCGCTGCCGCTGGGAGGCGAGGCCGGCGGCACTGTGGTCGCTACCGGTGCAGCAGTCAGCGATATCGCGGTCGGTCAGCCGGTATGTTTTCGTGGCGCGCGCGGAGCGTTCGCCGAGCTGGTGGTCATCCCTGCCGGACGCGTCGTGCCAGTGCCGGAAGGCTTTGACCTGCGCCTCGCCTCGGGCCTGATTGCCAACGGGCTCAGCGCCCATTACCTGGTCACCAGCGCCTATGCCGTGCGGCCCGGCGATACGGTCCTGGTGCACGCGGCTGCCGGCGGCGTTGGGCGGATGATCGCCCGCCTGGCAAAGAACCGCGGCGCGCGCGTTCTTGGCACCGTTTCCACCGCGGCGAAAGCGGTGGCGGCCCGCGAATCGGGTGTCGACGAGACAATCAATTGCGCCAGCGGCGATTTCGCGGCCGAGGTGATGCGCCTCACCGGGGGCGATGGCGTGCACGCAGTCTACGACAGCGTGGGCGCGGCCACGTTCCTCAAGGGGCTGGGCGTCCTACGCACGCCCGGGACGATGGTTTCGTTCGGCGAGACGTCCGGACCCGTCGCGCCCTTGGACATCCGCCTGCTGGCGCCGAAATCGCTGTCGCTGCTCAGAACCGGGCTGAACGCCTATATCGCGACTACGGAGGAACTCCGCCGCCGCGCGGCCGATGTTTTCCGCTGGGTCCAAGAAGGCGCGCTCACCGCGCATTATCACGCCGAATACCCCATGGCGGAGGCAAAGCGGGCCTTTGATGCCCTGCGCAACCGCGAGACGATCGGCAAGCTCCTGCTCATTCCGTGAGAACCGACAGTATGCCGATATCGGGCGCGGTCAGGGCGGGCGTGCCGAGCGACATCGACGGCCCCTATGCCTGGCTGCGGCTGCTCGCTTCTGTGCTCATCAGCACCATCGGCGGGGTCGGCATGTGGTCGATCACCGTCGTGCTGCCGACTCTCCAGGCCGATTTCGGGGTCAACAGAGCGGATGTTTCATTGGCCTATACCGCAGTGATGGCGGGTGCCGTTCTTGGCGGTCCCGTGATGGGACGCCTGTCCGACAAGTTCGGCATCGTTGCTCCAGTTGGCATAGGCTGCGCGATGCTGGCTTTAGGGCTCGCATTGGCCAGCCAAGCGGCTGCAATTTGGCAATTCGCGGTGATCCACGGGTTGTTGATCGGCATCGGAACCTCGGCCAGCTTCGGACCCGTCATCGCGGATATTTCGCTTTGGTTTGAGCGACGGCGCGGTATTGCCGTCGCGATCTGCTCCAGCGGTAGTTACCTCGCCGGCACCGTCTGGCCGTTGGTCATCCTGCCCTTGGCACAGTCGGCAGGGTGGCGACATACCTATCTGGGGATCGCCGTCTTTTGCCTAGGCTCGATGCTGCCGCTGCTGCTGGCGTTGCGCCGCCGGCTGCCGCTCGAGTACCGAATGCGAGCCCGGCCGGCCGATGCCGCGCCGGCGGAATCGCCGGGCGCTGCCATGAACCGACTGCAATTGCTGCTCGTACTGGCCGGCACCTCCTGTTGTATCGCAATGGCGATGCCGCAAGTCCATATCGCTGCCTATTGTTCCGATCTTGGTTACGGGCCGGCGCACGGCGCGCAGATGTTGTCGCTGATGTTTGGGACGGGGATCATCAGCCGGCTCGGGTTCGGGTGGGTCGCCGACCGCATCGGCCCCGCACCGGCTTGGCTGATCAGCTCGTCGCTGCAGGCCGCATCGCTGCTTGGCTATTTCGCAGCGAACGGCCTCACCTCGCTCTACGTCGTCACCGCGATATTCGGTTTTGTCCAGGGCGGTATCGTCCCGACCTATGCGCTCATCGTCCGGGAGAACTACCCACCATCCGAAGCAGGCAGTCGGGTCGGGTTGGTGCTCTCGTCGACTCTCGCCGGGATGGCCATCGGCGGCTGGATGTCGGGTGCGATCTTCGATGCGACACTGTCGTACCGGGCGGCCTTTCTCAACGGCTTCGCCTGGAATCTACTGAACATGGGGATCGCGATCTGCATTCTGCTCCGCCTGCCGCAATACCGCGCGACGAGGTTCGCATGAGATCGAGCGATCTGGGGGGCACCCGGTGACCGAGCTTAGTGCGTCTCACCCTCCTCCATCGGCGACCGCGAAGCCGGGCTGACCGTAAACACCAGTCGCTTGCCGCTGAAGTACAGGGCCGGTTCGTCATCCGGCCCCTCCCTCAAAGCCACCATCGTCGGTTTCTGCCAACTGCTCCAATAGCAAGGCTGCAAAATCGCGTTCCGCGGTCGCTCAGTGTTAGTCTGGGGCTCATGCGTGTTGGGGCCGGACGAGGCACCTTACGGCAGGAGGATTGGCGTGAGCCAGGGCGAATTCCACAAGGTCTGGCTGGATCAGTGCGAGGCTGCCGAAGGTATCAGGCTGCGCCATGGACCAAAGGCGGCATTCGATTATGTCGTTGCTGAAAAACTGTTGAATTTCGCGGCGGCGGCCGCCGACCGACCCGAGTTCGCGCGGGAGCTGCCCCAGTTTGTTGCGTGCGTGCGAGGCTTCTTTACTCCTGCGGAGTTGCAGACTCACTTCGCCCGGATCGAACACGAATGGATGGTCCAGGAGGCCCTTTCGGCTGAAATTGACGAAGAAGAAGACCCGCTCCGTGAAGGTCCAGCGGCGGACACGCGGCGCGCCCGACGATTTTCCATCATCAAGGATTTGCTGACAGCGACGGAGCTGGGGATTTCGTGAACGTTGCGCTAAAGCCGCGCCCGGACACCTCGACCCAGGAAGTCCTGGCGGGTTTCGTCGAGCGGGTCACGTTTCACAACGCCGAAAACGGCTCTTGCGTTTTGCGCCTCAAGGCGCGCGGCCACCGCGACCTGGTCACCGTCGTGGGGCACGCCGCCAGCATCTCCGCCGGTGAATGGGTCACCGCGGGCGGCCAATGGGTCAACGACCGCACGCACGGGCAGCAGTTCAAGAGCCGCTTTCTGCGCAGCTCGGCGCCGACGACGACGGAAGGGATCGAGAAGTATCTCGGTTCGGGTATGATCCGTGGCATCGGTCCGGTCTACGCCAGAAAGCTGTTCAAGGCGTTCGGCGCCAAGGTCTTCGATGTCATCAAGGCCGAACCCGATCGCTTGCGCGAGGTCACCGGTATCGGCCGATGCGCGCCAGGCGCATCACCGATGCCTGGGCCGAGCAGAGGTCTTCCTGCATAGCCACGGCGTCGGCACGGCCCGTGCGGTCCGCATCTTCAAGACCTACGGCGCCGACGCTGTCCAGGTCATGACCGGCAATCCTTATCGCCTGGCCCGCCACATTCGCGGGATCGGCTTCAAGCCCGCCGATGCCATCGCGCTATTCGCCGGTGAGATCGAACTGCATACCTGATCGTAGCGCGAACGGCGCGACAACGAATCGCTTTTAACAAATGGGGCGGCTCGCAAGGATTCGTGCGTCGCAGCGAGAGCTTGACGAGATACAGTGGAGTGCGGCGTTCTCGCTCAGAACTTATCAAGAACGCTGATGCGCCCACTCTACGACGCCCGTCTCGCCGACCTCGGCCCGCATAATAGGCGTCAACTACGCACTCTTATCAGCGTCCGGCAGACGTATCTCGGTTCTCGCGCGTTCCTCCTGCAGCGTGAGGAAGATCGAGGCGTCGCGGTCGGCCCAGCCGCGTGCCATCGCGTCGTCCATTTCCGCTTTTGCCAGCGCATTGAGGCGCATCGGCGTATCCGTCTCGCGCGCCAGGTCCTGCGCCAGGCCGAGGTCTTTGTGCGCCAGTGCCAGCGAGAAGCGCGGGTCAAAGTCGCCTTGCAGATAGGTTGCCGGCAGCCGCACTTTGAGGT
>Ga0335085_10010703_pt1 | contig 13688 bp, 10 predicted proteins | sample Lox_Sample_45_FD_206712 | JGI IMG/M metagenome (GOLD analysis project Ga0335085, IMG submission 206712) | Soil microbial communities from Loxahatchee National Wildlife Refuge, Florida, United States - Lox_Sample_4.5 | ecosystem: Environmental > Terrestrial > Soil > Wetlands | place: USA...
GGGCCGGTGCGCGCGGCGAGTTGCCGTCGCCGGCGGGCCGCACAACGTCTCGGCATGAAACGCCGCTTCCTTTTCTGGCTGCTGGGTGCGCTCCCCCTCCCCCTGGCGGCGGCGCCGCCGGCGCGGGTCCTGATTGTGGGGACCAAGGTCGCCCCGCCGTTCGTGATGCGGGAACCCGATGGCACCTGGACCGGGTTGAGCGTGGATCTCTGGCGGGACGTGGCGGCCCAGCTGGGGCTGCATTACGAGTTCCGCGAAGTCCGCACGCCGGAGGCCCTGGTGGACGGCGTCGCCCAGGGCCGGTTCGACGCCGCCGTGGCCGCGGTCACGGTGACGTCCGACCGCGAGCAGCGGGTGGACTTTTCCCAGCCGTATTTCGATTCCGGGCTGAGCATCGCCGTGCCGCGATCCCTTGAGAGCGGCTGGCGCGCGACGCTGGCGACGTTCTTCTCGTGGGGATTTCTCCGGCTCGTGGCTGTGCTCACCGTCATCCTGTTCGGCGCCGCCGTCGGCGTCTGGCTGTTTGAGCGCCGGGCCAATCCGGAGCAATTCGGCGGCCCCGCGACGGCGGGCCTCGGCGCCGCCTTCTGGTGGTCCGCGGTGACGATGACCACCGTGGGCTACGGCGACAAGGCCCCGCGGTCCCTCGGCGGCCGGCTCGTGGCGATCGTCTGGATGTTCACCAGCGTCGGCCTGATCTCCGGCTTCACCGCGACGATCGCCGCCTCACTCACCCAGCACCGGCTGGACACGGAGATCCGGAGCCCGGCGGACCTGCGGCGCCGGGTGGTGTCGGTGGTGCGCGGGTCGACCGCCGAGGATTACCTGCGCCTGCGGAACATCCGCACCGACACGGTGGACTCGATCGAGGCGGCCGTGGCCGCGGTGGAAACCGGGGCGGCCGCCGCGTGCGTCTACGACACCCCGATCCTGAAATATGCGATCCAGAATCATCCGGACCTCGTGCTGCTGCCGGTGACCTTCGAGCCGGCCAATTACGCGATCGTGCTGCCCCAGCACAGCCCCCTGCGGGAGGCCATCGACGTGGCGTTGCTGCAGCACGTGCAGGGCGACGCCTGGCGCGCGCGGGTGGAGCGTTACCTGGGGGACTGAGGCGCGCCGCCGCCGGTCACCGGGTGAAGGGCAGGCGGGAGTCGGCCGAGGCCGCGGTCTGGCGCAGCCGGGTGACGCGGCACTTTTCGGCCAGCCAGATGCCTTCGAGGCGCGCGAAATCCTCGTCCTTCGTGCCGGTCACGATGCAGTAATCGCTCTGGGCCCATTGCTCGACCTCATACAGGGCCGTCTTCATCCGCCGCTCAATCTGCTCCTTGGTCTCCTGGCCGCGCGTGAGCAACCGGTCGTAGATGGTCTCCATGTTCGGCGGCATGATGAACACGGTGACGAGGCGGCCGCGCATGGTGGAGTGGCTCTCGAACGTCTGCCGGTAGGCGCGCGCGCCCTGGACGTCCACGTTCACGACCAGGTCGGCGTTGTGCGCGAGCCGGTTGAAGACGGCGCCCTTCTTGGTGCCGTAGCGCGCGGTGTGCACCTGCGCCCACTCGAGAAACTCGTCGTTCGCCAGGGCGGCCTCGAATTCGGCGTTGCTGAGAAAATGGTAGTCCACGCCGGCCTTCTCCCCCTCCCGCGGCGGGCGCGTGGTGCAGGTGACGATGCGCTCGATCTGGGGATGCGTGGCGACCAGCCGCCGGCACAAGGTGGTCTTGCCGGTGCCGGTGGGGCCGGCGATCAGCATCAGCAGGCCGTGGGCTTGTCGCGGAGGCGGGATCATGGGATCAGTAGGTGAAGGCCACGAGGTTGAGCAAAAGGCCGCCCGCGAGCAACGCCGCACCGACGGCCCGGGCCCGGCCCGGCCGCGCGAACAGCCACTGGAGGAAATCCCGCAGCCGGTAGGGCACCGCCGCCAGATACAGGGCGGCGATGATGGCGAGGTACGACAGCACCTTCAGCGGATAGTCCTGCGGCTGGTAGCGCATGAACGAGGCGCCGAGCAACGGCGTCGCCGTGAGCAGCAGCAGGATGCTGAGGCCGCGCACGGCCAGGAAATCCGGCACGTAGCGGAAGGCCAGGACCCCGAGGGCGGCAAAACCCAGGACCCAGGGCACGTTCGAGTTGCCGAGGATCCGGTCGGCCGCCCCCATGTTGGCCACCCGGACCAGGAACCACAGCACCCCGCCGCCAAACAGCACGAGCGCGCCGACCGGCGAGCGCGGCAGGGCCCGGAGCGCCGACACCACCACCGGGCTGTTGAGGAGCAACAGCACGCCGAGCACGACGAGGAAGAGCCCGGAAAGCAGGGTGGCAAGGAAGAGCGACATGCGGAGCGCAGATTCAGCCGCGGGCGGCCGGAAGACCAATCAAAATTCAGGACGGCCGGCGGGTGGTCAAGACTCCACTCCGGCGGGGACCAGTTCGCCGTAAAGCACGGCCGGCGTCGCGCGCTCGATCCGCACCGGCGCCAGCGTGCCGACCTGCCGCCCGGTGGCGGCGAAATGCACCGTGCGGTTGCCGCGGGTGCGGCCGACGTAGCGCAGGCCCTTCCGGTCCGGTCCCTCGACCAGCACCTCCTGCACGGTGCCGACCAGCGCCTGGTTCCGCCGCCGGGAGTTTTGTTCCAGCAGGCGCAGCAGGATCTGGTTGCGCTCCTCCTTCACCTCGTCCGGCACCTGTCCCGGCATCGCCGCCGCGGCCGTGCCGCTGCGGACCGAATATTTGAAGATGTAGGCCATGTCATAATTGACCGCCGCGAACAGCTCGCGCGTCTGCGCGAAGTCCTCGTCGGTCTCCCCGGGAAATCCCACGATGATGTCGGTGGAGAAGTGCATCCCGGGCCGCACGCGGCGCAGCCCGGCCACGATCTCCTGGTACCGCTCGCGGGTGTAGGGCCGGTTCATCGCCCGCAGGAGGCGGTTGCTGCCGGACTGCAGCGGCAGGTGGACGTAATCGCCGAGCTTGGGCAGGCGGCCGTAGGCCTCGACGAGGTCCGGCTTGAAACCGCAAGGATGGGGCGACGTGAAGCGCAGGCGCGCCAGGCCATCGAGCGCATGGAGCTTCTCGAGGAGCTGGACGAACGGCGTCCGGCCGCCGGTGTGCCCATAGTCCCGCCGGCCGTAACTGGTGACGATCTGGCCGAGCAGCGTGATCTCCCGCACGCCCCGGTCAACGAGCTCGCGGCTCTCCGCCACGATGGCGTCCATCGGACGCGAGCGCTCGTCGCCCCGCACCTTCGGCACGATGCAGAAGGTGCAGTCCATGTTGCAGCCCTGCTGGATGGAGACGAAGGCGGTCACCTGGCGCTCCTCGAGCACGTGCTCGCGGATCGTGTTCTGGGAGCCGGTCTCGGCGGCGGTGTCGACGATCGTGGCGCCCACCGGCACGCCCGCCTCCCGCGCCGCGCGCAGGTTGTCGAGGTACCCGGGCACCTGGTGGAACTTCTGGGTGCCGACGATCAGGTCGACGTCCGGCAGCTGGTCGAGCAGCGCCGCGCCGCGGTTCTGCGCCATGCAGCCGAGGATCCCGAGGACGAAACGCGGTTCACGCCTCTTGCGGGCGAGCAGATAACCGGCCTTGCCCAGGGCCTTCTGCTCGGCCAGGTCGCGGATGCTGCAGGTGTTGAGCAGCAGGATGTCGCACGCATCCTCGTCGTCGACCAGGCGGTAGCCGCGGGCGCGCAGCATGGCGCCAACCGCCTCGCTGTCGCGGGCGTTCATCTGACAGCCGTAGGTTTTGATGTGGACCCGGTTCACCGCGGAGGAACGCTGCTAAGTACCCGCGGGCCGGGACAGGTCAAACGGGAAAGGCGCCCGCCCGACGCCCGGGGCATTCCCCGGCGGACAAAATTTGCGTCGCCTGCGCGAACGCGGACGCTTTTCTCATTGCCCATGGGTTTGTTCGACCGGTTCCTGCCGAAATCTCCGGCGCCCCGCCCGGCGGCGCCGGCGAAGTCCGGGCCGGCGTCCACGCCGGGCACGGAAGCCGCCCCGGTTGCGCCGGAGCCGCCGCCGCCCGCGACGGCGACCGCCCCGGCGGGGGTCCTCACCCGTCTCAAACAGGCGCGCGAGGAACTCGAGCGCAAGAACCGGGACGCGGCCATGGCGATCTACGAAGACGTGCTCGGGACGGCGGGGGATCGCCCCGATGTGCTCGTGACCATCTCCGGCGACCTCGGCGTGACCGGCCACACCCGCGAGATCATCGAGTTGATCGCCCCGCGGTACGACGCCGAACGCCACGGTCCCGCGACCGGCTTCAACCTCCTGCAAGCCTATCTCGCCGTGCGCGAGCCCCAGCCCGCGCAGCATGTGCTCGACCTCCTCTTCGCCCTCAACCGGCCGGAGTTGCAGGAGCGTCTGTTCGGGTTCTCCAATGTCATCGCCGACATGATGCTGCTGGAAGCCGAGGGCACCATCGCCCCGATGCCGCCGGACGCCGCCCCGACCACCGCGGCGGCCGCCGATCCAGGTGCGCACAAGATCGACCTGGTCACCATCAGCAAACCGCTCTGGTTCTACGGGCTGGAGCAGCTTCCCGGCCTGCTTCCGCCGAAGGAGGGACGGCCGCGGCGGGTGGCGTTCGGCCAGCTCTCCCTGCTGGGGGTGAAGGACCCCGAGGTGCTGATGCGACAGCCCGAGGACGAACTGGCCCGCCTGTCCCGGGGCATCCCGCTGTGGCTTTCGGAAACCCTCCTGTTCAGTGCCAATTACACCTCGGTCGCGGTGGCGGCCACGGCACACCATGACCGTTACGTGGTGTTCAACGCCGAATGGGCGCCCGAGCAGATCCGCCAGCTGGTCGACTCCACCGAAGGGGCCCTCGACTACGTGTTCACCGGCTCGTTGGAGCAAAAGCACGCCGACTATGAGCTCGTGGTGCGGGTGTGGGAGGTGAAGAAATTCCGCGAGCGCAAGACCTTTGCCGCGCGCTGGACGCCGGCCACCGCCGACCAGGCGCTGGCGGATTTCGGGGCGCAGTTGCGCGCCTTCATGGAATTCACCCCGTACCCGGCGGGCCAGAGCCTGACCTGGGCGCCGCCGGCGCGCCTGCGGGATTACGCGGAGGCGCTGGGGGCCGGATTGACGCTTTTCCTCGCGGAAAAAGAGGTGCTGCCCGCCGCCCACCGCGTGCTGCCCGCGGAGGTCATCGCCGCCGCGGATCGCGCGGCGGCCCAATCCGAGACCGCGGCCCTCCTGACGCTCGGCCTGCGGGCCCGGGCCGGCCGCCTCGGCCTGACGGCACCCCCGCCGCCCGCCGTGCTGGCCGCCAGCCCGGTTGTCGCCCGGGCCCGGCAAACCCTGGGATTATAGGCCGCCCGCGGCGGTGACCCCACCCATGGCCCGGCAGCGCATCGAGGACGTCCGCATCCGGGCCACCCGCCCGCTGGTGTCGCCGGCGACGCTGGCGGACGAATTGCCGCTGGATGATGCGGGCGCCGACCTGGTGGCCCGCAGCCGGGCGGCGGTGGAGGAGATCATTCTCGGCCGCGACGACCGCCTGGTCGCCGTGGTCGGACCCTGCTCCATCCACGATCCGGCGGCGGCGCGGGAGTTCGCCGCGCGGCTGGCCGCGCTGGCGGCCCCGCTTGCGGGCGAGCTGCTCATGGTGATGCGGGTGTATTTCGAAAAGCCGCGTACGGTCGTCGGCTGGAAGGGCCTGATCAACGATCCCGGCCTCGACGGCACGTTCCAGATCAACAAGGGCCTGCATCTCGCGCGGCGGCTCCTGCTCGAGATCACGGCGCTCGGACTGCCGGTGGCCACCGAGTTTCTCGACACCACGCTCGGGCAGTATTACGCGGAGATCGTGACCTGGGGCGGCATCGGGGCGCGCACCGTCGAGAGCCAGATCCACCGCGAGCTGGCCTCGGGCCTCTCGATGCCCGTCGGCTTCAAGAACCGCCGGGACGGCGACGTGCAGGTGGCGATCGACGCCATCTGCTCGGCGCGGCAGCCGCACTGGTTTCCCTCCCTCACCAAGGAGGGTGCACCCGCCATCCTCGGCACCGCCGGCAACGACTGCGGCCATCTCGTGCTGCGCGGCGGCACCGGTGGACCCAACTACTCCGCGGAGCACGTCCGCGCCGCCGCCGGACAGCTGCGCGCCGCCGGCCTGCCGCCGTTCCTGATGGTCGACTGCAGCCACGCCAACAGCGGGAAGGACGCCGAGCGCCAGCCGGCCGTGGCCGCCGCGCTCGCCGCCAGCGTGGCCGCTGGCGAATCCGCGGTGTGCGGCGTCATGGTGGAGAGCAACCTGGCGGCGGGCGCACAGGATTACCGCGCCCGGCCCCTCGTCTACGGCTGCAGCATCACCGACCCTTGCCTCTCCCTCGAAAAAACCGGACCGCTGCTCGCCGGTCTCGCCGCGGCGGTGAAGCAGCGGCGCGCGCGGCGCTGACCGCGGCGGCCATCGTCGCCGGGCTGCGCGCCCAGCGCAGCGAGCGCGACATCGCCGGACAGCGGCGCTTCGGCATCACGTCACGCTGCGAGCAGCTCGGCATCCGGGCGCCGGTGCTGCGCGCGATTGGACGCCGGCACCGGCGCGATCACGCCCTGGCCCTGGCGTTGTGGGCCACCGGCGTGCACGAGGCGCGGGGCATCGCCACGCTCGTCGACGATCCCCGGCGGGTCACCCGCGGCCAGATGGAGCGCTGGGCGCGGGATTGCGACAACTGGGGTGTGACCGATGCCTGCTGCGGCGTGTTGTTCGACCGGACGCCCTATGCGATCGAGAAGGCCCACGCATGGAGCGCCCGCCGTGCCGAATACGTGAAGCGCGGCGGGTTCGTGCTCATGGCCGGGCTGGCGGTGCACCGGAAGGAACTGCCGGATGACGTCTTTTTGGCTTTTCTGCCGGTGATCGTCCGCGAGTCGACCGACGGGCGGAATTTCGTGAAGAAGGCGGTGAACTGGGCGCTGCGCCAGATCGGCAAGCGCAATCCGCGCCTGCGCCGCGCGGCGCTCGCCGCGGCGAAGCGGATCCGCCGGATCGACTCGCCGGCGGCGCGCTGGATCGCCGGCGACGCGTTGCGGGAATTGACGCGGCCGCCCCGCCGGGCGTGACCGGGCCGTCGCGGGGGTCCCATCAGCCGGACCCGGCCAGCTGGCCGCAGCCGGCGGCGATATCCAGGCCGCGGCGCTGGCGCACAGTGCTGGGCAGGCCGTGACGGGCGAGGATGTCCTGGAACCGGCGGGCGGCGGCGAGGTTCGAGGGCGCGCCGTCGTAACCGGAGGTGGGGTTGAGCGGGATGAGATTCACCTGCGCCTGCAGGCCGCGGAGGAGTCGGCCCACGGCGCGGGCCTGCGCGGGGGAGTCGTTGCGGCCGGCAATCAGCGCCCACTCGAAGAAGATCCGGCGCTGCTGTTTCTGCACGTAGTAGCGGCAGGCGTCCATCAGGGCGTCGAGCGGCCACCGGGCCGCCACGGGCACGAGCGCGGCCCGCTCCGCCTGCGTGGCGGCGTGCAGGCTGACCGCGAGCTGGATGGGGCGCGCCTCGTCGGCCATGCGCACGATGCCCGGCACCACGCCCACCGTGCTCAGGGTGATGCGTTTCGCGCCGATCGCGGGGCCGCCGGGATCCCGCAGAATGTCGACCGCGTGCATCACCGCCTCGTAGTTGTGCAGCGGCTCGCCCATGCCCATCAGCACGACATTGCGCAGGCGGTCGTGGCGCTCGTGGGGCGAATCGCTGTCCGCGCGGGCGAGCGGCCCGCCGCGGCCGTGCACGCGCAGCACGCCATCGACGTGCCGCACCTGGGCGACGATCTCACCGGGGGTGAGCTGCCGGAGGAAGCCCAGCTGGCCGGTGGCGCAGAACACGCAGCCCATGGCGCAGCCCGCCTGGCTGCTGACACAGGCGGTGGCGCGACCGGTGAACCGCATGAGGACGGTTTCGATGCGGCGCCCGTCCCCGAGGGTGAGCAGGTATTTGCGCGTGAAACCGTCCGTGCTGTGGGCCTCGTGCGCGACCGCGGGCCGGGGCAATGAGAATTCCGCCTCCAGCCGGGCGCGCAGCCGGGCCGGCACTTCGGCCATGTCCGCAAACCCCGTCGCTCCCCGGAGGTAGATGTGGCTCCAGATGCGGACGGCATGCACCGGGCTGAACTGCCAGGCCGCGAGCCGCGCGCGAAGTTCGTCGCGGGTCAGGTCGAGAATGCTGGGCGGCTCACCGGGCATGGGTCCCGGCAAGCGTGCCCCGAACCCCGGGACCTTCAAGCGCCGAGGCGCCGCCGGCGGTCCCCCGGCCTACTCGTCCTGCTTGCTTTCGTAGATGTGCACGCCGCGGGCATTGTCGGCCCAGGCCGGCAGGCCTTCCCGGCGGCCGAAGGCGAGGTCGACGATTTCCCGGCGCGCGGCCGCCTCGCGGCCGCACTCCATGATGCGGTTGAGGCCGGCGTAGACGATGGCCTCCGGGGTCACGGCCAGATTCTTGGCGAGCCGGGCCACCGGCGCGAATTCCTCGGGGTCGAGGTGGAGTTTGATCGTGGGTTGCATGCAACCTCCGCAGGTTGGGGGGGGCGGACGGGAGCCGCTCCAGGGTTGGGGGATCGTTCAGGAAGGTGGCGGAGCCGGATCTTGACCGCCGTCGGGCGGCGGTGTCGACGGCGGAGTAGACGCGGCCGGCGGGGCGTGGAGTTGCTCCAATTCCAGCGCATGATCCGCGCGCATCTCATGCTCGGACACGCGGCCGGTGAGCCAGGCGAGGTTCATCGGATAGACGTCGGGATTGAAAATGACGAAGTAGAAATGCCAGGCGATGATCGCCAGCGTCGCGAGGATCGCCTCGTAGAAGTGGACGGTGCGCGAGATATCGAAGCCGAGCTTGGTGAAGAGGCCCATCGAGGTGTTCTCAAACCAGAGGATGGCGCCGGTGACGCCCATCAGCACCGTGCCCCAGACGAGGGCCCAGTACTCGGATTTCTCAATGTAGCTGAACCGGCCGAACTTCGGCTTCTCCCGGGCGAGACCGAGATTGTACCGCAGGACCGCCCACGGGTCGGTCAGATCGCGGCGGCGGGGCAGCAGATCACGGAAAAGCTGCCGGCCCTCGGCGGTCAGGGCCAGGTAGCCGACATGCCACACGCCGGCGGCGATCAGGGCGATGCCCGCCACCCGGTGGATCAGGCCGCGCAGGACGAAGGCCTGGGTGCTGACATGGCGGATCGCCACGACCCACCACGCGTCCGGGTAGCGGAGCATGAACCCGGTGAGCACGAGGAGCGCGAAACTGACCGCCAGACCGGCGTGCTGCAGGCGCTGGTTCACCGTCATGCGCAGGTAGAGCCGGTGCGGCACCGGTTCCTCCTGGATCAGCCCCTTTTGCACCGCCAGCTCGCGCCGGAGCTTCTTCACGAAGTCGAGCAGGTTGTGCAGTCCCATGCCGCCGACCACGAGCACGATCAGGAGGACATAGAAGTTCGCGATCCAGAAGAGAATCGGACTGCGCCCGCGCTGCGTGGCGCTGACGTGCACCTGGCCGATGCTGAACCGGCTGTTGGCGCCGGGGTGGCACTGGCCGCAGGTGGTGGCGAGGTTGTGCTTATTGACCGGCGAGGTGGGATCCAGGGGGGACTTGATGGCGTGGGCGCCGTGGCAGCTGGCGCAGTTGACGACCACGACGGCGCCGCCGCGCTCGGCCAGACCGTGGTAGCTGTCGGAAAAGGTCTGGAAGACGTCGCCGGCCAGGCCGTATTTCTGGGTCAGGCGCACGGAAGCGTGGCAGCTCGCGCATACCTGCTGGGCCACGTTCTTGGAATAGACCGGCGAGGTCGGGTCGGTATGGGCGCGGATGTCGTGCTCGCCGTGGCAGGTGGTGCAGACCGGGGAATCGACGTTGCCCTGGCGCAGCGCCGCGGCGTGGACGCTGCCGGCAAACTCCGCGGCCACCTGGACGTGGCACTTGGCGCAGGTTTCGGGGATGTGCTGCTGGTTGACCCGGGAGCCCGGCGCCATGGCCTGGTTCATCTGGTGGCTGCCGTGGCAGTCGACGCAGTTGGCGGCGTTGACTTCGCCGCGGGCGAGCGCGGCGCCGTGCACGCTCTGTTCGAACGAGGCCACAAAATGGCGGCCGAGGAGGGTCTTGCCGGCGACATCCGGCTTGGCGAGGTGGCAGGATTCACACAGGGCCACCTGTGCGAGCTTCAGGTCGATGCGGGTGCGGCCGGGGGTGGGACTCGCGATCGGCTGGCGGTGGCACGCGAGGCAGTCCGGGGCGTCCTTGGCGCCCTGGGCCACCGCCCGACCGTGGGCGGAGGCCAGGAACATGTCGCGCTCGGCCTCGTGACAGCGGCCGCAAGCCGCGGTCTCCCGCGCCGGGAGGAACGGGAAGGCCGGACCCTTGATCGCGGCGATGTCATGGGTGCCGTGGCAGGAGGTGCAGCTGGTGTCGGGCCCCGCCGGGAACGGAGCCTTGGCCAGGCGCGGATGGAAGGAGTGCTTGCGCCCGATGTCGTCATGGCACGAGGCGCAGTCGACCGCTGTCAGGGGTTGCTTGTGCGGGATGCTGTCGCCGTTGAAGCTGTCATGGCAGTCCGTGCAATCCAGGGCGGCGTGCGCGGAACGCGCGAGGGTCGCGCGGTCGACAGCCAGCGGCACCACCCGGCCCGCCCGTTTCATCTTCAAGGTCGGGTCGCTGTGGCACTCCAGGCACGAAGCGGAGCTGTTCGCCGCCGGGGCGGCGGGAGCCGGGGCGGGCGTGCCGCGCAATGCCGCCGTGCCCAGCAGCAGGCCGCTGCATCCGAGCAGCAGGCCCACCCGGCGGGGGCGGGGGAAGAGAAGGGAGACAGGCGGCATGCGGGATTTTGGGCCGGCGGCCATGATACCGCCCCCTCCCCCGGGCGACACCGCATCGGTTGACGGATGCTGGGCATATTTTGCCGGCCCCTCGGCATCCTTTGCGGCGGCCGCCGGGCGGTTCCGGCGGGACAAGAAATGCCCATGATCGGTCAACCGATGCGGTGTCGGGGTCGGGATTGCCCGCTATGATCGCGGGCGATCAAAGGCTTGCCGATGTCTCCACGCATCATTCCGCTCCGCTGGGCGCGCGGGCTGCCGGCTGCGCGCCGCGCGGCCGCGGCGCTGCTGGCGGCAGGGTGCCTGGCGGCGCTGGCGCGCGGCGCGGAGATCGTGTCCAACAGCGACTGCCTGGACTGCCACGAGGCGGCGCCGCTGCCCAAGGGCAAGGGCGGCCCGGCCAAATTCACCGGGGTGCGGCCGGACTATTTCAAGAAGTCCGTGCACGGGGCGCTCAACTGTGTCGACTGCCATGTCGGGATCACCGACGTCCCCCACGCGGCGAAGCTGCCCCCGGCGCAGTGTGCAACCTGTCATGCCGCCGAGGCGAAGCAATACGCCGCCAGCATCCACGGGTTGAGCCACGTCATGGGCGCCTCGGGCGCGGCGACCTGCACCAGCTGCCACGGGACGCACGAGATCATGCCGGTGAAGCAGCTCGATTCTCCGGTGTTCAAGCTCAACCTGCCGCAGACCTGCGGGAAATGCCACGACAACCCGGGGTTGACGGCCGAGTACCGGCTGAAATACCCGCGGGTGGCGGATCAGTTCCTGGACAGCATCCACGGCCGCGCCCTGCTGCTGATGGGGCTGGTGGTGGCCCCGTCGTGCAACGACTGCCACGGCGTCCACGACATCAAGCGCAGCATCGACCGGGACTCGCGCACCAACCACCTCAATGTCGCCAAGACCTGCGGCCAGTGCCACCTCGGCATCGAGCAGACCTACAACCAGAGCGTGCACGGCCAGCTGCTGGCCAGGGGGGATCCGCGCGGGCCGGTTTGCACCGATTGCCACTCCGCGCACGAAATCGTCAATCCCGCCACCGCCAACTTCAAGGCCCTCAGCGACCAGCGCTGCGGCCGGTGCCACGAGGACCGGCTCGAGCACTACAACGAGACTTATCACGGCAAGGCCATGGCGCTCGGCCGGCCGAACCTGGCGCCGGCCGTCGCCGCCTGCTACGACTGCCACGGCCACCACGACGTTTTTCCGGTGAGTGATCCGCGCTCCCGCCTGTCCAAGGGGCGGATCCTGGAAACGTGCCAGCAATGCCACCCCGGGGCGGGGCCCAAGTTCACGGCGTATCAGCCCCACGCCAATCCGCTCGACGCCGTCCACTATCCGCTCCTGCACCGGGTCTTCGTCTTCATGACGGCGCTGCTGGTGGGCGTGTTCGCGTTCTTTGGCCTGCACACGGTCTTCTGGATCGTGCGCTCGCTCTACCTCTACCTGCACGATTCCAAGACCTTCCGCGAGGCGAAGGTCCAGGCGCACACCGACGACGAGCAATACACGCGCTTCACGCCTTTCGAGCGCTTCCTGCACCTGCTCATGGTGACGAGCTTCCTGCTGCTGGTCATCACCGGCATGCCGCTCAAGTTCTACTACACCGGCTGGGCGAAGGTCATCTTCGGCCTGCTCGGCGGCGCGGAAGTCGCGCGCGCGCTGCACCATTTCGGCGCGATCATCACCTTCACCTACTTCGGGCTGCATCTGGCGGAGCTGGCGGTGTCGCTCTGGCGCCGCCGCCGGTGCCTGCGCGATCCGGCGACCGGGCGCTTCGCGCTGCGCCGGGCCTGGGCGGCGCTGTTCGGGCCCGACTCGATGGTGCCCGGGCTGCAGGACTGGCGCGATTTCATCGCCCACCAGAAATGGTTCTTTGGCAAGGGCCCCCGCCCGCAGTTCGACCGCTGGACCTACTGGGAGCGGTTCGACTACTTCGCGGTGTTCTGGGGCATCTTCGCGATCGGCCTCTCCGGCCTGGTCATGTGGTTCCCGAAGTTCTTCACCGCGTTTCTGCCCGGCTGGGTGATCAACATCGCGCTGCTGGTGCACTCGGACGAGGCGCTGCTCGCGGCGGGCTTCATCTTCACCTTCCATTTCTTCAACACCCATTTCCGCATCGAGAAATTCCCGATGGACACGGTGATCTTCTCGGGGCGCATCTCGAAGACGGAGCTGCTGCACGAGCGCAAACGCTGGTACGACCGGCTGGTGGCCGACGGCCGGCTGGACGCCTACCGGGTGAAGGACGACTGGGAGGGCAGCAAGCGCATCGCCAAGGGGTTTGGCTTCCTCTTCTTCGGCACCGGCCTGGTGCTGCTGGCGCTGATTGTCTATGCGATGCTGTCGCGGCTGCTGCACTGAGCGGCGGCCGGGCGCTTAAGCGGCCTGCGGGTGGCCGGGCTGCCCGATGTCGAGGTCGGCCGCGGCCGCGTTGTCACGCACCTGGTCGGGCGACTTGCAGCCGGGGATGACGGCCGTCACCGCCGGATGACGCAGGCACCACGCCAGCGCCCAGCGCGCCATCGGCACGCCGGCCGGGACCTCGGTGGCGGCGAGCCGCGCCACCTCCGCGAGCTTCGCATCGCGGCCCGGCTTCATCCACGCCTCGCGCACGTCATCGGGCGGGAAGACGGCGCCGGGGCGGTATTTGCCGGAGAGAAAGCCGCTGGCCAGCGGCACGCGCGCAAGCACCCCGAGATGTTGCTGGCGGCACGAGGGGAACACCGTCTCTTCCGGCTCGCGCTGCAGGCGGTTGTAGACGACCTGGATTGAGTCCGCACCGACGAGCGAGGCGCGGTCGGTCTGATAGGTGTTGGTGTTCGGGCTGATCGAGATGCCGAGGTGGCGCACCTTGCCCCTGGCCTTCTCCGCGAGGA
>Ga0335085_10010705_pt1 | contig 13687 bp, 15 predicted proteins | sample Lox_Sample_45_FD_206712 | JGI IMG/M metagenome (GOLD analysis project Ga0335085, IMG submission 206712) | Soil microbial communities from Loxahatchee National Wildlife Refuge, Florida, United States - Lox_Sample_4.5 | ecosystem: Environmental > Terrestrial > Soil > Wetlands | place: USA...
TTCACGGTCACATGGGATCCATTCGCCGGCGGGACGACGAACGATGTCATCCAGCTTTCAATTGCCGACAGCGGCGGCACCAACGTCTTCGCCACCCCTTCCGATTACCTGGACCCAGCAAGGCTTACTGGCGGCAGCTCGTCTGCTCTGATTCCCGCCCAGACGCTTGTAACGGGACAGACGTATCGCGCGGAGCTGATGTTCGTGAAAGTAACGTCGCTCGACACGAACACCGTCCCGGGAGAGGCAGGCGTCGGAGGGTTCTTCAGCGCGACGGCGTTCGACATGGCGGCTGCGAGCAGCACGCTCGCGTTCAGTGCCGCCACCTACAGCGTCAACCAGACCGACGGCGTCGCCATCATCACTGTTGGGCGCGTCGGAGACACGAACGGGACGGCCACGGTGGATTTCGCGACCGCCGACGGGTCCGCGAAGGCGCCCGCGGACTACACCGCGACGACCGGCACCGTCTCGTTCGTGGCTGGCCAGACGAATGCGACCTTCACGGTGGCGGTGGTCAACACCGAGGTCTATGGTGTTACAACTGTGAACCTGACGTTAAGCAATCCGTCGGGCGCCGCGCTCGGTTCGCGTTCGACCGCCGTACTTCAAATCATCGGCACCAGCGCGTCACCAGGCGCGGCTCGTATCGATTTTCTGCAATCGGAACTCGACGGGGTGCTCGAATGCACCGCCAACGTAACGCTGACGCTGATCTCACCGGATCGACCCGGCGCTGCGGCGGAGATCTCCGATTGTGTCGCTGCGGCTCAACAGCTCCTTGACGATGCCCAGGCGCAGGCCACCATTGATGCGCTCGGAACAAAGGGTGCAAAGAAGCTTCAGAAGCGGTTTGCAGCCCTGCTCAAGCGCCTGATCGCCACACAGACCGTGTTGGATGATTCAACCAAGTCTGACGCCAAGGCCCTGCAGTCGCTCACGAAGGTCAGCGTTTTTGGCGCGAAGACGCAGCGCGTGTTTCTCAAGTTCAAGAAGGAAGCGCCGTTCGTGGTGCTGGAGGAACTCAAACTAAAGAACGGCATCCACTTCAGCAACCAGCGTGTCTGCTACCGCATCCACGTCATGGATCTTGCCAACGGCGCCATCTGTGGTCCGGGGACGATCACTGTCACCAACCTGTACGTGTCGGGCGACCTGATCATTGTGCAGGAGGGCATCATCGTCAAAAGCGATACCGATTTCTGTGTCGTGACCGGTCCCGCGGAAGGCGGAGCGGTAATCACGGTTACGGCCTGCGGCGGTACCAGCAGCCTCCCGCTCGTCAGTCGCGTGCCGACGCCGTGACATGGTGGATCACAATTGAAAGCAATCGCGTGAACACAACTCCAGCTCTCAGGCAGCTCGTGGTGAGCACAGCCGTTCTTCTCGTCGCCGCATCACCCAACCCGACCAACAATGTCGCACGCGACCCGCGTTACCCATCGCGGTGGTGGGACGCGGTCCCGCGGTCGGACGCAGCGTCGTGGGAGATTCTCCCCCAGGACGCGGGCCCGGGCGAAGTGATTCTGTCGAAGCGCAACGAACTGGGGCTGCTGTCCAACTTCGCGGCGACGCCCTTCACGTTTCACGGCAAGAGGTACGCCAGCCTCGAAGGTTTCTGGCAGGCGATGAAGTATCCCGAGGACGCCGCCGACGAGCGGGCGAAGTTTCCCGGCGTCGAATGGAAGTACACACACGAACAAGTGACGCAACTCACCGGCTTCGACGCGAAGCATGCGGGCGACTTGGCCAGCGCGAATATGAAGAAGATGGGCATCGCTTGGGTGAGTTTTGAAGGGAAGCACTTCGAGTACAAGCCGGCGAAACCGGGCGAGCACTACAAATTGATCGTCGAAGCCACTTGGGAAAAGGTCCGCCAGAATCCCCAAGTGAAACAGGTGTTGCTGGCCACCGGCGACCTCGTGTTAAAACCTGACCATCATCAAGAGCCAGACGCTCCTGCCGCGTGGCGCTATTACGAAATCCTGACCACCATTCGCACCGAGTTGCGGCGTTTGGGAGAACCAACAAAGTGATCTACGACGACGAATGCCGATTGATTGGCGCGACCGGCGGCGGCACGAACACCACGTATGTCTACGACGCGATCGGTCGGCTGATCGAGCGGCGGACTTCCGGTGCGAGCCAGAGCACCAACCGGTTCTGTTACGCCGGGTGGCAATTGATCGCCGAGTACGACGGCGCGGGCGCAGTGCAGACCGAACACGTGAACGGCCCGGGGATTGACGAGCCGGTGCGAATGCAGCGCGGGAGCAGCAAGTATTATTTCGAGCAGGACGGACTGGGCAACGTGACGGAAATGGTTAGCGGACTGGGCACCGTTCTGGAGCGCTACACCTACGACGTGTACGGCACACCGACGATCCACAACATCATCTTTGACAACAACACTTCCCTCACGGGCAATCGACTGATGTTCACCGGGCGGGACAGGGACCCCGACACCGGCCTGTACAATTTCCGCTACCGCTATTTCTCGCCAATGTTGGGAAGGTTTGTGCAGCCGGATCCGATCAGCATCGCCGGCGGAGATTTGAATCTGTATCGGTATGTCGCGAATGGGCCACTCACTCGAGTCGATCCTTATGGAGAGAAGTGGCCGAAATGGGTTCTTGATGTAGTTGCGGGGATCTCTATAGGTTATGCTGCGATTATAGCCGATCCAAAGGCGGCGGCTTCAGTACCCAAACCGAGACCACCAGCTTAATAAGAAGGCGGAAGAAGAGAAGCTGAAGGAGAAGGGAGACAAGGCTTCAGGTGAAGAAGGTGGCGGAGCAGGTGTTGGTTCTGACGCCGATCCCGAAGCAGAGGACATATATGTACATGAGGGCGACTGGTCAAGTTTCGCATACAGGGCGGGCTTTGACGCTGGGTTCACTGCGGGCGTTGTGTGGGGAGGTGTAGAGATAATTCGGGGCTATATTTCTGGAGAAGATGGCCTTCTGGTGTCGCCTCCAGTTGAAGGGCTTCCCGCAGTACCTTTACCGATCGAGGTTCTGAAATGCCCATGAGTGCGGCCAACCCAATGAGGGTACCCAATTTGTTGCTTCGGTGGTTATTGGGACCGGTCAATCTCCAGTTGCTTCGGCTGGTGATGCGCCGCCCAGAGTATCGGACTCTTAGGATTGGACAAACGACATTTTATGGGCCGCCTGAGTTCGTTAGGGTCTGTGAGGAAGCAATGACGAGTTTGGCCAAGGTAGATCCGCAAGTATACGAAGGCTTGACTGAAGGATACCGGTACGTGGTTTGGTATGGAGAGCACCGACTATCGGAGGATTTAATTACAGGTGTGTTCAGTATCGACGACTCGTTCCTCAGTTGGGGCACCCTGGGTGTGACCGCAAGATTGGTTGAAGCATATCACACTACAGTGTTGACAGAGAGGAAGCTGCGAAACGTGTTATCTGGGCCTGATGCAGACAAGTTGATTGGGCAGATGAAAACCTCGACTCGCGAGTGGTTGATATCGCACGATTATCCACACGAACTTACTGAATGTTACATCTAGTGGTCAGCTAGGAAGTCGTCGTTCGTGATTGTGGTCGACTCTTCAGAGACTGTTGAAAAAGGGCCGTTCTCAGCATGACATCGAGCTGGAGGGCAAGCGATCATCAGAGGTTCTCAGAGACCGCCGTGAAACGGTGAAGTCGTGCCAGCGTTCGGGCGACGATGAAAACAAACTCGCTCCGTGGACGGATTCCGGCAGCGACTGCTGCGGGTCCGCCGGTCAGTACGGCCACGGTATGGCTGATCGAGCGGCGGACTTCCGGCGCGAGCCAGAGCACCAACCGGTTCTGTTACGCCGGCTGGCAGTTGATCGCCGAGTATCACTGGTAGCGACGGTCGATGTGGGCCGCCGGCTACTGTGGGCGCGTATCCAGTGATGTTCTTGAATCGGCAAAGAACCCAATCACGCTGACGAATTACCTCTGGCCACCGGCGCGCCACAGCGGTAGACTGTGACCGAAAGGAGTCCCCAACCATGGCAAACTATGTCACTCTGCTGCAATTCACCGACCAAGGGATACGCGCGGTCAAGGATTCGCCGAAGCGGGCGGAGGCGGCGCGAGCACTCGGCGAAAAGATGGGAGTGAAAGTCGCCGACATCTTTTGGACGTTGGGCGCCTACGATCTGGTGCTCGTTCTGGAAGCGGCCAACGAAGAAGCGGTGACCGCGTTCACGTTAAGCCTCGGCGCACTCGGCAACGTCAAGACCCAGACGCTGCGCGCGTTCCGCGCCGACGAGTTCAAAGCCATCCTCGGTAAGATGAAGTGATGAGTCGACAATCCGCGGCCTACAAAGGTTTGTCCAAGTTCGGCATCTCACAGCAGCGGCTGGGGTTTGCGGTCGGTGCGCTGCTGGTGTTCGTGGCGCTTGGCGGCGGGAGTTCCGCAGCGGATGGCGCGACGAACCTTGTCTGGCACGACGAATTCGACGGGACTACGGTTGATTCGAACAAGTGGAAGTTCGAGATCGGCACGGGGCCGCCGTATCCAGGTTGGGGGAACAGTGAACTTGAGTATTACACGAGGCGCACTCAGAATGTGTACGTCGCCAACGGCCTGCTCCACATCGTGGCGCGAGCCGAGGCGTATGAAGGAGCTTCGTTCACGTCGGCGCGTCTGAAGAACGAAAGTTCGGGCGCAAAGAAGTATGGGCGTTTTGAATTCCGCGCCAAACTGCCGGCTGGCCTGGGGTACTGGCCGGCCATTTGGATGATGCCTCAGAATTCGGTTTACGGAGGCTGGCCCCGTTCGGGCGAAATCGATGTGGTGGAGAATCGCGGGGCGGCTCCGACCAAAGTGCAGGGAACCATCCATTATGCCAACGCAACCGGCCAGCGCGCTTCGTCGAGAGGAATCTACACATTTCCCAGCGGAGACGCCGTCACCAATTTCCACACGTACACACTGCAGTGGACGAGCCATGCCATCAGTTGGTCTGTCGACGGCCAGGTCTACCAGACGCAGACGAACTGGTCGACGCGTGCGGCGTCTTTCCCGGCACCATTCGACCAACCGTTCTACATCATCATGAACCTCGCGGTGGGCGGCGGGTTCATCGGTAGTCCCACGGAAAGCAGCATCAAGTCGAACACCGTATTCCCCGGCGAGATGCAAATTGATTACGTTCGCATTTATGATGATACTGCACCGGGGAGACTTCCCAGCCCGTGACGATCTGTGCTTGCTTCAGGTGACGAACTAGGTCATTGATTTGCGGTCATCGGGTTGATTGATTATGAAAAGAACACACTTGCGGTGCAGTCTCTGCGTTGTGCTGGTAGCTGGGCTGATGTCGCTGAGTTCTTTTGCGGCCGACAGCAAGGAATCCCCACTCCACGACGAAATGGAAGCGATGAATCGCAATCTCCGCATGCTGAACCGCCAATATGCCACTGTGGGGCAGAAACGGGCCTCACTGGAACTCGTGGCCGCAATGCAGAAACATGCCGAGACGGCCAAGACGCTCACACCTCCCAAGGCAGAGAAAATGTCTGGCGACGAACAGGCCCAGTATCTCGACGCATTCCACAAACATCTCGATGAGTTGCTCCACGAGATCGGGAATCTGAAGGAAGCCATCGCTGACGACAAGACTGACGTGGCGAAGGCGGAGATCGAGAAGATCCAGCAGATGAGGGATGCGAGCCACAGGGAACTCGGAGTGGAAATGCATTCGGAACAAGGTCGCAAACGCCGAAACCCGCCACCGTCATCGGGGCAGTGAGTTGAGTCGGATCCTCGCCAAGGGGCTCGCGCTGTCCTTGGTGTTGCTGTCGCTCTGTGCGCAGGGCGCCGAGGAACCACCCCTCGTCTCGCCAGTGCCGACGTCAGCCCGTGTTTCCAACTCCCCGCAGTCGCTCGCAAGCCAGGTCCGCGCCATTTTCGCGTTCAAGTGTGTCCAGTGTCACGGTGCGGACCTCGAACGGCCCAAGGGGAAGTTCGGCTACATCCTCGACCTCGCCCGTGTTGCGGCAAACCCCAAGATGATTGTGCCGGGAAACCCCAGGAAGTCGGAGCTATACCAGATGTTGGTGTACAACGAAATGCCCGGCAAGGGAAACAGAACGGGGCCGCTGACGCCGGACGAGAAAGATGTGGTGAGACACTGGATCGAAACAGGCGCGCCAGCCGATGCAGTTGCCGGAGAGGTCACTTTGGCTCAGCCGTTGACGCCGCGTCGACGGGTCATTCGTGACATCGGACAGTTTCATCCGCAGTCCGCGCACTTTCCGATAGCGCTTCTGGTCGTGGCGCTCCCGGCGGAAATGATGTGGAGTCTCACGCGGAAAGAGTCGTGGAAAGCAACGGTGCGGTTTTGCGTCGCACTCGGAGCCGTCGGTGCCGTGGTGACCGCCACGCTCGGCTGGTGCGACGCTGTTTTCTCCCAGCACACGGGAGCTGCGGCCCAAGTGCTCCTGTGGCATCGGTGGTTCGGTACCGCGACCGCTGTCTGGGCAGTGGCGACAGCGGCGATCTCAGAGTTGGCGAACAGAAGGGGGAATCCGCGCTCTTTGTCCCACGGCTTTCGCCTGACGCTGATCATCGGGATTGTCTTGGTCAGCGTCGCCGGCTATCTGGGTGCCTCGCTCATTTACGGGCTGCATCACTTTGTCTGGTGACCTGAATCCGCTTGCTCGCTGGGCCCCGCGTTCTCTCAGTCCCCGAGCCGAAGCGATTCGACACCGATGACGTCGGGGTTGCCATTCCTGATCGACGCCAGCAGCTTGTCATCGGGCTGCGTGTCGAGTTGGATGCGGCAACTGGCCGCGGCGGCGCCGTCGAAGATAACGTTCTGAACTTCCTCGACATTGACGTTGGCCCGGCGAATCTGATCCATCACATGCGCCAGCACGCCAACTCGATCGTAATGACGGACGACGAGCTGCCATTTGGCGGGCGTACGCGTGGCGAGGTTGACGCAATTGAGCACGACGCCCGTCTTGACAAACGTCTCGATGATGCGGATGGCTTCTTCGGCGATGGCGTCCTGCGCCTGCTCGGTGGAAGCCCCGATGTGGTGCGTGCCGTAGAGGTTCGGCAGATCGAGAATCGGATCGTTGAAGTCGGCCACGCCCTCCGAAGGCTCAGGGTCGAACACGTCGAGTCCCGCGCGAATCTTTTTCGATTCAAGCGCAGCCTTGAGGGCCGCTTGTTCGACAACTTCGCCACGCGTGGTGTTGATGAGGATGGCGTTCGGTTTCATCATCGCGAGGCGGGCGGCGGTAACCAGTTTCTTCGTGTCCGGCTTGAGCGCGACGTGCAGACTGACGATGTCCGCGCGGCGGAAGATTTCGTCAAGATCGGGACAGTATTCGACTTCGAGTTCTTTGGCTTTTTGCACGGTCAACGAGCGCGACCAGGCGAGCACGTGCAGACCGAAGGCCTGCGCGCGTTTGATGACTTCGCGGCCGATCTGCCCGACGCCGATGACGCCGAGCGTCTTGCCGAACACGCCGTCGGCCTTGCTGAATTCCCTCTTGTTCCACTTGTGCGCGCGCAGGGCGGCAACGTTTTCGGCGATGCGACGGTCAATGCCAAGCAGCAATGCGAACGCGAGCTCGGCGACGGCGACGGAGTTCTTGCCCGGGCAATTGGTGACGTAGACGCCGCGAGCGCTGGCGGTCTTGACGTCGATGGTGTTCACGCCCGCGCCGGCGCGCAGCACCATTGTGAGTTGGTCGGAGGCCTTGAGCGTGTCGGCGGTGACCTGTTTGCTGCGGACGACGAGAATCTTGCACGGGCCGATGAGCTTGGGCAATTCATCAGCCTTGACGGCCGGGCTGTATGTGACTTCGCAGCCGAGCTTGCCAATGCTGTCGAGATGGGTTTCGGAAAACTTGTCAGCGATCAGCACTTTCATAACGCTCTCCTCAGAGGTTCAAACGGGGCCAGCACAGGATAGCGGCAATGGGACGGCGAGTCCAGCGAATGCTTGCATTGACGCACAGGAATCGCTAGAGTTCGCAGCGTCATTTCCGGAGAAGCAGTTTACCGTGAGCTAGTAGTTTGATCTGTTGCACCAATGGAGTGAGCAAGCCCGGTCACGGGCCATTGAGGACAGGACTCGACACATGACAATCACAGAGAAGGGTTTTCAGACGGCAGTGAATATCGGCGGTGCTGTGTTGGCGCTGAGCGTTGTGCTGAACGTTTATTTCGTCATGCGCAACCGCGAAGTCTACCGCGATCAAGTACAGAGCGAGATGCGGTTTCAGCAGTTGGTGTTGCAAGAGCAGGCATACGAGGGCGTGGCGCGGGAGTTTGCCACGCGTGCGGGGATGGATCCGAGGGTCGCCGAAATTCTTCAGCGCTATCAGATTATCGGCGCCACCACGCAGCCACCGGCCCAGGTGAAACCATGAGCGACGATCAGCCCAACCCGCCGGAGGAAACGACCGCGAAGTCAGCCGCCCCCGAAGCGCCACTCGATTTGGCCAGCGCGGTGTGGCAATTGCGGGTTCTGGTGTGTGGTCTTGGAGCGGCGTTGTTGGTGTCGAGCATCACCTTCAATGTCTTTGTCTGGAAGCAGAACCGAAACATCAGTTCGCAAACGAACGCGCGTACGAGTCAGTTGGCACGTTTGCAGGCCACGCAGGATCGACTCAAGCCTGCGCTGAATGAGCTTGCCCATTACAGTGTCGGCAAGCCTGATCTGATGGCTGTCTTCAACCGATTCGGTCTGGACATTGTCCAGCCGTCGGCTGAAACATCTGCGCCGCCCGTAGCTGTGCCACAGGCCCAATAGCTCTCAGCTAGGTGGCAATTGCGCCGGGCGCAATTGCGACGCCTGCAACGTTGCCAATGCTGCTTCAGCCGCGGCCGCCTCCGCTTGTTTCTTACTTGAGCCGTGGCCGCGGCCAATCTCTTCACCATCCCACTCCACGGTCACCTCGAAATACTTATTGTGGTCGGGACCCGACTCGCGGATGACGTGGTATTGAGGGTTGGCGGGTGCCCGCGATTGAAGGAGTTCCTGCAGGTGGCCTTTGGGGTTTTGTCGGGGCGTGGTTTGTTTGATCTGACTGAACTCCGTCTTGAACTGTCCCAAGATGAATTTGCGCGCCGCCCGCATCCCGCCATCCAGGTAAATTGCGCCGAGCAACGCCTCATAGGCATCGGCGAGATTCGACAGTCGTTCGCGACCGCCGCTGGCTTCCTCGCCCTTGCCAAGCAGAAGGTGCCTGCCGAGGTCAACCGCCTGCGCCCGACGATACAACGTATGACGGTTCGCCAGATGGGCACGAAGCTGCGTAAGCTTGCCCTCGGGCTGGTCGGGATGGAGCTTGAAAATGTGGTCGGTCAACACCAGTTGCAGTACCGCATCGCCGAGAAACTCCAACCGTTGATTGTGTTGGCTCGTGCCGTTGCCCTTTTCATGGGCCAGTGACGGATGGGTCAGCGCTTCGGTCAACAGCTCGGAATTCTTAAATTGGTGGCCAATCGTTTTCTGCAGTTTCAGTATGTGCATGTCCAACCCGTCGGTCGCATTGCGGCAGGATTTTGGCCCCGAACCCTTTTCGGGGCAGAAATCCAACCACACCACGGACCAGACTAGCAGGCGCGCCCGAAAAATCGAGCAAGAAATTCGTGCCCTTAGCTCCGCCGTCCCGAGCGGGGGTGATAGCGATAATGGGTGTCTTTGAGCCGTCGCTGGTCGACGTGCGTGTAGATTTGTGTCGTTCCGATGTCGGCGTGGCCAAGCATCTCTTGGATGACGCGCAGGTCGCCGCCGTTTTCCAGCAGGTGCGTGGCGAAACTGTGCCGCAGCGTGTGCGGCGTGATGTTTTTGGTGATTCCCGTGGCGTGCGCATATTTCTTGATCAGATGCCAGATGGTTTTCCGGCTTAGCGGCGTTCCCCGTGACGAAAGAAACACCTCAGCTCGCTTCTGGCCATCACGCGCTTCGTCAAGGTAGCGACGCAACCATTCGGACGCGTGCTTGCCGACCGGCACGATGCGTTCCTTGTTTCCTTTGCCGACGACTCGCAAGAATCCGGCTTCGAGATTCACTTCGTTCAGTGTCAGCTTGGCGACCTCGCTGACCCGCAAGCCCGAAGCGTACATTAACTCGACCATCGCCTTGTCACGCAATCCAAGCCTTGTGCGCGGCTGTGGCGCAGCGAGCAGCCGTTCGACCTCGCGATAGTCGAGCGTGTGGGGAAGGGTGCGCCACAGTTTCGGTGAGTCAATCGTTTGGGTGATGTCATTGGCGAGCAGCCGTTCGCGATGGAGGAACCGACAAAACATCCGTATCGTTGCAAGGTGGCGCGAAACGCTGCGCGCCGTGAGGCCACGCTTGCGTTGCTCCATGAGATATTCGGTGATGTGCTGTCGCCGCACGGTGTTGATGTGGTCGATCTGGCGGCGGTGGAGAAACCCGACAAATTGCGATAGATCGTCACTGTATGCGAGGCGGGTATTGACGGCCAGACCGCGCTCGACGGTCAAATGATCCAGAAACGCGTCCACCAAATGGGTCACGCGGACAACCTCCTCCTTGTACGTGTAGACTAAGCGCGGTGCGCTCAAGAATAAAGGAAAATCAAACAGGACAAAATAACTCCGCATTTTGTTTGACATGTCAAACAGTTGAGCTGTATTTACAACGCCGTGGAAACTTGGAAGGAATTCGAAGCTAACGAGCTGACCCACAGTGCCGCTCATCATCTCATGACCATTCACGAGTTGGGACTGGACTATGGCGGTTGGGCCCGCGTTTCGGATATCGCCCGTGAACTGGGCATCACGCGTGGCAGCGTCTCCATCAACCTGCGTGCGCTCAAGAAGCGTGGCTATATCGTCACCGACGAACATCGGATGGTGAAGCTATCTCCCAAAGGATCCGAGATTGTCCAAGAGATCAAAATCAAGAAGACCCTTTTCAAATCATTTCTGACCGAAGTACTCGGTGTGTCCGAGCACCAAGCCGAGATCGACAGCTGCAAGATCGAACACTTAGTTAGTCACGAAACCAGCGAACAACTTGCTCGGTTTATCGAGCAACTTAAGAATTCGCAATTTGTGCATTCTTCATGAGGCCGACAATGGATAAACGTAGATCCGATATTGTGGATGAACTAAACCGACTGATGGCGGAGGAATTGGAGGCATTCCTCCGCTATTTCCAGATGAGCTATCGGCTGCGCGGCATTGACCGGCTGGCGGCCGAGAAGCTTTTCACTGAGGGCACGCGCGAAACGCTTGAACACGCTGAAGCGATTGCCAAGCAGATTCGCGCACTCGGCCACATCCCGCAACTCAAGATCGAATTGGAAGTACGCGGTGGCGCGACCACGCTGCAGGAAGCGCTCGCGGAGATGCTGGAAGTCGAGCGTCAGGCGCTGGACGCCTACAAGGAAGTCTTGCCGCGCGTCACCGGCGACACCATGCTGGAAGATTTCATTCGCAAACAAATCAGCGTGGAGACGGAGCACGTACAGGAGATCGCGACCTTATTGGAATAATGAAATTTGAGAGCTGCGAGCAGGTTGGCACGCCGCATCGCAGCTCTCATCGGAATCACGCCTTGGGGGCGTGTTCACGAGTGCAGAATAGAGCCGGACGGCGCGCTCTGCAATATCAAAATTGCAGAGCCACCGTCCGAAACACGAGACCCGTGCCAGTCTCTGCGGAGGCTGACAATGAGGATGTTCAGGATCTGGCCGTTGGCAGTGATGGCGATGTTCGCAGTGGTTAACACGGCACAGGCTGACGGAACAGGACAAGTGACGCAGTTGCCAGAGGTGACGGTGACGGAACAAGTGTTAAAGCAGAACGAACCGGTTGGACCCTACAACCAACCGAAATGGACGACGGGCGGCCAGATTGGCGCCGAGTCCGTGTATGTCCTGCCGGCATGGAACGCGGAGTTGTCGCAACGATGGTTCCCCGAAATTCCCCGCCGAGGCGAGTCCGACAACGCGTTCCAGAACGAAATTGAAGTCGGGTTACCTTATCGGTTCCAAGCGGACTTCAATGAAAACTGGGGCGTGGACAGTGATGGCCACGTCCAGCAGCGCGGGATCGAGCTCGAGGGCCGATGGGCGTTTGCCGACTGGGATGTCATCCCGCTCAACCCGACCCTCTACTTCGAGTGGGAGTTCAATGACGGCGACTCCGAGGACGGCAGTGCCGATGCCTACGAACTTAAACTTCTATTGGCGGAGCAGTTTTATCAGCGCTGGCACTGGGCGTTCAACTTCATCAACGAGCAACAAGTAGGCGGCGCGCGCACGACGGAATTCAAGGCCACGCAGACGCTTACTTACACGCTGATGGATGACAAACTAGCGGCGGGCGTCGAGATGAAATTCGAGCACACGACAGAGAACGGCTCGCGGAGCGACCCTGAAATTGAATTCCTTCTCGGCCCCAGCTTGACATGGAGACCGACCCCAAACACTCACTTCGACCTTGTCCCGTTGTTTGGCCTGACGGGGGATGCGCCGACGATGGAAGCGGTCGTGGTCTTTGGTATCGAGTTTGGGCCCGGCGGAGAACATGAGGGATATGAACCGGCATCAGCAAGAGGACGATAACAGGAATGCATCCGGGAATCAGAGGTGCGCTCCTGTTGATGGGAGTGGCGGTGATGATTGTTAGCCCTGACCTTCTAGCGGATGACGTTGATCCGCCGCAGGTGCAAATCGGTGAACGATTGTTTTTGGAAACGCGGTTTGCGGAGTTTTTCCACCGCAATTCGCCGACTAATGTGAACGCGGCACTCATTCAAGGTGATCCCGTAATGGACACGTTGGTGACAACCGACGCGACCATCCCCGGCCCGTTTGCGGGGCACTCGATGAATTGCCGGCAATGCCATCTTGTTGACGAGGCGTCGATCGGCAATCGTACCTACGCCGATTTCGCTCGCCGAAGTCCGCTCCCCGACCGCGGGGACGGCAGAACCGTCACGCCACGCAATTCGCCGCTTTTGGTTAATGCGACGCTCCCTCGGCGTGGCGGGATGCTCCTGCACTTCGACGGCGAATTCCACAGCCCAGCCGATTTGGTGAAGGGGACGTTCACGGGACGGAATTTTGGCTGGCTGCCGACGGAACGGACCCAGGCGGTGGCCCAGATCGCTCGGGTGATTCGCGAGGATGATGGGACGGGCGACTTGGCACAGGATTACGCGGGGCTGCCCTATCGCGTGCTGTTGAAGGGAGCGGACCAGTCCATCCCGGCGGAATTGCGATTGCCGCCGCGGTTTCGCGTCAACGTGGACAAGGCCAGTGACGAGCGCATCTTGAATGAGGTGGCGAAGCTGGTGGCGGCCTATGTCGAGTCGCTGGTGTTTTCGCTGGATGACACGGGCGCGTTCAACGGTTCGCCCTACGACGTCTTTTTCCAGAAGAACAATCTCCCGCGCCGGCCCGGCAAACGTGAGTCGAACCTCGATTATGCTCGGCACCTGCGTTCGTTGATCGAGGCGCTGTCGAGTCCGCAGTTCGTCACGGAGGCCGACGGCAGTTTTCAGCTCCACGATCAATCCTTCGTGTTCGGCGCGAAGGAACTGGCGGGCTTGAAGGTTTTCCTCGCTGAGCCGAGCGGGCTGCCCCCGACCGCAGGTGAAATCTCCGCAGGAGGGATCGGCAACTGCCTCGCCTGTCACGCGCCGCCGGATTTCACCGACTTCCGGTTTCACAACACCGGC
>Ga0335085_10010706_pt1 | contig 13687 bp, 18 predicted proteins | sample Lox_Sample_45_FD_206712 | JGI IMG/M metagenome (GOLD analysis project Ga0335085, IMG submission 206712) | Soil microbial communities from Loxahatchee National Wildlife Refuge, Florida, United States - Lox_Sample_4.5 | ecosystem: Environmental > Terrestrial > Soil > Wetlands | place: USA...
GGATCTTCACGCGCAAGCCGCGGCCGCGGCTGGCGCCGTCGGGTCTGTTCCTGGTGCTGTACGGCACCGCGCGCTTCGGCGTCGAGTTCGTGCGCGTTCCGGATGCGGATCTGGGCTATCGCGCGCTCGGCTGGGTCACCATGGGCCAGATCCTGTCCGCGCCGATGATCCTGGGCGGCATCATCCTGCTCATCATCGCCTACCGCCGGCGTGCGCCATCCGGCAATTTCAAGACCGCCTCCTGAGGGTACCGTGCGACAGTACCTGGACCTGATGCGCCAAATCCGTGAGCGCGGCGTGAGCAAGGAGGACCGCACCGGCACCGGTACGCTGTCGCTGTTCGGGCAGCAGCTGCGCTTTGATCTGGCGGCGGGTTTTCCGCTGGTGACCACCAAGAGGATCCACCTGCGCTCGGTGATCTACGAACTGCTGTGGTTCCTGCGCGGCGATACCAATGTGGCATGGCTGCACGAACACGGCGTGAGCATCTGGGATGAGTGGGCCGGAGCGGACGGCGAACTCGGCCCGGTGTACGGGCACCAGTGGCGTGCGTGGTCCGCGGCCGATGGCCGCAGCATCGATCAGATCAGCGCCGTGATGCAGCAGCTGCGCAGCACCCCGGATTCGCGCCGCATGATCGTGAGCGCGTGGAACGTCGGGGAACTGGAGCTGATGAAGCTGCAGCCCTGCCATGCGCTGTTCCAGTTCTACGTGGCCAACGGGCGCCTGTCCTGCCACCTGTACCAGCGCAGCGCCGACTTCTTCCTGGGCGTGCCGTTCAACATCGCCTCCTACGCGCTGCTCACGCACATGATGGCGCAGCAAAGCGACCTGGCGCCGGGGGAGCTGGTGTGGACCGGGGGTGACTGTCACCTGTACCGGAACCATCTGGCGCAGGCGGACGAGCAGCTCACGCGCACGCCGCTGCCGCTGCCGCAGCTGCGCATCAGGCGTCGGCCGCCCGACATTTTCAGCTATCAGTATGAGGACTTCGAATTCGTGAATTATCAGCATCATGCGGCGATCAAGGCGCCGGTGGCGGTTTGAGCATGGCGACCCGCAAGGCCAAGCGCAGCCGCAAGGCACCGCTCATCAAGGTGCGCCGCTCCAAGGTGCACGGGCAGGGCGTGTTCGCGCTGCGCCGCATCCGCAAGGGCACCCGCATCATCGAGTACGTGGGCGATCGTATCTCGCACGCGCGAGCCAACCGCCGCTACGATGATCACGATGAGAACGACAATCACACCTTCCTGTTCGCGGTCGACCGCAACGTGGTCATCGACGCGACGGTGGACGGCAACGACTCGCGCTTCATCAATCACAGCTGCGATCCGAACTGCGAGTCCAACATCGAGAACCGCCGGGTGTTCATCGACGCCATCCGCAGCATCGCGCCGGGCGAGGAGCTCAGCTACGATTACCAGATCGGCCGCGAGCGCAATGATCCGCCGAATGTCGATCTGATCTACGCCTGCCGTTGCGGCGCCAAGAATTGTCGCGGCACCATGTTGTGGCCGGCCAAGCGTCCCGCGACCCGCAAGAGGAAGAAGGCGCGAAGCGCGGCCCGGCGCGCCGGCACCCGGCCCCGCCCGTGAACCAGACCCATGCGGATGGTGTGCGCCGGCCGGCCTTCGGGGCCGTCATCGGCGCCTTGGGCATCGTCTACGGCGACATCGGCACCAGCCCGCTGTACGCCTTCGACGAGTCGCTCAAGGTATCCAATGCCACCAGCGCCGATGCCATCCTCGGGGTGCTGTCGCTGATCTTCTGGGCGCTCGCCATCTCGGTCACCCTCAAGTACGTGACGGTGATGATGCGCGCCGACAACGAGGGCGAGGGCGGCATCCTGGCGCTGCTGGCGCTGGCGCAGCGCCGCCTGAACCAGATCGGCCTGTGGCCGCGCATCGCCATCAATCTGGCGCTGATCGGTACGGCGCTGTTCTTCTGCGATGCACTCATCACTCCGGCGATTTCGGTGCTGAGCGCGGTGGAGGGTCTGCAGATTCTGGATCCGGCCTTCGGCCGAGCCGTCATTCCGGCGACCTTGGGAGTGATCGTGGCGCTGTTCTGGATCCAGCGCCGCGGCGCGGCGAAGGTCGGCGGCGCCTTCGGTCCCATCATGGTGCTGTGGTTTCTGGCGCTGGCGGTCTCGGGTGCCGCGTCGATCCTCTCGGCGCCCGTGGTGCTCAAGGCCGTCAATCCGCTGTACGCGGTCAAGGTGCTGGTGCACAGCCCCGGCACCGCACTGGCGCTGATCGGTGCGGCGTTCCTGGCAGTGACCGGTGGGGAGGCGCTGTACGCGGATATGGGGCATTTCGGCAAGCGGCCGGTTCGGGTGGCCTGGTTCTCGCTGGTGTGGCCGTCGCTGCTGCTGAACTACCTGGGACAGGGCGCACTGCGGCTGCACGGGGGCGGTGCCGACCATGCCATGTATGCGCTGGTGCCGCAGGCGGTGCTGCCGCTGATGGTCGTGCTCGCCACTGCGGCTTCGGTGATTGCCTCGCAGGCGGTGATCTCCGGCGCGTTCTCGGTGGCGCGCCAGGCCATTCAGCTGGACCTGCTGCCGCGCATGCGCATCCTGCAGACCTCGGCCTCCGAGCAGGGGCAGATCTACGTGCCCATGGTCAATGGGCTGCTGCTGGTGTTCGTGTGCATGTTCGTGCTGGCCTTCGGCTCCTCGGACGCCCTGGCCGGTGCCTACGGCGCCGCCGTCGTCGGCACCATGTTCATCACCACCATTCTCGGTGCCTTCGTCGCCGTCACCCAGTGGGGCTGGCCGCCAGTGGCGGTGGGGGCGCTGTTCAGCAGCCTGCTATGCCTGGACGGGGTGTTTGTCGCCGGCAACGTCACCAAGATTCCGGCAGGCGGCTGGGTGCCACTGACCCTGGCCACCTGCCTGTTCGGGATCTTCTCGACCTGGCGCTCCGGCCGCGTTGATCTGCGCAAGGCCCTTGCGGCCCTGGCCCAGCCCCTGTCGACGCTGCCGAAGCTGCTGGAGGATGCCTACCGCGTGCCCGGGACCGGGGTGTTTCTCGCCAGTCATCCGGCCTACATCCCCTCGGCCCTGATCCGCAACTACGAGCACAACAAGATTGTGCACGAGCGCATCCTGATCCTGAACTTCCAGATCATGGATACCCCGCGCCAGAGCCAGGCGGACCGCGCCCGGGTGCAGGAACTGTGCCCCGGGGTGTTCTCGATTGCGGCGCGCTTTGGTTTCATGGAGACCCCGGATGTACGCGAGGCGCTGCGCGCCTGCCGTTCGCGCGGCCTGCGCGTGTACCTGGAAGACTGCTCGTTCTTCATCGGCCAGCACGTGGTGGTGGCGCGTCCGCGTCCGGGATGGCAGGGCCTGAAACGTCGTCTGTTCGCCCGGCTGCAGCGGCGCAGCGGCCAGGCCACCGAGTTCTTCCGCATGCCGGTGCGCGATACCGTCATTCTCAACACCTCGGTTGAGATCTGATGCCGGGCGGTGTGCCGCTGATATCGCTGCTGGTGGCGGCGAGTGAGAACGGCGTCATCGGGCGCGACAACGGCATGCCCTGGCACCTGCCCGATGACCTGAAGCATTTCAAGGCGCTGACACTGGGCAAGCCGGTGCTCATGGGCCGCAGGACCTACGACTCGATCGGTCGTCCGCTCCCCGGACGCACCAACCTGGTGATGACGCGCTCGCCGGATTGGGCGGTGCCCGGGGTGATCGTGGTCAAGGATCTGGAGGAGGCCATCCGCGCCGCCGGTGCGGCCCCGGAACTGGTGGTCGCCGGGGGCGCCCAGGTTTATGCCCTGGCCCTGCCGCGGGCCACTCGGATTTATCTGACACGCATCCATGCCGATATCGAGGGGGATACCCGCTTGCCGGAACTGGATCGCGACGCCTGGCATGAGGTATCAAGGCAGCTGCATCCGGTGGATGAGCGTCATCCCTATGCCATGAGCTTCGTTATTCTGGAGAGGCGCCTGAGCTAGCAGCTCCCGCGAGAGGTAGTCGGTCGATGCAGGTATTGTTCGTTCACGGCATGGGACGCTCGCCGCTGTCCGGCTGGCCGATGCTGTGGCGCCTGCGCCGCGCTGGCATTCACACGCACAGCTTCGGCCACTGGGTCTGCACCGAGAGCTTCGGCAGTATCGTGGCGCGTCTGAATGAGCGGCTGATGCAGCTGGCGCAGGCGGGCGACTATGCGCTGGTGGGGCACTCCTTGGGCGGCGTGCTGCTGCGCCAGGCGCTGCGCACCCTGCCGCGCTCGGTACCGCCGCCGCGGCACCTGTTCCTGCTCGGATCCCCGGTCCGGCCTTCCAGTATTGCAGTGCGCATGGGCTCCAATCCTCTGTACCGGCTGCTGACCGGCGACTGCGGGCTGATGCTCGGCTCGATGGAGCGCATGGCGGCCATCGGAACGCCCGCGGTGCCGGTCACCGCCGTCGTCGGGGTCAAGAGCTGGTCGCTCATGGCCGGCCTGCTGCCGCAGCAGGAATCCAACGACGGTGTGGTCACCGAATCCGAAGCCACCGCCCCGTGGCTGACGGATGTGGTGCGGCTGCCGGTGACCCATACCTTTCTGCCCACGGATGCGCGGGTGACCGCGGTAATATTGGAGCGACTGCGGCCATAAGGGCTCTTGGGCCAATGAAGCGGATCCTGGCGCTGGGGGGCGGCGGTTTTCTGATGGAAAACCGTCATTCGCCGGTCGATCAATACATCCTGCGGCTCACCGGCAAGGTGCGACCGCGGATCTGCTTCGTGCCCACCGCCAGTGGCGATCATCCCGAGCACCTCGACAAGTTCTACGACGCGTACCGCGCGCTGGACTGCGAGCCGTGCCATCTGGCGTTCTTCCGCAAGCCGATGTCCGGCGCCGTGCCCCTGTCCGCGATCGAGGAATCTCTGCTCGCGGTGGATGCCATCTTCGTCGGCGGCGGCAATACCAAGTCCGCCCTGGGCGTGTGGCAGGAATGGGGACTCAGGAGTGTCTTGCAGCGCGCCCTGGCCGCCGGGGTGCTGCTGTCCGGGATGAGCGCGGGCGCCATCTGCTGGTTCGAGAGCGGGCTCACCGATTCGGTGTGGGGCGCGGGCTTTCAACCCATGCGGGGTCTGGGCTTCCTGTCAGGGGCCTGCAGCGTTCACTATCACTCAGAGCCCGAGCGGCGCGATCGGCTGCACGAATGCGTCGGCACGCGGGTGTTCGGCGATGCGCTCGGCATCGATGACTTCGCCGGTGTGCTGTTCGAGGACGCTCGCTTGGCCAAGGTGGTCAGCTGGCGCCGGGGTGCCACCGCTTACCGCGTGATGTGCCGGGAGGGCCGGGTGGTGGAGGAGGCGCTCAGCGCCGAGAACATCCGCCCGCGGCGGGCTTGATGCCGCGGCGCGCTGCGCCTCATTCCGCCTTGCGGCGCTCGGCCTCGGTGCGCTGCTCACGCCGGATGGTGAAGATCACTGAACAGGCCGCCACGCTCACCACGCCCAGCATCAGCGCCATCAGCACCACCAGGCCGCCGGCCAGGCGATAGCCCTCGATCAGACCGAGGGCAACCCCGATCGGGGTGGACACCAGCAGGATGGGTTTGGCGATTCTCATGCGCAGGCGAAGGTACCATAGGCGCCGTGGCCGGGTATCTCGCCAATCCGCTGAGCTTCCTGATCCGCAGCTGTCGGCCTGAGGACTGGCCGCAGCTGTGGCCGATCCTGCGCACCACCATCGCAAGCGGCGATACCTATGCCTTTCCACCGGACAGCACCGAGGAGGAGATCCACGAGCTGTGGATGCGAGTGCCGCTGGCCACCTTCGTGGCCTGCCTTGAGGATGGGACCCTGATCGGAAGCTACAAGATCCAGCCGAATCAGCCCGGTCTCGGAGCGCACGTGTGCAACTGCAGCTACGTGGTCTCGCCCGTGGCGCGCGGGCGCGGCGTCGCGGCGCGCATGTGCGAGCACTCGCAGGTCGAGGCCGTGCGACTGGGATTCCTTGCCATGCAGTTCAACCTCGTGGTCGTGACCAACGTGGATGCCGTGCACCTGTGGAAGAAGCTCGGCTTCCAGATCGTGGGCACCTTGCCCAATGCCTTTCGCCATCGGCAGCTGGGATTCGTGGACGCGCATGTGATGTACAAGAAGCTCACGCCGCAGAGTAGCGCCTGAGCCATGCGCTCACCCTGGCTCGACATACCGCTAGCGGACTATGAGGGACACATGGCGCTGCCAGGCGTCGGGCAGGCCGAGATGCTGGCGACGCAGTTCGCGCGGCTGCTGAGCGAGTGCACGCCGGCATCGGTTGCGGTGATCGGCTGCGCCGGGGGCAACGGCTTCGATCGGGTGCGGGTGCAGGTGACCAAGCGCCTGGTCGGCATCGACATCAATCCGCAGTACGTCCAGGAACTGGCCTACCGCCACGCGGCGCGGATTCCGGGCCTGGAGCTCTACGTCCGGGACATCGAGGAGTCGCTCGCGGGGATTGCTCCGGTCGAACTCATCTACGCGGCGCTGGTGATGGAGTACGTGGACCCGGCCGCGGCACTGCGCAACCTTGCCTCCTTGTGCCTGCCCGACACGCTGATGGCCATCGTGCTGCAATTGCCCGGCGGCGCTGCGGCGGCGGTTGCCGACTCGCCTTTTTCACGAATCAATGACCTGGCCGCGGCGCTGCGCCTGGTGCCACCGCCGCAGCTGGCGGCCTGGGCAGCGCAGGCCGGTTTTGTGCTCCTGGCCATGCACCAGATCGAGCTGTCCTCCGGCAAGCGCTTTGCCCTGCAGCTGTATCAGCGCCGTGGCGCTCAAAGGCCGCCTTTCCTACGCCAGGCTGCGCCCTCCTGAGCCGTTCCGTGTGTGCCGCGGGAGTAAGGTCTTGCGGGGCCGACTGGGAAGACCTCCATGGGCATGTCTACTCCGATTGACTGGTCGGAGATTGCGCTGCGTCTGACGCTGAGCATTCGACGTGCGCCATACCCGGCGCTGGTCCGAGGCAGGAATGCCGGCGGTGCTGCGGGAACTGGCCGCGCACCCCGGCGTGCGCCGGCTGCAATGGGACGAGCCGCACTAGTCAGAGCCGCTCGCGGATCAGCTGCGCGGCGCGTGCCAGTTCGGATGCCTCCAGCAGCGCCGCGCCGGCCGCGCCGCGCTTATCGCGCTCCGCTTCCAGCTGGTCCAGAATCCCCTGCTGGAGCACGCCGCGGCGCTGCGCCTGCGCATAGGGGATCTGCGGGTGGAACATCACCATGGCGTAGCGCGGAATGAAGCGTCCGGGATGCAGCCGTTCCAACTGCAGCGCCCAGGCCTTGTGGCGCAGGAAGCGCTCATCGAGCACGCTCGAGCGCATCTCCGCGTAGTTCTCCAGCGCCATTTCGGCAATGGCCTCGGCATCCGCCCGGCGTGCCTCATCGAAGCGGGCGAACAGCGCCGGCCAGTCCGGCTCGCCCGTGGCGCCCTCCAGCATGGCATCCAGCAGCACACAGTCCTCGAAGGCGGCATTCATGCCCTGGCCATGGAACGGCACGATGGCGTGCGCCGCATCGCCCACGAGCAGCACCCGCCCGCAGGCCCAGGGGGCCGCATGGATGGTGCCGAGCGATCCTTGTGGGTGCTCGCGGAACTGGCGCGGGAGATCGGGGATCAGCGGCGCGGCGCTTGCGAACTCGCGGGCGAAGAACTCCTCCACGGCCCGATCGCTGCGCAGGGAGTCGAAGCCGGGGCGGCCATGGTGCGCCAGAAACAGCGTGGCCGTGAAACTGCGGTCTGGATTCGGCAAAGCGATGAGCATGAAGCCATGCCGCGGCCACACGTGCAGTGCCGCCGGCTCCAGGGCATAGCCGCCATCGCGCGCGGCGATATGCAGCTCCTTGTAGCCATGCTCCAGAGGCTCCTCGCGCACGCTCATCTGGCCCGTGCCGGCCAGCACCGCGCGCAGCGCCGAGCCGGCACCGTCGGCGGCGATGGTGGCGGCGGCCGCCAGGCGGCTCGCGGTACCGCCGCGATCCGACACCTGCAGCTCGCCGCTTGCGACCTGCACCCCGATGCAGGTGGTGGCGAAGCGCAGCTGCACCTGCGGTAGGGCGGCTGCGGCCTCGATCAACACCCGGTTCAGTGCCGCACGCCCCACCGAGTAGATGACCTCCTCGTCGCGCTGGCCATACGGCAGCAGGTGCGGCGCGGTGGTGGCGTGGGGCTCGTGGATCATGCGCCCGCGCATCGGCAGGAGCAGCGGGCGCACCTGCCGCATGAGTCCCGCCTGTTCCAGGGCGCGGATGCCGCGTGCGGCGAGCGCCAGGTTGATGGAGCGCCCGGCCTCGGCCGGATGCGTGCGTGGATCGGGGCGGCGCTCGATGAGATTCACGGCGATGCCACGCCGTCCGAGCAGCACCGCCAGCAGCGCGCCGGCCAGACCCGCGCCCGCGATGTTCACTGGCTGCGCGCGCATCTAGCCTGCGGCCTGCAGTGCCGCCTCCAGCGCCAGGGCGAACCGGAACACGTCCTCGAAGCCGTTGTAGAGCGGTACTGGCGCGACGCGGATCACATCCGGCTCGCGCCAGTCGCACACCATGCCGGCGGCACGCAATCGCTCGAACACGGCGCGGCCATGGCTCGCATCCGCGCCCAGGCGCAGTGACAGCTGGCAGCCGTGTGCGGCCGGATTGCGCGGGGTGAGGATCTCCACGGGCAGTGAATCAAGCAGGAACGCCAGGTAGCCGGTCAGGGCCACCGACTTGGCGCGCAGGTGTGTGAGCCCGGCCTGCGCGAAGAGTTCGAGTGAGGCGAGCAGCGGTGCCGCCGAGAGAATCGGCGGATTGCTCACCTGCCAGCCCGCCGCGCCGGGCGCGGCCACGAACTGCGCGCCCATGGCAAAGCGTGTGGCCGGATCGTGGCCCCACCACCCCGCCAGCCGCGGCAGGCCCGCATCGTGGGCATGACGCTCGTGCACGAAGCAGCCGCCGATCGCGCCCGGTCCGGCATTGAGGTACTTGTAGCTGCACCACACGGCAAAATCGGCGCCGCTGTCGTGCAGGCTCAGCGGCACGTTGCCGATCGAATGGGCCAGGTCGAACCCCACGCGGCAGCCGGCCCGGTGGGCGGCGGCGGCGATGCGCCCCAGATCGAACACCTGGCCGCTCAGGTACTGCGTCCCCGGCCACAGTACCAGCGCGATGTGCGCGCCGCGGTGTTCCAGGAAGTACTCGATCTGCTCGGTGCTGATGTGGGCGCTGCCCTGCGCGGGGTGCAGTTCGATGAGCTGGGTCTGCGGATCCAGGCCGTGCCAGCGCAGCTGCGAGGCGAGCGCATGGCGGTCGGAGGGGAAGCTGTTGGCCTCGATGAGAATGGCAGTGCGCTCGCCAGCGGGGCGGAAGAAGCTCGCCAGCATCAGGTGCAGGTTCACCGTGAGTGAGTTCATCGCGATGACCTCACCGGTGCGCGCGCCGGTGAGGGCGGCGAGGCCGCCACTTAGGTTCTCGTGGTAGGGAATCCAGGCGCGGCGGGCCGACTCGTGGCCGAGAACGCCCAGCGTCGCCCAGTCCTCCAGCTCCTCATCCACGCAGCGCCGCGCGGCAAGCGGCTGCAGGCCCAGCGAGTGACCGCACAGGTACACCAGCGGCTCGCCGCTGGCGCTCACCGGGTGAGCGAATGCGGCACGCAGATGCGCCAGGGCGTCGGCGCTGTCGCGGGCTCTGGCATAGGCCAAGGAGCGTTCGAATGTCATGGCGGGCGCGGCCGAGGTCAGCGGGTCTGCACGGTGCCGCAGCGGGCGCAGGTGCACAGCCGCGGATTGCCGAAGAAGCGCTCGAACACCGGCGGAAACTGGGTTTCGATGTCGGTGAGCTCAAAGAACTCCTCGTACAGCTTGTTGCCGCAGTTCTCGCAATACCACTGCAGGCCGTCGCGCTCCCCCGGGCGGCGGTCGCGCTCGAGCACCAGGCCCACGGTGTTGGCGGCGCGGCGCGGGGAATGCGGCACCCCGGCCGGCAGCAAGAACAGCTCCCCCTCGCGGATCGGGATGTCCACCACCTTGCCGTCCTGTACGGTCTTGAGCAGCACGTCCCCCTCGACCTGGTAGAAGAACTCCTCCCCCGGGTCCACGTGGTAGTCCTTGCGCGAATTTGGCCCCCCCACCGCCATCACCATGAACTGGCTGTCGCGGAACATCAGCCGGTTGCCCACCGGGGGCTTGAGCAAGGGGCGGTTTTCCTCGATCCAACGCTTCAGATTCAATGGGCTGGGGACTGGCATGGGTACGGCTCCTCGGCCCCATTGTAAGCCGGTGGGCAGCATTGCGGCCCGACTGCAGGTAGGCTTAGGTCATGAACACCACAAAACTGCCCCTGGCCATGGCGGCCGGTGGGCTGCTTGCCGCGATGCTCGCCCTTGGCGGGTGCGCATCCGTATCCTCGCACCTGCCGTGGCGGCACCGCGCGCCCCCGCCGCCGGAGGTGTCCACCGCTTTGACGGTGGCCGCAGCGGACGGCAGCGCGCAGTCGTGGCCGCAGTTCTGGCTGCGCAATGATGTGGTGCTGGACCTCTCGGGCGTCGCAGCCTCCGGCACCGCGGTGGTGATGCCCCGGGCGGGCCTTGCGTGGCCGGTGCGTGTGGCCCTTCGGGTGCGGCCGGGCAGCATCGGCGCCATCGACGTGCGAGGCGCGCAGCGCCTGGTGCTGCCGGTGCCTGCCTCCGGCGCCGCCACCGTGGATCTGGAGCTGCCGCCGGGAATCTATGTGGCCGCCACCAAGCAGATGACCCTGACGTGGGGGCCGGCCAGCGTCCCTGCGCCCTAGCGCCGATGGGCGCGGCCCAGGATGCCCCGCTGGCCCGGCGGCTCCTGGGCCTGCTGGACCTGACCTCGCTGAACGACGCCGATGATGGCCCAGTCATCCAGGCCCTCTCGCGACAGGCTGCGACCGCAGCGGGGCGCGTGGCCGCCCTGTGCACCTGGGCGCGGCTGGTTCCCTCTGCCGTGCAGGCACTTGACGGCACCGGCGTGCCGGTGGCGGCGGTGGCCAATTTCCCGGGCGGCGCGCCGGATGTGCAGGCCAGTGCCCTTGAGTGCAGGCAGGCCGTGGCCGATGGCGCGCGCGAGGTCGACGTGGTGTTCCCGTGGCGCGCCTTCCTCGGCGGCGACCGGGACACCCCTGTCACCCTGGTGCAGGCATGCCGCAGGGCCTGCGGTCCGCAGACACTCCTCAAGGTGATCCTGGAGACCGGTGCGCTCGGAAGCCCGGCGCAGATCCGCGCGGCGGCCGACCTTGCCATCGCCTGCGGAGCGGACTTCCTGAAGACCTCCACCGGACGGCTCCAGCCCGGTGCGACGCTGCCGGCGGCGCAGGTCATGCTGGATGCCCTCGCGCAGGCGCAGGCGCGCGGCGTCCGCGTCGGGTTCAAGGCCTCGGGGGGCATCCGCACCATGGCCGAGGCGGCCTCGTATGTGGCACTGTATGAAGGGCGCTTCGGTGTGGGCAGCGCAGGACCTGCGGTATTTCGCATCGGCGCCTCGCAGCTGGTGCGCGAACTGCTCAGCGTCGCGAACGCATAACTAAGAAGGAGATCGCGCGTGTATTACGGTCATAGCCTCCTGGGCCTGCTGATTCTGATCGCAGACGTGTGGGCCATCGTGAACATCTTTCAGAGCCAGGCCGATACCGGGCGCAAGGTCCTGTGGACCGTGCTGGTCATCCTGCTGCCGCTGCTCGGCTTCATCCTCTGGTATTTCCTGGGGCCGCGCACCGGGCGAACCTAGCCTTCACCGGGGGACTGGTAACCCGCACAGGCGACGCTGACGGGTCGGATGGGCGCATCGAGATTGACCGCGGTGAGCGCACCGCCCCACACGCACCCGGTGTCCAGGCCGATCACCCCGTGCGCATTCACGAAGCCAAGGGTCGACCAGTGGCCGAAGATGATGCGCGCGTCGCGGCTGGCGCGGCCAGGCACTTCGAACCAGGGCAGCAGTGCCTCGGGGCCCGCGCCGCGCCGCGGCGGCCCCTTGGCCTTGAGCGCCACGCGGCCTTCGGCGGTGCACACCCGCAGCCGCGTCAGCGTATTCACGATGAAGCGATACCGGTCATGTCCCTGCAGCGCCTCGCTCCAGCGGTCGGGTTTGTCCCCGTACATGTGATCCAGGAAGTCCTCCGGTGAGGCGCACAGCGCACGCTGCACCTCCTGTGCCAGTTGCAGGGTCTGCTCGACGCTCCACTGCGGCACCACGCCCGCGTGCACCATCAGATCCCCGTGCGCGGGGTCATGATGTGCCAGCGGCCGCTGCAGCAGCCACTCGAGGAGCGCGAACCGGTCGGGCGCGCGCAGCAGCTCGCGCAGCGTGTCGCCGGGCTTGTCGGAGAGTTTGGAGCCGAAGGTCAGCGCCAGCAGGTGCAGGTCGTGATTGCCGAGCACCACCACCGCATTGTCGCCCAGGGCGCGGATCAGCCGCAGGCACTGCAGCGATTCGGGTCCGCGGTTGACGAGGTCGCCCACGAACCACAACTGGTCGCGATCGGCGGAGAACCGCAGCTGTGCCAGCAGCGCGCGCAGCTCGGCGGCACATCCCTGCACGTCGCCGATGGCAAAGCGCGCCATGGCCGGGTGCGGTTACTGCAGCACGCCGGGCATGGCCAGGCGAAACGGCGCGATCGGCGCATCGAACGCCCGGCCATCATCGGCCACCATCTGGTAGCTGCCCTGCATGACCCCCACCGGCGTTTCGATGATCGCCGCGCTGGAGTAGCGGAACCCCTGTCCGGGCTTCAGATGCGGCTGCTCCCCGACCACCCCGTCGCCGCGCACCTCCTGCACCTTGCCGTTGGCATCGGTGATCAGCCAATGCCGGCGCATCAGCCGCGCCGCGAAGTCACCTTCGTTGCGGATGGTGATGGTGTAGGAGAACACAAACCGCGGCTCCTCCGGATCCGACTGTTCGGACAGATAGCTGGTCTGTACGTCGACCGTGATCCGGTGTGCCCCTTCCTGCATGAGTGTGCTTCGCCTGCTGTCAGACCGCCTGCTCACCGCTGACGCGCACCGCAAGCACATCGCACGGTGCCGCGTGCAGCACGGTATCCTCGGTGAGGTTCACGAAAATCGACAGCCCATGGCGCTCGCGCGCGCCGAGCACGATGAGATCACATTGCATCGAGCGCGCCACCCGCACGATCTCGGCCTTGACGCTGCCGACCTCCACGCGCTGATGCGCGGCATCCACGCCGATGTCGTCGCACAGGGCCACCAGGCGCTCCCGGGCGGCGGCCGCGAACTCATCCAGCAGCTGCACCGGAGGCAGCATCGATTCGCCCACCGGCTCGACCGGCATGAATTCGACGACGTGCAGCACGTGCAGCTCCGCGCCCATGAGTTCGGCGAACTGGCGTGCGCGCCGGCCGATGCTGATGCTGTCGGCATTGAGGTCGACGGCGAGCAGGATCTTGCTGTAAATGGACATGGCGGCCTCCCTGCGGCAACCGGTCTTAAGGGTAACCGATCCGATGGTCAACCCGCATGGCCAGGCGATTGAAGGCCTCCGGCGCCAGGGTCTCGGCGCGCGCCTGCGGATCCACGCCGCAGGCCTCGAAGTCGGCGGCCGCGAGCAGATGGCGCAGCGCATTGCGCAGCGTCTTGCGCCGTTGGGAGAAGGCGGCGGCCACCACCTGGGCGAACTGCGGCGCCACCTCGAAGGCGGGCCGGTTACGAACCGTGAGCCGCGCTACGGCGGACCACACCCGC
>Ga0335085_10010707_pt1 | contig 13686 bp, 12 predicted proteins | sample Lox_Sample_45_FD_206712 | JGI IMG/M metagenome (GOLD analysis project Ga0335085, IMG submission 206712) | Soil microbial communities from Loxahatchee National Wildlife Refuge, Florida, United States - Lox_Sample_4.5 | ecosystem: Environmental > Terrestrial > Soil > Wetlands | place: USA...
CAGGCGGTGGCGTGATGACCGCCAAGACCACCACCAGGGACCCAGCCGCCGAGATCACCTACCTGACCCGGGCACTGAAAGCCCCCCACGCTGCGTGATGCCGTCCCGCGGCTGGCCGAGCGGGCCCGGGCCGAGTCCTGGACTCATGAGGAGTTCCTGGCCGCCTGCCTGCAACGCGAGGTCTCGGCCCGCGAATCCCACGGCGGCGAGGGGCGCATCCGCGCGGCGAGGTTCCCAGCCCGCAAAGCACTAGGACTTCGACTACGACCACCAGCGGTCCCTGCGCCGCGAGACGATCGCCCACCTGGGCACCCTGGACTTCGTTGCCGCCCGGGACAACGTGGTGTTCCTCGCGCCGCCGGGCACCGGGAAGACAATGCTTTCGATAGGGCTGGGCATCCGCGCCTGCCAGGCCGGGCACCGGGTCCTGTTCGCCACCGCCGCCGAATGGGTCGCCCGGCTCGCCGACGCCCACCACGCCGGCCGGCTGCAAACAGAGCTCACCCGGCTCGGCCGCTACCCGCTCCTGGTCATCGACGAAGTGGGATACATCCCCTTCGAACCCGAAGCCGCCAACCTGTTCTTCCAGCTGGTATCGGCCAGGTATGAGAGAGCGAGCCTGATCGTGACCAGCAACAAGCCGTTCGGGCGCTGGGGTGAGGTGTTCGGAGACGACGTGGTCGCCGCCGCCATGATCGACCGCCTCGTCCATCACGCCGAGGTCATCGCCCTGAAGGGAGACAGCTACAGACTCAAAGACCGCGACCTGGGCCGCATCCCCGCCCAGGCACCCGACGAGTAGACCAATCAACCGGTAGAGGGGTCAAGATTCAGATGGCGCCAGGGGGTCAGGATTCGGTTGCCGTTGACACGGTGCCGTACCGAAAGATTGTTATGAGCGGCAGGTAGATCGTGAATAGAGGCTCGTTGCATGTGTCGAGTCGGCCGGTCGTGCCGATGAGCCGGTGCTTCGGCAGCCGCTGAGCACCCGGCTACCGGCTAAGTCCTGCGGTGCGGGTGCGGTCATGATTCCGCCTGCAACATGATTGACGTATCGGTTCCACCGCTTATGGGCCATGATGAAGGTCTCCCTCTGGGGGCCGGACCGCAAGCTGCCGAGCCATCCTGTGATGTCTCTGCTGCTGCGAGGCTCGGTTGTCTTGGGGGCCGTGCGCTTAACGGGAGGCCGGGCGGTGAGGGTTGCTCGTATTCTGGGCACGCTGGAGCCTGGCGGGGCGCAGCTGTTCGGGCTGCGGCTGTCGGTGGAGCTGCGCAGGTACGGCGTCACGATGATCCTGCTCGCTGGTGACGCGACGCCGTCAGGGCTGGAGCTTGCCGCACGCTACGGCCTGCCCGCGGACGCCTACCGGGTGAGCGATGTGCTGGCACCGGACAGCTTGCAGTGGACGCCCGCGCCGGATTTCGCCGGCTGGCTTAGGGGCCGGCTTGCCGGGGCCGACCTTGTGCACGCCCACATGGTGGGTGCCTGGTGGGCGGCCGCGCGCGCGGTGCCACCGCACGTGCCGCTGGTGGCCAGCGAGCACAACCAGATGTCCTGGCCAGATGGTGATCACTCGCCGCAGGCGCGGGAGGCAGCGCAGCGGGTCGACATGTTCTTCGCCCATGGGCCGGCGGTCCGGGTGTGGGCGGCGGGGATCGGCCTGGACGACGGTCGGCTGCGCCGGGGCCGCTCGCTGGTCGAGGGCCTGTCGGCACGGCCGCTGCCGGGACTTCCCACGCCGCGGCTGACCTTCGCCGGCCGGTTCCGCGAGGACAAGGCACCAGACGTCCTGGTGGAGGCGCTCGCGCTGCTGGGTGCGCCGCCGCCGGCCTACCTGGTCGGCGATGGCCCGCAGCGTGATGCGCTGATCCGGCTGGTGCGGGCCCGCGGGCTGGAGGCTGCCGTGCATCTGCCGGGATGGTCCTATGAGCCGGCCCGCTATATCGCCGGCTCCAGCGTGCATGTCGTCCCCTCACGTGAGGAGTCGTGGTCGCAAAGCGCCGTGCTGGCTCTGGGGCTCGGCGTCCCGGTCGTCGGCACGGCGATCGACGGCCTGGCGCGCACCCTGGCCGCCGGCCGCGGCGTCCTGGTCCCGCCCGAGGACCCCGGTTCCCTAGCCGGGGCACTGTCGCGCGTCCTGAGCGGCGAACGTCCCGACCCCGGGCCCGGCCGGGTGTATGCACACCGGTTCACCCCCGGCGCCGCGGCCGCTGTGTACGCAGCCGCCTACCGCCAGTTGCTCGCCAGCCGCGGCAGCCGCGGCCGGGCAAGCGCCGCACCACCGTGAACCCGGCGCCCCGATCACCTCGCCCCGCATAAGACGGAGCGGCTCGGTCTTGGAGTACATCGAGGCAGCAGGCGGACAGCCCCCGGCCTGACGACCCGGACCATCGTCCCGGGGCTGCTGGCCACTGCACTACGACATCCATCCTCATTTGCCGGATAGGGCGCGCCAGGTCCGGCATGATGGAGCCGTCTCGAGGCTGGGTCCTGTACCGGCAAGCACCTCGGCCAGCGACCGACGGCCGCATCCAGCAGACCAGTCACACTGGGCCGGTCCAAGGTCGGCCCCTGGGCTACGCCGATCTACAGCATCACGCTGAGCGACGGAAAGGTCAGGGAGAACGCGCACACTCCCGCCGTTATGGCGTCGATCTTGGCTTGGAATGTCGACCGGCTGGCGGAGTCCAGATCGGGTTGATCTGCACGCGTTCGGCCGTGAGCCTGCTGGGCTCACTGTTCCTTGTCCGGCGGGGCGGCGGCTGGGATGTCGGCTTTGTCCTCCGGCAGGTCAGCGGGCCGTCGGCCAGCAGGTTGTGTGCCCGGGTGGGACGTTGCAGTTTCGGGCTGTCCGGGCGAGCCGGGGGCGGCGGCGAGGCTGGTTCCGGTTCCGGCCAGGGCGGACAGGATGGCGCCGGCGGCCCAGACGGTGGCGGCACCTGTGGCGGCGGCGAGGGCGAGGCCGCTGATGGGTCCGATGGCGGTGCCGATGTCTTCGGTGATCGACAGGGCGGCCTGGTAGGAGGCGCGGCGGTGAGGGCCGGCGCGGGTGGTGACGAAGGCCGAGATGGTGGGGGCGTAGATCATCTCGCCGGCGGCCATCAGGAGGACCGCGATGACCAGGACCGGGTATCCGTAGCGGGCGAAGGCCAGGGCGGCCAGGCCGGCGCCTTGCAGGACGGCTCCGGTCAGCATGGCCCGGCCCGCTGGCAGGCGGGCGGTACGGCGGGTGACCGGGATCTGGAAGGCGACGATGGCGGCGGCGGCGATCGTGAACAGGGCCGCGTAGGCCGTGGTGCCGAGCGGGTGCTGCTGGCGTACCAGCACGAGCCCGTCGGCTTCCCACCAGGCGAAGGTGATGGCGAGCAGGCCGCCGGCCAGGACGAGGACGGCCAGGCGCCGGTCGGTGGCCAGCGCGCGGAGGGTGCCGGGCGGGATCTCGGGCTCGGGGTCGCCGGGCTGGCTGGCAACGTCGCGGGGCAGCAGGGCGAGGCCTGCGAGCAGCGCGCCGGCGAGCAGGCCGCCGGCCGCGGCGAAGACCAGCGGCAGGGATACCAGGGCGGCGGCCGCGCCGATGAGGGGGCCGGCGATGCGCCCGGCGTTCGCGCCGACCCGCACGATACCGAACGCTTGGACGAGCTGCTCCTGTTGCTCCTCGCCGAACATGTCGCCGACCAGCGCGCCGATCGTCGGGTGGAACGCGGACTCGAACACCCCGGCCAGCAGGAACAGCGCGATCGCCGCTGCCGGCGTCGTCGCGATCGCGAGCAGGCCGTAGCCGAGCGCCATGCCCGCGGCCGAGATCAGCAGCAGCCGCCGGTGCCCGAAACGGTCGGCGAGCGCGCCGCCGGCCAGGCCGGCCCCGAACTCTCCGGCGGCTTGCACGATGAACAGCAGGCCGGCGGCCGCCCCGCCGAGCCCGGCGTAGCGATGCGCCCAGATCACGATGAACGGCAGCATCGCGCTGCTGCCGAGCTCGCCGAGCGCGCGTACCGTCACCAGGCCGGCCAGCGGGCGCCTCACGTTATTTCGAGACATCATGCCTCGGAACTATAGCTGATACGAGACACGGTGCCTAGATATACTGGGCGGGTGACAGCGACGCCTGCGCACGGAGGCCGGCCCCGGAGCGAGCGCGCCCGTGTCGCGGTCCTGCACGCGGTGGATGACCTGCTGGTCGAGGTCGGCTACGCCGCGATGACCATCAAGGGCATCGCCGAGCGCGCGGGCGTGGGCCGGCAGACGGTGTACCGGTGGTGGTCGACCAAGGCCGAGATCTTGTTCGAGGCGAGCGTCATCGACGCCGCCAGCGAGCTCGCGCCCGAACCCCTGGAGACGACGGCCGAGGACCTCGCCGCCTACCTCGAGGCGGTGTCGCGGTTCCTCACCGACTCGGCCGCCGGCGCCGCGTACCGGGCGCTGCTCGGCGAAGCGCAGCACGATCCGGCCGTCGCCGCCCTGCTGGCCACGACCGACCTGCTCGGCGACAGCGCACGGCCGGTGATCGAACGGGCCATCGGCCGCGGCGACCTGCCGGCCCAGACCGACGTCGGCCAGGCCGTGGCCCACCTCGTCGGGCCGCTGTTCTTCCGCGTCGTCAGCGGCTACCAGGGCCAAGCGGTCTCACCGCGCCGCCTGGCCACTGATTTCCTGCGCGGCGCGCACTGCCCTCCGACGCCGTGATCCGGAACGGGAGAATCTGCGCGCGGTGCAACGCCCCTTACAAGACCTGCGGCCGACCGTCCCGATTCGGCAGGGAGGTTCGCTTACGCTCTGAAACGTCGGTCGCGCTACGTGATGATCGCTGACCGCGGCCGTCGCGCGAGATCCGCCTAATTGATATGCACGGCCGGCTGGTGGCCGAAATCGCCACCCGACGCCACGCCGAACTGGGAGATCTGTGCCCGGCAGCGCGCATTGTCCCACGGCCGCCCGACGCCGGGATCTTCCGATGCGCGAGCACTTGGCGGGAAGCCGATCGGCCATAGCTGAGCGGCAACGCGGCGCGTGATTCATCCGATTCTGCAACACCGTCGCCTTCCGCTGTGGGCACGGCGGTTCGGGCGTTACTGTGAGGCTTTGGCTGGTCCGCGGGTGGCATGGCTGCCGGGGGTACTCGGGTCCGTTGCGCGGGTGCGGGCCGCGGGTGAGAATCGGGTGGTGGGTGGAGAGCTGGTTCCGACGTTTTGCCCGTTGTGCGTCTCGCGCTGCGGGGCGCGGGCTGAAGTCACGGACGGAGCTTTGCTGGCGTTGCTTCCGGATCCGTCGCACCCGACAGGCCGGGCTATCTGCGTGAAGGGCAAGGCGGCGCCCGAGATCGTCTACCACCGGTCGAGGCTTGTTCACCCACTCCGGCGGACCAGGCCCAAGGATGCCCCGGACCCGGGGTGGGAACGGATCAGCTGGGATGAGGCGCTGGGCACGGTGGCCGCGCGGCTCAAGGCGGCAGCGGCTGCGGGCGGGCCTGAGTCGGTCGGGTTCAGTTCGAGCTCGCCGTCCACCTCGGCGATCAGCGACGCGGTCGACTGGGTGCAGCGGCTGATCCGTGCGTTCGGTAGCCCGAACTACTGCAACTACATGGAGCTGTGCGGGTGGGGCCGCTACCTGGCCCCGCTCTACACCTTCGGCGCCTCGGTGCCCGGCACCTATGTGCCGGATCTGGAGAACGCCGGCTGCATCTTGTTCTGGGGTTACAACCCGTCCGTGGCCCGGCTCGCGCACGCGACGAGCACCGTCGCTGCGGTCGCGCGCGGCGCGAAGCTGATCGTGGTCGATCCGCGTAAGGCGGGCCTGGCCGCCAGGGCCGACCACTGGCTGCGGGTACGCCCCGGTACCGACGCGGCGCTGGCCCTGTCCCTGATGCACGTGATGATCGAGAACGGCTGGTACGACTCCGGCTTCGTGCGCGACTGGACCAACGCCGCGGACGAGGCCGGCGGCAAGCGGGTCTGGGACCTGCTCGCGGCGCGCTGCGCGCAGTTCCCGCCGGAGGTGGCCGAGCAGATCACGGGCGTGCCGGCGGCCGGCATTGCCGCCGCGGCGAAGACTTTGTGGCAGGCCCGGCCGGTGGCGTTCTACGCGTGGAGCGGCCTGGAGCAGCACAGCGGCACGACGCAGGCCATCCGCGCGATCAACGTCCTGTACGCCCTGACGGGCAGCCTGGACGTCCGGGGCGGGAACGTGCTGTTCGAAGCGGTGCCGTCCAACCCGGTCGACGGGAGGGAGTTCCTGTCCGGCGCGCGGCCGTCCGCGGTGGGCGCCGCCGAGCGGCCGCTGGGCCCGGCCCGGTTCGGGTTCGTCACCGGGGAGGACTTCTACACCGCTGCCCTGGACGGGCGGATCAAGACGCTAGTGAGCTTCGGCGGGAACCTGGTGATGGCCCACGCGGACAGCGTCCGCGGCCGCGAGGCGCTGCGAGCCCTGGATTTCTTCGTCCAGGCCGACCTGTTCATGACCCCGACGGCCGAACTTGCCGACATCGTGCTGCCGGTGACCACCCCGTTCGAATCCGAGGCACTGAAGATCGGCTTCGAAACCAGCCAGGAGGCGCAGTCGCTCGTCCAGCTCCGGCAGCCGCTGGTCGCGCCGCGCGGCGAGGCCCGCTCGGACCTGCAGATCGTGTTCGACCTGGCGACCCGGCTGGGCCTGGGCGCGGCCTTCTGGGAGGGCGACATCGAAGCGGCGTTCCGCCATCAGCTGGCGCCGAGCGGGATCACCCTGGAGGAGCTGCGGGCTCATCCGGAGGGAGTGCGGGTGCCACTGGTCACGCGGTACCGCAAGTACGCCGGCACCGGATTCGCCACCCCGTCGGGCAAGGTGGAGCTGTACTCGGCCACGCTGGCCGCGCACGGCTATTCACCGCTGCCGGCCTTTGAGGAACCGCTCACCAGCCCCCGCTCCCGGCCGGACCTCGCCGATCGGTACCCGCTGGTGCTCAGCTGCGCGAAATCGTTGTTCTTCTGCGAGACCCAGCACCGCCAGGTCGCCGCCCTGCGCAAGAGCGCGCCTGATCCGCAGGTCGAGATGCACCCGTCCACGGCCGCGGCCCGCGGCATCGCCGCGGGCGACTGGGTCTGCCTGGACACCCCGCACGGCCGCGTCCGGGCCCGTGCCAGGCTCAACCCCAGCCTCGACCCGCAGGTCGTGTTCGGCCAGCACGGCTGGTGGCAGGCCTGCGACGAACTCGGACTGCCTGGCTACCCGCCATACGGGCCAGACAGCGCCAACCTCAACCTTGTGCTGCGTCAGACACCCAGCGACCCGATCAGCGGCAGTTCGCCCCTGCGGGCGTCCGTCTGCGACGTCTTTCCGCTTGACTACGCCCGCCCCGCAATAAGCATGAAGCTGGCCAACCCGAGCCAAAGGCGTCCGGCTCGCAGCGGAATGGATCCGCGTCAATCCGCCGCGAAGGACGCATGACCGTGGACCGGTGTTCCGGCCGTGACGCGCGGCCAAACACACCCTCATGCATGCCGCGATGAGGGACGTCGTCGATCGTGAGTATGAGTGCCGATAGCTCGTTGAGGGCGGCCATATCCCGGCTTGCCCGTCCGGGCCCCCGAGGCGCGACGCTGAGGCCCATAGCCGTAGTGGCGACGGCGATAGCAGAGCGTAGTCAGCGCCGGTGGCAGCAGCGCAAGATCCGCGGCGCGGCCTTCGTCCTGTGTGGGTGCCCATCGTTCAGGTGCACAGATGTGGTCGATCTGGCGAGCCGCCGGTACTCCGGGGGCGGGCTGCGCGGGTGCTCATCGGGTCGGGTGACGGGGCGGCTGCGGTACGGGGGGCTCGCCATCGTCGGCGGCCAGCATCGTAGCTCCGCCAGGCCCGCCGGGGCCCGGTTTCCTGCGGACGGCATTAGCGCGGGCCCGTTCCTTGATGGTGGGTCACAGCAGCACGCGGGCGAGTTGCTTGTAGGCCGGTATCGGGTCGTTGCCGTTGCCGGTGAGGACCTGGATCGCGACGTGGTCTGCCCCGGCGTCCAGGTGGGAGCGGAGGCCGGCCGCGATGATACCGGGGGAGCCGTGGAGCACGAGCGCGTCGATCAGGCGGTCGCTGCCGCCGTCGTCGATGTCGGCGTCGGTGTAGCCGTAGCGTCGCAGGTTGGCGGTGTAGTTGGAGAGCTTGAGGTAGGGGTCGGACACGAACGCGCGGCCGATGGCGCGGGCCCTGTCCGGGTCGGTGTCCAGGACGACCGTGTGCTCGGGCGCGATGACGGCGCCCGGGCCGAGCATCTGGCGGGCGGCGCGGGTGTGGTCCGGGACGGTCAGGTACGGGTGGGTTCCCAGCGTCCGTTGCGCGGCGAGGTGCAGGGCTCTGGGGCCGAGCGCGGCCAGGATCCGCCGGTCCGGCGGGACGCCGCCGGCGTCGAGCTGGTCGAGGTAGCCCGCCATGGTCGCGTAGGGCTGCCGGTAGGCCGTGACGGATTCGGGGTGGCCGATCCCGATCCCCAGCAGGAACCGGCCGCTGTGCCGGGCGGCGATCCGACGGTACGACGCGGCCACGTCCGCGGCGTCGTTGGCCCACATGTTGACGATCGCGGTGGCCACCGTGATCGCAGACGTGGCGTCCAGGATGCGCTCCGCCAGGGCGAGATCACTGACCGGCGCGCGCCCGAACCCGAGCCACACCGTGGCAAACCCCAGGGACTCGGCCTGGATCGCGAGGCCTGTCCGGGCGTCGTCGCCGTACCCGGGGTTGAGCCAGGCCCCGATCCGTCCCAGCCGCAGACCCGGGTGCGCCGGGCTCACCGTGCCGCCTCGGCGGGCACGATCTCCAGGCTGGCGATCCGCCCATCGCGAAGCGCGAAGCGGTCGGTCAGGTCGACCTCGCCGCCGGGGAAGTTGCCCTCCAGATGGACGTGCACATCGTGACGTCCGGCGCCGTCCGCCTCGCCCACCGCCTCCGCCCCCGTGACCTGGACGGTGTACTGGTAGGCCGTGGCGACGGTGGCGCGCCATCGCCGGATCGCGGCCATGCCCCGCCATTCCCGGCCCTCGTCCACGACCACCGCGTCCTCGGCGAAGCAGCGGACAACCGCCTCGGCGTCGCCGCGGTCCGACGCGGCCAGGTATTCGGAGATGACCGGCGGCAGCGATCCTGCCGCGCTCGCAGCGGCTTGACTCATGACAGCCCTCCAGTCTGCTGTAACTGCTAAAATAGAAGCGAGTAGCTTCGAATATAGCAGTTACGTCGGAAGGTGCCGCGCGTGGCCCAGAAGATCAGGCTCGAAGACCGGGAATGCCCGCTGTCGGCGACGCTCGGCCTGGTCGGCGAGTGGTGGACCCTGCTCATCCTGCACGACGCCTTCGACGGCTACTCGCGCTTCGACCAGTTCCAGGAGAACCTTGGCATCTCATCCAGCCTGCTGACCACCCGGCTCAAGCGCATGGTCGGCGCCGGCCTGCTCGAACGGCGCCAGTACCAGGCAAACCCGGCCCGCTACGAGTACCTGCTGACAGAACTCGGTCGTTCCCTGCGGCCCGTACTCGTCGTCCTGGCCGCCTGGGGCAACGCGCGCCTAGCCCCCGGTGAACGCAGCATGGTGCTGGTGGACGCCCAGACCGGGGCCGAGGCCGAACCGGTCCTCGTCGACCGCGCAACCGGGCGGCGTGTGGACGGCCCGGACTTCGTCTTCACCGCCGGCCCAGCCGCCAGCAGGCCATTCCAGGACCGCTACGCAGCGCACCCCAAGCCGCCGCAGCCATGACATCTGCCTGCCCCGCAGGACCTCCCCAGGTTCTCGGGCTGCTCCGCGGAGCACGCTGACAGCCCCGGCCGACGTGACGGCCCGCGGGCCGCGCCATCCGGGCCGCCTGGCTATCTGCCCGGGCTACCGTTTCCGATGATCACCGCGCGCGGCCACCCTGGTGATCCGACCGTCACCAGCGCGCCAGAGCGGGCTGTTCTGTACCGCCCAGTCGATGCGAAGCCATAATCGATAGGCCGCTCCCAGTCGGCGATCCGGCCGCAGGCCGCCCAGGTCAACGTCACTTTCCGTGATTAGCCCTGCTCCTGGCTTACGCGCCGATCCGCCGTCTCTCACCGCGATTTAGTCCAGCGGCTCCACCCGGTAGTCCCCGCCGTCCTCGACCAGCAGAACCCCTTTGCCCTTGCCCAGTGGCGGGACAACCAGGCCGGCGAGCCCGAGCACGGCGGCCTCGGTGGTGGGGCTGTGGCCCGCCACCAGCGCCCGGCCGCCCTCGGGCAGCCCCGCCGCCACCTGCCGCAGCGCCGAGCCGAGCAGCCAGGACTCGCGCTGGACCAGGTCCGGGTCGATGGCCCGGATGTCCTTTAGGTCCGCTCGCTTGCCCGCTGCCTTGGCCGCGTCGCGCCAGCGATTCTCCACCGGGGACCGCAGCCCCGTCGCCGCGGTGATCGGGGTGTCGTCCTGGCCGGCCGCGTGCCGCAAGATTCCCAGCATCTGGGTGGCGCGGGCCGCGCCGGCGGGCACGAACGCGGCATAAGGCGGGTGCAGCCCGCCCCGGCCGATCCTCTCGGCGTCCGCCGCTCCCTGCGGGGTCAGCCGGTCACCCTCGTTATCGGTGTGCCGGCGCAGTTCCACGGACCGCATGAGCAGGTCTTGCCCCGTCGTGGCGCGGTCATGCTCGTCATTGCCGCGATCACGCCCGGCGCCCTGACCGCCGGGCAGGTCAGACGACCCCGAGGCGTCATGTCACACCCTGGTCGTGAAGGCCGCAGGCTGCCGGCGATCATGCGGCCGCCGCCCGCCCCGGCGGGCCGGTAACGGCCATGGGCCGCGGGGTGTATCCGGGTTATGACCGGTTCCCCGGCGAGATGAGGGGCGGGGTGATGACGCAGGTAACGGAGCATCTCCAAACCCACGGCGTCCCGTTCGAGCCCATCGCGCACCAGCAGGCCTACACCTCGATCGCCGAGGCGAGGGCGCTCGGCATCGATGCCAGCGAGGTTCTCAAGACGGTCGCGGTGCGCGTCGCAGACGGCTATGCCCTGGTGGCGGTCCCGGCAACCGGCCGCCTCGACATGCATCTGGTCCAGGCAGCGGTGGGCGACCCCCATGTCCGGCTTGCCACCGAAGAGGAGCTGCTACGGGACTTCCCAGGCATCGAGCTGGGCGCCCTGCCGCCGCTTGGCTCGCTGCTGGGCGCACCCCTCTACGTCGATCAGGAGGTGCTCCAGCACGAAACGGTGGTCTTCGCCGCAGGGAGCCAGACCGAATCCGTTCAGATCAAGACGGCGGACCTGCTCCAGCACGAGCAGGTGACGACCCTGCCGTTGATCAAGCACGCGGACGAGAACGACACGGACTGGCGGCGGTAGCCACGGGCCTGCACCTCCTGCGGCACGCATAGCCGGCAGGCAACACGCCGGTCCTGAGATCGGATCACACTCAGTGAGGGTGCTGGCGGGCCGAGCGCACAAGTATCCGCCGTTCTGTCGTCGGCCCCGGCTTGTAGCCGCAGCTGTGGGTGGGTACCCGAAGAATCGTTCTGTCGCTTACTGCGGCGTTAGCGCCGATTTTCACTAAGCGAATTGGCCCCCAGTCTGGTCAGTCGTGCTGGTAGCGGAGGGTGCGGCCTTCCCACCAGGGGACGGTGATTGTTTCGGGCAGGCTGGCCTGGCGCAGGATGGGTGAGTAGGTGCGGCGGGCCAGCCGGATGGTGGTCTGCCTGCGGTCGTTTTCGATGATGCCGCCGGTGTTGAGGAACCGGCGCTGCAAGGTGTCGGGGGTGGCGGTGGCATAGCCGGGCAGGCGGCGGCGCAGGGCGGCGCAGAGGGTGTGGGCCAGGACCGAGAGGACCACGTCGAGGTCGGCGTTGAGCGGGACCGCGCCGGCCAGGGCGTCCAGGCTGAAGGACTGGATGGCTTCGGCGAGGCGCTGTTCGATGTTCATCCGCCGGGCGTAGGAGCTGATGACCTGCCGGGCGGGGAGCTGGGGCTGGTTGGTGATCAGCAGGGTGGGCTGGTCGTGGCCCAGGCCGGTGACGGCGAGCTGGCGGATCGGGCGGGGGTAGGCCGACAGGGTCGCGGCGGGGTCGTCGTGCACTTTGACGCGGCGGGTCTTGCCGCCGGCCCGGCCGAGGGTCATGGGTTTCCAGGCGCTGGCCGGGAGGGCGGCCAGGGCCGTGGTGATGCCGGGGTGGCGGGCGCGCAGGGTGATGAACCCGATCTTGCGGTCGTCGAGCTCGGCGAGCACGGCCTGGGTGGTGAGCTTGGAGTCGAAGATCAGCAGCGCCGGGTCGGATCCGGTGACGGCCTTCCAGTGGTCGGCGAAGGCGATGACTTCCCGGTTCTGGCTGGCCTTGGACAGGTCGGCGTTGGCATACAGCAGGGTGTGGGTGGCGGCGTCTTCGGCGAAGAAGGTCAGCACCGAGCGGGTGCGCTGGGACCGGCGGGGCACGTAGTGCTTCTCCAGGAGCGGGTCCTCGCCCCGGTGCATGACGGCGTGGAAGTCCAGGTTGAGCGCATCGCCGGTGGCGAGCCCGGCCGTGATGGCAGCCTTGTCCACCGCGGTCAGGAACGCGGCCTGCCGGGCGTGTTCGAGCCGGTAGGAGTAGGTGGTCAGCGCGGTGGCCTTCGGCAGGGCGGTGAGCCCGGCGAACAGGGCGGCGCCGGGGTCGGCGGCGATGTCGCAGGCGTGGGAGACCCGCCGGGTCGATGTCAGCTTCAGTGCCAGCAGCGACAGCAGGTACGACAGGGCGGGGATCTTGCCGGCGGACGGGTAGCCGGCGGCGGCCGCCATGTCCGGGACGCCGAGCGCGATCAGGTCCGGGATGGCCAGGAACAGCCCGGCCAGCCGGGTCTCGGCCCGCCCGGGCAGCGCGGCGAAGTCGGCCGCTTCAGCGCGGGCCTGGACCTCCCGGGCCGGGCCGCCGCGCTCGGCCTCGGGGCGGCGCCACATCCGGGGCAGTCCCCGCTCGGCGATCACCTCGGCGATCCCGGTCCGGTTCAGCGGGGTGCCCTCGGCGGCCAGAGCCTGGGCGATCTCGTCGATGGAGTGCCCGGCCGCGCGCAGCTCGATGATCCGCGGCCGGGCGGCGTCCTTGGCCGGGGCGGTCTTCGGGCCGGGCCTGCCAGTCACGAAGAACTCCCGCGCCCCGGCGCGGAAGTCCCGGACCGCCGACAGCAGCGACGCGGGGGTGTAGCCGAACCGGGCGGCGGCCTGGTCCGCGGGCAGGCCCTCGGCCAGGTAGGCGCGCAGCGCCTCATAGCGGCGGTGCGCCGCGGAGTCCGGGCGGAGGAAGAACTCGCCGCCGGGCCGGGCGGGCTGAGGGGTATTCGCTGACTGGTCGATGCTCCTAGTTCATCACGTCTGCGGCTGGGTCTCCCGCCGGCGCGCCGGTACCGCGTCATTCTGGAATGAATTACATGGCTGTAAGCCTGTGGTGCCGTAAGGCCGGCAGGCTATCCATCGGGCATCAGCGGTAATCTGAACCGGCCAGTCAGCGCTACCCACCCCAGCAGATGGCCACCCGTAGCGGAGCCCTCGCGCAAAAAGCCTGCATGCAAGGCCACAGGCAATCCCTGCAGCCGGTTGCTATCCAGTCAGCCCAAGGGGATAACTACCCGCCGCGAAAATCGGCGTTAGCGGAGGTCGTGTTTCCTGGTGCCCGCGATGACCAGGTAGTCGCGAGGCGCGGCGACAGCGCCGCCGTTGACGCGGTAGCGGCCGAAGTACTCCATCTACGCGGCCTTCAGCTCTTGCA
>Ga0335085_10010708_pt1 | contig 13686 bp, 13 predicted proteins | sample Lox_Sample_45_FD_206712 | JGI IMG/M metagenome (GOLD analysis project Ga0335085, IMG submission 206712) | Soil microbial communities from Loxahatchee National Wildlife Refuge, Florida, United States - Lox_Sample_4.5 | ecosystem: Environmental > Terrestrial > Soil > Wetlands | place: USA...
TACTTCGCCTACGGCGCCGACCACGTATTCGGCCGCCAGCTCGGCAGCTGGATGATTACCACCCACATCACCCTGGGCGCGCTGACCGACAGCCTCATCTTCCTGTCCATCGCCATGCTGCTGGCCCGGACCGGGATGCTCGCGGCCAAGGCGCGGGCGGCTACTGCCCGGGCCGGTCAGGCCGGGGTCGCGGCTGGGACCGGGAGCGCGGTCAGCGCCCGTTGACGGTGCGGCGGGTTCGGCAGCTTCGAAGGGGGCGTGCCCCGCGGGTCTCCTGGAGACCCGCGGGGCACTTCCGTGCGCTGGGTGACTAGCCTTTTGAGATGGCATCGGCACCGCTGAGGTTCGGCCTAGTCGGCACCGGCCACTGGGCCAGCATCACGCACGCGCCCGCGCTCGCCGCGGCTCCGGACATCGAGCTGGCCGCGGTCTGGGGCCGGTCGGCGGAGGCGGCCGCCGCGCTGGCCGCTGATTTCGGTGCTCGTCCGTTTTCGGGGGTTGAGGAACTCGACGCGTTCCTGGACGGGGTAGACGGCGTCGCGTTCGCCGTGCCGCCGGACGTGCAGGCGCCCATCGCGGTGGCCGCCGCCCGGGCGGGCAAGCACCTGATGCTGGAGAAGCCGCTGGCGACGTCGGTGGCGGGGGCGGATGAGGTGGCCTCCGCGGTGGCCGAGAGCGGCGTCGCGTCGGTTGTCTTCTTCACCCTGATGTTCCGGGCGGATATCCGGGCGTGGCTGGCCGAGGTGACCGCGCGCGGCGGCTGGCTGACCGGTCTTACCGCGTGGTTCGGGTCCTCGCTCGAGAAGTCCAGCCCGTTCAACACGCCCTGGCGGCGGGAGAAGGGCGCGCTGTGGGACATCGCCCCGCACGCGGTCTCGCTGCTGTGGGCCGCCCTCGGCCCGGTCACCGGGGTCACCGCCGACGCCGGGCCGGCCGACGTCAGCCACCTGATCCTGCACCACGAGGGCGGGGCGAGCAGCACGGTCACCGTGTCGCAGCAGGGCGGCGAGGGGGCGGGCTTCGAGACCTACCTGTGGGGTCCTTCCGGCCGGTCGGCGGTGCCCGCGGGGAACACCGGCGCGCTCGCGCCGCTTGGGACCGCGCTGGCCGAGCTGACCGCGAACATCAGGGACGGGGTCTCCGCCCACCCGTGTGACGCCTCGTTCGGGCGGGACGTGGGGCACGTCATCAGCGAGGCGCAGCGCCAGATCGACGAGCGGGCGGGCTAGCCGGGGAACTGCCCGCGCAGGGCCAGGATCGCGTCCATGGCCGGGTCCTCGTTGCGGCTGAACGCGGCGAAGGTCGGCGGGGCGTAGATGTCGGGCGCGATCCACGGCCGGTGATCCTCCGGCCATGACGTCTGCCAGAACAGGTCCGCCGCGTTCGCCCTGACCTTGCTGTAGGGCAGCTCGAAGTAGATGGTCTCGCCGATGAAGTTCGGGCGGGATCCGGTGGGCTCGCCGACGAAGATCGCGCTGGTCTCGCGGTCGATGGCGGTCGCGGTGTTCTGCGCGGCCGAGAAGGTCTGGCGGCCGATGATGACGAACAGCGCGCCGCGGCGGCGGACCACGGGGCACGCGATCAGGTGATGCAGCAGCGCCTGAGTGAGGAAGGTGTTGCCGCCGCCGTTCCAGCGCAGGTCGATGACGAGCCGGCCCGGGCGGCGGTCCTCGACGAAACCGAACAGCCGGTCGCAGAAGGCGGCGAACGGCTCGGCCGGGTGATCGCGGACCGCGTTGTACTGGAAGTACACCAGGTCGTGGGCGGGCAGGTACTCGAACCAGTAGGGCAGCTCGCGGTGCCGCAGGTGCAGCGGGCGCGGGCGGCCGGGCACCGTGTCGGCGAGCGCGGTCCAGCCGTCCGGGTAGCGGTCCCACTGGCGCTGGCCCGGCTCGGCGTCCAGCGTGACCTCGCGGCTCGTCCCGTCGGCCGCGCGGATCGTGAGGCTGGCCTTGGTCAGGTCGTCGATGATGCCCAGGCCGTTCAGGACCGCGGTGTGCCGCAGGAACATCGGGACCATGAACGTGACCTGCTGCTGGTTGTCCCTGACGACGACGGGATCGAGGGCCGTGACGGCCTCGGTGACGGTGTGGCGGCCGATCTTCTCGACCTTGGCGCCGAGCAGGTGGTCGTGCCCGGGGCCGCCCGCGATGACGAACAGGCCCTCGGGGAACAGGAAGAACTCGACCGGGAGCAGCCGGGAGAGGTCCTGGTTCTGTTTGTCCGGCGGCCTGACGCCGGCGTGGCCGTCGTCGAGGTGGCGCACCAGCTTCATCATGCCGACCAGGATCTGGGCCTCGGTGAGGCCGGGGATGTCGTGATCGAGCCGGGCGACGTCGCGGTCGAATTCCTCCTCAGGGACGAGGGCGAACGGCGCGTAGGCCCGGCGCTTGATCTCGCGGGCCAGCAGGCCCAGGTCGGCGCGCCAGCCCTGGTCGCGCGGCAGGCCGTCGGTGTCGATGATCCCGAGGAGGTCTCGGATCCGCCGATCGTCGTGCCACGGCTGCCAGTACTCGTCGTCCCTGGCCCGGTCCAGATCGCGGAAGCCGCGGTCGAGCGCTACGGCCAGGGCATCGATCGCCTCGTCACGCTGGCCGAGCGCGGCCCGGCAGCACGCGATGCGGTACGCGACCTCGCCGGGCAGCAGCTCGGGCAGGTCCTCGCGGTACTGCTGCTGGTGTCCCGGCCGGACGCCGAGCTCGCGTACTTTCTCGTACGCCTGGTGCGCCTCGGCGTACTCGTGGCCGGCGAACCGCGCCTCGGCCAGGCGAGCCCAGTAGTCTCCGTTGACCGGGTTCTCGGCCGTCACCTGAGCCCACAGTGCCGCTGCCTCGGGCCAGTCGCCTGATGCCGTGCGAAGTTCGGCCCGAGCCACCGTCTCGGGGAAATCACCGGGCTTGATCATGTGCGTCCCTCCCTGTGCCCGCACGTTATATCTACCCGTGTTGGCCCGGTCTTGGCCCCGTCTTGGGCCCGTCTTGGCCCGTCTTGGCGTCGTCTTGGCTCGTCTTGGCCCGTCTTGGTTCCGTCCTGGTTCCGTCCTGGCGCATCGGCCGTCCGGGTAGCATCCTCGTGCTACGGTGGCACGATGAGTGATACCCCGGAGGGCGAGCGGGATCCGCTGCCCGCGAGCCGGGGACGCCGCGCACGGGGCGCGGCCACCGCACGGGGCGCGGGCGCGGACGCCGGGAACGTGGCCGCCGCCCGGGGACCAGGACGGCCCGCCCCGCGAGCCGAGGCCACCGGGCGGACGCCGGCCCGGCACCGGATCGGGATCAGGGAACTGCGCCAGGAGGCCAGCGTCTACGTCAACCTCGCGGAGAAGGGCTACACCGTGGACATCACCAACCGGGGCAGGCTGGTCGCCCAGCTCGTCCCGGTCAGGGAACCGGGCAGTCCGCTCGAGCGCCTGATCGCGGCCGGGATCGTGGAGCCGGCCGAGGAGCCGGGCGGCGCCGGCGGCCTCGAGCCCTACCCGCCCTCGGGTCCGGCCCGGGCGCCGCGGCCAGGCGGCGCGGTGTGATCGGCCCCGGGACTGGCCACGGGACTGGCCACGGGACTGGCCACGGGATCGGTGCGGCGGCGCGGGAAGGCGGCGCGGCGTGATCTACCTTGACTCCTCGGCGCTGATCAAGCTGGCCAGGACCGAGCCGGAGTCGGCGGCGCTGGCGTCGTGGCTGGCCGGGCGGGCCGGCCAGCCGCTGGTGTCGAGCGCGCTGCACCGGGCGGAGCTGCCGCGGGCCGTCTGGCAGGCCGATCCTGGTGCCCTGCCGCGCAGCTACAAGGTGATCAAGCGGATCGCGCGGGTGGCGCTGAGCGCCGCCGTCCTGGACGACTCGGCCACCTTGCCGCCGCAGGACCTGACCCCGGCGCAGGCCATCCACCTGGCGTCGGCGCTGGCGGTGAAGCGGGACCTGACCGCGTTCGTGGCCTACGACGAGCGCCTGCTCGCCGCGGCCACGAACGCCGGCCTGCCGGTCGCCTCCCCCGGCGCGCCGTAGCCGGACGGCTGCCTGAGGGCTTTGTCGGCAGTTTCGGGTGTCATAGCACCGGAAACTGCCGACAAAGCGCCCGCTGTCTGGTCGGAGGATTCGGTCAGGACTTGCCGGCGGCGATGTCGGCCAGGGTTACCCGGGTCACCTGGTAGGTGACGGTTACATCGGGCGTGTGGCCGGGGACGCCGCCCGTGAACGTCACCGGGATGCCGGTCTTGGCCCCGATGACCAGCGTCTCCTGGTAGTCGCCGGGCATGGCGGGCGCGCCGGCGCGCAGCGTCAGGGTGGGCTGGCCACCGGTTGTCGTGCTGGTCACGGTGACCTCGGGCAGCGTCGACAGGATCCGCAGCACCCCCGCGCGGACCTGCGGGTTGCCGGAACCGGCGATGAGGGCGTCCTGCGAGTTCGTCCAGATGTAGTTGTCCTCCGGCGAAACCGTCGAGCCCTTCGCCGGACCCTTCTTCACCTGCCAGGGCGGGGCCGGAGCGTGCCCCGGGTCGGCCGCTTCCGCCATCCGCTCCCTGGCCGTGGCCAGGTCACCGTGATCGGCGTTGATTGCCACGGCAACCTCACGGGCGAACAGGCCGTCGCCCCGGTTGTGATCGCTCTTGACCTGCTCCGGCAGGCCGCTGGCGGAGTGCGCGAAGAAGTACTCGCCGTTGTCGGCGTACAGGTCGGCGCCGCTGATAGCGGGCTGGCCGGGGTAGGACTGGTTGCGGATCACCAGCGTGGCGTCGCCGGACGGCTTGCCCCCGGCCAGGATGTAACTGGCCAGCTGCGTCAGCGTGCCCGGTTTGGCGGCTGAGGCCGGGGCGCTGCTCCTCAGCTGCGTCGTCCCGGGCCTGGCCCCCGTGGGCTGGATGGCGACCGTGACGCCCAGCGCCACGACGGCCGCCACGCCCGCGCCCAGTCCGGCCCGGGTGAGCGCGGTCCGCCGCCGCAGGTACCGCCGGCCGCGCCGCTCGATCGCGCCCGGGTCGGGCTCAAACGGCTGACCCGCCGCCAGGTCCTGCAGGTTCTCGCCGAGCTGCCGCTCGAGCTGCGAGTTCATCGTCGTATCCCCTCTGGTTCGAGATAGGCCCGGAGCGAGCCGAGCGCCCGGGATGTCTGGCTCTTGACGGTGCCCTCGCCACAGCCGAGGATGGCGGCGGTCTCCCGCTCGCTCATCCCCTCCAGGTAGCGCAGGACGACGGTGGCCCGCTGCCGGGCCGGGAGGCTCAGCAGCGCCTGGAACAGCGCTACCCGGTTGGTGACCGCGGCGGCGTCATCCGGCACGCCCGGCTCCCAGGCGGACAGGTCCGCCGGCACGGCATTGCGGTGCCGCCGCCAGTGCCGGCGCGCCTCGTTGATCAGCATCCGCCGTACGTAGGCGTCAGGATTCTCCGCTCGCTGGACCCGGTGCCAGTGCCTGAAGGACTTGGCCAGCGTCTCCTGGACCAGGTCGTCGGCTAGGTGCCAGTCGCCGCACAGCAGGTAGGCCATCCGGTGCAACGGCGCGGCCCGGCTCTTGACGAACTCCAGGAACGCCTGGTCCGGAGCCCTCGTCATGTCGGTCTCTTGTTCGTCATACCAGGCTCGACACACGTCGGCCAGGAAAGGTTGTCAGGCACCTCACGGGATCCTTCGGCTGCGAGCCCGGCACCGCCCTGACCGGGCAGCGGACGGGACTGTCGAGGCGGATGCGGACGATGAGGCACCTGGGAGACCGGCCGGCCGGGCCGCGTGCTCAGCAGGGAACGCTCACTCCAGAAAGCCGGGCCTTACGTGGTTGATTCGGGCTCTGTGGTTGATCCGGTGTACCCCAGTCCCCCCGATCAACCACACAACCCGAATCCCCCGCGTTAATTTCGCACCTCAGTCACAAGCGCCGCGGTGGCACCACTGATCACCCGGGCTGGCGGGAAGAGGGCGGTTGGGAGAGCGGAGCCGAGCGCTGACCGGTTAGAAGGCGGCGGGTTCGGTGTAGGCACCCCATTCGCGGCGGAGGGCGTCGCAGATCTCGCCGAGGGTGGCTTCGGCGCGGGCGGCGTCGAGCATCGGGGGGACGAGGTTCGCGTCGTCGGTGCGGGCGGCGGCGACCAGGGCGGACAGGGTCGCGTCGACGGCCTGCTGGTCGCGGTGGCCGCGGCGGCCTGACAGGGCGCGGACCTGCTCGCGCTCGACCTCGGGGCTGATCCTGAGGATCTCCAGCGGCTCGGCCACCGTGCCGGTGTGGCAGTTCACGCCGACGATCTTCTTCTCGCCCTTCTCGAGCTGCTGCTGGTAGACGAACGAGGCCTCGGCGATCTCGCCGGTGAACCAGCCGTTCTCGATGCCGGCCAGGATCCCGTCGGTCATCGAGCCGTCCGAGCTCATCTCGCGGATCCGGGCGAAGATCGCCTCCGCCTCGGCCTCGATCCGGTCGGTCAGCGCCTCGATGTACCAGGATCCGCCCAGCGGGTCGGTGACGTTGCCGACGCCGGTTTCCTCCATGATGACCTGCTGGGTGCGCAGCGCGGTCTCGGCGGCGGCGGGTCCTGGCAGGGCCAGCACCTCGTCGAGCGCGTTGGTGTGCAGGGAGTTGGTCCCGCCCAGCACGGCGGCCAGCGCCTCGATCGCGGTGCGGACGATGTTGTTGTCCGGCTGCGGGGCGGTCAGCGAGACGCCGGCGGTCTGGGTGTGGAAGCGCAGCCACTGCGCCCGCTCGGTCTTCGCGCCGTAGACGTCACGCAGCCACCGGGCCCAGATCCGCCGGGCGGCGCGGAACTTGGCGATCTCCTCGAAGAAGTCGATGTGCGCGTCGAAGAAGAAGGACAGGCCCGGCGCGAAGGCGTCCACGTCGAGGCCGCGGGAGAGGCCGAGCTCCACGTAGCCGAACCCGTCGGCCAGCGTGAACGCCAGTTCCTGGGCGGCCGTCGAGCCGGCCTCCCTGATGTGGTAGCCGGACACGGACAGCGGCTTGTAGCGCGGGATGTTCTCGCCGCAGTACTGCATCAGGTCGCCGATCAGGCGCAGGTGCGGGCGCGGCTCGAACAGCCACTCCTTCTGCGCGATGTACTCCTTGAAGATGTCGGTCTGGAGGGTGCCGTCCAGCTTGGACAGGTCCGCGCCCTGGCGCTCGGCGGACACCAGGTACATGCAGAAGACCGGCACGGCCGGGCCGCTGATCGTCATCGAGGTGGTGGTGCCGGCCAGGTCGATGCCGTCGAACAGGACGTCCATGTCGGCGGCCGAGTCGATGGCCACGCCGCAGTGCCCGACCTCGCCCAGCGAGCGCGGGTCGTCGGAGTCGCGGCCCATCAGGGTCGGCATGTCAAAGGCCACGGACAGCCCGGCGCCGCCGGCCGCCAGCAGCATCTTGTACCGCTCGTTGGTCTGCTGCGCGTTACCGAACCCGGAGAACTGGCGGATCGTCCACGGCTTGCCGCGGTACCCGGTGGGGTGGATGCCGCGGGTGAACGGGAACTCCCCCGGCCAGCCGATGCGCTCCGGGGCCGGCTCGTCGTCCGGCGGCCCGTAGACCGGGTCGACCTCGAGCCCGGACAGGGTGGTGAAGTCCGCGTTCCGCTTGGCTGCGGCGTCGAACCGGCGCTGCCAGCGCTCGCGTCCGCTGTCCTGAGCATCCATGAGAGTGCCTCCCCGCGAGATAGTAGGACGTCCTACTATTTTCTCCAGTGTACCCGGCAGGCCCGGTCAGGAAAAAAAAGAACTTTCTGTGCAACCGATGAGCCGGCTGCATCGTCTGTTAAGAGCGCGAGGGCCGCAAGGCCCTCGCGCACCAGCGGGGCCCGGACGTCACGGGGGCGCGCCCGGGCCAGATACTGAAGGGCCCCCAAGGAAGCCAGCCCAGTTCGGCCGGCTCAACGCGAGTGAGCCGTAGGCAACAAGCAGGCTCCGGTGAGTAATGCCGCCGGACGGGAATGTGGTAAAAGTTGCCGTATCACACGGGTGTTCTGGAGGACGCCCCGACCGGCCCGCGCATGATCCTCATGCCGGGCAGGCCCGCGGGGCGCGAGGAACGTGGGTCTGCGCTGTTCCCATCGGCCGGGAACTTCGTCGAGGGAGATCCGGTGGGCAGCGTGAGCGAGGTTGACGCGGACGCGGCCGAAGAGCTGTTCAAGGGCGTCTACCCCAAGCTCGCCGGCTGGGTCAGGAGGCTGGTCGACGACGACGACACCGCGCACGAGATCGCGTCCGAGGCGTTCGTCCGGCTGCTGTCCCGGTGGACCCGGGTGGACAGCCCGCAGAGCTACTTGTACATGATCGCGACCAACCTGATCCGCGACCACTGGCGCAAGACCGAACGGGAGCGGCGAGCCATCCGCAGCGTCACCGCGAGCACCGCCGCCGACCCGGTGGCCTACCCGGTGCAGGATGTCGATGTGCGCAACCTCATCGCCTCGCTGCCGCCGCGGCTGCGCGACCCGTTCCTGCTGCACTACTACGGCGGCTTCGGGATCAGGGAGGTCGCGGCGCTGCTGCGCCGCCCTGAGGGCACCATCAAGGCCGACCTGTTCGCGGCGCGGTCCCGGCTGAAGACGGCGCTGAGGGAACGCGATGCCTGACCGTAACGACCGGCACGATGACGTCGACGCCTGGCTGAACGAGCGGATCGAGCCGCTCTCGCCGCCGCCGGGCACGTTCGACCTGATCAAGCGCCGGGCCCGGCGGCGTAAGTTCCGGCGGCTGGCCATCACCGCGAGCTCGGCGGCGGTCGTCGTGGCCGCGGCGGTGACCGTCCCGCAGGTGGTGAACCTGCCGATCCTGCGCGAAAACCCTACGGCAGGCCCGGCCGCCAGGGCCGGGCAGTCGACCAGCACTACGCCTTCTGCCCTGGCCACCGGCACATCCTCGATGGCGACGACCTCGGAGCAGCCGGTCCTGAAGCCGGCGCCGGTGCCGCCTAACTTCCAGCCGTCCTCGGTCACTTTCGTCAGCAAGCGAACCGGCTGGGTGATCGGCCAGGCCGGCTCGCCCGGGCACTGCGCCACCCGGTACTGCACCTCGATGGCCCGCACCACCGACGCCGGGAGGACCTGGACCGGCGTCCCCGCTCCGCTGGCCGGCCAGCCGGACGGGGCGACCGGGGTGGGCCAGGTCAGGTTCCTCAACCTGACCGACGGGTGGGCGTTCGGGCCCGGCCTGTTCGTCACCCATACCGGCGGTAAGACCTGGACGCCGGTCAGCACCCACGGACTGCGGGTGACGAGCCTGGAGACGGCCGGCACCCGGGTGTACGCGCTGTGGGCGTCGTGCACCGGGACCGGGGCCGCCTACGCCAGCAACTGCACCACCTTCACCCTCTACTCTGCGTCGGCCGCGGGCGGCGGCTGGGCCCCGGTGGGCCCCGCCACCACCGGCCTGGCCAGCGGGGCCCTGGGCCAGGCGGCCACGCTGGCGCTCACCGGCAGCCGCGGCTACCTGCTCGCGCCGGACGGGACGCTGTACGCCGGGCCCGTCGACGGCAGCGCGGGCTGGCGGCAGGTGAGCTCCCTGCCCGGCGCCTGCCACGCCGGAGACACCGGCACGGGCGGCTCCGGCGCGGGCGGCTCAGGCACGGGCGGCTCAGGCACGGGCGGCTCAGGCACGGGCGGCTCAGGCACGGGCACCCAGCCAGGTGAGGCGCTGCTCGGCGCGGTGGACGCCAACGACCTGATCGTGAGCTGCCTGAACCCCGGTAGCCGCAACGACCCGGCCGCGCCGACCGAGCAGAAGCTGGTCTACTCCTCGCCGAACGGCGGGACCAGCTGGATCCCGATGGGCACCGCGCCGGCCCAGGGCATCGCCGCCTCGCTGGCCGCCAGCCCGGCGGCGAGCGTGATGCTGGCCACCGACCGGGGCATCGAGCTGCTGCCCAGGGGCGAAACCACCTGGCGGGCGGCCACGCTGACCCAGGCGGCCCCGGCCGGAGGGTTCAGCTACGTGGGCATGACCAGCGCCGAGCAGGGCGTCGCGCTGCCCGCCGACCCGTCCGCCGGGACGGTCTGGTTCACCTACGACGGCGGGCAGACCTGGAAGCCCTCGGCGGTCGCGAGCTCCTAGGGGCCCGGGCCCCCGGGGAGTGCAGGGCTCCCGCGGGTCCGGGCGCCTAGGCCATGCCCGGGTTCTCCGTGATCTCTGCGGCGCCTGGGAGCTCTGAGGTTTCTGAAGCTGGTGTGATTTGTGATGCTGCTGGTGTTTTCGGAGACCGTGTGATCTCCGGGGTTTCAGGGGCGGCGCTACGGGGTTCCTGGGCGGCACCATGGGCTTCCCGGGCGGCGTCCGGGGTTTCCGGGACGAAGTCCCCGGCCGCCAGGCGCAGCTCGCGGAACACGTCGAAGATCTCCTTCAGCTGGCCGGGCTCGAAGCCGGCCATACCGAACTCCGCCGCCATCAGGTCCCTGGTCGCGCGCTCCACCACGTCCCGGCCGGCCTGCGTGATCTCGGCCAGGCGGCCCCGGCCGTCGGCCGGGTTCGGCCTGCGGGTGACGAACTGCTGCCGTTCAAGCCGGCTGATGATGTTGGTCACGCTGGTGGGGTGCACCATCAGCCGCTCGCCGATCATCCCGAGCGGCAGCGTGCCGGTGCGGCTGAAGGTGAGCAGCACCAGCGCCTCGTACCGCGCGAACGTCAGCCCGTAAGGCCGCAGCAGCGCGTCGAGTTCGCCCAGCAGGATCTGCTGCGCGCGCATGATCGAGGTGACCGCGGCCATCGACGGCGAGGGGCCGAACCGCCGGGTCCAGATCTGCGCGGCCCGCTCGATGGGGTCGAACGGCAACTCCAGGGGCTTACTCACGGGTATTACCGTATGCCCGCTGGTCGCAGAACCGGTCAGCCGGCCACGCTGAGGAGCTCGTCGGCCGCCCCGAACGGGTCGAGGGTGCCCTCGGCGACCTGGGCGGCCAGTTCGTCGAGGCGGCTGGCGGCCAGCCGGGAGCGGAGCGCGGCGAACGCGAGCGCGGTGAGCTCCTCCCGCGCCCGGGCCTGCCGGCGCCGCTTCAGCTCGCCGGTCGCGTTGAGCCAGGACCAGTGCTGGTCAAGACGCTCGGTCAGCTCGCCGATCCCCTCGGCCTTGGTCGCCGTGGTGGAGACGATAGGCGGCTTCCAGTCGCCGTCGTCCCGGTCGGCCAGCGCGATCATGTTGCGCAGGTCCCTGACCACCTGCTGGGCGTCCGGCTTGTCCGCCTTGTTCACCACGAACAGGTCGGCGACCTCCAGGATCCCGGCCTTGGCCGCCTGGACCGCGTCCCCCATCCCCGGCGCGAGCAGCACCACCACGGAGTCCGCCAGCGAGGCGATGGCCACCTCCGCCTGCCCCACCCCGACCGTCTCGATGATGATCAGCTCGAACCCGGCCGCGTCGAGCACCCGGACCGCCTGCGGCGTCGCGGCGGCCAGGCCGCCCAGGTGCCCCCGGCTGGCCATCGACCGGATGTAGACGCCCTCGTCGGTGGCGTGCTCCTGCATCCGGATCCGGTCGCCGAGCAGCGCGCCGCCGGTGAACGGCGAACTCGGGTCGACGGCGAGCACCGCGACCCGGTGGCCGGCCTGGCGGAACGCGCTCAGCAGGGCGCCGGTGACCGTGGACTTGCCGGCCCCGGGCGCGCCGGTCAGGCCGATGACCCGGGCACCGCCGGTACCGGGCAGAAGATCTTTAATGACCGAACGGACTCGCGGCGACTCATCCTCCACCAGCGACAGCAACCGGGCCAGGGCGCGGACGTCCCCGTTGCGGGCCCTATCGATCTGAGAGTTCTCCGTCACGGGCGGGGTCAGCCGCGGACCTGGAGCAGCAGCGCCTCGCCCTGGCCGCCGCCGCCGCACAGGGCGGCCGCGCCGAGCCCGCCGCCGCGGCGGCCGAGTTCGTGGCACAGGTGCAGGGCGATCCGGGCGCCGGAGGCGCCGATCGGGTGGCCGATGGCGATCGCGCCGCCGTTGACGTTCACGATGTCGGAGCTGACGCCGAGCTCGCGCATGGACTGCAGCGCCACCACCGAGAAGGCCTCGTTGATCTCGATCAGGTCCAGGTCCGAGACGGCCAGCCCGGCCTTGGCCAGCGCCTGCTTGATGGCGTTGGACGGCTGGGAGTGCAGGGAGTTGTCCGGGCCTGCCACGTTCCCGTGGGCGCCGATGTCGGCGATGACGTGGAGCCCACCCCGTTCGGCATAATCTTGGGACGTCACCACGACGGCGGCCGCGCCGTCCGAGATCTGGGATGCGGTGCCGGCCGTGATCGTCCCGCCGGAGAGGAAAGCCGGCCTGAGCTTGGCCAGGGCCTCGACCGTGGTGCCGGGCCTAATGCCCTCGTCCTCCGTCACGGTCAGCGCCTCGCCGCCCTTCTGCGGGATGGGAACGCCGGCGATCTCGGCCGCGAACAGGCCGTTCTTGGCGGCCGCGGCGGCCCGCTGGTGGGACCGGGCGGCGTACTCGTCCTGCTGCTCGCGGGTGATGCCGAGCTCGCGCCCGCTCCGTTCGGTGGACTCGCCCATCGACAGGTGGTCGAAGGCGTCGGTCAGGCCGTCGAGCGCCATCGAGTCCTCGACCGTGACCGGGCCGTACTTGTAGCCGGCCCGGGAGTTCACCAGCAGGTGCGGCGCGCGGGTCATGGACTCCATCCCGCCCGCCACGATCACGTCGTACTCCCCCAGCCGGATCAGCTGCGAGGCCACCGCGATGGCGTCGAGCCCGGACAGGCACACTTTGTTCACCGTCAGCGCTGGGACGGACATGGAGATGCCCGCCGCGACCGCCGCCTGCCGGGCGGTGATCTGCCCGGCACCCGCCTGCAGCACCTGCCCCATGATCACGTACTGCACCTGGTCCGGGGCGACGCCCGCGCGCCCGAGGGCGGCCGCGATGGCGACGCCGCCGAGTTCGCTGGCAGACTTGCTGGCGAGTGACCCGAGCAGGCGGCCGACCGGTGTCCGGGCGCCGCCGACGATGACCGGCTGACGTGAATCGCTCATATCAGCCACGATACCTACTGGTGTCCGGAAGGAACGATGATGCTACCTCAGCTGACCCGCATCGACCACGTCGGCATCGCCTGCCGTGACCTGGACCGGGCCGTGGGGCTCTACCAGGCGACGTTCGGCCTGGAGGTGGCGAGCATCGAGGTGAACGAGGAGCAGGGAGTCCGCGAGGCCATGCTGGCCGTCGGGGGTTCCGCGGCCGGCGATCCCGCGGGCGCCGGGGTGCGTCCCGGTTACGTCCAGCTGCTCGAGCCGCTGGGACCTGACACGCCGGTCGGGAAGTTCGTCGCCCGCCGGGGCGAGGGGCTGCACCACGTCGGCTACGGCGTCGCCGACATCGGCGAGGCACTGGCTGCGATCGGCGGCACCGGCATCCGGCTGATCGACGAAAGGCCCAGGCACGGGTCGATGGGCGCGTCCATCGCGTTCCTGCATCCAGGCGATTTGGGCGGCGTGCTGACGGAACTCGTCCAGTTCGTCAGCCCAGCGTAATTACCCCATAGAGTGGACAAGGGGATTTAACCGGACGCATAGGATAGAGAACTCCGAAGGACCCGCCAAACCACCCGAGTAAGAGTAGTGTGCCTGTCACCGGGCGAGAGTCGTACCCGCCGTGGCTGACACCCGCCGTATAAATCTCCGTAGCCTTCACGTCTAGCCAGGATTAGGCCATATGCAATCGGACATTGACGCCCAGCTGACCAACTTCTTCGAGGACGCCCCGCCGCGCGAGTTCGCCACGGTCATGCGGGGTTACGACC
>Ga0335085_10010709_pt1 | contig 13686 bp, 2 predicted proteins | sample Lox_Sample_45_FD_206712 | JGI IMG/M metagenome (GOLD analysis project Ga0335085, IMG submission 206712) | Soil microbial communities from Loxahatchee National Wildlife Refuge, Florida, United States - Lox_Sample_4.5 | ecosystem: Environmental > Terrestrial > Soil > Wetlands | place: USA: Florida...
GCCTTCCCTTCAGCGGCGTCGCGCAGGAAGCTATCGCCGGCAAGCTGCCGTCGAATGATCCGCGACGTCAAGGGATAGACCGAGAGCCGCATCGCAAGATCGCGCACGGCCAGGGTGAACCGTGTCTCCGGCACGAACCAACGCGCCATTTCGCGGCCGGAAAGCTGCCGCTGGGCGACTGCGGGTCGCTTTCGTTGCTCGTAACGGTGGAGCGCTGCTTCCAGGTCGGCGCCCGAGGCGAGCTCGCTCGCAAGCACATAGGCCCCAGCCACCGCCAGCGACGCTCCCTGGCCCGCGAGCAGCGACACGCAGTGGCAGGCGTCGCCAGCCAGCACTACGCGGCCAGCGCTCTCTTGATAACATCAGATACTTTGAGTGCCAAGCAGTTGGCTGAGCGTTTGTTTGGTGCTCAAAGTGCCGCTGTGCGCCAAAAGCACACCTTCATGGCGATTCGTTCACAGGCTTCTCGCGTTTCGCCATGATGCGCGGAGCCACCAGAGCGAGCGCTCCAACGCAGAGCCCGCCCAGCGCAGCGCGCCATTCCGGGCGCAGCCGGCCGATCTTGCGGCTTAGGGCTACGCTCCAGCAGCGCCTTTCGCTGATGCTGCTCGCGGCCAAGGTCCCGGTGAAGCTGCCCAAGGCGGCCCGGTGACGAAGCGCGTGATTTCGCGCCCGGAACGACCGGGCACTCGTCGCCGCAGCCCATCGTCAACAAGGTGTGGGTCCCCTTCGCCAGCGCGACGACTGGCCGCTGACCGATCCGAAGGGCAAGTCCATGGACGAGGTTCGCCGCATCCGCGACGAGATCCGCGAGCGCGTGACCGCCATGGTCAGGGCCGAAGGATGGACGCGATCCGGGTGATGTCTTGGAGCTTCACCAGTGTCGTTCAAGGCGGGGCGACCCGAAGAGTACGTCATCGGTGACGTATCAGAACGATTGGCGAGCTCGTGGTCGACAAGGCGTTCCGGTATCGGTACGAGCTCGGGTGGGCGGCTCGAAGAGTACGCGGGGGAAAACGCCTTGACCAGAACTTAGCCAGCGCAGAGCTGGCGGCGGGGAACCCGAAGGGCGCGTCGGAGTCAAAACCCGAAGGGCTGCCGAAAATCGTTGACCAGATCTTGTCCAATCTGAGGGGGATCCAGGTACCCTGGCGTGACTTCAGTATATTTCGCTCGTCCTCTAACCCGCGGGAACTTCGGAAATGACGAGGAGCGACGCCCGTCTGCCGGTTGGGTAAGGCCGCCCTCATAACCCGAAGGTCGCAGGTTCAAATCCTGCCCCCGCAACCAAACTCAGACACAGCCGCGTCCCTGGGAAGAGCCAGAGTCCAGGGACGCGTTTTCAGCTTCAGCAGCCACTCTAGTTGCCTTCGAGCGCAGTGCGCCGCGAACTGGGCTGGCGGTCGAAGGAAGCACAGGTGATCTGCCGTGAGGTGGCCTCCATGCTTCGGGAGGATGATCATCGCGGCAGCGTCCGGCCCGTCACACCACGTCCGAAGCAACGGATTCTCGACGCTTAGCGGTCACTGGATGGCTCCCGGCACGGGCTCGCACTCGCGGCGTGAGGGCCACGTGCGTGACCTTCACGCGAATGAATCAAGACGTCGGTCGCGTTCTGGCGAGCGCTGGGCCTTGTTCAGTGCGAACTCGTCTCGACCGGCTGCAGAACGGCGTTCGCGACGTATTCACCGAGACGCAGCCCCAGGTTCGTCCCGACGCGAGTCGAGAAGCGGTAATGGAAGCCGGCCCAGATGCGAGCACTCGCAACCTCGTCGGTGAGCGCCGTCATGTTGGTCCAACGGTGGGTGACACCCGGGGCGGTCGGGCTGTTGATGGCGATCCCGGGAATGTCGTCGCTTCCGAGTGCCGCCCTGACGACGCCGGCGACACTGCCGCTCACGGCACAGTGAGCGCAAGGATATTCAGGGTGCATCGGAGTATCGGCGATCGGCTGCCAGGATGACTCCCGCCCGGTCGCCGCGTTGCCGTCGATGTCGCCGTTGCGAATCGCGGTCACGGGTCTCCAGAAATTGTAGTGGTACTTGGCGTCCAGGACGGCGATCAAAGCGTCGTTGATGGCAAACGCGGCGAGCGCCATGAATCGCGCGCTCTCCGGGACGGTCATCTGCCGGGCGGTCAGGAGTTGTCTCAGGAAGGCGTGGTAGGCGACCGGCCCACCGACGAGCCAGAAGCGGGCGGTCTCAGTCTGCTGCTCTGTTCGCTTCGCGCTCGTCTTTGCCCCTTGCTCCTTGATCTCGTTGAAGTCCCTCGCCCATTCCTTGCTCTTCAGCGAAACCGGCGGGCCTGGCCGGAACTGGGATGCGCTGGCGATTGCGAACGGCTTGACTTTGGGCCACATCGGTCCGCGCATGACGGGCGTCGGCACATAAACGCCAGGCGCAGTTCGCGGTCGGTAATCATCGTTTGCGTCGGAGCCGTCGGCCGCCCGCGCCGCCAGGATTTTCGTCGCGACGGCCTCGCCCAGGCTGACGCCCTCTGATTTCGCCGCGCCATCGGGGATGGAGTCAAGGTAGCTGGCGAGCGCGACCTTGATCTCACCGGCCGTCTTTGCATCCACCGTGGCCAGGACCGCAGCGGCCGCAGCGGCCGCTGCGGCCTCCTTCGACGTGGCCGGATTTGCGGGCAACTGCACGAGATACGGTCTGTAGCTCCGGTCGATCGAATTGACCGCGTCGAACATCGCGGCGTGGACCATCCCCATCATCCGGTAAGCCGCGTACGGCGTCGACGGCGAGGGGACGCTGGCGAGCGGCGAAGTGGCGGCGATGGCTTTCTCATCCCAATCGGCGATGACATTGGCCCACGCCGGTCCGGGAGCAACGATCACCAGGTAGGCTCCGATCGTGGCGGCCCAAGGCAGACCATTTATTGCGAATGCTGTTGAACCAATTGGTTGCCGGTTCATTGTCTCTCCTCCCGTGTGCTGACCGCCATGCAAGAACCGTGTTCCGCCCATCCTCCGGCCGGGGCGGCAGGGTGCGCTCGCTGGGGCGGCTTCGCGAGTACGCGGTGCACCAATGGTGCACCACGGTCTACCGCCAGGACCGCCGGAAACGGAGCGCCCAGAGATGTGGTCCGGCGCGCGCGACGCTGGCACGGCGAGTGCTCACGGTCCTTGCGGGGGTGAAGGAATGGACCGTATCGCTCCGGGCCAAGCGAGGCTGCCGCACGCTTCTTTCCTCGAAATAGCGGTCCGCGTTGCGCTCCTCGCGTCGTTCGTGGGGTGCGGGGAAAAGCCCGCCGCGAGCTCGCAGGCGAACCAGGGCGAGACCGGAGTGGCGACTGGCGGCATGGCCTTCGGTCCGCAGGACTACGTCCGGCGTCCCGGGGCCCCGGTCGTCGTCACCAGCACGTTCCGCCTCCTCAATCCTTTGGCCAACGCCTATACCTTGCATATCGGCAATGGCGGGGCACGGGGACAATTTGACCTCGTCTCGAGTGCCGTGGTGGTGGTCAACGGCGAAGTGGTGGTGACTCCCCAGGACTTCTCGCAGCGCGTGGCCGCCATCGACAAGTCGGTTCGGCTCCTGAACGAGAACACGCTCACGGTCGAGGTGCGCAGCGCACCCGGCAGCGGTTTCACCCTGCAGCTTGCCAACCATGCCCCCGTGGCGAATGCGGGAGCAGACCAGACCGTCAGGGTTGGCCAGACCGCCCGCTTGCAGGGCAACCTTTCCAGCGACGTAGATGGTGGGGCGCTGGCCTATCGCTGGACCCTCGTCACCGTGCCCCCCGGCAGCCAGGCCGTCCTCTCCGATCCGGCCTCCATTCAGCCCACGTTCGTGGTGGACAGGCCCGGTACCTACGTTGCGGCGCTGACCGTCAACGACGGGCAACTCGACAGCGCGCCAGATATCGTGCAGCTGGCGACGCCGAACTCTTCTCCCATGGCCAATGCCGGGCCGGATCAGTCGGTCGCGGTGGGGCAGATCGTCACGCTCGACGGCAGCCGGTCCAGCGATGCGGACGGCGATTCCCTGACCTTCTTCTGGTCCTTCGCCGCCAAGCCGCCGGGGAGTACCGCGACCCTTTCCAGTGACAAGACGAGCCAGCCGACATTCGTAGTCGATGTTCCTGGAATCTATGTAGCGCAGCTGATCGTCAATGATGGGCAGATCGACAGCGATCCCGCCGAGGTCACGATCAGCGCCATCCAGGTGGATACCCGGCCGCCCGACCTGCGCCTCGACCCGCCGGATGGGGCGCTTCGGAACACCGCGGTGCTCCGGTTGACGATTACTTACGGCGACGATGCCTCCGGCGTCGATCCCGGCAGTCTGCGGGTGGAGATCGACGGCAAGGATGCGACCGGCCTCTTCGCCGTGACCGCGACCAGTGCCGCCGGTGTTGCGACCCTTTCCGATGGTCTCCACCGCCTCGCCGTCACGCTCCAGGATCGCGCGGGCAACACGACGCAGGCGACATCGCAGTTCACCATCGACACCGTGTCCCCAGCGCCGGTCAATCTGCTCCTCGTGAGCGTGGGGCCGGTCACCGAGGGCCAGGTGGGGATCACCGGCGCGGCCGGCAGCGTCGAAGCGAACGCCCACGTGCGGCTCGTCAATGCCCGCACCGGCCAGACGGTGATCGCCAGCGCTACCGCCAGCGGAGGCTTCACGGCGACGGTCGCCGCGAAGACCAGCGATGGCGTGACCCTCACCGCCGAGGATGCGGCCGGCAACACCAGCATACCGACGGTGGTGACTGTGGGCGGGACCTTGCCACCCGACCCGGCGACGGTCGCCCCGCCGCTCGACCGCAGCGTGGCGACTGACCTGCTCACGTCGTCGCGGTTCCTGTACACGGGCACCAACCCCATCCAGACTGGTGTCGAGCCCGACGCCATCGACCCCAGGCGCGTGGCCGTGTTGCGCGGAATGGTGATGACGCGCGACGGCCAGCCGCTGCCGGGGGTCAGCATCAGCGTGCACCGCCAGCCTGGGCTGGGGCATACGCTCAGCCGCGCCGACGGGCGCTTCGACCTGGTGGTCAACGGTGGGGGGGCGCTGGTCATCGACTACCTCATGTCCGGCTATCTGGCCGTCCAGCGCCAGGTCCAGGCGCCCCTGCAGGACTACGCCGTGATCCACGACGTGGCCATGATCCCGGTGGACTCGCAGGTGACCTCGATCGATCTGTCGGCGAGCCAGTCGATGCAGGTCGCGCGCGGCAGCCCCAGCACCGACGCCGATGGTACCCGTCAGGCGACGCTGCTGTTCCCGAGCGGTACCGCCGCGATCATGGTCTTCCCCGACGCTTCGACCCAGCCGCTCAGTTTTCTCAGCGTGCGGGCCACGGAGTACACGGTGGGGCCAAATGGTCCCAGCGCCATGTCGGCCGAGCTGCCGCCGACCAGCGGCTACACCTACGCGCTGGAGTTCAGCGTCGACGAAGCCAAGCTGGTCGGCGCCATCGACGTTCGCTTCAGCAGGCCGCTGCCGCTGTACGTCGAGAACTTCGTCAACTTCCCCGTCGGCACCGCCGTTCCGCTCGGGACCTACGACCGTGACGCGGGAGTCTGGCTCGCGGAGGACACGGGGCGCGTGATCCGGATCCTGGCCGTGACGGACGGTCGAGCGAGCCTGGACCTCGACGGTGACGGCATCGCCGACGCCGGGGACGCGCTCGGCATCACCGACGCGGAGCGTGAGCGGCTGGCGACGCTCTACACACCGGGCCAGAGCCTGTGGCGCGTGCTCATCCGCCACTTCGACCAGACGAGGGACTGCAACTGGGACCCGATGCCACCGAACGACTCGGAGTTCCCCGGCCGGGACCCGCAGACCGACGCCCCGCCGGACGAGCAGTGTTCGACGCAGGGTTCGATCATCGGATGTCAGGGTCAGGTTCTGGGTGAAGTGCTCGGGGTCGTCGGCACCGAATTCACGTTGCATTACCAGAGCGAGCGCACACCGGGTCGCAACGAAGCGTACCGGGTCAGCATTCCGCTGAGCGATGCGATCGTTCCGCCCAGCTTGCGGCGCATCGAGCTGGAGATCAGCGTCGCTGGGCAGTTCCACAAGAAGTCCTTCGCGCCGACGACGAATCAGCAGACGTCGTTCGTCTGGGACGGCAAGAACGCCTACGGACAGGTGCTGCAGGGGCAGCAGCCGATCACGGTGCGGATTGGCTACACGTACCCTGGCGTCTACGGCGCGAGCGCGCGATTCGGTTCCGCGGCCACCGATGCGATCACCGGCTCGCGATCCCGTCAGGAGGTGACGCTCTGGCGCACCTGGCGGAGCCGTGTCGGCGCGTTCGATGCGCGCGGCGTCGGCCTTGGGGGCTGGACTCTTAGCCCACATCACACGTACAGCCCGCTGGAGCGCGTCGTCTACCGCGGCGATGGGCAGCGCCAGAGCGCCCGGACCATGCCGTCGATCATCGGCACGGTGGTGGGCACCGGGGTGTGCGGTGTCGCGGGAGATGGCGGCCTTGCCACCCAGGCGCAGGTCTGTCCGGCGGGGCTGGCGTTCGGAGCCGACGGCAGCCTCTACATCGTCGATCCGGCGATCCGCCGGGTCCGGCGCGTGGCGCCCGACGGGATCATCACGACGGTGGCGGGCAACAGCAACAACTGCTCGAGCGGACCGTGCGGCGATGGTGGTCCGGCCGTCCTGGCCCAGCTCAGCGCCCCGATCGCGGTGGCCGTCGGACCGGACGACAGCCTGTACATCAGCGAGCAGCGCAAGGTGCGCAAGGTGGACCCGGACGGAATCATCACGACCTTCGCCGGTACGGGCACGTCGGGCTTCGGCGGTGACGGCGGCCCGGCGACGCTCGCCCAACTCGGCACGATCCTGAGCCTGGCCATCGCTCCCGATGGAAGCCTCTACATGGCCGACCAGGGCAACTTCCGGATCCGGCGCGTGGGCACGGACGGCATCATCGAGACGGTCGCCGGCACGGGCGTGCCAGGATTCAGCGGCGACGGCGGGCCGGCCACCCGCGCCGGCCTCGACAATCCGCGAGGGATCGCCGTGGGCCAGGATGGCAGTCTCTACATCGCCGACAACGCCCGCGTGCGGCGGGTCACGCCAGACGGCGTCATTCGCACCATCGCGGGCACCGGCTCGGTGGGCTTTACGGGCGATGGTGGCCCGGCCACCGAGGCGAGCTTCCGGCTCCTGAGTGCGGTCACCGTGGCGCCCGACGACACGCTCTACCTCGCCGACACCGGGAACTTCCGCGTCCGGTGGATGCGGCCGGGTGGGACGATCAACACGATCGCAGGCAACGGCGTCTCCGGAACCGAGGGCGATGGGGGCCCGGCGCGGGAGGCACGGCTGCAGGATTTCGACTTCGGCCTGGCCGTCGCCCCCGACGGCGGCATCTACCTGTCGCAGACGCTGAACAACACGCGTGTCCGGCGGATCTCCCCGATTGCGTCGCCGCTGCTTGCTGGCGGCGGCAATGCTTTTCTCGTCCCGAGTCCGGACGGCAGCGAGGTCTACCGGTTCAGCCTGGCAGGCCAGCACCTCCGCACCATCGATTCGCTCACCGGGGTCGTGCGCTACGAATTTGCCTATGACGGCGCAGGCCAGCTGACCTCGATCACCGACCGCAACGGCAATCTCACCAGCATCGAGCACGACGGAAGCGGCAACCCGTCCGCGATCGCGGGCCCGTACGGTCAGCGCACGGCCGTTGCGGTGAATGCCGATGGCTACCTGGACCACGCGGCCAGTCCGGCCGGCGCGGTGGCGGCGATGACGTACACCGCTACAGGCCTGCTCTCGACCTTCACCAATCCGCGGGGCCAGACGTCGAAGTATACCTATGACGGCGACGGGCGTCTGAGCACCGCCACCGACCCGACGGGCGCCACGAAGAGCTTCGCCCGCAGCGGCACGCCGGACGACTACACCGTGACGATGACGACCGCGCTTGGCCGCACGACTGCGTATCGCGTGCAGGAGCTGGGCAACGGCGACGTCCGCCTCACCACCACCGACCCGGCGGGGACGCAACGGACTACGCTGATGGGCGGCGATGGCGTCGACACCGCGACGTTGGCCGACGGGACGACCGTGCGCACCGTCCTCGCGCCGGACCCGCGCTGGGGGATGCTGGCGCCAGCGGCCGTCAGCGTCACGGTGACGACGCCAGGCGGAAGGGTGCTGACGACGGCGAATCAGCGCACGGTCACGCTGGCAGCGCCGAACGACCCGCTCAGCCTGACAGCCCAGAGCGAAACGAGCACGGTCAACGGCCGCATCTTCACGACGACGTTCGACGCCGCGAGTCGCACGGTCACGGGTACCTCGGCCGCGGGCCGACGCGTCGAGCTGCTCGTCGACGACCGCGGTCGCCCCGTCATGAGCCACTTCGGCGATTCGGAACCGATCCGCGTCGAGTACGATGCGCACGGCCGCCCAGGCTCGGTCACGGAGGGCACCCGCGTCGCGCGCTTCTCGTACGGGACGGACGGATTCCTGGCCAGCAGCACGGATGCGATCGGAGGGACAGTCTCGTTCGCGCGGGACGCCGATGGACGCGTCGTCGAGCAGAGGCTGCCAGATGGCCGCGTGGTGCGGTTCGGTCATGACCTGAACGGCAATCTCACCGCGCTCAGACCGCCGGGCCGGCCGGACCACATCTTCAGCTACACGCCGCGTGACGAGATTGCCACGTACGCTCCGCCGCCTGTGGGCGCCGAGAGCGACGACGAGCAGTACAGCTACGACAATGACCGGCAACCCCTGCGTCTGACCCGAGCCGATGGACAAGGAGTGCAGTTCCAGTACGACGGAGCTGGCCGTCTTGCCGTGCTCGGCATGAGCTCGGGAGACCGAGGCTACGCCTACGACGGCGCGGGGCGAATCACGTCCTTGAGCGTGCCGCTGTCGACGCTGACGTTTGCCTACGATGGCGGGTTGACGACTGCGTCGGTGCTCAACGGCGACGTCGCCGGCAGCGTGACGCGCACCTACGACGGCGACTTCCGCGTCAGCAGCCACAGCGTCAACGGCGCAAGCCCCGTCGCGATCCAGTACGACGCCGACGGCCTCGCCATGCAGGTCGGCCAGATGAGTCTCACGCGAAGCGCGCAGAGCGAGCGAATCACCGGCACCGTCATCGGCTCGCTCAGCGACACCCGGAGCTTCGACAGCTTCGGCAACCCGGCCGCATACGCCGCGAGCCACGGCGCCAATGCGCTCTCCGCCGTCGAATTCAGGCGCGATGCCCTGGGACGCCTGGCCGGCAAGACCGAGTCGGTCGGCGGCGTCACGCATGTCTTCGCCTACACCTATGACCTGGCCGGGCGGCTTACGGAGGTGCGCCAGGACGGCGTCTCAACCGAGAGCTACACCTACGACGACAACGACAACCGTCTCACGGGTCCCGATGCCGCGATCACCTATCGCTACGATGTCCAGGATCGGCTCGTCCAGCGCTCGGGACCCGCACCTCGCGACTACGCGTCCACGCCGAACGGCGAGCGTCAGAGCAAGACGACCGCGAATGGAACGACGTCCTATCGGTACGACAGCGTCGGCAACCTCGCGAGCGTGAGACTCCCGAGCGGCGCGCAGATCGCCTACGTGCTGGATGCCGGCGGCCGGCGCATCGGCAAGCGTGTCGACGGCACGCTGGTGCAGGCGCTCCTGTACCAGGACGCGCTTCGTCCGATCGCGGAGCTGGATGGCAGCGGCGCCGTGGTGAGCCGGTTCGTCTACGCGAACGGGCGCAGCGTTCCCGGGTATCTGATGAAGGGCGGCGCGACGTATCGGATCGTGAGCGACCACCTGGGCAGCCCGCGGCTCGTCGTCGACGTTGCGACCGGCCAGATCGCGCAGCGACTGGACTACGACACGTTCGGCAACGTCACGCTGGACACGAATCCGGGCTTCCAGCCGTTCGGTTTCGCCGGCGGGCTCTACGATCGGGATACCCAGCTCGTCCACTTCGGAGCGCGCGAGTACGATCCCGAGACGGGACGGTGGACGGCGAAGGATCCGATCGGATTCGCCAGCGGACCCAATCTGTACGTGTACGCCGGCAATGACCCCGTCAATCTCATCGACCCGCTCGGCACCCAGGAAGAAACGACATTCCCCGAAAATCTATTCGAAGAAGAAGATACGGAGGTCGTCGACACCGACCAGATCTGGGAAAACGATGTTGAATACCGGCTCAGGAGGAACGCAGAGAACGCCAGGGTCGCGCGTGAGGAAGCGCAGGCTCGCCGGGCGGCAGATCCCCGGCTCAGGCAGCTGTATGAAAGGCCCAGGAACTACTCCCTGGGTCGCCGGAAATTTGTCAATGAGTCGTGTCCTCCTCGAGGCCGAGGCGGCCAGCGCGGCGTCGCCACCGCTGAGGCCAACTGGCTCGTCGTTGCATTCCTGTTCGGCTACGAATACGGCACGTTCCTCAACAACCGATTCGACATGAGCGGCAAGTCCCTCGACGATGGGCGCGGGGCCCGCGCGTGGGCCGAGGCAAACGGGGCTGACCCTGGGCAGGCGCTGGTCGTCGGGGCGATTGTTGCGTCTCAAGCGGCGGGCGTGAGGACCGCCTACCACGTTGCCACTGCGGGTTCGATCGGCGGCTGGTTGATCGACAAGATCTGGTAGACCGCGGGGCCCTCGCGTTAGCGCGCAGCAGGCTGCGTCTCTTCCGGCACGATCCGTTGCCCGACGAGGCGCAGCCTGTAGCGCTGCAGGACATCCTCGAGCGATCGTTCGGGCGACGTGGCCCGCCCGCTCTCCCGGATTTCAGTGCGCCGGAGCACTGCGCCAGCGTGAAGGAGCGCGCCGTCCGGGGTGAACGCCACGAAGTGGTCGGGATCTCCTCCGCCGGGTATCTGGATCACCAATTCCCCCGTCACCGTGTCATAGATCGGTACCGATCTGCCGTTCGCCGCCAGCCATCGGCCGTCGGGAGAGAAGGCGAGGGACCAGACCGCCGATGCCGGTCGCTCCAGCTCCCTGACGTTGCCGGACCTGGCATCGAGCAGCCAGGCGCCGTGGTCCCCGGCAACGGCGATGCTGTCCTCCCTGGGAGAGATCGCGAGGCCATACAGCTCTCCCCGGTGCAGCGGCCAGGTCCGCTCCACGCGACCGGTCGCGACATCGACGAGCGTGACGCCAGAGTCATCGGTGACGTAGACCTTCTTCCCGTCGCGGCTGAACGCGGCGGAAATCGACGCCACTGGCAGGGACCAGAGCCGCTCGCCGGTGTCGACGTTCCAGGCTGCCGTGGAAAGCTGGTCGGGGTCGTCATGAGAATCATAGGCGCCCGCACCCCTTTCGCCGGAGAGGTTGTCGGGTCGCCGGTCCACGTCTGGTGACGCACCGCCGGCGGTGATCACGGATCTGCCGTCCGGCGAGAGTGCGACGGGCGGAGCGCGCACCGGAATGCTCATGAGCAGGCGGGGCGGAGCAGGAGTGTCGATCGCGAAGACTTCGGTCCCATCGGCGGAGAGCGCAGCGAATCGTCGCGCATCTGCCGAAAAGGAGAGCTGCTGCCGGAAGCGCCAATGTGCTCTTCCCCGGATGTTCGCGATTTCGCGACCCGAGGCGGCCTCGCGGATGCGCGTCGGCTCGTTGTAGCCCGCCGTGGCGACGAGCCGACCATCGGGCGAAACGGCCAGCAACCCTCCTGCCGCATCGACGTGCGGTACCGTTTCCGGCACGGGCACCCCGGCAACGAAGACGTCATGACCGGCGCCATCCCGTACGAGCAGGCGCGTGCCATCGCCAGCGAACGCCATCGAAGCGAGACCGAAGGCGCCGAAGGACTCGCCCAACGAGGCGCGATCGATTCGCGCGAACGGTGAAGCCGAGCCGAGATCCCAGAGCCCAAAGCCCAGATCCTGGGCAAGACTTGCCAGCCGACGCCCATCGGGACTGATCTCGAGCCTCCAGATGCGGGTGTCGTGAAGGAAGGGCAATGCATGAGTCTTCCTTCCGTCGGCGACCAGGATCCCTCCCGTGCGTTCACCGATGTAAACCGAACCGGAAGCGGGTGAAGAGGCGATTGCGACGGCGTCGTAGCTGCCCGGCACCGCCGAAAGAGCGCCGCTCGCAAGATCGGCACGGACCACGGTCGCCGAGGCGAACGGCCCGGAGAGGAAGAACAGGGCCTTGTCGTCGCGTGTGAACGCGATTCTCGATTCGAGGAAGATGCGGGCGCCTGCGGCCGTAATCATCGGCCCGGCCATGGACATCGTCACACCGTCCACCAGCCGATGGACGGAGAGAGGGCCAGGGGGGCCGAACGGAGCGCCCTCTGCCGAGAGCGCCAGCAGATGGCCGTCGAACGACGAAAGGAACCGGGAGCGGGCAGGCTTTCGCAGCGAGACGCCGCCCGATTGCCCGGAGGGGAGCGACCACGTTTCGATGAGCTCCTCGCCCGGAGAAGTGAGCGCCGCCGAGGAAGTCAGCAAGAGTCTGCCGTCCGCTGAAAGGGCGGCGTCCCTGACCTCGGCGCGCTCGACCCGGGTGATCACGTCCCCCGTGCGCGCGTCCCGCACCTCGGCGCGGCCGTCGGCGATGACCGCCAGAACGGGCCGGCCGTCGGCCAGGAAGGCGATGGATTTCACCTCTTCGGGAACGTGAATCCTCGAGATGGGGAGGGGCGCGAGCTGCTCCGCGAGCGCGAGTCCCAATCTGGCCGCCGGCCGATCCTCGGAGACCCGCGAGGCTGCGTAATACAGCGCCGCCTCGGCCCAGCGCAGCTTGCGCGCCGCGTCCCTCGCCTGCGCCAACAGCGAATCGGCGAGTCCGTGGCGGGTTTCCGCATTCCGGGCGCGCCAGTTCGCACCGGCGACGGCGACGACGATCAGCACGATCAGCGACGTGACGGTCGCGGCACGGTTGCGCTCGACGAACTTCTTCACCAGCTGCCATGAGCTGTACTCGTGCGCGGAGACGCGGCCACCGCCAAGCCACGCGGACACCTCGGCCGCCAGCTCTTTCGCGCTTGCATACCGCTGCGAAGGCTCGCGCATCAGCGCCCGCTCACACACTGCGGCAAGCTCCGGCGGCACGCCCGGACACGCCGTTCGCGGTGAGAGGAAGCGTGCGTTCGCGATCGCGTGCAGGACCTCCGCGGAGGTCGTTCCCTCGAAGGGGCGGCGGCCCGTGAGCAGCTCGTAGAGGATCACGCCGAGGCTCCAGACGTCGCTGCGCGCATCGACGCGCGCGTGGGCGCCGGCGGCTTGCTCCGGGCTCATGTAGGCCGGGGTTCCCATCAGCGAGCCTTCGCGGGTCCGGCCGGAGTCCATCGTGAGCAGCGAGTCGGCGGATGGCTTCGTCGCCTCCGCTGTCTCCGCAATTCCGGCCGTGCGCGCGAGCCCCCAATCGACCACCACCACCTCCCCCAGCTCGCCGAGCATCGCGTTGCCGGGCTTGAGGTCGCGATGGATCACACCTCGTTCGTGGGCATAGGCCACGGCCTGGCAGATGGACGCGAAGGCCTGCAGGAAGCGGAACCGATCCTCGATGCCGCGGCATTCCGCGAGCGCTGCAGCCAGGGTGCGCCCGTGCACCAGCTTCTGCGTGACGTAGAGCGCTCCGCTCGGCTGGCGGCCCACCTCGTAGATGGGCGCGATGCCCGGGTGCTCGAGCTGCGCGGTGATGCGCGCCTCGCGCACGAAGCGGGCTTCGCCCGGCGAAAGCGAGCGGGGATCCTGACCCCTTGGCAGGCGGAGAACCTTGA
>Ga0335085_10010712_pt1 | contig 13685 bp, 2 predicted proteins | sample Lox_Sample_45_FD_206712 | JGI IMG/M metagenome (GOLD analysis project Ga0335085, IMG submission 206712) | Soil microbial communities from Loxahatchee National Wildlife Refuge, Florida, United States - Lox_Sample_4.5 | ecosystem: Environmental > Terrestrial > Soil > Wetlands | place: USA: Florida...
CCGCCCCGCCAGCCGCGCCAGCAACAGCGCCCACGCCCCCTGCAGCACCGTGTTCACCGTCAGCCCGCACCCACGCGCCAGCCCCGTCACCGCCGCCGTCAACTCCGCGGGCACCTCGACGCGGACGCTGCCTTCGGTCACCGGGGCACGGGCCGGATCGGCCGGCGCGACCAGCGTCGGCTCGTCCAGGCCAGCCAGCTCGCTGTGCCAGGCGGCCCGGGCCGCATCCTTGTCCTGCCCACCCAGCCAGGCCAGGTACTCCCGGTACGACGCCGCCGGCGGCAGTCCGCCCCCGCCGCCGCCCGCCGCGTAGCTGGCCGCCATGTCCCGGACCAGGACGGGCAGCGACCAGCCGTCCATCAGGATGTGGTAGCTGGTGATGACCAGCCGGTGCAGGCCGGGGGCGAGCTTGATGAGCAGCAGCCGGAGCAGTGGCGGGACGCTCAGGTCGAACCGGCGCTCCCGCTCCGCGGCGGCCAGCAGCTCGGCCGCCTCCGCCACCTCAGCCTCGGCGCCGGCCAGCCCGGACAGATCCGCCTCCTGCCACGGCAGCACCGCCCGGCGCGTGATCACCTGCACCGGCTGGCCGGTGTCCAGCCGGTGGAAGCTGGCGCGCAGCGCGGCGTGCCGATCCAGCAGCTCCGCCCAGCAGGCGTGCAGCCGCGCCACGTCGAGCGGCCCGGTCAGGTCGAGCGCGCGCTGGCCCATGTACACGTCGAGACCGCGCTTGTCGTAGGCGGCGTGGAACAGCAGCCCTTCCTGCAGCGGTGAGACCGGCCATACGTCGGCCAGCCCGGGCACGGCCGCTTCGAGTTCTTCGATTTGGGTTTGGTTGAGGGTCAGCAGGGAGAAGTCGGAGGGGGTGTGGCCGCCGGAGGCGGGGGCGCTGGCGTGGGTGGCCAGGCCGGCCAGCATGGCGGCCCAGGCCTGGGCCAGCTGCTGGCCGTCGGGGCCGGTGATGACGCCTTCGGGCCAGGACAGGGTGAGGGTCAGTTCGGGGCCGGCCGGCCGGTCATGGACGACCGCGGCGGCTTCCAGCACGTGCCCGGCCGGGACGCTGGGATCGACGTCGCCGCCGAGGGCAGCCTGCCCGGCAGGCTGCCAGGACCCATCGCGCCCCGCACCCCCGCCCCGCCCGCCGGTAGCGAAGCGGCCCAGGTAGTTGAACCCGATCTGCGGGACAGGCGCCCCGGCCAGCTGCTGGCTGGTGTCCGGATTGAGGTAACGCAGCATCCCGAACCCCAGCCCGTCCCCGGGCACCGCCCGGGCCTGCTCCTTGACCGCCTTCAGCAGCGCCCCAGCGGCCGGCCCGCCAGCCTGCACCTGATCAAGGTCAGCCCCACCCGGATGCAGCCGCACCGGGTAGACATTGGTGAACCAGCCCACCGTGCGGGACAGGTCCATGCCCTCGGCCAGCGGTTCGCGGCCATGGGCCTCCACATCGACCAGGAACCCGGCGCCCACCGCACGGCCACGCCGCTGCTGCCAGGCAGCCAGCGCCGCGGTCAGCCCGGCCAGCAGCACCTCATGCACCCCGCAGTGGAACGCCGCCGGCAGCGCCACCAGCAACCCGTCCGCCTGCTGCCCCGTCACCGGCACCGACACCCGCGCCATCGCGGCCGCAGTGTCCCGCGCCGGATCCAGCGCCCGCTCACCCAGCAGCCGGTCACCCTCCCCGACCACCGCCAGCCACCGGTCGAGCTCAGCCACCCGGTCCGGCCCGCACGCCTGCTCAGCCAGCCGCCCCGCCCACTGCCGGAACGAGATCCCCGGCGCGTCCACCACCGGATCCCCGCCACCAGCCGCCACCTCATACGCCGCCGCCAGATCAGGCAGCAGCACCCGCCACGACACGCCATCCACGGCCAGATGATGAACCGCCACCACCAGCCGCCCAGCCACCTGCGGCCCGGCATCCACCCACACCACCTGCGCCATCACCCCGGCCCGCGCATCCAGCCGGCCCGCCGCCTCCCGCGCCGCCACCGCCGCCGCCTCCTCCAGCGCCGGCCCAGCCAGCCCAGCCACATCAACCCGCCTCACCCACCCCGCCACATCCACCAGCCCACGCCCCGCCACCACCAGACGCCACCCACCATCACCCGGCCCCACCAGCCGGGCACGCAACATGTCATGGCCATCCACCACCGCACCCACCGCCGCCACCAGCGCCCCCACATCCAAACCACCCGGCACCCCCACCACCATCCACTGCGAAAACCGGCGGCCGGAGGACCAGGCGGGCTCGAGCGCCCGCATGGCCGGGGTGAGCACGACCTCCCCGCCCTCATCACTGGCGGCGGACTGCGCGGGCTGGGCAGCGGTGGCCACCCGGGCCAGCCCGGCCGGTGTCTCGTGCTCGAATACGTCCTGCGGGGTGAACGTGAGCCCGGCGCGGCGGGCCCGGGACACCAGCTGCATGGACATGATGGAGTCGCCGCCGAGGTCGAAGAAGCTGTCGTCGGCGCCGACCGTCTCCACCCCCAGCGCCTCGGCCACCAGCGTGCACAGCAGTTCTTCGGCCGGGGTGGCCGGGGCCCGGCCACCGGCCCGGCCAGCGAAGTCCGGAGCGGGCAGCGCGGCCCGGTCCAGCTTGCCGTTGACCGTCACCGGCAGCGCGTCCAGCACCACCACCGCGGCCGGCACCAGATACTCCGGCAGCCGCTGGGCGATGGCCGCGCGCAGCCCGGCCCCCTCCAGAGCCACCGGGCCTTCGCCGTTGGCGGCGGCCGGGGCCACATAACCGACCAGCCGCTTATCCCCGGGCCGGTCCTCCCGGACCACCACCGCCGCCTGGCCCACCCCTGGGCAGGCGGCCAGCGCCGCCTCGACCTCACCCGGCTCGATCCGGAACCCGCGCACCTTCACCTGCGCATCAGCCCGCCCGGCGAACACCAGCTCACCATCCGCGGACCACCGGCCCAGGTCCCCGGTCCGGTACATCCGCCCACCGGGCGCACCGAACGGGCAGGCCACGAACCGCTCGCCGGTCAGCCCCGGCCGGTTCACATACCCCAGGGCCAGGCCAGCCCCGGCGATGAACAGCTCCCCCGTCATCCCCGGCGGCACCGGCCGCAAGAACCCATCCAGCACATACACCTGCCGGTTAGCCAGCGGATGACCCACCGGCAGCACCGGCACATCCGGCTGCCCGGGCGCCAGGGTGAACCACGTCGCGCACAACGTCGCCTCGGTCGGCCCATACAGATGCCGCACCGCCACCTCCGGGCAGGCCGCCCGCACCCGCGCCACCGCGCCCGGGCTGACCACATCCCCGCCCGTCAGCACCTCACGCAACCCCGCGAAACACTCCGGTGACTGATCGGCCAGCACCGCGAACAGCCCCGCGGTCACATGCACCGCGCTCAGCCCGCCCTGGCTGATCAGCTCCCGCAGCAGCCCGGCGTCCACCAGCCCCGGCGGCGCGATGATCACCTGGCCGCCACCGGCCAGCGGAACCCACAGCTCATACGTGGACGCGTCGAACGCATGCGGCGCATGCAGCAGCACCCGCCCGTGCGCCTCCCCCCACCCCGGGTCGGTCACCAGCGCGGCCACCCCAGCCTGGGTCACCGACACACCCTTGGGCACCCCGGTCGACCCCGACGTGTACATCACATACGCCGGATGCTCCGGCCGCAGCGGGACTACCCGCTCGCCATCCCCGACCAGCCCACCCGGGCACGCCGCCACCGCCTGCGCCACCACCGGGTCATCGATCACCACCACCGGCACGTCACCACCCCCGGGCAGCCGCCCGGCCAGCCCCGCCGTGCACACCACGGCCACCGGCGCCGCGTCGGCCAGCATGAAAGCGATCCGCTCGGCCGGGTACTCCGGATCCACCGGCACATACGCCGCCCCAGCCAGCGCCACCCCCAGCACCGCCACCACCAGCTCCACCGACCGCTCCGCCAGCACCGCGACCCGCTGCCCGGGACCCACACCCCGGCCAATAAGGAACCGGGCCAGCCGCCCCGCCGCCTCACCCAGCTCGGCGTACGTCAGCTCCCGGCCGCCCCCAGCCAGCGCCACCACCCCCGGCCCAGACACCACCCGCGCCCCGAACACCCCCGCCAGCGTTTGCGCCGCAACCGGTGCCGACAGCGCATTCCACTCCCGCACCACCAGCCGTTCCTCGGCGGCGTCCGCCACGCCGACGTCCCCCACCCGCAGCGTCGGCCCATCGGCCACCAGCTGCGCCACCACCTGCAGTAGCCGGTCGATGACCCGCTGGGCTTCGTCCGCTCCGAAAAGATCAGGCCGGTAGTCGAGCTTCAGCACCAGCCGGTCGCCCGGCACCAGGACGAGGGTGAGCGGATAGTGGGACATCTCCCGCATCCACGCTGGGGTAACCGAGATGCTGCCGGGGGCGGCTGGCGTCTCGGGCGGCCGGGGGTAGTTCTCGTAGACAAGCAGGGTGTCGAAGCCCGCGCCCGGGCCGGCCAGCTTCTGGATCTCCGCCAGCCCCAGATGCTGATGCTCAATCAGCGCCGCCTGCCGCTCCTGAATCCCCGCCAGCAACTCACCCACCCGCTGACCCGGATCCAGCCGCACCCGCACCGGCACCGTATTAATAAACAACCCCACCATCGACTCCACACCAGCCAGCTCCGGCGGCCGCCCCGCCACCGTCACCCCAAACACCACATCAGCCCGCCCCGCCAGCCGCGCCAGCAACAGCGCCCACGCCCCCTGCAGCACCGTGTTCACCGTCAGCCCGCACCCACGCGCCAGCCCCGTCACCGCCGCCGTCAACTCCGCGGAGGCCTCCGTTTTGACGCTGCCGGGGATGACGGGGGCACGGGCCGGGCCGGCCGGCGCGGCCAGCGTCGGCTCGTCCAGGCCAGCCAGCTCGCTGTGCCAGGCGGCCCGGGCCGCATCCTTGTCCTGCCCACCCAGCCACGCGAGATAGTCCCGGTACGACGCGGCCGGCGGCAGGCCCGACGGGTCACCACCGGAGGCATACAGCCGCGCCATCTCATCCAGCACCATCGGCATGGACCAGCCATCCATCAGGATGTGATGACTGGTGATGACCAGCCGGTGCCGGTCAGCAGCCAGCCTGATCAGCAGCAGCCGCAGCAGCGGGGGCCGGGCCGGGTCGAACCGCCGGTCCCGCTCCGCCGCCGCCAGCCGCCCGGCCTCGGCCGTTGCGTCCGCCCCGGCCAGCCCGGACAGATCCGCCTCCTGCCACGGCACGGTCACCTGGCGGGAGATCACCTGAACCGGTTCGCCGGTCCGGCGGCGCTGGAAGCCCGCGCGCAGCGCGGCGTGCCGGTCGAGCAGCGCCACCCAGCAGGCCCGCAGCCGGGCCGCATCCACCGGCCCGGACAGGTCGAAGGCACGCTGGCCCAGGTAGACGTCGGGGCCCTGGTCGTCGTAGGCGGCATGGAACAGCAGGCCCTCCTGCAGTGGCGAGAGCGGCCACACGTCCTGTACCGGTGAGGTGGTCATTACACTTTCCTTTCCACCGCGCCGTGTGCGGGCTTGACTTTCATCTCACTCTTGCCGCTGGCAATTGACGTCGTCCTGGAATGAAACTCCAGGCAGGCCATTCTGCCAGCGAGCGCGCCACCATTCCAAGCTAACGCGGCGCACCAGCGCACACAAGCTCGTCCAGAGGGCGCGGCTAGGTGGGCACGATTAATGGCGTATAGCTGTTACTGAGTCAGCCAGAAACGGCCGTCTGAGCAATTCCGGCGTTCACTTCCGCCGGAATATCCGGGCAGCCGGCTATATCGGCTGTCCCTTGATCTTGAGCCGCCCACCGGGCGCATCGGCCGGGTAACCGGGATCGCCCGGCTCCAGGATGACGACCCGCTCCGCGGCGCCGTCTACCGTCCTGCCGGGCTCGTGGCCGTTACCCGAGCCGGTCTCCTGGCGGGCGAACTGAATGCGGTACAGGTCCGCGTACAGCCCGCCGGCGGCCAGCAGTTCCTCGTGGGTGCCGGATTGTTTCACCTGGCCATCGTCGATGACCAGGATCTGGTCGGCCTCCCGGATGGTGGACAGCCGGTGCGCGATGACCAGCGACGTCCGCCCGGTCAGCGCGGTCTTGAGCGCGGTCTGCACGGCCGCCTCGGATTCCGAGTCCAGGTGCGCGGTGGCCTCGTCGAGGACCACCACGGACGGCGCCTTGAGCAGCAGCCGGGCCATCGCCACCCGTTGCTTCTCCCCGCCGGACAGCCGGTAGCCCCGGTCGCCGACGACCGTGTCCAGGCCGTGCGGCAGACTGGAGATCAGATCCCAGATCTGGGCCGCCCGGCAGACCTCGATCAGTTCTTCCTCGGTTGCGTCTGGGCGCGCGAAGGCCAGGTTGGCCCGGATGGTGTCGTGGAACATGTGCGCGTCCTGGGTGACCACGCCCACCGTGTCGTGCAGCGATTCCAGTGTTACGTCGCGCAGGTCGTCGGCACCGATGCGCACCGTTCCGGAGTTCGGGTCATAGAGCCGGGACACCAGGTGGGTGATCGTGGTCTTGCCCGCCCCCGACGGCCCGACCAGGGCGGTCAGCTTGCCGGACGGCGCGCAGAACGTGACGTCGGACAGCACCCGGTCGGTGGTGCTCGCGCGCTCGGCCGCGGGCAGCGCCACCGACTCCAGTGAGGCCAGCGACACCTCACTGGCCGCCGGGTAGCGGAACGTCACCTGATCGAACTCGATCTCCGGGGCCGTGCCGTCCCCGGACGGCCGCAGCGCGGTCGCTCCCGGCTTGTCCGCGACCAGCGGCTCCAGGTCCAGCACCTCGAACAGCCGGTCGAAGCAGACCACTGCGGTCACCGTGTTGGACTGCACGTTGGACAGCTGGGTGATCGGGGCGTAGAGCCGGCCCAGCAGCGCAGCCAGAGCCACCAGGGTGCCGATGCCGAAGGTACCGCCGACGGTCAGGGCACCGCCGAGCCCGTACACCAGCGCGGTGATCAGCGAGGCGAGCAGGGTCATAATGATCATGAATAGGCGGCCGTACACGGCCCAGGTCACCCCGACGTCGCGGACCCGCTCGGCCCGCTCCCCGAACAGCCGCATCTCGCCCCGGGGACGGCCATAGAGCTTGACGAGTATCGCACCCGCCACGTTGAAGCGCTCGTGCATGGCCGCGCCCATCTCGGCGTTGAGCTGCATCTGCTCCCGGGAGTACTGCTGCAGTTTTCGCCCGACCACCCGGCCGGGGAGAATGAAGAACGGGACCAGCGCCAGCGCCACCAGGCTGATCTGCCAGGACAGGTAGAACATCTCCGCCAGGACGAGCAGCAGGGTCAGCGCGCTGGACACGATGACCGTCAGCACCTGGCTGATCGCCTGCTGCGCTCCGACTACATCGGTGTTCAGCCGGCTGACCAGCGAACCGGTCTGGGCCCGGGTGAAAAACGCGATTGGCTGCCGCTGCACGTGGTCGAAGACCTGCATACGCAGGTCATAGCTGACGCCCTGGCCGACGCGCGCGGAGAAATACGCCTGGCAGTACTGCATCCCGGCATCAAGCACGGCGAGCCCAGCGACAATTATGGCAATAACGGCGATGACCCGGACGTCGTGCTGCAAGATTCCCTGGTCGATTATTGCCTTCAGCAGCAGAGGCACGGCCACGATGATGAGGGAATCGACCACGGTCACCATCAATAGGACGGTGAGAGGCCAGCGGTAGGGCTTCGCGTACGGCAGTATCCGGCGGACCGTGCCTGGCCGGATCCGCTGCTTGGTCGCCTCCGGGGTTCGGGTCACCATCATGCTGCCACCCGAACCTTGGCTAACAAACATTGTGGCTGCAACCTCCGGTCTCAGCGCCAGGGACGCATTAGCGAATGGTCGTGAATTTCCGGTTTCTTGCCTATCGTAGCGGCCCGGGCCTGTGTCAAACTAGCCCGCCCCGGGTGGGCCGCCCGGGTCGCGCTCAGCGGCGCCACGGAAAAAATCTATGATGAGCGAATTGACCCGGGCGGGGTTCTCCAGATAGCCAAGGTGCCCGCATCCGGGAATCACCTGGTAAGTGCTGCCGGGAATGCTCTGGGCAACCTCCCGGCACATCGCGGGGGGCGTGATGAGGTCGTCTCCGAACCCGACCACCAGGCAGGGGGTGCGGATCCGCCGGTAGCCGTCCCGCCGGTCCGGGATCAGTTCGGTGCCCAGATGAGCCCGGGCCGACGCCGGGTCGGGTGCGGACATCTCGAACAGGTCCAGCCAGTCACGTGCCCGGCTGTCGTCGCGCAGGGTTCGCGGCGACAGGCCCTGCATCGCCCGCACCACGGCGTGGTAGGCGACCGGCAGCGTGACGCCCGCGTCCAGCAGGGCCTGCTCAGCCTGGGACAGCGCCATGGACAGCGCATCGGTGCGGCCCCTGGTGGCCATCAGCACCGCCTGACTGGCCAGCCCGGGCCAGCCGGCCAGCAACTCCTGCGTGATCATGGCGCCGAGGGAGTAGCCGACGATCCGGCAGGGCCCGAGGCGCAGCGATTTGATCAGCGCCACGGCGTCGGCGGCCAGTTCGCCCAGCGACGTGCCCCCGGCCGGGATGTCGCTCGGCGCCACCCCACGATTGTCGATCGTGATCACGCGGTAACCAGCCCCGGTCAGCGCAGGAACCTGATAAGGCTTCCACACCCGGCCCGGGGTCGCAGTGCCGGTTATGAGGACCACGGGCGGGCCTGATCCGTACTCTTCATAATTCAGCTTGATTCCATTTACCGAAATCAGCGGCATTCATCCACTCTATAAGCGAGCGGAGAGGCAAGTGAATATCGCCTGCCCGAGTCCAACTGGCCAGTTTTGCCCGGTTGGACGGTACTAACCGCCACCTTCGGTGGGCAGCCCCATTTCCAGCTCAGCCGCCAGCGCCTCGAACTCTTCGATGTCGTCTTGGGTGAGGGTGGTGAGGGGGAAGTCGGTGGGGGTGTGTCCGCCGGAGCCGGGGGTGGTGGTGTGGCGGGCCAGGCCGGTGAGGGTGGCGAGCCAGTGGCTGGCCAGTTCCTGGCCGTCGGCCTGGGTGAGCAGGCCGGCCGGGAAGGCCAGGGTCAGTGTCAGCTCCGGCCCGGCCGCGCCGTCCCGGACCAGCGCCACCGCCTGCAGGGCATGACTGGCTGGCGGCTCACCATCCGCGCCGAGGCCGGCGGGGTGCCAGGTGGTGGTGCTGGGTTCGGTGAAGCGGCCCAGGTAGTTGAACAGGATCTGGGGGGTGGGCAGGGCGGCGAGGGTGGTGGCGGTGGTGGGGTTGAGGTGGCGCAGCAGCCCGTAGCCCAGGCCGTCGCCGGGGATGGAGCGGGCCTGGTCCTTGATGGCTTTCAGGAGCTGGCCAGCGGCTGGCCCGCCCGCACGGATCTGGTCGTAGCCGCTACCGGGCGGGTGCAGCCGGACCGGGTGCACGCTGGTGAACCAGCCCACGGTGCGGGACAGGTCCATGCCCTCGGCCAGCGGCTCACGGCCGTGTCCCTCGACATCGACCAGGATCCCGCCGCTGACATCGTGTCCCTGGCCACTGCGCCACTGCGCCACCGCCCCGGCCAGCCCGGCCAGCAGCACCTCGTGCGTGCCGCAGTGGAACGCGGCCGGGACGCTGGCCAGCAGCCCGGCGGCCAGCCCGGGCGGCACGGTCAGCGATACCCGCCGCATCGTCGCGGCGGTGTCCTGGGCTGGATCCAGCCGCCGTCGTCCCAGCGGCTCGTCCGGCCCGGCCAGCAGCTCAGCCCACGCGGCCAGCTCGGCCACCCGCCCGGCACTGCCCGCCTGCCCAGCCAGCAGCCGCGCCCACCGCCGGAACGAGGTACCCGGCCGGTCCAGTGCCGGCTCGCCGCCGGCCGCCACCGCCGCATAGGCCGCCGCCAGATCCGGCACCAGCACCCGCCACGACACCCCATCCACCACCAGGTGATGCACCACCACCGCCAGCCGCCCCGGCCGACCCGGCCCCGCGTCCACCCACACCACCTGCAGCATCAGCCCGCGCCGCGGATCCAGCCGGCCAGCCGCCGCCCGCGCCGCCTCATCCGCCGCCTGCGCCAGCGCCCCATCAGCCAGACCCGCCGCATCCACCCGGCAGACCAGCCGCCCAGCCAGCTCCCGCTCCCCGCCAGCCGCCGCCACCTCCAGGCTCTCAGCCCCCGCCGCCCCCAGCACCCGCGCCCGCAGCATGCCGTGACAGCCCACCACCGCCGCGACCGCCGCCACCAGCGCACCCTCATCCAGCCCAGCAGGCACCGCCAGCACCATCCACTGCGAAAACCGCCCACCCCACGCCCGGCCACCCAGCGCCCGCATCACCGGCGTCAGCGCCACCTCACCAGCAGGCACATCCGGCTCACCGTCCCCGCCCGCCGCCAGCCCCGCCACCAGCGCCACCCCCGCCGGGGTCTCCTGCTCGAACACATCCTGCGGGCTGATCCGCACCCCCGCCCGCCGGGCCCGCGCCACCAGCTGCATCGACATAATCGAATCGCCGCCCAGCACAAAGAAACTGTCCTCCGCGCCCACCCGGTCCAGCCCCAGCACCTCAGCGAACAACGAGCACAGCAACTCCTCCGCCGCCGACGCCGGCGCCCGCCCCGACACCTGCCCAGCAAAATCCGGCGCCGGCAACGCAGCCCGGTCCACCTTCCCGTTCACCGTCACCGGCAGCCCCGCCAGCACCACCACCACCGCCGGCACCAGATAATCCGGCAGCCGCCCCGCCACCGCCTCCCGCAACCGCCCCCCATCCAGCACACCCCCGCCACCCACCGGCGTCACATACCCCACCAGCCGCTTCTCCCCCGGACGATCCTCACGAGCCACCACCACCGCCTGGCCCACCCCCGCACAACCCGCCAGCACCGCCTCCACCTCACCCGGCTCCACCCGGAACCCACGCACCTTCACCTGCGCATCCGCCCGCCCACAGAACACCAGCTCCCCACCAGCACCCCACCGCACCAAATCCCCCGTCCGGTACATCCGCTCCCCCACCCCAAACGGGCACGCCACAAACCGCTCCGCCGTCAGCCCACACCGACCCCAATAACCCCGCGCCACCCCAGCCCCCGCCACATACAACTCACCCACCACACCCACCGGCACCGGCCGCAACAACCCATCCAGCACAAACAGCCGCCGGCCGGCCAGCGGCCGGCCGATCGGCAGTTCCGCCGGGATGGGCTGGCCGGCCGCGACCGTGTGCCAGGTGGCGCACAGGGTGACTTCGGTCGGCCCGTACAGGTGCCGCACCGCCACGTCCGGGCAGGCCATCCGTATCTGCCGCAACGAGCGCAGGCTGACGACGTCCCCACCGGTGAGGACCTCGCCGAGGGTGGCAAAGCACTCCGGGGACTCTTCGGCCAGGACCCGGAGCAGGCCGGCCGTGACATGCACGGCGGTCAGCCCCTGGCTGGCCGCCAGGTCACGGAGGGCGGCCACGTCCACCGGCCCTGGTGGGGCGATCACCACGGTCCCGCCGTGGACCAGCGGGACCCACACCTCGAAGTCGGAGACGTCAAAGGTGTGCGGCGCGTGCATCAGCACCCGGCCGCCCGCCCCGGCCCAGCCTGGCTCGGCGGCGAGCGCGGCCAGGCCGGCCTGTGTGACCGCGACGCCCTTCGGCGTTCCGGTCGAGCCGGAGGTGTACATCAGATAGGCCAGGCCGCCCGGCCGGGCCCGGCCACCCAGGCTCGTGCCGGGACAGGCGGCTATGGCCGCGCGCACCTGCGGCTCGTCCAGGACGACCACCGCTGCCCGGCCGCCCGCGGGCAGCAGCCCGGCCGTGGCCGCCGTGCACAGCACCACCGCCGGGTCGGCGTCCGCCAGCATGAACCCCACCCGCTCCGCCGGGTAGCCCGGGTCCACCGGCAGATACGCCGCCCCCGTCTTGGCTACCGCCAGAAGCGTCACGATCAGGTCAGCGGACCGGTCCAGCGCCACGGCCACCCGCGCCTCCGGCCCGGCGCCGAGCCCGGCCAGATACCAGCCGAGCCGGTTCGATTCTTCGTCCAGCCGCGTGTAGCACCACTCCTGGCCACCCACCGCCAGCGCCACGGCGGCCGGTGCCCGGGCCACCTGGGCGGCGAACAGCCCGGCCACCGTCGCGGCCGGCCCACGGGCCGCGGTGCCGCTCCACCGCCCGGTCACCAGCTCGAGTTCGGCAGGCTCGATCACCGGAACCTGGGCCAGGCCGGCCGCTGGCTCGCGGGCCATTTCGGCCAGCACCCGCACCAGCCGCCGCAGCACGCCCTCGGCCCAGCCCCGGTCGAACAAGCCTGGCTGGTACTTGAGCCGCAGCCGGTCCCCAGGCGCCACGGCCAGCGTCAGTGGGTAGTGGGTCGATTCCTGGGGTTCCCAGGCCGGCACCATCGACACGCCACCTTCACCCGGATCCGCGTCGGGCGGCCGCGGATAGTTCTCCAGCACCATCAGGGTGTCGAACTGTGCGCCGGGGCCAGCCAGCTTCTGGATCTCGGCCAGTCCCAGGTGCTGGTGCGGGATGAGCGCCGACTGCCGCGCCTGCAGCCCGGCCAGCAGGTCCGCGACCGTGAGCCGTGGGTCCAGCGGTACCCGGACCGGAACCGTGTTGATGAACAGCCCGATCATCGACTCCACGCCGGGCAGCTCGGCCGGGCGGCCGGCCACGGTGGCCCCGAATACGACGTCGCTTCGCCCGGAGATCTGCGCGAGCACCAGCGCCCAGGCGGCCTGCATGACCGTGTTGACCGTCACGCCGCAGGACCGGGCCAGCTCGTCCAGCGCGCTGGCTAGCGAGCCCGGAATGTGTGCGATCACGCTGGCGGGCAGCTCGGCGGCCCCGGCCGCGCCGGCCGGAGCGACAAAGGTCGGCTCATCCAGGCCGTCGAGTTCCTGCCGCCACGCGGCCCGAGCCGCCTGGGTATCCTGCCGCAGCAGCCAGCCCAGGTAGTCGCGGTAGGACCGGGCGGGCGGCAGTTCGGTAGCCCGCCCGCCTGCGGCGTACACCGCCGCCAGCTCGCCGATCAGCACCGGGAACGACCAGCCGTCCATCAGGATGTGATGGGTGGTGACAGCCAGCCGGTGCCGCTGCGGGCTGAGCCGGATCAGCAGCAGCCGGAGCAACGGCGCCGCGCCCAGATCGAACCGGGACTGGCGTTCAGCGGCGGCCAGCCGATCGGCCGCCGCGAGGGCCTCATCCGTGGTCAAGCCGGTCAGCTCGTGTTCCCGCCAGGGCAGCTCCAGAGCACCGGAGACCATCTGCACCGGAGTCCCGCCGCCGGGACGGCCGAAGCTGGCCCGCAAGACCGGGTGCCGGGCCAGCAGCGCCTGCCACGAAGCGCGCAGCCGGCCCGCGTCCAGCGGCCCGGTTATGTCCAGCACGGTCTGGATGGTGTAGATGTCCGGGCCTTGCTCATCGAAAGCGGCGTGGAACAGCAGCCCTTCGGCCAGCGGCGGCAGCGGCCACACCTCCTCCAACTGCGGCGTGCCGGCTTCGAGTTCTTCGATGTCGTCTTGGGTGAGGGTGGTGAGGGGGAAGTCGGTGGGGGTGTGTCCGCCGGAGCCGGGGGTGGTGGTGTGGCGGGCCAGGCCGGTGAGGGTGGCGAGCCAGTGGCTGGCCAGTTCCTGGCCGTCGGCCTGGGTGAGCAGGCCGGCCGGGAAGGCCAGGGTCAGTGTCAGCTCCGGCCCGGCCGCGCCGTCCCGCGCGGTGACCTCGGCCTCCAGCACATGCGGCGCCACCGCGTCCGGCTCGGCATCCTCAGTCA
>Ga0335085_10010714_pt1 | contig 13683 bp, 14 predicted proteins | sample Lox_Sample_45_FD_206712 | JGI IMG/M metagenome (GOLD analysis project Ga0335085, IMG submission 206712) | Soil microbial communities from Loxahatchee National Wildlife Refuge, Florida, United States - Lox_Sample_4.5 | ecosystem: Environmental > Terrestrial > Soil > Wetlands | place: USA...
CCGACATGCGCCCGTCCTGCGGCGCGCGCGTCTCGGCGATGTTCATCTTCGCCATCACCTTCAGGCGCACCGCCATCGCCGGCCAGTAGGTCTTGTGCAGCGAGCGGATCTGGCGCAGCACGCCGTCGATGCGGTAGCGGATGCGCAGGAAGTTCTGCTCCGGCTCGAAGTGGATGTCGGAGGCGCCGCGCTCGACCGCGTCGGCGAGCAGCGCCGAGATGAGGCGCACCACCGGCTGCGAGTACTCGTCGCCCTCGGCGATGGTGGTGTAGTCGACCTCGCCGGTCTCGATCTCGCGCAGGATGCCGTCGATCGAGAACTCGTGGCCATAGTAGTGCTCGATCGCGCGCTCGATCTCGGTGTCGCCGGCGAGGCGCAGCTCGATCTCGTACTCGCCCTTGAGGTAGGCGCGCAGCTGATCGACCGCCACGATGTTGTTGGTGTCGGCGAGCGCGACGATCAGCTTTTTCTGCTGGCGGTCGAGCGCCACCGGGAAGATTCGGTAGCGCCGCGCCATGTCGCGCGGCAGCATCTTGAGCGCGGTCGGGTCGACGATGATGTGCGCGAGGTCGACCGACTGCAGGCCGAGCTTCTCGGACAGCGCGTCGCGCAGCGTCGCTTCGGATACGAAGCCGAGCTGCACCAGCAGGCGCCCGACCGGGACGTGCTGCTTGGTCTGCTCGTGCAGCGCGATGCGCAGCTGGTCCTCGGTGAGGATCCCCTGGTCGATCAGGATCTGCCCGATGTGGCGCTTCGCCTGCGGGTTGGCAGGGGAATTCACTGGCCACCCAGCTGCGCGGCGCGGCTCTTCGCGGCGGCGAGGTCGAAGCTCGCGCCGCGCTTCGCCGACAGGGCGACCGCGCGCTGGTAGTACTCGAGCGCGAGCTTCGGCTGGCGCAGGTGGTCGAGGCTCACGGCGAGGTTGTAGGCGAAGTCGGCGTTGTCCGGCTCGGCGGCGAACGCCTTGAAGTACTCCTGCTGCGCCTCGCTCCAGCGCCCCTGCTGCGCGAGCTGGTTGCCGAGCGCGAAATTGAGGACATGCGCGTCGGGATCCGAGGCGAGCAGGTTTTTCAGGCGGCTCTCGGTGACGAGCGGATCCAGGCGCGCGCCGCGCAGCGCGACCAGCGCCGCCTGGGCGTGCGGGTCGCGCGGATCGGCGCGCAGCAGCTTGAGGTAAGTCGCCTCGGCCGCCTCGAAGCGGCCGGTGCGCACGTCGACCGCGGCCAAGCCGAGCAGGGCGTCGCGGTTCGCTGGATCGTCGCGCAGCGCTTCCTGGTAGTCGGCGCGCGCGGTGTCGAGGTCGCCGGCGGTGTAGGCCGCGTAGCCCGATTGCACCTTGGGATGTACCTGCGGGGCGGGCCGCGGCGGCAGGGGCTGCGACTCGCGCGGCGCAGTCAAGGCGACCCGCGGCGCGGGCTCGGAATCGGGGGCGATGCGCGGTTGCGTCGCCCGTGGAATCGCCGGCGTCGCCGAGCTCGAAGGGCGCTGTGCCGGGGAGGGCGGCAGGCCGGGAATCGCCGCCGAGGCGGACGGCACCGGCGCGATGCTCGGGGCGGGCGCCGGGGCCGGTGTCAACGTGGCGGTCTGCTGCGCGCCCTGCGCCGGGTTGAGGTTCACGAGCGACGGCGGCGGGCGCAACTGGTACCAGAAATACACGATGGTGCCGACCGCGAACACGCTCAATGCGCCCAGCGCGATGTAGAACGGCAGGCGCGGGTTCGGCTCGCGGAACTTCGCCTCGAACACCTTGCGCGCGGCGCTGCGGTCGCTCTCCGGGGCCTCGCGCGCCGGCGCTTCGCGCGCCGCGGACTGCGGCCGCGCCGCGGCCGGCCGGGTGCTGGCGAGCGAGGGCTTCGGCGCAGGGGTAGTGCGCGGACCGAAATCGTCGCTGAGGATTTCGAGCGGCTGGGAAATGTCGGGAAGCTCGGCGCGCGTGAGCACCGGCTTCGCCTCGGCCTTCGCTTCCTGCCGCGGCGGGTCTTCCTGCAGGGAAAGCGGCGCGTTGGCGGCGGGCGCGTTGTCGCCCTTGGCGCGGCGCTGCGCTTCCTCCTTCGCCTTCTCCGCTTTTTTCAGCGCCTCGAGCAGCAGGCTCATGTGAACCTCAGGGCCCGAATCTCATGGCCGTGATTGCCCGGGGAGTACCGGCGGGGCCACGCGCTGCGGGTTGGGCTTGCGGAAGAAGTCCTCGGTCGGCACCTGCTCGCGGAAGCCGCGGAAGTCGCCGTCGAGGCTTGGATCGCGGAGCACGGTGGCGCGCAGGAAGATCACCAGCTCGGTCTTCTTGGTCAGGTCGGTGCGCTGCGACAGGATCTCGCCGATGAACGGGATGTTGCGCACGCCCGGGATGCCGGTGTCGGTGTTCTCCGCCTGGTCCTGCATCAGGCCGGCGAGCACCGCCGATTCGCCGCTCTGCAGCCGCAGGATCGAGTCGAACTCGCGCGTCTCGAACAGCGGGATGTCGTTCTGCGTGGCCGCGCCCTGCAGCGCCGGGTTGGGATCGCGCGCGGTGCCGACCTGGCGGCGGATGGTGGGCTTGACGTTGAGCACGATCGCGTCGGTCTCGTTGATCTGCGGCAGCACCGTCATCATGAAGCCCTCGGCGGCGACCTGCGGCGTGGTGGTAAACGAGGCCTGCACCTGCGCGCCGGCGCCGGTCGCGATGGTGATCGGCTGAGTGGAGGGCGTGATGTTGAAGTAGATGATGTCGCGCGTGACGCGCAGCACCGCGGTCTGGTTGTTCAGCACCGAGAGCTTCGGGCTCGACAGCACGCGCACGTCGCCGAACTGCTCCAGCGCGGTCAGCGTGATCGTGATGTTGCGCGCCGCGTTGACGAATCCGACCACGAACGGATTGGGGTTGAACGGCGGCGTGGAGGAGGTGGTGGGCGGAATCACCGGCTGGCGCAGCGTGAAGCCGCTCGCGCCGCTCGGCAGGCTCTCCCAGCTGATGCCGCGCTGATATTCATTGCGCAGCTGCACTTCGGCAACCGTGGCCTCGATCAGCACCTGGCGCTTCGCGCCGGCCATCACCTGGTCGAGGAACTCCTGCACCCGCTCGTGCTGCTTGGAGGTGGCGCGCACGAAGATCACGCCGCTCTCGCGGTTGGCGATCACCGACGCAGCTTCCTGGAGAACGGTCGCGCCCGGCGCGCTGGACGGCGCGACCGGCGCGCTCGCGGGGGGCGTCGTGGCCGGCGCCGCCGCCTGCGTCGCCTGCGGCGCGGCCGCCAGGCTCGCCGCCGGCACCACGCGGTCGGTCTCGCGCAGGATCTCGCGCACGTTCTGCACGATCGATTCCCACAGGTGGTTCTGCGCGGTGACCTCGATGGTCGAGGTGGCGCCGGTCGCGGCCGTTCCGGCCGTGGTGCCGCCGGCGGTGGTGGTCGTGGTGCCGAACTGCGTCGACGCGGCCGTGCGCATGCTCACGTTGCGGTTCGCGCTCAGGTAGTCGATCTTGTAGGCGCGCAGAAACGGCGTGTCGCGCATGATCACCAGGTTCTGCCCGTCGATCTCGAAGCGCATGTCGACCTGCCGTGCGATGCGTGCGAGGAGCTGCGGCAGCGTCTGGTCCACCGCGTTGAGGGTGACCAGGCCGGTGAGCGACGGGTCGATGTCGATCTGCAGCCGCGCGTCGCGCGCGAGCGCGAACAGCAGCTCCTGCGCCGGCACGCGGTTCACCACCACGCTGTAGGTCTCGGGGCGCGCTACGGGCTCGGGCTTGGGCAGCACCGGCGCGATCTGCACCGGCGGCGGAATCGCGCCCGGGGCCTGAGCCTCTTGCCGAATGTGCGTGGCCGCCGGCTTGATCGGCGTCTGGCCGCAAGCCGCAACGAGCGCGATCAGCCCGCCGATCGCGGTCCTAAACCACAGGTTCATTGAGGCCGACACCCCATTCAGGCCGACACCCTCCCGAATGAAGCATAACACGATGTTTGCCTGAAGAAAGTGGCCTAAGCGCCTGTCGCGCCGTAGTTTTTGGGTCCTGACTAAATTTGACCGCGCAGCTCGGCGAAGGTCCGCGGCAGGGCGTTGAAGGCCTGCTGATAGCGGGGGGGTAGTCGCCGCGCCGCCTCTAGCGCTTCCTCGCGACTACCGAATTCGCCGAATACCACGCGCAGCCGGTACTGGCTCGCCGTGCCCATCGGGATGATGTAGATGCGCTCGAGCGGCACGAGGTCGCGCGCGCGCAGGAGGAAGCGCTCCATGCGCGCCGGGTCGGTGTTGTCGGTGATGAACAGCTCGAGCGAATAGCGCTCGTCCGGCGCGCGATCGAGAACCTCGCGGGTGGCGGTCAAGCGCTCGGCGAGGAGTTGCTGGCGCGCCGCCGAGTAAGCGGCCACGCGGCGCTCCTGCTCCTCGGTCAGCTGCTTTGGCACGGGCGCCGGAGGAGGAGGCGGCGGCGGCTCGGGTTTGGTCTCGACGCTCTTGGGTTCGGCCTTGGCCTCGCTCGGCTCTGCTTTGGGCTGCGCCTTGGGCTCGGGTGCCTTGGGCGGGGGCGCCTTTGCCATCACTACTGCCGCGGGCTTCGAGGACCACGTCCAGTGGATCGCCACGCCCGCTGCCAGACCGAGGAGGAGCGCGAGGCTCACGACGAGCGCGACCGGCCGCGCGGGCTTGCGCACCGCGGCGAACTCCGCATCGGCGATCGCCGCGCGCACCTGGCGCTCGGTGACCGCGTGCCCGTTCTCGCTGTAGGTGGCGAGCAGCGACTTGTCGGCGAGGATGTTGATGCGGCGCGTGAGCCCGTGCGAGGCGCGCGAGATGAGCGCTATGGCGCGCGGCGCGAATACCTCGGGGCCGCGGTAGCCGGCGGCGCGCATGCGGAACGACAGGTATTTCGCCACCTCGTGCTCGGAGAGCGGCCGCATCCGGAAGCTGTTGGTGATGCGGTCGCGCAGCTGGCGCAGGCCGGGCTTCGCGAGCGTGTCGTCGAGCTCGGGCTGGCCGAACAGCACGATCTGCAGCAGCTTGTGGCGGTTCGACTCGAGGTTGGAGAGCAGCCGCACCTGCTCGAGCGTCTCCTCGGGCATGACGTGCGCCTCGTCGATCAGGATGACCACGCGCCGGCCGGCCGCGTACAGGCGGATCAGCGCCTCCTGCAGCTCGCGCAGCGCCACCGTCATGCGGCCGTCGGGGAGCTTGAGGTCGAGGTCGTCGGCGATCGCGTGCAGGATCTCGTCGCGCGCGAGGGAAGGCGTGGCGAGGTAGATCGTCTCGACGTGCGCCGGCAGCCGCTCCATCAGCACGCGGCACAGCATGGTCTTGCCGCTGCCGACCTCGCCCGAGACCTTGACGATGCCCTCGTCGTGCAGGATCGCGTAGACCAGGGCCTCGAGCGTGGCGCCGCGATCGGCGCCATCGAAGAAGAAGTCGGTGTGCGGCGTGATGCGAAACGGCGGCTCCGACAGGCCGAAGTGCTCGAGGTAGAGCGCCACGCCTATCTCTTCTCTTTCGGCGCCGGCGCGGGGGAAGCGCCCGGGGCACCGCCCGCGGGTTCGGCCGCGCCCATCCTGCTGTAGAGCGTGGTGCGGTTCACGCCCAGCATCTTCGCCGCCTGGCTGACGTTGCCGCGCGTCAGGCGCATCGCCGCCTCGATGTAGCCGCGCTCCCAGGCCTTCAGAGTGTCGTCGAGGTTGAACGGCCCGCCGTGCTCGAGCAGGCGCAGCGCCTGCTCGACGATCGAGGCGGCCTCGCCGCCCGGTCCGGCGAGCGGCGTCTCGAGGTCGAGCTCGGCTTCGAGCTCCGCAGAGGACAGCCGCTGGCCGGGGTACTTGGCGGTGAGCCGGATCACGATGTTGCGCAGCTCGCGCACGTTGCCGGGGAAGGGGTAAGCGCGCCAGCGCGCGAGCGCCGCTTCGTCGAGCTCGAAGGGCTGCACGCCGGACTGCTCGGCGTAAGCGCGGCGGAAGTGCTCGAGCAGCAGCAGCCGGTCGTCCTCCAGCTCGCGCAGCGGCGGCACGCTCAGCGTGAAGATCGACAGGCGGTGGTACAGGTCGGCGCGGAACTCGCCCTTGCGCACCTCGTGGCGCAGGTCGCGGTTGGTGGCGGCAATGACGCGCGCGCGCGACACGCGCGTCTGCGTCTCGCCGACGCGCTGGTATTCGCCGTTCTCGAGCACGCGCAGCAGCTTCGCCTGCAGCTCGAGCGGCAGCTCGCCGATCTCGTCGAGGAACAGCGTGCCGTCGTCGGCGTCCTCGAAGTAGCCGGCCTTGTTGGCGGTCGCGCCGGTGAAGGCGCCCTTCACGTAGCCGAACAGCGTCGGCTCGACCAGCGTGGGCGAGATCGCCGCGCAGTTGAGGGTCAGGTAGGGCCGCGCGGCGCGCGCCGAGCGCCGGTGCAGGCTCTGCGCTACCAGCTCCTTGCCGCTGCCCGACTCGCCCTCGATCAGGACCGAGAACGGCGAGTTGGCGAACTGCTGGATCTGGCTCTTCAGCTTGGCGAGTGCCGGGCTCGCCCCGACCAGCTCGGCCTCGCGCGCCGAGGGCACCTTGAGCGCGCGCTCGAGCGCGCGCTTGATGGTGGCGGGATCGGCCGGCTTGGCGATGAATTCCCACGCGCCGAGCGCGCGCGCATGGCGCGCGTTCGCCGCGTCGTTCTGGCCCGAGAGCACGAAGATCTTCATGCCCGGCGAGTGCGCGAGCAGGTCGGCGATCAGCGCGAAGCCCTCGTCGGGGCTGTGCGGCGCGGGCGGCAGCCCGAGGTCGACCAGCGCGAGCTCCGGCGCGCGGCCGAGCTGGCGCAGCAGCGCCACCGCATCGGCGCGCGACTCGCACGTCTGCACCTCGAAATCCTTGCCGAGCGAGAAGGCGAGCGTGTCGGTGATGAGCGGGTCGTCGTCCACCACCAGCAGCGCGGGTCGCGCGGCGCGCGCCGCCGCCGCAGTGCCCTCAGGCGTGGGCTGCATGCGGCTCCTCACGGATGCACTTCATGAATGCGCTCTCCAGCCGCGCCTCGCCGTAGCGCTCGCACAGCGCCTTCGGCGTTCCCCGCCAGCGCAGCGCGCCGGCGTCGAGCACGGCGATCGAGGAGCAGAGCTCCTCGACATCGGCGAGCACGTGCGAGGTGAAGAACAGCGTGCGCCGCTCGCGCGCCAGGCGCCGCAGCACCGATTTCACCGCGACCCGGGCGGCAGGGTCAAGGCCGCTCATCGGCTCGTCGAGCACGTAGAGATCGCGCTCGAGCAGGAAGCCGGCGGCGAGGCCGAGCTTCTGCGTCATGCCCTTCGACAGGCCGCGCACCGGGCGCTCGAGCACGTCGCGTTCGAGCTCGAGTTCCTCGAGGAGGCGCGCCACCCGCGCGGCGTCGTAACGCCCGCCGGCAAGGCGCAGCATCATCTCCAGGAACTCGCGCGCGCGCAGGTAGTGCGGCGGCAGGAAGCGCTCCGGAACATAAGACAGACGCCGCCGGCTCGCCGCTTCTCGCACCGAGATGCCGAAGATCTCGATCGAGCCGGCGTCGTACGCGCACAGGTCGAGCGCGCACTTGATCAGCGTGGTCTTGCCGGCGCCGTTCGCGCCCACTAGCCCGAAAGCCTCGCCGCTGTCTACCACGAGCGTTACGTCGGCCAGCGCGCTGAGCGCGCCGAAGCGCTTGACCAGCCCCTGGACGCGCACTGCCGGCGCGCTGTCGATGCCCTCCCGCATGGGCGATAATATTACGCTGTGCAGCAATCCTCACCCGGCTCCTCCCGCTCCGCCGAGAACGCACCCATCGTCGAGATCCTGGGCGTCTGGTTCGGCTACGACCCGGCGCGCCCGGTGCTGCGCGACATCAACATGTCGATCCCGCGCGGCGCGGTGGTCGGCATCATGGGGCAGTCGGGCTGCGGCAAGACCACGCTGCTGCGCGTCATCATGGGCGCGTACCTGCCCACCAAAGGCGCGGCGCGCGTGCTCGGGCACGCGACCGGCGAGCTCGACCGCGACGGCCTCTACGCGATGCGCCGCCGCATGGGGATGCTGTTTCAGTTCGGCGCGCTGTTCACCGACCTGTCGATCTTCGAGAACGTGGCGTTCCCGCTGCGCGAGCATCTCGAGCTCCCCGAGGAGCTGGTGCACGACCTGGTCATGATGAAGCTTCAGGCCGTGGGACTGCGCGGCGCGGCGCATCGCATGCCGACCGAGCTCTCGGGCGGCATGGCGCGGCGCGTCGCGCTGGCGCGCTCGATCGCGCTCGACCCGCGCCTCATGCTCTACGACGAGCCGTTCACCGGCCTCGACCCGATCTCTTTCGGCGTGATCGTGCGCCTGATCCGCGAGCTGAACGACTCGCTCGGCGCGACCTCGATCATCGTCACCCACGACGTGCAGGAGGCGCTCGAGGTGGTCGACTACGTCTACTTCATGGCCGACGGCCGCGTGATCGCCGAGGGCACGCCGCAGGAGATTCGCGAGAGCCGCGAGCCGTTCGTCAACCAGTTCGTGAACGGCAAGCTCGAGGGCCCGGTGCCGTTCCACTATCCGGCGCAGGACTACGGCGCGGATCTGGAGATCACGGCGGGGCTCGCCGCGCCGTGACGCCGGTCGACAAGCTGGCGCAGGCGCTGCGCACCCGCTTCGAGGCGCTCGGCGGCACGGTCACTTCCTACGTGGTGCGGCTCGGCTTCGCCAGCCGCTTCCTCGGCTACCTGGTGATGCACTCGGCGACCGCGCTGCGGCGCTTCCGCCTCACCGTCGCCGAGGTGTACTTCGCCGGCGTGCTGTCGCTGGTCATCATCCTGGTGTCGGGCCTGTTCGTCGGCATGGTGCTCGCGCTGCAGGGCTACGAGACGCTGCAGCGCTTCGGCGCCTCCGAGTCGCTCGGCGTGCTGGTGGCGCTGTCGCTGGTGCGCGAGCTCGGCCCGGTGGTGGCGGGCCTGCTGTTCGCGAGCCGCGCCGGCTCGGCGATCACCGCCGAGATCGGCCTGATGAAGGCGACCGAGCAGCTGTCGGCGATGGAGATGATGGCGGTCGACCCGGTGGCGCGCGTGGTGGCGCCGCGCTTCTGGGGCGGCGTGATCTCGATGCCGCTGCTCGCGGCGCTGTTCTCCGCGATGGGCATCTTCGGCGGCTACCTGGTGGGCGTGCAGCTGATCGGCGTCGACGCCGGCGCGTTCTGGTCGCAGATGCAGGCGCAGGTCGACTGGAACAAGGACATCCTGAACGGCGTCATCAAGAGCGCGGTGTTCGGCGTCGCCGTCACCTGGATCGCGGTGTTCGAGGGCTACGACGCGCCGCCCACCGCCGAGGGCGTGTCGCGCGCCACTACGCGCACCGTCGTGACCTCTTCGCTCGCCATCCTGGCGCTCGACTTCATCCTGACGGCACTCATGTTTACCGGAGGCAACAGCAAATGAACCGCTCGACGATCGATCTGTGGGTGGGCGTCTTCGTCGCCGCCGGCTTTGGCGGGCTGCTCTTCCTCGCGCTCAAGGTCGGCAACCTGGCGTCGTTTTCCACCGCCGACACCTACCAGGTGAACGCGCGCTTCGCCAACATCGGCGGCCTGAAGGAGCGCGGCCCGGTGAAGAGCGCGGGCGTGGTGGTCGGCCGCGTCGCCGGCATCCGCTTCGACAGCGAGAGCTACGAGGCGGTGGTCTACATGAACATCGACAGCAAATACCAGTTCCCGCGCGACACTACCGCCAAGATCCTCACCTCCGGCATCCTCGGCGAGCAGTACGTCGGGCTGGAGGCGGGCGGCGACGGCGTGATGCTCAAGTCCGGCGACCGGCTGCGGCTCACGCAATCGGCGGTAGTGCTCGAGAACCTGATCAGCCAGTTCCTGTTCAACAAGGCGGCGGAAGGCAAGAGCGACAAGGAGCCTGCGAAGGACGCGGGGAAGTGATCTTCAGGCTGACGCTCGCCTGCCTGTTTGCGGCGCTCGCCGGCTGTGCAACGACCGGCGAGGGCGATCCGCGCGATCCGCTCGAGCCGCTCAACCGCAAGGTGTTCGCCTTCAACGACGCGCTGGACAACGCGGTGGCGCGGCCGGTGGCCACCGTGTACCACGAGTACGTGCCCGGGCCGCTGCGCACCTACGCGCGCAATTTCTTCGCCAACATCGGCGACATCTTCATCGGCGTGAACAACATCCTGCAGGGCAAGCCGGGCGACGGCCTGCAGGACTGGGCGCGCTTCCTGTTCAACTCCACCATCGGCGTGTTCGGCATCAACGACGTCGCCTCCGACATGGGCTTCGAGAAGCACAACGAGGATTTCGGCCAGACCTTCGGCCGCTGGGGCGTGGGCGAGGGCGCCTACCTGGTGCTGCCCTTGCTCGGGCCGAGCACGCTGCGCGACGGCGTGGGCCAGGCGATCGACATCTATGCCGATCCGCTCACCGACGTGCGGCCGATCTCGCTGCGCACTACCGCCTACGCGCTGCGCTTCACCGGCAACCGCGCCGACCTGCTCGACGCCGGGCGCCTGCTCGAGGAGGCGGCGCTCGATCGCTACGTGTTCCTGCGCGACGCGTTCCTGCAGCGCCGGCGCAACCTCGTGTACGATGGCGAGCCGCCGCGCGAGGCGCGCCCGCGCTACGAAGAGGAAGAGGAAAAGCCGCAGCCGCCGCAGCCCGAGAAACCGTCAACGCAGTAGTGCCGCAAGACGTTTATGAAGACCATGAAGACCCTCGCCCGCATCCTGCTGTTACTTCTCGTTACAAGCTTCGCCCGCGCCCAGGCGCCGCAGGACGTCACGCCCGACGTGCTGGTGAAGGCCGTGACGCTCGAGGTGGTCGACCTGATCGCCAAGGACAAGGAGATCCAGTCGGGCAATCGCACCAAGCTGATCGCGCTGATCGACGAGAAGGTGCTGCCGCACTTCAACTTCACCGCCATGACCGCGCTCGCCATGGGCCAGAACTGGAACAAGGCGACGCCGGAGCAGAAGAAGCTGCTGACTCAGGAATTCCGCACGCTGCTGGTGCGCACCTACGCGAGCGCGCTCGCCGCCTACAGCGAGCAGAAGTTCGACTTCCGCCCGCTGCGCGCCAAGGCGACCGACACCGACGTGACGGTCAACGTGCGCGTGCTGCAGCAGGGCGCGCAGCCGGTGCCGATCGACTACAACATGGAGAAGACCTCCGCCGGCTGGAAGGTCTACGACGTGATGGTGGGCGGCGTGAGCCTGGTCGCGAACTACCGCACCGAGTTCGCCAACGTGGTGCGCGAGTCGGGCATCGACGGCCTGATCAGGAACCTGCAGAGCAAGAATCACCCGCCCGCCCGGCAGGCGGCCGAGAAGCCGGCCGAACGGCAGGGCGCGGACAAGAAATGATCCGTCGCGACGGCCGGCGCATGGTGCTCGGCGGCCCGGTCACGCTCACGAACGTCGGCGCGGTGCTCGAAGAGGGCCGGCGCTACATCGAGGAAGGCGTGCGCTCGGTCGACCTGAGCGAGGTCACCGACATGGACTCGTCGCTGCTCGCGGCGCTGCTCACCTGGCTGCGCGAGGCGCGCGCGAAGGAGCACGAGCTCACCTTCGCCAATCTGCCGGATGCGCTGCAGACCATCGCGCGGCTCTACGGCGTGGACGGCCTGCTGCCGGTGGCCCGCCCCACCGGCCGTTCCTCGCACTGAACGCCATCGAGGTCAGCGGCATCGAGAAGCAGTACGGGAAGGGAAGCGGTCGCGTTCGCGCGCTCGACGCCATCACGCTCTCCATCGCCCAGGGCGAGTTCTTCGGCTTGCTCGGTCCCAATGGAGCGGGCAAGACGACCTTGATCAACGTCATCGCCGGCCTGGTGCGCGCCAGTGCCGGATGGGTGCGCGTCATGGGCGCGGACGTGGTGGCCGAATATCGGCGCGCGCGGCGCATGCTCGGCGTGGTGCCGCAGGAACTGGTATTCGACCCGTTCTTCACCGTGCGCGAGACGCTGCGCATCCAGTCGGGCTACTTCGGCATCCGCGGCAACGACGCGTGGATCGACGAGGTGATGCACCACCTCGACCTGACCGCCAAGGCCGACGTCAACATGCGCGCGCTCTCCGGCGGCATGAAGCGGCGCGTGCTGGTCGCGCAGGCGCTGGTGCACAAGCCGCCGGTGATCGTGCTTGACGAGCCGACCGCCGGGGTCGACGTCGAGCTGCGCCAGGGCCTGTGGCAGTTCGTGCGGCGCCTGAACCGCGACGGCCACACCATCGTGCTGACCACGCACTATCTCGAGGAGGCCGAGGCGCACTGCCAGCGCATCGCGATGCTGAAGGCGGGCCGCGTCGCCGCGCTCGAAACCACCGAGAGCCTGCTGCGCCGGTTCCCCGGGGCCGATCTCGAGGAAGTCTTCCTGCGTCTCACCGGGAAAAACTCATGATCAGCTTCTACACGCTGTTCTACAAGGAATTGCTGCGGTTCTGGAAAGTGTTCGTGCAGACCGTCGCTGCGCCGGTCCTGACCGCACTTCTCTACCTCGTGGTGTTCGCGCAGGCGCTCGAAGGGCGGGTGCGGGTGTACGACAGCGTGCCCTACACCGCGTTCCTCGTCCCCGGGCTGGTGATGATGAGCATCCTGCAGAACGCCTTCGCCAACAGCTCCTCCAGCCTGATCCAGTCCAAGATTACCGGCAACATCGTCTTCATCCTGCTGCCGCCGATCTCGCACCTGCAGTTCTTCGGCGCCTACGTCGCGGCCGCCATCGTGCGCGGCCTGGTGGTCGGCGCGGGCGTCGCCGCCGCCGCGCTGCCGTTCGTGCCGCTCGGCCTGCAGGCGCCGGGCTGGATGCTCGCGTTCGCGCTGCTCGGCGCCGCGCTGCTGGGCGCGATGGGCCTGGTCGCCGGCATCCTGTCGGAGAAGATCGACCAGCTGGCGGCGTTCCAGAACTTCGTCATCGTGCCGCTCACGTTCCTGTCGGGCGTGTTCTATTCCATCCATTCCCTGCCGCCCTTCTGGCTGGCGGCCTCGCACGCCAACCCGTTCTTCTACCTGATCGACGGCTTCCGCTACGGCTTCTTCGGCGTGTCGGACGTCGCGCCGGCGCTCAGCCTCGCGGTGCTCGCGGTAAGCTTGGCGCTGGTCTCGGCGGGCGCCTTGTGGATGCTCGCCGCCGGCTACAAGCTCCGTCACTAATGGTTACCCCCGAAAGCATCAAGTCCGGCATCGAGGCGAGGCTCGCCACCGAGCACGTCGAGGTGGTGGGCGACGGGCAGCACTTCCAGGCGCTGATCGTGTCGCCGGCTTTCGACGGCAAGAGCCGCATCCAGCGCCACCAGATGGTCTACGCGGCGCTCGGCGACCGGATGCGCGAGGAAATCCACGCGCTGTCGATGCAGACGCTGACTCCGGCGGAGTGGAACGCCCAGGGTTCTCCATAAGAATTCCATTTTCCTGAGCTAAAAGACCGCATGGACAAACTGCGAGTCACGGGCGGCCGGCCGCTCGAGGGCGAGGTGCGGATCTCCGGCGCGAAGAATGCCGCGCTGCCGATGATGTGCGCCGCGCTGTTGAGCGACAAGCCGCTGCGCCTGTCGAACGTGCCGCGCCTCATGGACACCGCGACCATGGCGAAGCTGCTCGGCCAGCTCGGCGCCCAGGTCGAGCGCTCGGAAGGCGAAGTGGTCCTGAATTCAAGAGCAATTTCGAACCCGGTCGCGCCCTACGAGCTGGTGAAGACCATGCGCGCCTCGATCCTGGTGCTCGGGCCGCTGCTCGCGCGCTGCGGCGAGGCCAAGGTGTCGCTGCCGGGAGGCTGCGCGATCGGCGCGCGGCC
>Ga0335085_10010715_pt1 | contig 13681 bp, 11 predicted proteins | sample Lox_Sample_45_FD_206712 | JGI IMG/M metagenome (GOLD analysis project Ga0335085, IMG submission 206712) | Soil microbial communities from Loxahatchee National Wildlife Refuge, Florida, United States - Lox_Sample_4.5 | ecosystem: Environmental > Terrestrial > Soil > Wetlands | place: USA...
CGGCCACACCTGGTGGCTTCAGTGGAGCGCCGTGCTCTTCATCGGCCTCACCCTGCTCATCGGGGTCTTCGTCCACCAGCGACTGCGCCGTACCGCCGCAGTCATCCCGCTCACGAGATTCCATGCCCACCCGGCCAAGGAAGCCCATCTCGCAGCACCCGAGGCGGACCTCGCCTGAGCCGCCCGCATCCGGCTGGAGGACGTGACCGGTGAAGCATGCGTGCACGCGCTGCTGTATAGCGGACGGCGTCCGTTCCACGGGACAAAAGCCCGGGATACCAGTTGCTGCCCATAAAACGGGCCATGTCACCTGGAGGCCGTAACCGCGATGTCGACGAACCATCCCGAGGACGAACTGCACGACCGCTACGGCCCGGAGGCCCGCTACGCGGTGGCGGCCGAGGACAGCCTGCCGACCACGAAGTGGGAGGAGGAGATCGCCCGCGGCCTTGAGCTCGGCCTGCCTGGCGCCGACTCGATCAACGACAAGCGGATCCCCACGTTCTCCCGCGGCGAGCTGCCGCACTTCGCCGGCATCAACACGTTCCTCAAGGCGCCCTACGTGGAGGACGTGCGCACCTGCGGTGAGTACGACATCGCGATCCTCGGGGTTCCGTTCGACGGCGGCACCACGTACCGGCCGGGAACCCGGTTCGGCCCGCAAGGTATCAGGCGCATCTCCGCGCTGTACGGCCCGTACAGCTTCGAGCTCGGCGTCGACCTGCGCGAGTCGGTGACCATGGCCGACCTCGGCGACGTGTTCACGATCCCGGCCAACATCGAGAAGACCTTCGACCAGATCACCAAGGCGGTCAGCCACGTCTACGGCTCCGGCGCCTTCCCCGTGGTGCTCGGCGGCGACCACTCCATCGGCTTCCCGACCACCCGCGGCGTGGCCGGGCATCTCGAAGGCAAGCTTGGCATCATCCATTTCGACCGCCACGTCGACACGCAGGAGACCGATCTCGACGAGCGGATGCACACCACGCCGTGGTTTCACGCCACCAACCTGCCGAACGTCCCGCCGGAGAACCTGGTGCAGATCGGCATCGGCGGCTGGCAGGCGCCCAGGCCGGGGGTGAAGGTGGGCAGGGAACGCAAGACGACGATCATGACGGTCACCGACTGCGTCGAGATGGGCATCGAGGAGGCGGCCGCCCGCGCCCTTGAGATCGCCTGGGACGGCGCCGAGGCGGTCTGGCTCAGCTTCGATGTGGACTGCCTCGACGCGGCGTTCGTGCCCGGCACCGGGTGGCCGGAGCCCGGCGGCTTCCTCCCCCGCGAGGTGCTGAAGTTCATCCAGCTCGTCGCGGCCACCCCGCTGGCCGGCATCGAGGTCGTCGAGTGCTCGCCACCGTATGACAACGCGGACATCACCTCGCTGCTGGCTACCCGGGTCATCTGTGACACGCTCGGCTGCCTGGTACGGGCCGGCCACCTGCCGAAGAGGCCGACGTAACCACCCTGGACACCCTCCGCCCCAGCCGGGCACCATGTGGGCGGTCGCCAAGGTCGAGAACCTGACCGTCACGTTCCGGCCGGCCGACCTGGCCATCCGGGCGATCCGCAGGGTCAGCCTGGAGATACGCCGCGGCGAGATACTCGGCCTGATCGGCGAGTCCGGGTCCGGGCAGCCGCAGAGACATCTTCGACCGGCTGAGGAGAGCCCGCAGGGCGCAAATACGGGACTGTCCAGGACCGCGGGTTCGAGGCGTACGGCGGGGTCCAGCACCGTCCAGCACAGGGCGCGGGCTGGGCGGGCGGGCCGCCATTTCCTTGCTGTTGCTGCTTCCTTGGTGGCGGTCGCGGCCGGGGACGAGTGCGGGGCGCTCTGCCCCGGCCGGGGTGTTCCTTCCTGGACCGTGCTTCCTCAGCTCGGGCGGCCGGCCGCGTCAGCCTGGCGCGTGGTCACAGTTGAGCCATCTACTCGATGGCAAGCTGACGGGCCGGGCGGCCTAGGTAGAGATTGTTCTGCATCCCTATGCCGGAAAAGTAGCTACAGCGGCGGCAACGGTGACTCGTGGAAGTGGCGCATGATCTGCCCGCTGTGGTTGCGGTGCGTGACAGTAAGAACACTTCGGGTTCAAGGCTCGTCTTGGCCTCTGAGAAGTGGCAGCGGTTCACTGCCAGGTCAGGGCCGGTCGGTTCGGCTAGCGCTGCCCGATAACAGGATCCGGGTCCGCCGGGCGATGATCATCATGGCGTCAGCGTCCGGGACACCAGTGCCGACGATCACCCAGCTGGTCACTGCGGACGAGGACACCGAGGCACGCCAGGCACGTCGGATTGATCCGCTGCGCCGGGAACACTGAGCTGAAAGGCCCGAGGGCGTCATGGTTTGCGGCCGACACCGGCATAGTAATACGCACTGTGCGGATCGGCCCGCGGCCCCGGATCTGGCCGCCACGCCAGCACCGGCACCACCCCCGGCTCCACCAGATCCAAACCAGTCAAAAACGCCGCAGTCTCCTCGCGGCTGCGCGGCACCAGCGTCACGCCCCCATGCTCGGCCGCCGCCACCGCACCAGCCATCGCCTCCGGGTTGAAATCGGCCGTGGGATGGGTCACCACGACATAACTGCCCGACGGCAAAGCATCGACCAGCGGCGCCACCATTCCGCGCGGATCCTCCTCATCCCGGAAATACATCAAGACCGCCACCAGCATCAGCGCCACCGGCCGACGCAGATCCAGCGCCGCCGCCAGCGCCGGATCCGCCAGGATCGCCTGCGGCTCGCGCAGGTCAGCCTGGATAAACGCGGTCGTCCCGGCGGGATGACTGGTCATCAGCGCGCGAGCGTGCGCCAGCACGATCGGGTCGTTGTCCACATACAGCACCCGCGCGTCTGGCGCTATCCCCTGCGCCACCTCATGCGTGTTACCGACAGCCGGGATACCGGTGCCGATATCCAGGAACTGCCGGATACCCGCCTCACCTGCCAGGTAGCGGACCGCGCGGCCCAGGAACGCGCGATTCGCCCGCGCCATCACCTGGATCGTCGGCACCGCATCCATGATGGCGTCACCCAGCGCCCGGTCGGCCGCGAAGTTGTCCTTGCCCCCCAGCCAGTAGTCATACACCCGCGCCGGATGCGCCACCGCCGTGTTGATCTCAGGCGCCACCCACTCCGGGTCCGCGCTCGCCCACGAGCCGGACTCACTGCTTCCCGGCATTACCGCCTCCTCGCCAAGCCACCGGCCCCTATCCCGGCACCGAGCCTAACGCCGCCGGGCTGCAGCCCGGGGGCACAACCCGCACAAACCGTGTCACCCCGTCAGCTGGGCGGCGTGTCAGCTGCGGAAGCCACGCCGAGGCCCACGTGCATCCTGGCAAACAACAATGGATCACATCGCGGACAGTGTCCCTCGTCCGCAGCGACCAGCCGGGCGATCGCCGGCATTGGGGTGTCCGACGAGGCTGTAATTCAACGGTGTAACTCCTGAGACGGAAGGAGACACCAGTGACTGACGTGACAGAGAACCGGGACCAGGCCGAGGCGGAGCTGTCGGCGGCCGATGAGCAGGTGCTGCGCGAGCTGACCGAACGGGCGAGCCGGCGGGCGGGGCGGGCTGGGTAGGGATTTATTGTCTCCCTATCCGCGGAAAAGCCGCCCCAGATCGGGAGGCGGACCCGGCGGGCGCGTACACCCGAGGTCGGTGTGACCGATGGGGGCAGCGAGGTCTCAGCTGGGCATAACCCGGTGGGCACAGCGCAGCGGGGAGGCCGGAGTTCTTACGCCTCGTCGAGGGACAGGTAGGAGCCGCGCCAGAAGAGGAGGGGGGCGGCATCGCCGGCCGACGTCTCCGCGTACCGGAGGCGCCCGATGATGATCTCGTGATCGCCCCCGGGCAGGCGGTGCTCCACGGTGCACTCCAGCGTGGCGAGTACCCCCTCGAGCCGGGGGCTGCCGGTCGGGCCCGGCCGGTGCTGGATGCCTTCCCAGGCCGCCGCGACCCCCCGCCGGGCGAAGTTGGCGGACAGTTCCTGCTGCGGAGCGGCCAGCACGTTGACCACGAAGGCGCCGTGGCCGCGGATCGCCTGCAGGGTCAGGCTGGCCCGGTCGAAGCAGACAAGGATGAGCGGCGGGTCCAGGGACAGCGAGCTGACCGCGTTGGCCGTCGTGCCCACGGGCCGGCCGTCCGGCCCCACGGAGGTGACCACCGTGACCCCGGTGGCGAAGTGGCCGACGGCACGACGGAACTCTTCGCTGGTGATGTCAACATCGGTGGGGGTGGATGCTGTCATCGTCACATCTGCCCAGGGTTCGTGGCGTGCACATCATTGAGCAAGAACTTCCGGTGGGGTGGTATTTCCGGCCTCCCGGGTGCGGCAACGTGAGCGGCTATACCCATCAAGTCGACCGACAAACTAGATTATTCCCGCCCGGGCGCATCCGCTCGTGATACCGCGTCTCCCCGGCTACCCCGCGCTGCCCGCGCGGCCGCTCCTGGAGAATATGGTGCAGGTCGTGCACGGATGCGGAACGGTGAGGGGAGGCGGTCACCACCATGACGGCTCAGCAGGTCTTCACGTCCCGGCTGCGCGGCCGCCCGCTGCTGGACAGCGAGGAGACGTCCATCGGCCGCGTCCGCGACGTCGTCATCCTCCCCGCCGCCCGGGGTGACGCGCCCCGGGCTCTCGGGCTGGTCGTGATGCTGCAGCGGCGCCGCATCTTCGTCAACTTCGGCCGGATCGCGGAAATGTCCATCGACGGCGCGCACCTGCGCGGCGGCACCGTCGACCTCGATCGCTTCACCCGGCGGACCGGGGAGATGCTGGCCTCAGAGCTGTACGGCACGTCGGTGGGCCCGGGGACCGTGGTCGATGTCGCCATCACCCCCTCCAAGACCCGCAAGGACGGCTGGAAGGTCTCCTCGCTGGCCATTACGCGCGGCCGCGGACTGCGGCTGCGCTCGACGGAGATCGTTCCCTGGAACGAATACCCCGAACTGTTCCAGGCGGGCACGCTGGCCGACCAGCTCGTCGACCTGCGTGAGATGCACCCGACGGATCTGGCCACCGCGGTGGAGGGCATGTCACCCACCCGGCGCAACCAGCTGGCCGCCGCACTGCAGGACGATGAGCTGGCCGACCTGCTGGAGGAGATGCCCGAACAGGACCAGATCCGGCTGCTCGCCAGCCTCGGCCTGGAGCGCAGCGCCGACGTCGTGGAGGAGATGGAGCCCGACGACGCCGCCGACCTGCTGGCGGAAATGCCGGACGATCAGCGGGAGCGGCTGCTGACCGCGATGGAGTCGGTGCAGGCCGCCGACATCCGCCGCCTGCTCCGGTACGACGCCACGACGGCCGGCGGCCTCATGACGTCCCAGCCCCTGATCGTCGCCCCGGACGTGCCGGTCGCCGAGGTCCTCGCGCGGATCCGCGAGCCGGACCGGCCCGTGACCGCGGCCGCACAGGTGTACGTCTGTGAACCGCCTACAATGACCCCAACCGGGCGTTACCTCGGCAGCGTCGGATTCCAGCGGCTGTTGCGGCAGCCTCCCGCCGCGCCCGTCGGCGACTGCGTTGAGGCGAGCACGTTCGTCCGGCCCGAACTGTCCGAACGCGAGCTGGCGGCCCGTCTCGCCGCCTACAACCTGGTCAGCGTGGCGGTCTGCGATGAGGCTGGCCGGCTGCTGGGCGCGGTCACCGTCGATGACGTTCTTGATCATCTTCTGCCCGTAGGGTGGCGAAGGACTGGAGGCTGAAGATGGCGCGGCTGCTGGCCCGATTCTCCTCCCGGCACTTCGGCGAGCGCGTGGACCTGTCCGTGCCCCGCGGGACGGCACCCCGCATGGGCGCCCGCTACGATGCCGACGCGTTCGGGCGGTTCTCGGAAGGCATCGCCCGGTTCCTGGGGACCGGGCGCTTCCTGGCCGGCCAGACGGTCCTGGTGATCGGCTGGATCGTGCTCAACACAATCGGGATCGTCCAGCACTGGGACCCCTACCCGTTTATCCTGCTCAACCTCGCTTTCTCCACCCAGGCGGCGTACGCCGCCCCGCTGATCCTGCTCGCGCAGAACCGGCAGGACGACCGGGACCGCGCCAACATCGACCGCGACCGCGAGGTCGCGGCCCGGACCCAGGCCGACACCGAGTTCCTGGCCCGCGAACTCGCCGCCGTCCGGCTCGCGCTCGCCGACGTGGTGACCACCGAGGACCTGGACGACTTGCTGGTACGGATGGCCAAGCTGATCATCGACAGGCAGCCGCGGCCGGATTCGCTGGCCGAGCGGCGGTCACTGGCCCCGCCCGGATCGCTCGCCGCGCCGGATGCGCGGCCAGACCCACATCACGCCCAGGAACGCTGAGGAAGCCCGCGACCCCATCGCGATGCGGCGCCGGATGACGGGCGTGCCGGAACGGAGAAGGGTAAAGGGACCGTGATAGACGCGGAGAGACAGCGGATTCAGGGTTTCGGGCAGCTTGAAAACGGCCTGCACCAGGCCAGTGACTGGTACCAGTGGGGCCCGTACGTCACCGAGCGCCAGTGGGGAACGGTCCGCGAGGACTACAGCGTGGACGGCGCGGCGTGGGACTACTTCCCGCACGACCATGCCCGGTCCCGGGCCTACCGGTGGGGCGAGGACGGCCTGGCCGGCTTCTGTGACATCGAGCAGCGGCTGTGCCTGGGACTTGCCCTGTGGAACGGGCGCGACCCCATTCTCAAGGAGCGGACCTTCGGGCTGACCGGGACGCAGGGCAACCACGGGGAGGACGTCAAGGAGTACTGGTGGTACCTCGACGCGGTGCCGAGCCACGCCTGGAACCGCTGGCGCTACCACTACCCTCAGGTCCCCTTCCCCTATGACGACCTCATCGCGACGAATGCCTCCCGGAACCGGTTCCAGCCGGAATACGAGCTCCTCGATACCGGGGTGTTCGACGGCGACCGGTACTGGATCGTCGAGGTGTCCTACGCCAAGGCCGACCCGGGCGACGTGCTGATGAACGTGCGGGTGAAGAACGCCGGCCCGGACACCGAGACCCTGCACGTGCTGCCGACCGCCTGGTTCCGCAACACCTGGTCGTGGGACGACGGCGCGCCCAAACCGGTTCTGGAAGCGACCGGGAACGCGGCTGTGCGGGTGGAGCATCCTTTTCTCGGCGAACTGGAGCTGCTGGCCGGCGACGGGCCGGACGGGACCGGCCCCACCCTGCTGTTCTGCGAGAACGAGACCAACCTGGCGCATCTCTACCAGGCGCCGCCCAGCACGGCCTACCCCAAGGACGGGATCAACGACCACGTCATCTGCGGCGCGGCCACGGTCAACCCGGACCAGCGCGGCACCAAATGCTCCTTCTGGTACCGGCTGACCGTCGGGCCCGGGGCCACCGCGGAGCTCCGGCTCCGGCTGCGGCCCAGGGCCGGGCAGGCAGCAGCCGGGCAGCCCGGGGCCGGTGAGCCCGATCCCGCCGGACCACTCGCGGATGAGTTCGTTCGGATTCGTGATCAGCGCCAGGCGGAAGCGGACGAGTTCTACGCCAGCCTGAAACCGGCCGGCGCCAGCGACGAGGAGGCGATGGTGATGCGGCAGGCCTTCGCGGGCCTGCTGTGGAGCAAGCAGTTCTACTACTTCGACGTGACCCGCTGGCTGGAGGGTGACCCCACACAGCCGCCACCGCCGCCGGGACGGCAGCTGGGCCGGAACGCCCGGTGGGGCAACTTCGACGCGTACGACATCATGTCCGTGCCGGATAAGTGGGAGTATCCCTGGTTCGCCGCCTGGGACCTGGGCTTTCATTGCGTGGCGCTCGCCCACCTGGACCCGGCCTTCGCCAAGTACCAGCTCATCCTGCTGTGCCGGGAATGGTTCCAGCACCCCAACGGGGCGCTGCCGGCCTACGAATGGGACTTCGGTGACGTCAACCCGCCGGTACAGGCGTGGGCCGCGCTCGAGGTGTTCGCGATCGACGGGGGACGTGACCTCGATTTCCTCAGCCGGCTGTTCGACAAGCTGCTGATCAACTTCACCTGGTGGGTCAACCGCGAGGACGCGGACGGCAGCAACGTGTTCCAGGGCGGATTCCTCGGCCTGGACAACATCGGCCCGATCGACCGCTCGCACCTGCCGGCCGGCGGACGGCTGGAGCAGTCCGACGCGACCGGGTGGATGGCCTTCTACGCGGTCAGCATGGCCAGCATCGCCACCGTGCTATACCGGTCCGGCCACCGCCCGGCCGACGACATCACGCTCAAGTTCCTGGAGCACTTCGCGGGCATTGCCGACGCGATCAACAATCACGGCATGTGGGACGAGGCCGACGGCCTCTACTACGACAAGCTGCTCACCGCCGACGGCACCGCCATCGTGGTGAAGACCCGGTCGATGGTCGGCGTCATCCCGGCCCTGGCCGCGGCGGTCATCGACCAGCGGATGCTCACCGACTCGCTGCGGCTGGGCAAGCAGTTCGCGGACTTCCTGTGCAGCGCGGGCATCGACGACCCGGCGAAGTTCGCCGGGCAGGATCTGATGCGCGGGCAGACCGGCGCCCAGCGGATGCTGCTCAGCCTCGTCGGCCTCGAACACCTGGAAAAGCTCGCGGCCCGGCTGTTCGACGAGGGCGAGTTCCTGTCCCCGTACGGGCTGCGGGCGCTGTCGGCCTACCACCGCGACCATCCCTATGTGCTGGACATCGAGGGCCAGACGGCCACGGTCGACTACGAGCCGGCCGAGTCCGCCACGGCCATGTTCGGCGGCAACTCCAACTGGCGCGGGCCGCTGTGGTTCCCGCTCAACTACCTGCTGGTCGATGTCCTCGCGCGGTACCACCGGTTCTTCGGTGACGAGCTGACGCTCGAGTACCCGACCGGGTCCGGGGAAAAGGTCGCGCTCAACGCGATCACCGCCGACCTGCAGGACCGGCTCATCTCGATCTTCCTGGTGGGGCCGGACGGCCGGCGGCCCTGCTTCGGCCGGATCGAGCGGCTGCAGCAGGACCCGGAGTGGAGGGACAACCTGCTGTTCAGCGAGTACTTTCACGGGGACAACGCGGCCGGTCTCGGCGCGTCGCACCAGACCGGGTGGACGGGCGTGATCGCCGACGTGATCCGGCGGCGGTACGGCGCGGTGCCGTCGGTCGACGATGTGATGGCCACCTACGATCAGGCCCCCGGAGGGCAGGGTGCCGGAGGGCAGGGTGCCGCAGGGCAGGAGGACGGGCGATGAGCGGACCGGGTCCGGCGGGCCTGCCGGGGCGCCCGTTCCCGATCGGCGCGACGGTCTCCGGCGGCGGAACGAACTTCGCGGTGGCCTCCGAGGTCGCGGACGGCATCACGCTGTGCCTGTTCGACGCCGCGGGCACCGAGACCCGGATCCCGCTGGTGGACTACGACGCGGGTGTCTGGCACGCCTTCGTGCCCGGCGTCGGCCCCGGCCAGGCCTATGGCTACCGCGCCACCGGCCCGTACAAGCCAGCCGTCGGGATCCGCTGCAACGAGGCGAAGCTGCTGCTCGACCCGTACGCCCGCGCCGTGACCGGCGGCATGCGGAACGGGCCGAGCGTGCTCGGCTACGCTGACGGGGACCCGGACACGCCGAGCGACCTGGACTCGGCCCGGGACGTGCCGCACAGCCTCGTGGTGCACGGCGCCTTCCACTGGCGCGACGACGCCCCGCCCCGGCGCCCGTACGCGGACACGGTCATCTACGAGACCCACGTCAGGGGCTTCACCATGCAGCACCCGGACGTCCCGGGGGAGCTGCGCGGGACCTACGCGGGGCTCGGGCACGAGGCCGCCGTGGACTATCTGACCAGCCTCGGCGTCACCGCCGTCGAGCTGCTCCCGGTGCACGAATACGTGCCCGAGGGCTGGCTGGCCGACCGCGGCCTCACCAACTACTGGGGCTACAACACGATCGGGTTCTTCGCCCCCAGCCAGAAGTATTCCGCCGCGGTGCACGCCGGCCACCCCGGCGGGCAGGTCGCCGAGTTCAAGGCCATGGTCCGCGCGCTGCACGCGGCCGGGCTCGAGGTGATCCTCGATGTGGTGTTCAACCACACCGCGGAGGGCAACCAACTCGGCCCGACGCTGTGCTTCCGCGGCCTGGACAACCCCGCCTACTATCGTCTCGACCGCGACGATCCGCGTTACTACTTCGACACGACCGGCACCGGCAACTCGCTGAACGCGGGCCAGCCCCGGACCCTGCAGCTGATCATGGACTCGCTGCGTTACTGGCTGACGGAGATGCACGTCGACGGGTACCGGTTCGACCTCGCGGCCACCCTGGCGCGCCAGGAGGGCGGTTTCGACAACACATCCGCGTTCTTCGACCTGGTCTCCCAGGACCCGGTGGTCTCCCAGGCCAAGCTGATCGCGGAGCCGTGGGACGTCGGCCAGCTGGACAGCTACGACCTGGGCCGGTTCCCGCCGCTGTGGAGCGAGTGGAACAGCAAGTACCGCGACAGCATGCGGGACTTCTGGCGCAGCCGCCCGGTGGGGCTGGGGGAGTTCGCCACCCGGTTCGCCGGCTCCTCGGACCTGTACGGATGGGATCGCCGCCGCCCCACCGCGTCGGTCAACCTGATCACCGTGCACGACGGCTTCACCCTGCGCGACCTGGTCTCCTACGACGGCAAGCACAACGAGGCCAACGGCGAGTCCAACCAGGACGGCACCGGCGACAACCGGTCCTGGAACTGCGGCACGGAGGGGCCCAGCGACGATCCCGGCATCCTGGCCCTGCGGGCCCGGCAGTCCCGGGCCATGCTCGCCACGCTGCTGCTGTCCGCCGGGATCCCCATGCTGCTGGGCGGCGACGAGATCGGCCGCACCCAGCAGGGCAACAACAACGCCTACTGCCAGGACAACGAGATCTCCTGGTTCGACTGGTCCAGCGCCGACACCGGCCTGCTCGCCTTCACCCGGCGCCTGATCGCGCTGCGCACCAGCCACCCGGTGTTCCGGCGGCGCTTCCTGACCGGCGCCGACGCGAAGGAGCTGGGCTGGTTCACCCTGGCCGGGACGGCCATGACCGACGCCGGCTGGGACGACGGCAGTGCCCTTGCCGTGGCCATCTACCTGGACGGCTCGGACAGCCCCGACCGGGCCGCCGACGGCCACCTGCTGCTGGACGACGACTTCTACCTGATGGTCAACGCCTGGTGGGAGCCACTCACGTTCACCATCCCCGACGTCCGCACCCCGCCCGACGGTGCGGCGCCGCCCTGGCAGGTCGAGCTCAGCAGTTACGACGGCACGACCGGCAAGGAGCGCCTGCCGGATGGGCCGGATGGGCCGTCCGCCCCCGCCGCGGTCCAGCCGGGCGGCCAGCTCACCGTTGGCCCCCGTTCTCTCACCGTGCTCCGCGCCCCCTGCGCCTAGCCGCAGCGGATAGCCCTCGCGGAACACCGGCTTCCAGGGCTGGTGCCTCTCGGCGATCGCCTCGCTGAGCAGGTCCATGAAGTGCTTGTCATCATCGGATTGTCCGCCCAGCTCCCGCAGCCGCCGCGAGGGCTGGCCGGGATGAGGCGGCCCCAGGTGGACGGCAGGACCATGGCTTCGGTGAGGACGGACGGCAACGCGGTCCAGGTCGTGCTGGCTGCCGCGGGCCGACTGCTTACCCTACCGACGGAGATAGCCTGCCCGGCCGCCGCGATATCCCCCGGAATGAGGCTTTTTATTCCCGGGCTCAGGGGCGGGTTTCACGCCGGGAGATCATGCCGACCGCGCAGCGGATGTGGCGCTCGCGGCGGATTTCTTCTTCGTGATGTATCAGGGCGAGGAGTCAAAGTCTCCCTCAGATTGGGGATCCAGCGGCAAACCTGCCCGCCTGATCGCGGCGTCCGGATAAAGCGAAGAGGAGGACATCGGTGAGTCAGCGAAGCCCGACAGAAATCAGCTCATCGTCTCGTACATGTTCTTGCGGCAGACCGTAGGCTCTCGACTTTCGCAGTTTTGCGGTTGGCGGGACGGCGTGATTACTTCCCGGCCGGTGGGCCTGCGTAGAGAGCGAGGGTCTCGTCGATTCCCTGCTCGGGCGTGCCGGTGAGCGGCCCGTAGGACCAGGGGAACTCGTTTTCGCTGTACTGCTCGGTTGTGGCTTTATAGATGCCGATGGCCCATTCGTCCGGGGTGCCCTGCCAGCGCAGGCGCAGGAAGGGCGTGGGCTGGCGGTGTCCGGGGAGGGCGACGGCGACGTAGCAGTACCGGCCGCGGAAGCGGACTTCCGGCGGGCCGAGGCGGGGCCATCCGGCAGCGATATGAGCGGTGATGCGGGCGGTGACGGCGTTCCGGGCCTGCTCGCCGGGCGTCTGCGGCATGCTTTCCATGATGGCCGGCGGTCGCCGGCCGTGCCCCCTGCCGCTCCCCTTGAGGAAACGGGCTTCCCGCCGATGCTCCCGGATACCGCGGCGCCGGCGTCGCTGATGACGCTGCTGGCCGCTTTCGCGCCGCTGTTCACCGCCCCGTCGTTCCGCACGTTCACCGGCCTGGCCTGCGGGTTCCTCGCCCAGGGCGGGAAGCGGACGGTCTGCGGGATGCTCTCCGGCGCCGGCCTGGCACGCCTGTGGCCGCACGACCGGGCGCACTCGTTCTTCTCCCGCGCCCGGTGGAACGCCGGCGACCTGGGCCTGGCCGCGGCCCTGCTGGTGATATCGCTGCTGGTCCCGGTGGGGGCACCGGTCGACGTGGCCGTCGACGACACCCTTTTCAAAAGGCGGGGGAAGAAGGTCTGGGCGGCGTCGTGGTTCCACGACGGCTCGGCCCCCGGGCCGGCGAAGACGGGATACGGGAACAACTGGGTCGTGCTGGGAATCGTCGTGCGGCTCCCGTTCACGTCCCGCCCGGTCGCGGTGCCCGTGATGGCGAAGCTGGTGATCAAGGGCTCGAACTCGAAATCCCGGCTGTGGCTGGCCCGCAGGATGGCCGAAAGGCTGGCCGCCGCCCTGCCAGGACGGGAGGTTCGCGTCACCGCGGACTCCGCCTACGCCGGCGGCGAGCTGAAGCACCTGCCCGCCGGGGTGTCCTGGACCACCCGGCTGCGGAAGGACGCCGCCCTGCACGGCCTCCCGCCCGCCCGGACCGGCAGGCCCGGCCGGCCCAGGGTGAAGGGAGACCGCCTCCCGTCCCTGGCGAAGCTCGCCGCGGCCGCGGAGTTCTCCCAGGTCACCGTCACCCGCTACGGCAGGACCGAGACCGTTGCCGCCGCCGTGGTCACCTGCCTGTGGTACTCCGTGTTCGGCTCCCGCCCGGTCACCGTCGTCATCGTCCGCGACAAGCCCGGCGCCGCCTTCGGCATCGCCCTCGTCACCACCGACCGGGCGGCCACCGCAGGACAGGTAATCGAAAGATACGCTGCCAGGTGGTCCATTGAAATCGCGATAGAAGACGCCAAGCAGGTCTTCGGCACCGGGCAGGCCCGCAACCGCACCGCCGCAGCCGTCGAGCGCACCGTCCCGTTCGAGATCGCCTGCCAGGCCGTCGCCGTCACCTGGTACGCCACCGCCGGGCACGACCCCGCCGACGTACTCGAACGCCGCTCGCTCTCCCCGTGGTACACCAGCAAGGCCGAGCCCGCCACCGCCGACATGGCCGCCAAGCTCCGCCGCGTCATCATCGCCGCCAGATTTAAGGCATCTCGCCCCCACCAGCCAACACCCCAGGAAATCAGCCTCCTCCGGCTGGCCTGGGAAGACGCCACGCCCCTCGCCGCTTAAATCCGCGAAAGTCGAG
>Ga0335085_10010716_pt1 | contig 13679 bp, 7 predicted proteins | sample Lox_Sample_45_FD_206712 | JGI IMG/M metagenome (GOLD analysis project Ga0335085, IMG submission 206712) | Soil microbial communities from Loxahatchee National Wildlife Refuge, Florida, United States - Lox_Sample_4.5 | ecosystem: Environmental > Terrestrial > Soil > Wetlands | place: USA: Florida...
GCGCCGCGCCCGGGAGATTTCGCCGCGCCGGCTTTGCCGCTTGCGGCGGCGCCGGACTCCTCTTCGTCCGGGCCAGACTGAATCTCCGCGGCTTCGACCGGCGGCTGGCTGGCCGGCTCCGCGGATTTCCCCGCGGATTTGTTCCCGGCACTCAATGTGCCGCTCGGCGCGGGTGGGCCGACGAACGTGGGAGCCTTGCCGGTGGACTTCCTGGCCGGCTGTGGCGCGGCCGTGGAAGCTACAGCATCCTGCCCGCCGGACTGTTCCTTGGCCTGCTCGGCGGTTCCTGCGTTCTTCCTGCTCGCGGGACCGGGCTGGGCCTTTGCCGAATTCGCTCCCGGGGAGGAAGGTTTTTCCGCCGGCGCCGGCGCCGCGGCCTTGGCGGTGGTGGTATCGCCGTAAACGTCTACCACCAGGCGGTAGGGATCACGCAGCAAGAAGACGGAGTAATCCTTTACCTTCTCTACTTCCAGAACCACCCGGACCACTCCTGCCTGATTCTGGGCCACGCGCACGGCCTTCAGGAATCCGTTTTGCACGTCCAGGGTTTTTGCCGCCAGCGCGGAACCCAGCTTGGCAGTGTACAGGTCGAAGTAGATGCGGTCGGGATTGGCGATGCGCGCCGCCTGGTATTTCACTTCGTCTTCAAGCGAAATGACCACGCGGGTGTAATTCTCAGCGTTCCATTCCCGTATTCCGGTGACTTGTGGGATGCCGCGGGCGCGGGCCCGGTCTTCCGCGGCGGCCTTTTGGGACGGCGAGGCGGCGCCGCCCGCGCGGGAGGCGGCGGCCGCGCGGTCCTGCTCCGCGGCGATCTGTTTCAACTCCTCCTGAGCATCGGCGGCCTTGGGAGACCGCGGATATTTCGCGAGGAACTCGGTAAATGTTTTTTCCGCATCGGCAGGATGATCCAGGTCTTCGAGCTGGATCTGCCCAATGGTGAACAGGGCTTCGGAGCGCGCGCGCGCGGCAGGAAATGCCTTCAGCAGGAACTGGTACGTCTCAATAGACTTCTCGAAAAACTCATCGCCGTAGGCGCGGCCCATCTCATGAAAGAGCTCGGCCACGGCCACCAGGGCGGTTTGCGCCTCTGTGGAAGCGGGCGCGGCGTGGATGGCGCGCCGATAGGCCTCCACCACCGTGTTGTATTCGCGCTGCGTGCGGTCCTTGGGCGCTTCGCCCTCCAGGCCCGCCCGCAATTTTTCTGCGCGGGTGAGGTAGGTTTGCGCCTGCGCCTTTTTCGAGGGCGTGGCGGCCTGCGCACCCGCGTGCCGGGGGGCGGCAACAGCCGCCGCCAGAAGCACAGTGAAGAATGCCGCGCGAATGTGCCCGGTACGCCTCATTCGTTGGTGAACACCACCTTCCCGTGCTCGTCCACTTCGCGCCGGATGGTGCGCGGCTGCGGCACCCAGTTCCTGTCGCGCGCGTCGGAGTGGAAATAGCGATCGGTGATCTTCTGCACGTAATTCTGCGTCTCGCGGATTCCGGGAACGCCCCCGGCGCGCGCCACCGCCCCTTCTCCCGCGTTGTAAGCGGCCAGAGCCTTGTCCAGGTCGCCGTCGTATTTGTCCAGCAGCGCGCGCAGGTAGCGCACGCCGGCTTCGATGTTCTGCTTCGGGTTGTAGGCGTCGCGCACGCCCAGTTGCTGTGCCGTGCCGGGCATCAATTGCATCAGGCCCTGGGCTCCCTTGCGGGAAGTGGCCGCGGGGTTGTAGCCGGACTCCGCGACAATCACCGCGCGAATCAGTTCCGGATCCACTTTGTGCTTGGCAGACATTTCGTCCACGTACTTGTCGATTTCCACGCGCGAAAGCAAGCGGTAGCCCGCCGGGGCCGCCTCCTCGGAACTGACGGGGGCGCCGGTGCGGGAGGCCGCGGCCAGCGCGGAGCTTCCGCCGCGGGTCTTGGCCGGCCGGACCGGAGTGTTGTCTTCCGCGTTGACGAAGATGATGCGGCCGTTTTCTTCCACCAGCTTGCGGATTTGCCCCTGGGCAGGCGCCGCGGCGATGCTGAGCGCAGCGGTTGCCAGCAGCAGCATTGCCGCGCCGCGCAGGCAGGTCATTCCCCATTCGCTGCGGCGAACCACGAGCCGGCTTGTTCCTTGCGCCGAATCAGCCGTCAAACCACACCCCTCGCCCGCTCTGGCGGGCTTGGAAAGACCGCCGCCGATTTCAGTCCGCGTCCTGCCGATATGGTCCATGGTGGCTTTCGACTGGTTCTTAGGTCGTTTGGAGGAAAAGAATCCTGAGGCTGGGAAAAGACACGTCTTCCGCGTGTCTGGAGAATGCATCTCCGGTCAAAAACCTTCTGGCGCTATGCAGATGATAACATCTGCTCTATCAACTCGTACACCCCGGAGATGGCCTTGTCCAGCCCCTGTGTGTCCTTACCGCCAGCTTCGGCCAGGTCCGGCCGGCCACCACCCGAACCGCCCACCTGTTTGGCCACCGCCTGAATGATTTTGCCGGCGTGGAGCCGGGGGATCAGGTCTTTGGTCACTCCGCTGATGAGGGCCACTTTACCGTCGTCGGCGGCCCCCAGCACCACCACTCCGGAGCCCAGTTTCTGCCTCAGGGCATCCACCAGTTGGCGCAGGGAATCGCGGTCGGCCACGGGCACGCGCGCGGAAAGCACGCGGACCTCCCCCTTCTCAGATTGGATGCTGCGCGCCGCCTCCGCCAGGCCGTCCACTTTGGAAAGCGCCGCGCGGCTTTGCTCCTGGCGCAGCTTCTTTTCGAGCGCGGCCACCTGTTCAGATAGCTCCGCCAAGCGCGCGGGCACCTGCTCTTCGGCAACGTTGAGCATCTCCGCAAGACCGCGCAGGGCGGTGGCCGCAGCCTGGAAGCGCTCCAGCGCGGCAGCGCCGGTGATGGCCTCCACGCGGCGTACTCCCGAAGCTACGGATTGCTCGGCCACGAATTTGAATACGCCGATTTCGCCGGTGTGCCGCACGTGCGTGCCGCCGCACAGCTCCTTGCTGTAAAACCTGCGCGGCGAGTGGGGATCCGCGATGGTGACCACGCGCACGTTGGATTCCGGATAGCGGTCGCCGAAAAACGCCAGGGCGCCGGAGGCCAGGGCTTCATCGAGCGGCAGAATATCGGTGGAGATTTCCTGGTCGTTCAGGATCTGTTCGTTCACCTGCTGCTCGATCTCGCGCAGTTCAGCGGCGTCCACATTGCGGAAGTGTGAGAAATCGAAGCGCAGGCGTCCGGGCTCGACCAACGAGCCTGCTTGTTTGACGTGTGTGCCCAGGGTATTGCGCAGCGCGGCGTGCATCAGGTGCGTGGCGGTGTGATTGCGCTTGATGTGCGCGCGGCGCTCCGCGTCCGCGACGGCGGCCACGCGGTCGCCCACAGCCAGGGTTTCCTTGGCCACGATCTTGTGGGCGATAAGTCCGGCGACGGGATAGTAGGCGCCGCGGACTTCAGCCAGCTCCAAGGATTCGCTGTTGTCGTAGAAACGGCCCACATCCGCCACCTGACCGCCCGATTCGGCGTATATCGCCGTTCGGTCCAGCACCACTTCTGCCTCTTCGCCGGCTCTCACCCCTTTTACGTCGCCCGACTTGGTGACGATGGCCTCAATGTGGCAATCCCGGGCCGCAGCCTCGAAGTAAAAATCCGGCTCGGTGCGGAAGGTAGCCGCCAGTTTCGTGTACACGGGGCTGGCCATTTCCTTGTGCGCGCCCTTCCAGGAGGCTTTGGCCCGCGTGCGCTGCTCTTCCATGGCTCGCTCGAAGCCGGCGGCGTCAAACCGCACGCGCAGGTCGCGGCAGGCGTCTTCAATGAAGTCGCGGGGCAGGCCGTAAGTGTCGTAGAGGCGGAACGCCTGCTCGCCCGGATAGACCGGATCGCTTCCCGCGGGCGCGGCGGCCAGCGGGCGCAGATCGTCCTCGAGCTTTTCGAGTGAAGATTCAAGCACGCGGCGGAAGCGCTCCTGCTCTTCGGTCGCGATGCGCAGCACCTGGCCGCTCTGGGCGACCTCCGGATACACGGCCTTCATTTCCTGTTGCACCTGGGGAATCATCCCGGTCAGGATGGGCGCATCAGGCTTGAGCAGGTGGCCGTGGCGGAGTGCGCGACGCATGATCTTGCGGAGCACGTAGCCTCGCCCCTCGTTGGAGGGCAGAACGCCATCGGCAATCAGGAAGGCCGTGGCCCGCGAGTGATCCGCGATGATGCGCAGAGAAGCGTCGGAGCGCGTTCCCGAGCCGTACTTCGCGCCGGTCAGCTCTTCGGCGCGGCGGATGAGCGGCTGGAAGAGGTCCGTGTCGTAATTGGAGAACTTCGCAGCGTCGGCGAGATTCAGGACGGTGGCGGCGATGCGCTCCAGGCCCATGCCGGTATCCACGCACGGTTTCGGCAGAGGCGTGAACTTGCCCGAGGCATCGCGATTGAACTGCATGAACACCAGGTTCCAGATTTCCAGGTAACGGCCGCAGTCGCAGCCGAACTGGCAATCCTTGTGGCCCAGTTCGGAGGCCGCCGGGCCCATGTCGTAATGAATTTCGCTGCACGGGCCGCAGGGGCCGGTATCGCCCATGGCCCAGAAGTTGTCCTTCAGGCCAAACTCGTAGATGCGTTCGGCAGGCACGCCCGTGGCCAGCCAGTAGCCGTGCGCTTCCGCGTCGCGCGGCACACCCTCTTCGCCTTTGAAAATCGTGGCGTAAAGGCGGTCTCTGGGGACGGCATACCACTCCGGAGAGGTGACCAGTTCCCAGGCGTAGGCGATGGCGTCCTTCTTAAAGTAGTCGCCGAAGGAGAAGTTCCCCAGCATTTCAAAAAACGTGTGGTGACGATTGGTGAAGCCCACGTTTTCCAGGTCGTTGTGCTTCCCGCCGGCGCGCAAGCATTTCTGTGCGGTGGTCGCGCGGCTGTAGGGACGCGCTTCCAACCCCAGAAACACGTTTTTGAACTGGTTCATCCCCGCGTTGGTGAACAGCAGGGTGGGGTCGCCCAGCGGAACCAGCGAGGAACTGCGCACGCGCGTATGCCCCTTCTTCTCGAAGAAGCGCAGAAACATTTCCCGGCATTCGTTTCCGGTCATGGAACCTCTGCCACCATTATACGGTTAGCAAGCGCCTGGGCACACACCTGCTACCGGGCGGCGGACCGCCAAGTCTTGGTAAGATGGAGGGCAAGCAAGGCGCGCCCAGTCGCCCTGGGAGGTCGAACGCCATGAGCGGAAATCGTGAAGTGGTGCGCGCGGCGCGGGCCGCGGCCGTACTGGGGGGCATTCTGTGGTTGGTGGGCTGTGGCGGCGGTTCTTCCTCCGTGATGCCCCCTCCTCCTCCCCCGGGAACGCTGATCACCATCGTGGTCGCGCCCCAGAATGCGGTCATTCCAGACGCGGCCGGGGCCCAGGCCTACACGGCCACGGGCTACTACAGCGACGGCAGCACGCAGTCGCTGACGGGATCGGTGAATTGGGCTTCTTCGAACACCGCGGTGGCGACCATCAGCGGAACGGGCACGGCCACGAGCAAGGCGCTGGCCGGGGGACGCAACGCGGGATTTACCACCATCACCGCCACCATGAGCGGGCTGAAAGGCGTGGCCACGCTAAGCGTGGTGAGCCACATGGGGAATGGGTTTGCCGGCGTCTTTACACAGCACAACGACAACGGGCGGACCGGACAGAATACGAATGAAACCGTTCTCACGCCCACGGTGGTGCAACAGGCCACTTTCGGGAAAAAGTTCTCCCAGCCTGTTGATGGTTTCATCTATGCCCAGCCGCTCTATGTCCCCAACGTGACCGTCGGGGGCGTACTGCACAATGTGATTTACGTGGCCACGGAGGCTGAGAGCGTCTACGCGTTTGACGCCGACAACAATTCCGGAGCCAATGCCGGCCCGCTCTGGCAGGCCAGCATGATTGACGCCGCGCACGGCGGCACCGCGGGTGAAGCGCCGGTGGACAGCGATGGCGACATTGGTTGTACCGACCTGATACCCATCGTGGGCATCACCGCGACGCCGGTGATCGATCCCAGCGCTAACCTGATGTATGTGGAAGCGAAGTCCAAGCTGTCCAACGGCACATTCATCCACCGGTTGCACGTGCTGGACATCACCACAGGCAGTGAAAAGGCGCCCGGGCCCGTGGCCATCACGGCAACGGTGCCGGGAACGGGCGACGGAGGACAATCGGTGGTGTTTGATGCGCTGCAACACCTGGGCCGCCCCGGGCTGCTGCTGGTGAACGGGAATGTGTATCTGGGTTACGCGTCCCACTGCGATATCACTCCTTATCATGGATGGGTGTTTGCTTATGATGCGGGCACGCTTGTGCAGAGAGGCGTGTTCAATGCCACGCCCAACGGAGGCCTCGGAGGCATCTGGATGTCCGGGGCGGGCCTGGCGGCCGATTCCCAGGCCAACATTTTTACGGTGACCGGCAATGGGGTGTTCGACACTTCCGGTCCCGTGAAGAATTTCGGCGATTCGATTGTGCGGTTGAGCCTGGCCAGCGGCACCTTGCAACTCCTCGACTACTTCACGCCGTTCGACCAGCATGACCTCGACAACGGAGACGTGGACCTGGGCTCCGGAGGCGTGCTGCTGCTGCCCGACCAGCCCGGGGCTCATCCACATCTGCTGGTGGAAGTGGGGAAAGAAGGGACCGTCTACCTCGTGAATCGCGACCAGATGACCACCGGCAACCAGCACTACTGTTCGGGCTGCAACTCGGATCCGCAAATCGTCCAGGAACTGAAGGGGGCCATTGGCGGCCTGTGGAGCGCCCCGGCGTATTGGAACGGCACCGTGTACTTCTGGGGAGTGGGGGACCTGCTCCTAGCCTATCCGCTGAGCAATGGAATGCTGCCGCAGAGCCCGGCGACGACCTCACCCTTTGGGATTGGATTTCCGGGCGCCACGCCATCCGTGTCCTCGAATGGGACGATGAACGGAATTGTGTGGGCGATCGACACCTCCGAGTATGGACCGCCGGCGCAGAATTCGGCGGGGCCCGCGGTGCTCTATGCCTTCGATGCCACGGACGTGGGCACCGTTTTCTACAGCTCTTCGACAAATCCCAACGATATGGCCGGCCTCGCCGTCAAATTTGCGGTGCCCACAATTGCCAACGGCAAGGTTTACATCGGCACACAAACCGAACTCGATGTCTTCGGACCGTGAGAGAGACAGGGAGGCGAGATTCGACGGGAAGAGACAGGGAGTGAGCGCAAAGCGCACGGAGTTCCGCCGAGGCACGCGGCGAAGAGCAGAGCAGGGAAGAGCTACGACGATTCCGCGGAGGGCTCTTCGGTTTCGAACGAAGCGCCGCGCGCGTGGGTATTGATGGCGGCGCGCACCAGGTCTGCGGAGAAACCGGCGCGGAGCAGGCTGCGGTAGAGCGAGGCCAGGCGGCGCTCATCCAGCGGGCCGCGAAGGGAGCGCAGCTTTCGATCCAGCCGCTGGCGTACCAGCGCGGCTTCGTCCTGCAGGGCAAACACTTCCTCCAACGCGGATTCGATATGGCGGTCGGGCACCCCGCGGCGGCGCAGTTCCTGGGAGATGCGAAATCGTCCCTGGCGGCGGACCGCGGCATGAGAGCGCGCGAAGTCGCGCGCGTAGCGCGCGTCGTCCAGCAGGTTCTGCCGCTTCAAGTTGTCCAGCTCCGCGCGGACCTGGGCTTCATCGGATGAGCGGCGCTCCAGCGCCTGTCTCATCTCATGCACAGAGTGGGCGCGCCGCATCAGCGCGCGCAAGGCAGCGGCGTGGAGGGCCTCCGGCGAATCGAGCTGGCGGGGGACGCGGCGCATCAGGCAAGAATACCGGAAGAAGTGTTGGCTGACAGCCGAAACTTGACCCTTTCCGCGGTATGGAATTACTCGGTGTGCCAGACGCGAATCTTTTTGTCGGAACTCGCCGCGGCAAGCATGCCGCCGTCCCGCGTGTAGGCGAGTGCGATCACCCAGCCGTTTTGCCCGGGGAGCTCCCCCAGTTCGCGCCCGCTCGCCGCGTCCCAGATCCGCACCGCCTGGTCTTCGCCGCCCGAGGCAATCGTCTTCCCATCGGGACTGAACGCTACAGAATCCACGTAACCGGTGTGGCCCCGCAGCGCTCGCAATTCTTTGCCGGAACTCACCTCCCAGATTCGGACGGTGTGGTCGCGGCTGGCCGATGCCACCAGGCGCCCATCCGGGCTGAAGGCCACGGCGTGCACACGGTCGCTGTGCCCGTGTAGAACGTGCAACTGGCCAGCGGAGTTTACGTCCCAGAGGATTGCGTTATTGTCCTCCCCCGCTGAGGCCAGCATGGTTCCGTCCGGGCTAAACACGACTGCGGTCACCGGCGCCGTATGCCCGGTAAATGTGCGCAGCACCTGCCCGCTCGTCACATCCCACAATTTGACGGTGCGGTCTTTGCTGGCCGTGGCCACGGTGGCGCCATCGGGGCTGAAGGCCACGGAATACACCCGGTCCGCATGCCCGGTGAGCGTCTGGATGGTTAGCCCCTTGGCAATTTCCCACAGCCGCACCGTGGTATCGCCACTGGCCGAAGCGAGCAGACGCCCGTCAGGACTGAAGGCTACTCCATAGACCGGTCCGGTGTGCCCGCGGAGCTGCCCCAGGGATTTTCCAGCCACCGGATCCCAGAGTCCAACCGCACGGTCCAGACTCCCGGAAGCCATAATCCGGCCTCCGCGCGTAAAGGCTACGGCCAGCACCGAATCGCTGTGGCCTGCCAGCGTGTGGCGCAGCGCGAAAGCCGGCATACTGGCGACCTCTCCCGCGGGAGAGGAATCGGCATGCTCCTCGGTTCCGGGTCGGCCGGGGGGCTTCGCGGGCGGATGTGTCCCTGGACGGGGTTCGGATTTTTTCCCGTCCCCCGAGTTTGCTTCGCCGCCGGGAGGGGCATTGCCACCCAGTTGGCTTCGGAGCGCGAACCAAACTCCGGCGAGCAGCACAGCGGCGATTCCCACTCCACCCACAAACGCCACCGCCGGATTCAATTTGCTACGCGGCGCAGCCTGCGCCGGGGGAGTGGAGACACCCGGCATCTTGGGTGCCGTCGGGGTGGGTGAAGGAAGGGGCGCAGGCGGAATCTGGACCGCAGGCGCCGGCGAAGGAACTGGCGGGGCCGGTGCGGGCGTTGGCGCCGGCGGAGCCACACGCGAAGGAGCGACTGCGGCGGGACCAGGCGCCGGTGCGGGCGGCGGAGCCGCCGGAGGCGCGGGTGGGGGCACAGGCAAGGGCACGCGCGCGGCCCCGGGACGCGGCGTCTCCCAGCGGGTGGTGGCCGGCAAATCGAAATCCGAGTGCGGAAGCGGAGGGCGCGGTCCGAGAGTGGTCTTGTCCAGCGCGGTGCCCGCTTCCTGGAGCGCCTGGCGCATCTCTTCCGCAGTCGCATAGCGCCGCGCCGGATCCTTTTCCAGCGCGCGCTGCACCACGGCCACCAGCCGCGGAGAAAAATCCGGACGCAACGCGTGCAAGTCCGGCGGCGGTTGTTGCATGTGAGCCATGAGAATGGCCACCGTGCTTTCCGCTTTGAACGGCACGCCGCCGGTCAGCATCTGGTACAGCACTACACCCAGCGAATACAGGTCCGAGGCTCCGGTCAATTCCACCCCGCGCACCCCCTGGCACTGCTCCGGAGACATGTAAGCAGGGGTGCCCACCAGCGCGCCGGTCTGGGTGAGCGAAGCTCCGTCGCGCAACGGGCTTCCCGCCTGCACCTTGGCGATGCCGAAGTCCAGCACCTTCACAAAGTCCGCGCCATCCGGGGTCCGCGCCAACAACAGGTTTGCGGGCTTGATGTCGCGGTGGATGATGCCCAGGCGGTGCGCCGCGCCCAGGGCTTCGCACGCCTGCATGGCGATGCGGATCGCCCGGTCCGCGGGCAGCGCGCCGCGTGCCAGCACTGCGTCCAGCGATTCGCCCTCGATGAATTCCATGACGATGAACGGCAACCCGTCGTCGGTTTCGTCCACGTCGTTCACTCGCAACGCGTGCGGGTGGTCCAGCTTGCGCATCAGCAGCGCCTCGGCCTGGAACCGCTGGAGGAAGGTGGGATCCGCCAGGTGCGTGGCCAGCACCATCTTCAGCGCGCACACCTCGTCGAACCGCAGGTGCAGCGCTTTGTACACCGCGCCCATCCCGCCCTCGCCCAGCTTGGCCAGGATTTTGTACTTGCCGCGCAGCACCGCTCCCGCAGGCAGTTCGTGGAGGTCCTCCAACCGGGTGGCGTCCTGCGGGCACACGCTGAAGTGCGTCGGGTAGGTGGACTTGCAGTGGGGACAACTCTTCACCGCGGCGCCTCGCTCGACGGAAGACCTGCGGATGGTAGCACACGCCTCCGCGCGCAGGGCGAACCCGGGAAGCTATTGGGCGTCGCTGACCCTTCCATCCTTGAACGTGATCTTGATGTTTTTGTAGAGATAAATCAGGGTCGGGCCGAGATTGATGATCTTATCCGGCGTGCCCATGATGCGCAGAACTTCTTCCGGAGTCTGGCCGAGCTGGACTGTGCCGGGACCGCCACCCGGCGCGGCCGGAGCCGCGGCCGCCTGCTGCGCGGCAGGCTCCTGCTGCGGTTGCTGCTGCTGCGCGGCATCCACCACCGAGGCCAGCGGCAGCACTTCCGAAATCACATCTTCCACCTGGCCGGGGTCCGCGCTTTCCAGATACCCCTTGGGGTAAACGAAATTGACCACGCCCTTGTAATACGTGGACTGCTCCTGGCCGGAGCACGCCTCGCAGGCCATCACCACCAGGGAGACTTTTTCGTCTTTGATACTCACATCCAGCTTGTACAGCAGCACGCGCTCGCCCACCTCCAGAAACCGCGAGGTGTTTTTGAACATTCCACGGCAGATGGAAGCTCCCGCCTTCAACTCATTGTCTTTGTACGTTTCCCCACACTGGCTGACACTTGCCGGGGGCACTACGAAAATCCCCGTCTTCTGGACCACCAGCAACGCACCCTGGTCCAGCACGGAGATACCGGCGCCGCTGGTGGCCAACCGGGCGAGTTTGTATTGCGCCAGGAGTTGCGTGCGGAGCGAAGCCGAAGCCGCGTCCTGGGCTGCGGCCGGCGCAGCCGCGCCGCAGAGCAGAGCAAGAAACGCCAACGGGAAGAAGACGTGAGAACTGGGCTTCATCGCGTCCCATCCTTGCCGCGCGCAGTCCGCCGGAACACGGTGGCTGCACGGAACGAACTGATTTCAGCAGGATGGAGCGGCCCGCCACATCCTGCCGCTTGATCGAAACTCCGGGGTAACCGCCCGTCTACTGCTGCCCGGGGCCGTTGCCGGAAGCGGCTTCCGCTACTTCCTTGTCATTCTGGTCGGCTTCCTGCTCCTGGCGCTGGAGCTCGGCCACCGCGGTCAGGTCCGGCGCAGTCTTTGCTTCCGCGACTTCCCGCGGGTCAGCGGCCGGCCCGGCGGGGATCTGGCCCTTGCCCTGGTTCTGGGCCAGTTGGTTCAATCCTTCGCTCAATTGCGCGCGGAAGTGATTCTGCATGTCCTGCAGGTCATCCACAGACACCGCCAGTTGTGTGCCGGAGCGGCAATCATTTTTCTGGCTGCTGCTGACCAGCACTTTCACGTTCTGATTCGCGTCCGGGGTGTCTTCGATCCGGGTGAGCACGTCTCCCGGCGTCAGGGAGCACTCCGTGCCGTCCGGCACTTCGCCGCTAATGGCGCTGGAGACGATAAATGTGCGGTGGTTCGGGTCCAACGCACCCGGAACGCGCTCTTGCGCCGTAGGCGCTGCCGCGCCCGGAGCGCCCGCGGTCGGGGCGGGCGCCGGCGCCTGGGGTTGCTGCGCGGCGGCGCGCTCCTCTTCGATCTGCGCCCTTACTTCATCTGCGATCGCTTGCTTCACCTCTGGCGTCAGGATGGGCCCGGAATTGTTGGCCGCCACCGCGTTCGCTTCGGCGTTGGCTTGCGCCGCTTGTGCCGCCTGCTGCTGTGCCTGCGCCTCATAGGCCGCCTGCAGGCTTGCCGCCAGCATGTAATCCGTCAGCCAGAACGCTGGAGAGGCATAGACCGGGTAGGGCGCGAAGTAATAGCCATAGTAGGGATACCAGGGCCCCCATCCCCACGCGTAGGGCACCGGCGCGGCCCAAGGCGCGTAAGCCCAGCCATAGAACCCCGGAGCGTAGTAATACGCCGGAACGTAGTGGTAATAGACCCGGCCATGATAGTAGTAGCCGCCGTACACCCGCGTGTAGGCCCGGCCATTGACTACGTAGGTGCGCCGCATATACGGGTGGCCGCCGCGCACGTAGCCGCGCTCCACGTACCCGCGACTCCCTCCCGCAGTCACTACGCGGTAGGACCCGCCGCGCGCATCCCGGCGCTCCGCCATGACCGTGCGCTGGCCCGCCGCGCCGTGATGGATGGTCATGCCATTGGCGGTGTGAATCGTGGTCACGCGGCCGTTTCCGTCGTACCGGGCGACCGCCCCGTGGGCCGTGGTCACGCTGGTGCGCGCGCCCGCGGAGTTATACGCGACCTTCGAGCCATTGGCGCGCGTTTCGACCCGGCCACCGTTCGTCGTGCGCGTGACCCCTGGCTTGGACGGACCGGCTGCGCTCGATTTGGCCGCGCCTCCCGGCGTGGCTCCACCGGGTTTGCCGGTGGGCGCGCCCGTCTTGGCCGCGCCAGCGGTTCCCGGACGCGCACCGGGCGCACCGGTCTTTGCGGCAGGCGTGCCGGTTTTTGCGCCCGGTGCGCCGGTTCGTGCGCCGGCATTCGTACCCGGGGTCCCGGTTCGGGTCTGCGCGTTCCCGGCGGCCGGGTGCGCGGCGGCGGCAGGCGCCTTCGCAGCGGGAGCAGGCGCCTTGGGAGGAGGCGCCTTGGGAGCCGGCGCGCTCTTCTCGCCCTTGGTTTGCGTCCACACCAGCGCAGGCGCGAAGAGCAGCAGGCCCACGGCCAGCCACTTGACGCTAAGTGGGCGTACGATCGCTGAAAATGACATGCGGACCTCCTAAGGCTTTCCCGCGCCAGGGGGCGCTTCTTTCGACCCTTGGATTTCGTGTTGCCGGCAGCCCCCGGAGAGGTTTGTCCCGCGATTGCGGCGAATCAGACCCCACCACTAGCCGGTTGTGCGAAGCATACACGTTCCTTATTTTATCGGTCAATCCGATTTCGCCTTGATTTCCTTACCGCCGGGTTCCACGCGGATCTGCGGCGCGGTTGCCGCCCGGCGAGAAGCCTGCGGCCCACCGATTGGTCAGACCAGCTTCACAATTTTGTTTCCGTTGCTGTTGACACCTGCAAGAACGGCTCATTAAACTTTGTCGGAGTGAGCGGGCCACCAGCCGGTACCGCGGCAGGTCGCGTGGGAGAGGAATGATGAAGAAGAGACTTTCGGCCGCAGTCGCAATCGTGTGTCTATTGACGGCGGGACTGGAAGCGCGCGGCCGAATGGCCGCCCGCCAAGCCCCGGAGGCTCAGGGCGCGGCCGCGGCCCAGCCCCAGGGCCGCCGGAAACTCCTGGCCATCTACGATTTTGATTATGGGACGGTGCGGACCTACTCCACCGCCATCTTCGGGAGCGACATCGACGTGGGGAAAGGCATCACCGACCTTCTGACCACGGACTTGGTGAAGGACGGGACCTACCGCCTGGTGGACCGCAGGATCCTCGACAAGATTATTGCCGAGCAGAACATGTCCAACAGCGATCGCTTCGATTCCAAATCCGCGGCCAAGCTCGGCAA
>Ga0335085_10010717_pt1 | contig 13677 bp, 11 predicted proteins | sample Lox_Sample_45_FD_206712 | JGI IMG/M metagenome (GOLD analysis project Ga0335085, IMG submission 206712) | Soil microbial communities from Loxahatchee National Wildlife Refuge, Florida, United States - Lox_Sample_4.5 | ecosystem: Environmental > Terrestrial > Soil > Wetlands | place: USA...
CGATCCGCCAGATGTTTTTCGCGGTTCCGATCGACGATCCCCAACAGCGTCACAACGCCGTCTGCCGCGCGAACTCGAAGCTGCTCGATATCGAGCAGCGGATTTTCGATCAGGGCGGCTCGGGCTTGTTTTTCTATTGCAATGTCCTGATCAAGAGGCGGGATGACCCGCATGTCGTTCTCGACTCCTCGAACGCCAGGGATCTGCATCGCGATCAGCTCGGCCAAGCCCTTTTCCTCACCGGTATAAACCGTTCCATTGAGCTTGACGATCCCGCTGTGGGAGGACACCCCGATGCGGTTCAGGTTCAGATGACCGTCCCTTTCCATGAAGGATTCCACTGCGGTTTTGATCCAGAGATCACTTTTTTCATGCTGCATCGCATGCGATGCCGTGGACTGGGTCAGGGTCACGAACAGAACGGACACGACCCATAACGCCCCACCTTTAATCTTCATACGGTTTCTCATTGCCGGTTCTCTCCTTTCGCTTCAATCCTTGAGCAAGGACTGTGCCAGAGAAAAACACACCTTGATACTCTTTCTTTTAACCATAACGACCGAAAGAATGAAACGGAAATGGGGTCTCGACTCCCGATTTTCGGTAGGCCGTTACTGATGGATTGGGGTGTCGGACCCTTCCAAACAAAGATTAGCCGCTGCAGGGGGTGGTCCAAAAATTGCTTCAAAGAGCTATGCAGGAGACGACTGCGACTTGAGACGTGAGCACTTCGTGTGATAGCATAAACGGCATGTATTCCATTCGGTCGTTCAGGTGGCGCCTCACATGGATGATGCTTCTGATCCTGTTGATCACGACGGGACTATTGTTCTTTTTAAATTATCAGATGGAAAAACAGGTGCTTACCGATCAGATCCGCCAACGCGCCATGCTCATGGGCAAGAATCTGCAACTGAACCTATCGCTGCTTCTTTTAAAGACGGACCATCAGGACTTGTCGAACCTTTCCGATGACGAACGAGTGCAGATCCGAAACTTCATTCGACATTTCAGCGAGGAGGAAGCCAAGTATGACGTATTCAGCGTCAATGAAGGGATCAACGATCTTTATTTTATCGACGACCAAAATAAAGTCGTGATCGACGATCCGGCACGAAGCGAAGGACGAACCCTCCCGCCCAATGAACAAATCGACCCGGAGACAATGGCCCAGCTGAAAAAGAATCGGATTGACACGCGGATCCAGACGCGGGGAGCGCATACCTATATGTTTATGACCTTTCCCATCGTTAATAACGAGCGGCTACTGGGACTCGGGAGGATCGAGATGTCGATGGACTCTGCCGTGGCGGCCCTGAACCGGATCAAGCTTGAGGGCTTGATCACGACGGCGTGCCTTTTTATGATCGGTCTGTTTTTTGCTTCGTACTTCGCCAAAAGCGTGACCCGGCCCATCGGCGCGTTGGTTCAGGCGGCGGTCCGGATCGGCCAGGGTGACTTTAACCAACGGCTGGAGGAATCCCGCAAGGACGAGATCGGCGTCTTGATGGCGACCTTTAACCGGATGACGGAGGGGATCGTTAAACTGGAAGAAACGCAAAAACGGGTTGAGAAGTTGGAGATCGCAAGCCAGCTGGCCGCTCGGGTGGCCCACGAGATTAAGAACCCGCTGAACAGCATCGGTCTTATCATCGATCACATCCGTGACCGCTTTGCTCCGGCGAGTCCCCCGGAGCGCGAGAAATTCCTGGAATTGTCCAGCAACATGCAACGGGAGGTGGATCGGCTGAATAAAATCGTCGAAGGTTTCCTTCGATCCGCAAAGCCGATCTCTCTGTCGCGGCAGCCGACGGATCTGAACGGTCTCATCGACGAGACCGTGGCCTCGATCGCTCCCGAAGCCGACCAGCAACGGGTCCAAATTCATCGACAGTATCAGGGAAACCTGCCCCAACTGTCCGTGGATTATCAACAGGTGCGTCAGGCGCTTCTGAACCTGTTGATCAATGCCTTGCAGGCCATGCCGAACGGAGGTGAACTCCACCTGTCCACCTCGATATCGAACAACGGGGCGGATGTGGTTTCGGTCTCCGTCCGGGATACCGGCTGCGGAATACCTCCCGAAAACCTGCCGCGGTTGTTCGGTCCTTACTTCACCACGAAACAACGCGGTTTCGGGCTGGGCCTTTCGATCGTCGAGCGGATCGTTCAGGAGCATGGCGGAAAAATCGAGGTTATGAGCCGGGCGGGGAAGGGTTCGGTATTCACGCTCCTGTTCCCGATTCAAGAGGATACGCATCATGCCTAGTGTTTTGATCATCGATGATGAAAAAGTGCAGACCGGTATCTTGGGCGACATCCTGACCCATGAGGGTTTTGATGTGACGACGGAAAACGAGCCGGAACAGGCCTTGGCCCGGGCCCAGAATCAATCCTTTGATCTGGTGATCAGCGATATGAAAATGCCCCAGATGGACGGGATCGAGCTGCTCAAGCGCCTCCGGAAGATCCACCCGGATCTCAACGTGATCATCACGACCGCCTTCGGAACCATTGAAACCGCCGTCAAAGCCATGCGTGAAGGGGCGTTTGATTATGTCATGAAGCCGTTTTCAAAGGAAGAACTCCTGATCACGATTCAGCGCGCAATTAAAAATCAAGAGTTGGTTCGGGAAAATGTTTATCTTCGGGAAGAACTGGGTCTTCTCGAGGATTCCGTCCGGCTGGTCGGGGAGAGTGAAGCGATCCAGAATATTCATCGGATGATTGCAAAGGTCGCCCAAGATGACAAAGCGACTGTCTTGCTCCAGGGAGAAACAGGGACGGGAAAAGACCTTATCGCACGGGCCATTCATCAGAGGAGTCCTCGGCAAAAAGAACCGTTTATCGTCGTCAACTGCGCCGCGGTTCCGGAGGGACTGATGGAGAGTGAATTTTTCGGGCATGAGAAGGGGGCGTTTACCGGCGCGACGTTGGCCAAACCGGGACGGTTTGAACTGGCCGATCGGGGGACGCTTTTTTTGGATGAGGTGGCCGAGTTAGACGCAAACGTTCAAGGCAAACTGCTCCGGGTGCTTCAGACCAAGGAGTTTGAACGCGTCGGCGGAACCCGCGCACACCGGGTCAATGTGCGGGTCATCGCCGCTACCAATAAAAACCTTCAAGAAGGGGTGCGCGCGGGACGATTTCGGGAAGACCTTTTCTACCGTCTCAATGTGGTGCCGATTACAATCCCCCCGCTCCGAGAAAGGAAGGAGGACATTCCCCTGCTGGTCGAATACCTCCTGAAAAAGTTTCAGGCGGAGGGGAAACGAAGAGTCCAGATCTCCCCGGAAGCCATCGAGGCACTTATGAAATATCATTTTCCCGGAAATGTCCGGGAGCTTGAGAATCTCCTTGAGCGGGCGATCATTCTCTCCGATGGAAAGGTGATCACCTCACGTGAGATTCACCTCTATCCTCTCGACACTCCCTCTTCCACCGGCGCTCCGGTGACGGCAGAAGACGGGACCAAGACTGGCTCCCTTCGGGAAGTCAGCCGCCATGCCGCGGAAGAGGCGGAAAGAGTTCTCCTCATGGAAACTCTTCTCAAGACCAATTGGAACCGTGTCAAGGCTGCGAAAGCTTTGGGTATCGACTACAAAACACTTCGCCACAAGATCCGCCTCTACGGCCTCAGACCCGGTAGAAATTCGACATCTTAGTGAACCGGGTAAGATACGGTCCCGTATTCCCTAGTTACTTCGTCGGTGCTTTCGGCGATTTTGTTGCATCCTCAATCGAGAGCAGATCCACTTCAAATACGAGCGTGGAATTGGGCCCGATCAGGTGTCCGGCTCCCCGGGAGCCGTACGCGAGGTTCGAAGGGATAAAGAGCTGCCATTTTGAGCCGACCGGCATCAACTGCAGCGCCTCGGTCCAACCGGTGATTACGCCCGACACCGGAAAGGAAGCCGGCTGTCCACGTTTGTACGAGCTGTCGAACTCGGTACCGTCGATCAGAGTGCCACGGTATTGGGTGGTGACTGTATCGGTGGCCTTGGGTTTCTTTCCGGTGCCGGCCGTGATCACTTTATACTGGAGACCGCTCGGAAGAGTGACGACGCCCTCCTTTTTCTTGTTCTCGGCTAAGAAGGCCTCGCCTTCCTTCATGTTTTTATCCCCGAGTTCTTTGTTGTGTGCAATGGTCTTTTCCTTCATCTCCTGTTCGAAGGCGGACATCACGGCTTGGACTTCTTCTTCCGTGAGCAGAGGTTTCGCATCCGACATCGCGTCTTTGACGCCTCGCGCCAATACATCCGGATCCACCTCGATGGCTTGTTGTTTAAAATTCGTTCCGATGTCCAGCCCGATGCTGTAGCTGACCTTGTCCTTTTGAGTCTTCAGGACCGTCGAGTCGGCTCCACGAGCCGAACCGGCCAGGAGTACGATGCCTACAATGGCAACCAGACGAAATAACATAGAGTCTCCTTTCATCGATTCATCCCCCCGGTCTGTGCCGACCATTTCCTGCGCAAACCCTACAGGGAGAGCCGAACTCGTGGGGGATCTTGTTATTGTGTTTCACTTGTATAATAAAATCCTTCAATTGATCAATCATTATTTGTGAAAACCTTAAGGAGGGATCAGCCATGTGCCGGTAGGAATTCGCCGCAGATATGAGTTTGTAGAAAGATCGATCTTTGCACCTTCTTTATCTGGGGGAAAACGTGACAATTGAAATCATTCGGAGTCGAAGAACCGGAATGCGTCCCATGATTGACATAAAGAAATGACTGTGTTAAAAAGATCTTTTGTCGGGGGCGATTAGCTCAGTGGTAGAGCGCTTGCTTCACACGCAAGAGGTCGTTGGTTCGATACCAACATCGCCCACCATTTCTAGGATTCGCGGATTTTCTCGTCCGCCTCCTGTCGGGTTTTGCAGTCGATGCACAGGGTTGTTACCGGCCTCGCCTCCAATCTTTTCAGGGAGATTTCTTCTCCGCAGCTTTCACAGATCCCAAAAGTTCCATTGTTGATGCGTTCTAACGCTTCATCGATTTTCTTCAGCAATTTTTGTTCTCGTTCACGGAGGCGCAGTGTAAAATTCTGATCCGTTTCAGCCGAGGCTTGATCGGTCATGTCCGGAAAATTCTCCGTGCCCGGTTTTAAACCGCCCGCAATGATTTCACCGGATTCAGCCAACAGGACAGCTTTCTGGCGTTCCAGATCTTTTTTAATTCCTTCGTATTTTCCTTCTTTTAATTCACGGTCTTTTTTTACTTTTCGGTCTTTTCCGACCATAGAGTGCCCCTTGTCATATTTGGTCAAATGCCTGTAGATAGCATCAACAAAAGTGAAACTATATCAGAAAGTCGATTTTGAGTCAATAAAAATAGGCTAAAACGCAACCTTGACACTGAGATATTTACCTGATATAATTGGTTTTCACCTATTAAATTTTATTTTTCAAACAGTTTAACCCACCATGTCATTACAACAACGTCTCCTGGAAGAAATGAAAACGGCTATGCGTGACGGCGATGCCTTGAAGGTTTCCGTCATCCGATTGCTCCGGGCATCGATTAAAAATAAGGAGATTTCAAAGGGAAAGCAAAATCCGTTGACCGAGCAAGATATATTGGAAACGATTATATCGGCCACAAAACAGCGCAAAGATTCCATTGAACAGTTCGCTAAAGGAGGAAGAATGGATCTGGTTGCCAAGGAGAAAAGTGAGCTCGAAATTTTGCAAACCTATCTTCCCCAATCCCTTTCCGTGGAAGAGCTCAAGTCCAAGGTCCAGGCCCTGATTAAAGAGATCGGTGCAAGCGGGCAGAAAGACATGGGAAAGGTCATGAAGATCTTGATGCCCCAAGTGGCTGGGAAAATTGATGGATCGGTTGTCGGACAGGTGGTGAAGGACCTTTTATCTCAGTCCTCCTAGACGTGTCCAACACCGGAGGTTCGTTCACCCTAAAAGGGACGACCGCCCTTCTCTTATCTTCAGCCTCTACCTCGATAACAGCGATGGGTCATTACTATGGAACGGGGATATTTCTCAGAAGATCTGGTTCAGAAGATAAAGCGAGAGAGTGATATTCTTGAATGGGTGTCCAGGTTTGTCTCGCTCAAGAAGACGGGTCAGAACTGGGTTGGGCTTTGCCCCTTCCATTCCGAAAAAACGCCCTCTTTTACCGTCAGCCCCGGCAAGCAGGTTTTTCACTGTTTCGGCTGCGGCGTTGGGGGTGATGTCATCGGTTTTTTGATGAAAATGGATGGGTCAACATTTCCTGAGACGGTCAAATTACTGGCCGAGAGGCTCGGCATTCCGATTCTCCAGCAACGGGGGGCTGAAGCCGATAGGGCGGAACAACTCCGCGATGAGTTGTATCGGATTCACCGCGAGGCGGCCGATTATTATCATACGGTGTTGTTGAGCGCCCCTGAAGCTCAACGCGCTCGAGAATACCTTCATGTCCGGGGAATTTTAAAGCAGACCATCGATGCGTTTTCTCTGGGTTTTGCCCCCCCGGGTTGGAACGGATTACAACAGGTCCTTACTAAAAAGGGATGGTCTGCTGAGCAAATTGAAAAGTCCGGTCTTATTATTGCGAAGGATCAGCCCGCATCGTCGCGGAAGCATTATTATGACCGCTTCCGCGAGCGGATCATTTTCCCGATCTTTGATCTTCAAAACCGAGTGACCGGCTTTGGCGGAAGGGTACTGGACGATAGTCTACCCAAATATCTTAATTCCCCTGAGACCCCGATCTTCAACAAGGGCCGTCAACTGTATGCTATGGACAAAGCCAGAGAAGCGTCCGGAAAATGCGGCTATCTGGTTGTTGTGGAAGGATACTTTGACGCCATCGCGGCTCACCAGGCCGGGATTCATTCTGTCGTTGCAACGCTGGGCACCGCATTAACAACCGATCATTTGGAACGGATTCACCGATTTGTGCAGACGGTTAAGTTGATTTTTGATCCGGATGATGCCGGGATCCGGGCTGCACTTAGGACCGTGGATTTGATTATTCCGAGTTCCGTGGCCGGGGAGGTAGTTTTGTTGCCCAAAGGAGAAGATCCCGACAGCTTCATAAAAAACCGGGGTGCCGAGGCCTTTAAGCAATTGTTGACCCAGTCCATGAAACTCTTAGATTTTGCAATTCGCCAGGGCTTGTCGGATCCTGGGGCCAGAACCATCGAAGGGAAACTGAAGATCGTGGACCGTATTCTTCCCGCCGTACGGAAAGTCAAACGGGCGGTCGAGCGTAGTTACTATGTCAAACATCTGGCGGAAAGTCTCGGGTTAGAAGAGCGGGAGCTCACAAACGAGATGGCCCAGGTCGGCGTTACTAAAACAACGGCGGCATCCCCCGCCTCTCAAAGTTCAGTTCCACCCTTGCCGCAAGAGGAGAAGATGCTGATTCATCTTTTGGTGCACCGCCGGGTCACGGCCCCGAGATTACTTCAGGAGATCGATCAGGACCATTTTACGGATGAGCGCCTCCGGCAGATCTTTATCTATTGTGTTGAATCCTCGCAGTCCGGAGGGGAAGCGATGCGCTTGGACATACCGAACCGCTCCGACATCGCCGATCCGAAACTGGCTTCGATTCTGTCGGCGCTGATGGTGCAGGAACCCGATTATGATGATTCCCAACAGACCCTGAAGGACTGTATTCGAACGCTTCGGGTGAAGAAAATCCGCAAGGCGATGAAGAGCCTTGAGAGCGAAATACGAGACGCGGAGCAATCGGGCAATGGTCCCCAGGTCAAATGCTTGCTGGATCAACTGGTGGGGCTTAAAAAAATGAGTTTGGAAGTGAACGGTTAGAAGATGAACCGTGACATTTTTTCGAAGGGTTTGATGACCGTGAACGGTTTACCGTTCCGGAGGAGGTTTCATGTCCAAAGATGAGAAGGTGGATGAGGTCAAGCAGTTAATATCGCTTGGCAAAGAAAAAGGGTACCTGACGTACGATGAGCTGAATAACGCTCTTCCGGCGGACATGGTTTCCTCCGAACAGATCGACAACCTGATGATGATGTTCGGGGAGATGGATATTGAGATTATCGATACCCCGGAAGAGGAACGCTATCAGAAGATGATGGCGGAACCCGAGGAGGAGCGGGGGGGGTTCAAGGGTTTGGAGGAAGGGGAAGAGGAGGCCGAAGAAGAGGAGAAGGTCAAGGAGATCGATTTGACCCCCGGCGCCCTGAGCCGGACGGCCGATCCGGTTCGATTGTATCTAAAGGAAATGGGCAGCGTTCCGTTGCTGTCTCGGGAAGGCGAGATCGAGATCGCGAAGAAAATCGAGGAAGGGGAAAAGGAGGTGGCCACGGTTGTCTTCGGAACCCCGATGATCATCAAAGACCTCCTGTCGCTGAGTGAAAAAGTCCGGCATGGGAAAGTCAGTATCCGGGAAGTCGTCTCGGCCTTTGAGGAAGAGTTCGACGAAGAAGGCGTGGTTCAGGAGCAGGATGACGCCGAACTGACGAGCCGGACGGTCGAAGCTATTTCGAAGATGAGAAGTCCGTACCGGGATTTAATGAAGGCCTATCAGCGATTAAAACGAGCCGGTTCCGATTCCATGAAGCGTCGGAAGATCAAGGCCGAGCTTCGCGAAATCAAGCTCCAGATTGCGGAAAAGATCGAACAGGTCAATCTACATCCCGCGTTGATCGAAAAAATGACCGGCCAGGTCAAGACCTTGGCGGCAGACATTCTGCATGCCGAGCGGGAAATTACCAACTGCAAGCGCCGTTTGGGAGTTTCGGGTGAAGAGGGCCTTCTGCTTCTCAAGAAAATCGGAAGAGGTCCAACCGGTGTGAAATCCGTCCGACGGAAGACCAATCTCTCCGCCGAGACGCTCCACGAAATCGATAAAGTTTATCGGGAGGCGCGGAAAAAGGTTCGTGCGGCGGAGAGCCAAGCGATGGTCACGGCCGAGGAAATCAAAGAGGCCGTCAAACTTCTCGAGCAAGGGGAGAACAAGATCAAATCCGGAAAGACCGATTTGGTGGAGGCCAATCTCCGGTTGGTCGTCAGCATAGCTAAAAAGTATACCAACCGCGGGCTTCAATTTCTCGACCTCATTCAGGAGGGAAACATCGGTCTGATGAAGGCCGTGGACAAGTTCGAATACAAGCGGGGATACAAGTTCAGCACCTATGCGACGTGGTGGATCCGACAGGCGATCACGCGCGCCATCGCGGATCAGGCTCGAACGATCCGGATCCCGGTTCATATGATCGAGACGATTAATAAGTTGATCCGGACCTCCCGACACTTGGTCCAAGAGCTTGGGCGAGAGCCCGTGCCGGAAGAGATCGGGGAGAAGATGGATCTACCCATCGAAAAGGTTCGAAAGATCTTAAAGATCGCCAAGGAACCGATTTCGCTGGAAACGCCGATCGGCGAGGAAGAGGACAGCCATCTCGGCGATTTTATCGAGGACAAAAAGGCGGTCTCTCCGATCGAGGCCGCGATTCGATACGATCTCCAACGTCAAATCACGAATATCCTTCAGACGCTGACGCCGCGTGAAGAAAGGGTCCTAAGAAAGCGTTTTGGGATCGGGGAGAATACCGACCACACGCTCGAAGAAGTAGGACAGGATTTCGAAGTTACCCGTGAGCGAATTCGTCAGATTGAGGCCAAGGCGCTTCGAAAGCTGCGCCACCCCAGTCGGAGCAAGAAATTAAAAAGTTTCGTGGAAAGCCTGTAATTCCGGGCAGTGTCGTTTACAACAGAGTCGTTTCGGGCCCATAGCTCATTTGGCAGAGCAGACCCCTTATAAGGGTCAGGTACCTGGTTCGATCCCAGGTGGGCCCAGAGGAGAACCGGGTGTCAGAAGAAACGCACGTGAAGGATCAACTGGAGCATCTCATTCGCCTTCAGGAGATCGATAACCGCCTGAGCACCATACGAAATGAGACCGTCCGTATACCCCAACAAGTCGAAACCGCCCAAAAGTTCCTGACCGAAGCTCAGAAACAATTCACCCAAAGTCACGCGGATTGGGAAACCTGTAACAAAAATAAGCGAGACAAAGAGCGGGATCTCGAAACTTGCGAAGAACATCTTTCAAAAGCCCGCAATCGTCAAAACGAAATCAAGACCAACAAAGAGTATCAGGTTCACCTTCAGGAGATTGAAACGCTCAAGGCAGACAAGGGCCGGATCGAGGAAGAGCTGCTGACCTTGATGGATCAGCTCGATGTTTACAAACGAAAAGAGAATGAACTGGCTCAGACCGTGAAGGCGGCCGAACAAAGATTCGAGTCGGAACGGCAACAACTTGAAAAGCGGGCCGAGGCCTTGAAGACGGAGCGGGATGTCGTTGAGAAAGAACGGGAGGCGGTTATCCCGATGGTCGATCCGAACTTGTTGAAGATGTATCAGAAAATTAAAAGTCTTCACCGGGAGTTGGCCGTTGTTCCCATCCGGCATGGAACCTGCGGCGGATGCCACATGAACGTCCCGCCGCAGAGGGTGGCCGAGGTGAAGGCCCGGCAACGGATCTTGACCTGTTCCGAGTGTCAGAGGATTCTCTATTGGGCCGTTTCGATGGAACAGGCCGCCGTACCTAACGGGGCGAACACTCCTGGAGCACCTGCTGCGTCGTCCTGAAATGCCATTTCGCCACTTTTCTTAAGACTTCGACCGACCTTTCTTTGACCAATTTTACCGCCGCGGCTCGGACCTGATCCGACGCCCCCTTGGGTAAGTCCAACCGGTGTTCTTCCGACAGCCGTTTAAGGCGTTTTAAAAATTCCGCTCGTGCCAGGATGGAGGCTGCCGCCACAGCCGGATCTTCTTCCGCACGGGGACGCTGCTCCAACTCAATCTGACGGCCTTTTTCCATCAGCGCGTTTTTAATGAACCGTTCGTCTCCGAACTGATCGGCGATGGCCCGGGGAGACTCGGTCTCCGACAGGAGGTTTTCGAGCGTCCGGGCATGCGCCCATGCCAGCAACTTGTTCAAATTTCGCATCTTCTCATATAAAGCATTATATCGCTCCGGTCCGATCGCCACGACCGCATACCGACAGGCTTCTCGAATTTTAGGCTCCAATTCCAGGATGCGTTTGTCCGTCAAGCGCTTGCTGTCTTTGACGCCCCAGGTCACCAGCTGGGCCGAGAGTTCCGGGTCGACTTGGACGCCGGCTACCACCAGGGGCCCGAAATAATCCCCCTTTCCGGATTCATCCAGGCCGATCCACGAATCTTGATTTGACACCGGACTCACGGTCGGATGGATATTGGATTGGACGACACGCGTCCGGAAGTCGACTGTCGCCGGACATAGAACGCGAGGGCTGTGATGAACAGAAAGATGCTGAAGACCTGAGGAACTGGAAAAAGACCGCCGAACAGAAGGGAATCCCCCCGAAAGAATTCCAGGACGAAGCGAGCGACGGCATAGACGATCGCATACGTCAGAAACAGTTGGCCGTCGAACCGGGTTCTCTTTCGGAAGTTCCATAGAATCATAAAGATGATAATATCCGTGGCCATTTCATAGAACTGGGTTGGATGCAGTGGGATGTTGTGCGGGGCTTGCGCCGCCGGATGGGTGAAGGTAATGGCCCAAGGGAGCGTGGTTGGTTTTCCATAACTGCAGCCGTTCAAGGTGCAGGCCCCGCGACCGACGGCTTGCCCCAGCATGATGGAGGGGGTCAGGAGATCCGCGAAGCTCCAAAAGGCCAATTGCCGTTTCTTGCAGAACCAGATTCCGGCCAGCAGTCCTCCCATTAACCCGCCGTGCAAGGCCAATCCCCCTCGCCAGATCGACACGATAGCGAGGGGATGCTGAAGAAAATAAACAGGATTGGATACCAGAACGTAATAGAGACGAGCCCCGACAATGCCCGCGATCATGACATAAAAGAGGAGGTCATAAATCAACTCCGGATCGTATCCTTTTCGACGGGCTTCGCGAACGCCGAGAAAAGTCCCGGCCAGGAAGGCCAGGGCGATCATCACCCCATACCAGCGAATTTCCACGTTCCCGAACTGGAACAGAATAGGATGCATCTACTTTTTTTCTTCCTTCTCTTCCATCGGGCCGATTCGAACCGTGACCGTCCGTTCCTTGCCGTCCCGAACGGTCTTGAGACTGACCTCCTTCCCGATCGGTGTTTCCGCAACGATCAAGGGCAGCGTGCGCATCTGGGTAACTTTTTTACCGTCAAATTCGATGATCACATCCCCACGTTGAAGTCCAGCCATGGACGCAGGGCTGTTCTCAAAAACATCCGAGATGAGCGCTCCGTTTTTATTCTTCAGACGGAACGAGCGGGCGAGGTCGTCGTTCAATTCCTGGATCATGACGCCCAACCACCCCCGTTTGATTTTGCCGTATATTTCCAGCTGATCCAGAACCTTTTTCACCTGATTGATCGGGATCGCAAACCCGATTCCCTGACCGGAGGGATTGATCGCCGTGTTGATCCCGATCACCTCGCCCTTAATATTGAAGAGCGGACCGCCGCTGTTTCCGGGATTGATCGAGGCGTCGGTCTGGATATAATCATCGAAAAGTCCGTTGCCGATCGCGCGTCCTTTTGCGCTGACGATTCCCACCGTGACGGTTTGTTCCAGACCAAAGGGATTGCCGATGGCCACAACCCATTCCCCGACATCGAGTTGGTCCGAATCGCCCAGCCGCGCGGTCGGAAGATTTTTGTGATCCGAAATTTTGATCAAGGCGAGATCGGTCTTTTCATCGCGACCGATCACCTTGGCCTCAAATTCGCGTTCATCGGACAAACGTACTATGATTTTATCCGCTTTTTCAATCACATGATTGTTGGTGAGGATCAATCCGTTTTTCTTGATGATGAATCCCGAACCGAGGCTCTCCCCTTTGAATTCCTTCGGAATGATGTTTCCAAAAAAATCCCCCAGCGGCGGGTGATCCTCCGGCAACAGACCTTCTCCGACCGAGGCCTTCTGCGTCGTGCTGATGTTGACGACGGCCGGTTTTTCTTTGCGGACAATGTCGGCGAAGGAAAAGATTTTCGGTTCCGACGGGAGCGGGAGCGGCTTCGCGGAATCCGCGGAGATCGCCGGTGAACACCATGCCAGCAGCGCAAGGGCCATACCGATGAAGGGGCGGATTCGGGTCTTCATGACGATTTATTGTCCAATGGACCAGCCGATTCCGTATTGGGTCAGCCAGGCGTTTAGGATTCTTAGGGAATTGGTAAAGACCAGGACCCCGATCAGGATCAAGAAGAGGCCGCTGGCCAGAGAGACGATCCACATATAGTCTTTCATTTTCCGGTAAGAAGACAGAAAGGAGTTCACGCTCATTGCGGTGATCAGGAGGGGAAGCCCCAGTCCAATCGAGTAGACCGCGAGAAGACGCACTCCATCTGCCAAGGATTGAGACGTGCTCGCGAGCATGTAGACCGAACCCAAGATGGGCCCGACACAGGGCGTCCAAGCGGCCGCGAACGTGATCCCAATGAGCACGGAGCCGATCGCCCCGGCCGGCCGGCTCTGGAAGCGGTATTGTTTGTAGGTCATCAGGAACGGAATCTTGACGGCACCGATCAAATAGAGTCCGAAGAGGATGATCAACAGTCCGCCGACTTTCCGGATCACGTTTTGGTAGAGAAGGAGAATCTGGCCGATGGCGGTGGCCGACGCCCCGAAGGCGATAAAGACGATCGAAAAGCCCAATATGAACAATAGAGAGTTCGTTAAGGTGACCCAACGAA
>Ga0335085_10010719_pt1 | contig 13676 bp, 10 predicted proteins | sample Lox_Sample_45_FD_206712 | JGI IMG/M metagenome (GOLD analysis project Ga0335085, IMG submission 206712) | Soil microbial communities from Loxahatchee National Wildlife Refuge, Florida, United States - Lox_Sample_4.5 | ecosystem: Environmental > Terrestrial > Soil > Wetlands | place: USA...
GACAGCCGCACCTGCAGGCGCTTGTCCGCGGCCTTCTCGTCGAACCACCACCAGCGTGCGCGGGTCAGCTCGAACTCGACCACGAAGTAGAGCGGCACGCCGTTCCGAACCACCTCGGCGAGCCGCGGGTTGAGCTCGAAGTCGAAGTCCGCCGCGAGCAGGATGCCGTCGTCGGTCTGTTCCAGGCTCACTTCGGCGACGTGGATGTCGTCGGCGAGCGCTGCGGGCGCGGCGCCGAGCGCCGCGCCCAGCGCCGCGGCGAGCAGCAGGTCCTTCAGCACGGCGACCCTTCGCATGCGCCGGGTCAAGCCGCCTTCTCTAGCAGGGCGAAGTAGAGGCCGTCGTGCTCGGATCCGGGCAGCAATTGCAGCGCCTCGGCACCCTCGAGCGCCAGCCGCCTTGCCCCGCGCGTGCGCCCGGTGAACGACTCGAGCACGTCGCCGTTTTCCTGCGGAAACACCGAGCACGTGGCATACAACAATTTACCACCCGCGGCGAGCGTGCGCCAAAGGGCGTCGAGGATTCTGCCCTGACGCGCGGCGAACGCCGCGGCGTCGCCGGGCCGGCGCAGCCACTTGATGTCGGGGTGCCTGCGCGCGACGCCCGAGGCGGTGCAAGGCACGTCCGCGAGGATGCGGTCGTAAGGCTGCCCGTCCCACCACTCCTCGAGCGCGATGCAGTCCGCCACGGCGATGCGTGCCTCGAGCCCGAGGCGCTGCAAATCCCGTCGTATGCGCTGCGCGCGCGCGGCATCGACATCGAGAGCCGCAAGCTCGATTGCCGCGGACTCGAGCATGTGCGCGCTCTTCGCACCAGGTGCCGCGCAGGCGTCGAGCACCCGCTGCCCGTCGCGCAGGTCGAGGAGACCGGCAGCGCGCTGCGCGCCCGCATCCTGCACGGAGACCTCGCCCTCGGCGAAGCCCGGCAGTCGCTCGACCGGCAACGGCCGTTCCAGCAGCAGCGCAGCAGCGCCGACCGGCCGCGCCGCGATACCCGCGGCCGCGAGGCGGCCCGCGTAGGATTCCGCCGTCACCCGGCGCACGTTGACGCGCAGGCACATCGGCGGATGCCCGTTGCCGGCCGCCAGAATCGATTCCCAGTCTCCCGGAAAGTGGGTGCGCAGCCGGTCGATCCACCACGCCGGGTGCCAGTACCGAGCCTCCGGTTCCGCGTCCAGCCGCGCTTCCAGCGTGGACCGGCCCCGCAGCCACGCGCGCAGCAGCGCGTTGACGTAGGCGCGCGCGCGCTGGCGCTGGAGGAGGCTGCAGGCGCGCGCAGCCTGGTCGAGCACCGTGTATTCCGCATAGCGGCCGGAATCGAGCGCATACAGCGCGCACCACAACAGCGCCTCGACGAGCGGATCCGGCGCGCCGCCACGCCGGGACAGAGCATCGACAATCGCCTGCACGCGCCCATAACGCCGCAGAGTGCCGTGGCACAGGTCCAGTAACGCGGCGCGCTGCGCTGCGTCCGCAGGCGCGTCCGCCTCCTGCTCCGAGCCGAGGCTGCGTCCGCGCGCTACGCGCGCCACGCGCGCCGCGGCCGCGGCGAGCGCCTCAGCGAGCGGCGCCAAGCCGCTCGCCCGGCGAGAGCGCGAAGCCGCGCAGGAATTCCGCTGCGGCGAGTCGCCCGCCGCCCGCCCGCTGCAGCTCGGAGACCACGAGCGCGCCATCACCGCAGGCAATGCGCAGGCCGGCTGCGTCCGCCGCGAGCACCTCTCCGGGCGCGCCGCGGCCTTCGCCGCAGCGCGCGCGCCAAAGTTTCAGCGGGACGCCGCGCAGCAGCGTGCGCGCCCCGGGCGCCGGGCACAACGCGCGCACCGTGCGCTCCAGCTCCTCGCAGGCGCGAGTCCAGTCGATCTCGAGCTCGTGCTTCTCGAGCTTGCGGGCGTAGCTGATTCCCGCCCGCGGCTGCGCTACCGGCCGCGCTCGGCCCGCTTCGATATCGTCAAGCGCTTCGATCACGGCGCGCGCGCCGAGGGCGGCGAGGCGGTCGTGCAGCGTCTGCGCATCGTCGTCGCGCCGCACGGCGAGGCGGTGCCGCGCCAGCACCGGCCCCGTATCGAGGCCCTCGTCCATCTGCATGATGCTGATTCCCGTCTCGGCATCGCCGGCAAGCAGTGCACGCTGGATGGGGGCGGCGCCGCGCCAGCGCGGCAGCAGCGAAGCATGGATGTTGATCGCGCCGCGGGGTGGGATTGCGAGCACGGCGCGCGGCAGCAACTGGCCGTAGGCCGCGACCACCAGGATCTCGGGACGCGCGGCAGCGAGCGGTGCGAGCGCCTGCTCGTCCATCAGCGACGCCGGCTGTGCGAGCGCGAGCCCGCGCGCCAGAGCGAGACGCTTGACCGGGCTTGCGGCGGGCTTCAGGCCGCGCCCTGCGGGCCGGTCCGGTCGGGTAAGTACGAGGGCGACTTCGTGGCCGGCCGCGAGTAGCGCCGCGAGTGCCTGCTCGGCGAAGGCGGGAGTGCCCGCAAAGGCGAGGCGCATGCGGGCGCGCGCCGCACCCGCCTGCTCAGGCGCTCTTGCGCAGCTGCTTCGCGAGCCGGGCGCGGATCCGCTGCTGCTTGAGCTGCGACAGGCTCTCGATGAAGACTTTGCCCTTCAAGTGGTCCATCTCGTGCTGGATGCAGACCGCGAGCAGCCCTTGCGCCTCGAGGGTGAACGAGTTTCCGCTGGCATCGAACGCGCGAACCTTCACGCGCTCCGCGCGCTCGAGCGTCTCGTAGATACCGGGCACCGACAGGCAGCCTTCCTCGATGTCCGAGACGCCGCTCGCGTCGAGGATCTCCGGGTTGATCAGCACCACCAGCGAATCGCGGCGCTCTGAAACATCGATCACGATGATCTGCCTGTGCACATCGACCTGCGTCGCGGCAAGGCCGATGCCGGGGGCGGCATACATCGTTTCGGCCATGTCGCCGACCAGCTTCTTCAGCGCATCGTCGAAGACAGTAACGGGCGCGGCGACCTTGTGCAGCCGCGCGTCGGGATAGCGGAGAATGTTGAGAAGTGCCATGAATCCTGGATTTGCTTGCAAATTGAATCGATTACGTGCAGTATCTCAGGCTGTGGATAAGCAGTCGCGGCTTTATGCTAAATTGGGGCGCTCAAACGGCAATTACAACCCGCCTGCGACTGCACCCGCCGATCGGGGGTCCTATGCCCAAACAATGCCGTAAGTCTATCACAACGCTGGTTTTTGTCCTCGCCTGGGCGCTCTGTGGCCTGGCTTCGGCGCAGGCTCCGAAGACGCCGCTCGAGCTCAAGCCGGACGCGCCCGACCGCTACGTCGTTGTGAAGGGCGACACGCTCTGGTCGATCGCCCAGCGCTACACGGATTCGCCATGGCGCTGGCCTGAGTTGTGGAACATGAACAAGGATCAGATCAAAAACCCGCACCGTATCTACCCGGGTGACGTCATCGTGCTCGACCGCGCGCACCGCCAGCTCGCGCTCTCCGGAACGGTGAAGCTCAGCCCGCACGTGCGCGCGGAATCGACTGCGCGCGAGGAGATACCGAGCATCCCCCCCTCGATCATCGAGCCGTTCCTGACGCGGCCCTTGGTGGTCGAGCCCGACGGCCTCGACAACGCGCCCACCGTCGTCGCCACCGAGGAGTCGCACGTCTATCTGGGCGCCGGCGACCGCGCGTATGTGAAGGGCATGTCCGGCGCGGCCAAGGACTCGGTCTGGTACATGTACCGGCGAGGCCCGGCGCTGGTGGACCCTGAGACGCAAACCACGCTGGGCTATGAGGCGCTCTATCTCGGCACCGCGCGCGTGCAAACCGCGGGTGACCCGGCGGTCGTCGAACTGACGTCAGTCACGCAGGAGGTCGGCATCGGGGACAAGCTGGTAGCTGCCGGCAAGCCCGAAATACCGACCTACGCGCCGCGCGCACCCTCGGCGAGCATCCACGGCCGCGTCATCTCGCTGTATGGCGGTGGTACCCAGCTCGGCGAGGGCGGCGAGCAGGCGGTGGTGGCGATCAATCGCGGCAAGTCGCAGGGCGTCGAGGTCGGCAACGTGCTGGCGCTGTACCGGCCAGGCACGGCGCTCGCGGCTGCGGCGCATGCGCAGCGCGGCACGCCGGGTTTCGAGCTTCCGGACGAGCGCTACGGACTGGCGTTTGTGTTCCGCGTTTTCGACAAGGTAAGCTACGCCCTGGTGATGAACGTCTCGCGACCGGTCAACAAGCTGGATCTTGTACAGAATCCCTGACCGCCGCCGGAGCTGGCCTCCGGCATGACTTCTGACCCGGCGCTGGCGAGTTGGCTGCAACTCTCGCTCACGCCGGGACTTGGCGCCGCGACGCTGCGCGCGCTGCTCAAGCAGTTCGGCCTACCGGAGAACGTCATCGCGGCGCGTCGTGGCGAGCTTGCCCGCCTGGTGCCGCGGGAGACGCTCGCTGCCCTCGATTCGGCGCCGGTCGGTCGCGAGGTCGAGCGGGCGCTCGCCTGGGCGGCGCGGGCGGGCCACGCCGTTGTCACGCTTGCCGACACCGCGTACCCGCGGCTCCTGCTCGAGATCCCTGATCCGCCGGCGCTGCTCTACTGCCGCGGCCGCACCGAGCTGATGAGCCGGCCGGCGCTTGCGGTGGTGGGAAGCCGCAACGCGACCGCGCAGGGCGTGAGCAACGCCGAACAGTTCGCGCGCGCTTTCAGCGCCGCCGGCCTCACGATCGTGTCGGGACTTGCGCTCGGCATCGACGCCGCGGCGCATCGCGGCGGTCTCGCCGGCGAAGGCTCGACCGTCGCCGTCCTCGGTACCGGCGTCGACCTCGCCTATCCGGCGGCCAACGCGCCCCTCGCCGAGGAAATCGCCGCGCGCGGGCTGCTCGTCTCGGAGCTCCCGCTCGGCACGAAGGCTTTCGGGCATCACTTTCCGCGCCGCAACCGGCTCATCAGCGGGCTGGCGCAGGGCTGCCTGGTCATAGAGGCGGCGCTTGCCTCCGGCTCGCTGATCACCGCGCGCACCGCGGCGGAGCAGGGCCGCGAGGTGTTCGCCGTGCCCGGATCGATTCACTCGCCGCTTGCCAAGGGCTGTCATGCCCTCATCAAGTCGGGCGCGAAGCTCGCGGAGTCGGCCGACGACGTTCTGTCGGAGCTCGCCGCGTTTCGACGCACCGGCTTCGCCTCGACGCGCGCTCCCTCGGCGCCTGCCGGCCCCGGCTCCGAGGACCCGTTGCTCGCCTGCATGGGGTACGACCCGGTGGACGTCGACTCCCTATGCGCGCGCGCCGGGCTGCCCGCCGAGCGTGTCGCCGCGGAGTTGCTGCGGCTGGAGCTGGCGGGCAGCGTCGCGGCGCTGCCCGGCGGCCTCTACCAACGTCTCTCCAAGGGATAGCGCATGTACGAGATCCTGGTCTACGTCTACGAGAATTGCCGGCGCGCCGAGCTCTCCGGGGAGCGGGAGCGCGTGGCGAAGAAGCTTGCCGCGGCCGGCTTCGAGGACGCCGACATCAGCGAGGCGCTCAGCTGGCTCGCGGGCGTGGTGCGGGGACCTGCGCACGACCTCGCGCCGCTGCCCGGCTCGGGCGCGGGCTGTCGCGCCTACGCACCGCGCGAGCTGGCCAAGCTCGACGCCGAATGCCGAGGCCTGCTGATCCACCTTGAGCAGGTCGGCGTCCTCGAGCCACAGATGCGCGAGCACGTGCTCGAGCGCGCGCTCGCCGCCGCGGGGGACTCGCTTTCTCTTGAGCAGCTGAAGCTGATCGTGCTCATGGTGCTCTGGAACCAGCCGACGCCTGCGGCGCGGCTGCTTGCCGAAGAAATGCTGGCGCAGCCGGCCGGCCGCCTGCCGAACTGACCCCCTCGCGCGCACGCGCGGGCGCCTGACGCGCGTACGCGCGCGTGAAGAATCTCCTTCGGGTTGCTGCGGCGCTCGCTTTGCGGGTATCCTCTGCGGCCTTTCGCGCCGCCCATGTCGAAAAAGCTCATCATCGCGGAAAAGCCGTCTGTCGCGGCGGACATCGCGCGCGCCCTCGGCGGCTTCACGCGCAAGGGCGAGTATTTCGAGAGCGCGGATTACGTGCTGTCGTCCGCCGTCGGCCACCTGCTCGAGCTCGTGCTGCCGGCGGAGCACGACGTCAAGAAGGGCAAGTGGTCGTTCGCGCGCCTGCCGGTTATCCCGCCGCACTTCGAGCTTTCGCCGATACACAAATCCGAGGCTCGGCTCAACGTCCTGCTCAAGCTGCTCAAGCGAAAGGACGTCACCGGAATCATCAACGCCTGCGACGCCGGGCGCGAAGGCGAGCTGATCTTCCGCTACATCGTGCAGTACGCGAAGACCAAGAAGCCGATCGAGCGGCTCTGGCTGCAATCGATGACGCCGGCCGCAATCCGCGACGGCTTCGCGGGGCTGCGCCGGGACAAGGACCTGCTGGCGCTCGCCGACGCCGCGCGCTCGCGCTCCGAGGCCGACTGGCTGGTAGGCATCAACGGCACGCGCGCAATGACCGCGTTCAACTCGAAGGAAGGCGGCTTCTATCTCACCACGGTAGGCCGCGTCCAGACCCCGACGCTCACGATCCTGGTCGAGCGCGAGGAGAAGATCCGCGCCTTCAAGGCGCGCGACTACTGGGAGGTGGAGGCACGCTTCGGTGCCGCCGCGGGGGAGTATCCCGGGCGCTGGTTCGACCCGGCGTTCAAGAAGGACGACGATGCCGAGCGCAAGCCGGAGCGCCTCTGGAAGCAGGCGGAGGCCGAGGCGGTCGCGCGCGCCTGCGCCGGCAAGGCAGGCGTGGCGAGCGAGGAGACCAAGCCCTCGACCCAGGCCTCGCCGCTGCTCTACGACCTTACCAGCCTGCAGCGCGAGGCGAACGGCCGCTTCGGCTTCTCGGCGCGCGCGACCCTGGCGCTCGCGCAGTCGCTCTACGAGCGGCACAAGGCGCTCACTTATCCGCGCACCGACTCCCGCGCGCTGCCGGAAGACTACGTTGGGACGGTGAAGAAGACCCTCGAAGCGCTTTCCGCGCAGAAGGACTTCGCGGCCTTCGCGAAGCAGGTGCTGAAGAGCGGCTGGCTCAAGCCCAGCAAGCGCATCTTCGACAACGCCAAGGTGTCGGATCACTTCGCCATCATCCCGACGCTGCAGACCCCGGGACATCTGAGCGAACCCGAGGCGAAGCTCTACGACCTGGTGGTACGGCGCTTCCTCGCCGTCTTCTACCCTTCGGCGGAGTACCTGCAGACGACGCGCATCACGCGCGTCGGCGAGCACGCTTTCAGGACCGAGGGCAAGGTTCTGCAAAACCCGGGCTGGCTCGCGGTTTACGGCAAGGAAGCGCAGCAGGAGTCGGCGGGCCTGCCCTCGATCACCCAGGGCGAGAAGGTAAGGACCCTCGAGGTCGCCGCCGTGTCGCACCAGACCCGGCCGCCGCCGCGCTACAGCGAGGCGACGCTGCTTTCGGCAATGGAAGGCGCGGGCAAGCTGGTCGAGGACGACGAGCTGCGCGAAGCCATGGAAGCGAAGGGCCTCGGCACGCCGGCGACGCGCGCCGCGATCATCGAGGGCCTGATCAGCGAGAAGTACGTCGAGCGGCTGGGGCGGGAACTCAGGCCCACCTGGAAGGCGTTTCGCCTGCTTTTCGCCCTGCGCCACTTCGGCGTCGATGAGATCACTTCGCCGGAGCTCACCGGCGACTGGGAATACAAGCTGAAGCAAATGGAGCAGGCGAAGCTCCCGCGCAAGCAGTTCATGGCGCACATCGAGCAGGTGACGCGCGACCTGGTGAAGCGCGTGAAGGGCGGTAACATCCCGGACGAGGCCTTCGCCACCGTCCCCGCGCCTTGCCCCAAGTGCGGCGGCGTCATCCAGGAGACCTACCGCAAGTTCCAGTGCCAGAGCTGCGATTTCTACATCTGGCCGGTGCTGCTTGGCCGGTCCTGGTCACCCGAGGAGGTAGCCGAGCTCGTGACGAAGAGGACCATCGGCCCGCTCACCGGCTTCCGCAGCAAGCAGGGCAGGCCGTTCGCGGCGGTACTCAAGCTGAACGACGAGTGCCGCGTCGAGTTCGACTTTGGCAGGGACGCCGACGCCGACGGGGCGGAGGCGCCGGACTTCAGCGGCCAGCAGCCGCTCGGAGCCTGCCCGAAGTGCGGCGCCCGCGTTTTCGAGCATGGCCCGTCCTACGTCTGCGAGAAGTCGGTCGGCCCGGGGCGCAGCTGCGACTTCCGCTCCGGCCGCGTCATCCTGCAGCAGCCGGTGGAGCGCCCGCAGATGGAGAAGCTCCTCGCCACCGGGCGCACCGACCTGCTGACGAGCTTCGTCTCGCGCAAGGGCCGCAAGTTCAAGGCGTTCCTCGTCAGGCAACCCGACGGCAAAATCGGCTTCGAGTTCCAGCCTCGCGCCGCGAAGGAACCGAAGGAAAAGAACCCGGGCGAGAGGGCGCCCGAGGAGAAAACTACACGTCGAGGTTCCGAACGCCGAGCGCGTTCGACTCGATGAAGGCGCGGCGCGGTTCCACTTCGTCGCCCATCAGCTTGGTGAAGATCTCGTCCGCGGCTATGCCGTCGTCGATCTGCACCTTCAGCAGGCGGCGCGTGGCCGGATCCATGGTGGTTTCCCAGAGCTGCCCCGGATTCATCTCGCCCAAGCCCTTGTAGCGCTGCAGGCTCATCGAGCGCTGCACCTCGGCAAGCAGCCACCGCATCGCCTCGCCGAAGTCGCGCACCGGCTGCTTCTTGTCGCCGCGCTGCACGAACGCTCCGACGCCCACCAGCCCGCGCAGCATCTCCGCGCTCTGCCGGATTTGCGCGTAGTCGCCCGAATGCACGAACTCCGAATCAATGGTCGTGGCACGCACGTTTCCGTGCCGCGACTGCTCGACCCGGATCTGGTAGCGCTCCGTCTTGGGGTCGAACCGCGCCGAGACGCGTACCCCGCTCGCCGGCAGTGCCGCGGCGAGCGCTTCGGCCGAGGTCTGCGCCGAGTCGCGCCGCCCGAGGTCGACCTGCACGCCCCGCAGCATCGCCTCGAGCGCGTCGCGCTCGATCCAGCGCGAGACGCGCTCGATCACCGCTTCGGACATGAGGTAGGACTTGGCGAGCTCCGCCAGCGTGTCGCCGGCAATCGGCTCGCGCCGCGCCGCGGGATGCAGCGCCGCATCGATCAGCGCCTGGCGCAGCATGAATTCGTTCAGCTCGTAGTCGTCCTTGAGGTAGCGCTCGTCCTTGGCCAGCTTGGCCCTGTAGAGCGGCGGCTGGGCGATGTAGATATGGCCGCGCTCGACCAGCTCCGGCATCTGCCGGTAGAAGAAGGTGAGCAGCAGCGTGCGGATGTGCGATCCGTCCACGTCCGCATCGGTCATGACGATGATGCGGTGGTAGCGCAACTTGTCGGGGTTGTATTCCTCCTTGCCGATGCCGCAGCCGAGCGCCGTGATCAGCGTCGCGATCTCGGCCGACGCGAGCAGCTTGTCGAAGCGCGCCTTCTCCACGTTGAGAATCTTGCCCTTGAGCGGCAGAATGGCCTGGAAGCGCCGGTCACGGCCCTGCTTCGCCGAGCCGCCGGCGGAATCTCCCTCCACCAGGTACAGCTCGCACAGCGCCGGGTCCTTCTCCTGACAGTCCGCGAGCTTGCCGGGCAACCCGAGGCCGTCGAGCACGCCCTTGCGCCGTGTCATCTCGCGCGCCTTGCGTGCCGCCTCCCTGGCGCGCGCCGCGTCCACGATTTTTGAGGTGATGACGCGCGCGTCCTGAGGCCGCTCGTCCAGGTACTGGCGCAGCTTGTCGGCGACGACCTCTTCGACCACGGGGCGAACCTCGGAGGAGACCAGCTTTTCCTTGGTCTGGGACGAGAACTTCGGCTCCGGTACCTTCACCGACAGCACGCAGGCCAGGCCCTCGCGCATGTCGTCGCCGGTAGTCTCGACCTTGGCTCGCTTGGCGAGCTCGTGCTCCTCGATGTACTTGTTCAGCACCCGCGTCATCGCCGCGCGCAGCCCCGTGAGATGCGTGCCGCCGTCCTTCTGCGGGATATTGTTGGTGAAGCACTGCACGCTTTCCTGGTAGGAATCGTTCCACTGCATCGCCACTTCGACGCCGATGCCATCCTTGTCTCCCGAGCTGTTGAACACATTGGGGTGCAGCACGTTCTTGGCCCGGTTCATGTACTCGACGAAGCCCTTGACGCCGCCGGCGAGCGCGAAGTCCTCCTGCTTCCCGGCGCGCTGGTCGACCAGCACGATGCGCACGCCGTTATTGAGGAACGAGAGTTCCCGCAGGCGCCGCGCCAGGATGTCGTAGTGGTAGTCGACGACGCCGAAGACGCTGCGCGAGGCGAGAAAGTGCACTTCCGTCCCGCGCTTCTCGGTGGTGCCGGTGACGCGCAGCGGCCCGGTCGCCACGCCGTCGACGAACTCCATCTGGTGCACCTTGCCGTCGCGCCAGATAGTCAGCCGCAGCCAGCTGGACAACGCATTGACCACCGAGACGCCGACGCCGTGCAGCCCGCCGGAGACCTTGTACGAGTTGGAATCAAACTTGCCGCCGGCATGCAGCTCGGTCATCACGATCTCGGCCGCGGAGCGCCGGTGCTCGTCATCCTCCTTGATTCCGGTCGGAATGCCGCGGCCGTTGTCCAGCACCGAGACCGAGTTGTCGGTGTGGATGGTCAGCACGATCTCGTCGCAGAAGCCCGCGAGCGCCTCGTCCACCGAGTTGTCCACCACCTCGAACACCATGTGGTGCAGCCCGGTGCCGTCCGAGGTGTCGCCGATATACATCCCCGGGCGCTTGCGCACCGCCTCCAAACCCTTCAGTACCTTGATGCTGTCGGCCTCGTAGCCTCCAGCCGTCTCGGCCACGTCCCTCGCCTCGACTTCCTGCGACTGCCCGCCCTGCACGGGGGGCTGCTTTTCCGCCTCGCCCACCGCTAGATCCTCATCGGCATCACCACGTAGCGGAAATCCGCTTCCGAAGCGAAGGTCATCAGGGCGCTCGAGGCGGCATCGCCGAAGCGGCACTCAAGGTCCGCGCCGCCGACGTTATTCAGCACGTCGAGCAGGTAGTTCACGTTGAAGCCTATGTCGAGCGCGTCGCCCGCGTACTTCACCTCGAGCGTTTCCTCGGCCTCTTCCTGCTCGGTGTTGGACGACACGATCTTGAGGGTGCCGTCGGTGAGCACCCAGCGCACGCCGCGGAACTTCTCGTTGGAGAGGATCGCGGCGCGCATCAGCGCCTGGCGCAGCACCTCGCGGCCGAGCACCAGCGTGTTCTTGTGCCCGGACGGTATGACGCGCGTGTAGTCCGGGAACTTGCCGTCGACCAGCTTCGACACGAGATCGACCGAGCCGAAGGCGAACGACGCCTGGGTACCGGAGAGCTCGACGCGTACCTCCTCGTCGGTGTCGGCAAGCAGCTTCGAAAGCTCGAGCACGGTCTTCCGGGGGACGATCACCTCCTGCCGTGGCAGACCGGCGGCCAGCGCCATCGAAGCGAAGGCGAGACGGTGGCCGTCCGTCGCGACCACCTTCAGCGTTCGGTCCTCGACGACCACGAGAAGGCCGTTGAGGTAGTAGCGTATGTCCTGCTGCGCCATCGCGTACTGCACCAGCCCGAGGAGGCGCCGCAGCGCCTTCTGAGGCAGCGCGAACCGCGCGACTTCGCCGGAAGGCTTGCCGAGGCGGGGAAAATCCTCCGCCGGCAGCGTCTGCAACACAAACCTGCTACGGCCCGCCTTCAGCATAAGACGTTTGTCTTGCAGCTGCAGCGTCACTTCGGCATCCTCGGGCAGCGCCCGCAGGATATCCACCAACTTCCGCGCGCCGACCGTGGCAGCGCGAGCCTCGCCCGCCGGCTCGATCGAGCCACGCGCGGTGATCTGGATTTCGATATCGGTGGCAAGGAAGGACAGTACGCCGCCCGAGCGCTCGAGCAGGACGTTCGACAGGATGGGCAGAGTATGGCGGCGCTCGATGATTCCGCTAACGGCCGAAAGAGGTCCGAGCAGCGCATCGCGTCTTGCTTTGACTAGAACCATCTTGTTTTCCTTCAAAACCTAATAACAACTAATAGAGTCGATCCCGGGCATTGCATAACCCGGAAACCGCCGTCACTTCATCGGGTTGCGCTGTGCCACGAGCGTGCGCAAGCTGTTGGCCTCTCTGTGGATCGTTGTGCAGGATTCCAGCGGTGCCGCCCCGGCGCGCGGGTTCTCCACATTTCATCCCAAGGCCGCGCACAGCTTGTGCCGCGCTTTCGATTCATCCCTTCAGCACCTGCTCCAGCAGGTGGTAGTCGCGGTTCAAGCCGAGATCCTTCTTGCGCAGCGAGGCAATGGTGCGGCAGGCATGGAGCACAGTCGTATGGTCACGGTTGCCGAAGGCCTCGCCGATCTCCGGGAGGCTCATCTGCGTCAGGTCCTTGGCAAGAGCCATGGCTACCTGGCGCGGCCGCGCGATATTCCGGTTGCGTCGTTTCGAGTGCATGTCGGAAACCTTGATCTTGAAATATTCCGCCACCGTTTTCTGGATGCCCTCAATGTTGATTTGCCGGTTCGCCACGTGAAGGATGTCGCGCAGGGCCTCCCGCGCCAGCTCCAGCGAGAGCTCGCGGCCGGTGAAACGCGAGAACGCCAGCACTTTCTTGAGCGCGCCTTCCAGCTCTCGGACGTTGGAGCGGATGTGCTTGGCGACGAAGAAGGCGATGTCCTCGGGCAGGTCGACGGCGTCGGCCTCCGCCTTCTTCAGCACGATCGCGACGCGCATCTCCAGCTCCGGAGGCTCGATCGCCACCGTCAGCCCCCAGCCGAAGCGCGAGATCAGGCGCTCCTGCATACCGGTGATCTCCTTCGGATAGGTGTCGCAGGTGATGACGATCTGCTTGCGTGCCTCGACCAAGGCGTTGAAGGCGTAGAAGAACTCCTCCTGCGTGCGGTCCTTGTTGGAGAAGAACTGGATGTCGTCGATCAGCAGGAGGTCCAGCGAATGGTAATAGCGCTTGAACTCGTCGAAGGACTTTTGCTGGTATGCCCGCACCACGTCGGTGACGTACTGCTCGGCGTGGATGTAGCGAATGCGTGCATCCGGCCGCTCCGCCGAGAGATGGTTGCCGATCGCCTGCACGAGGTGCGTCTTGCCGAGGCCCACGCCGCCGTAGATGAACAGGGGGTTGTAGGAGATCCCCGGGTTCTCGGCCACCTGCAGCGCTGCGGCGCGCGCCAGCTGGTTCGCCTTGCCGGTGACGAAGTTGTCGAAGCTGAAGCCGCGGTTGAGCCGCGCCCGGTCGCGGACGGCGGGCGCCTCAAGGGGTCCGGCGCCGCCACTGCGCGGCGGCGGCGCGGGTCGCTCGGCGGACCGCGAGAGCAGGAGCTTCAGACCGACGTCGCGCCCCGCGAGCTCGGCGGCGAGCCGCTCGATCCGGTCGGCGAAGCGCTCGCGCAGCATCTCATGCACAAACCGATTCGGCGCGCTCAGTACCAGCACGGTATCGTCGGCCGAGCCGGCGTCGGCAACGAGCGGTCTGATCCAGGTGTTGAACTGCTGCGCGGGTAGCTCCTGCTCAAGGCGGCGCAAGCAGGCTTGCCAGAGGTTCTGCATGGGGAGAAACGATTTTACAGCGTCCGTAACTCGTTATCCACAGCGCGCGCGACAAAAAAGCGATGATTTGACAAGGCTTCCGCGCGCGGGCTCTAATACCGCCCTTTTTCGAGTCGAGCCGGCCGATGAAGCGA
>Ga0335085_10010720_pt1 | contig 13676 bp, 10 predicted proteins | sample Lox_Sample_45_FD_206712 | JGI IMG/M metagenome (GOLD analysis project Ga0335085, IMG submission 206712) | Soil microbial communities from Loxahatchee National Wildlife Refuge, Florida, United States - Lox_Sample_4.5 | ecosystem: Environmental > Terrestrial > Soil > Wetlands | place: USA...
TAATTGCTGCGGCGGCAATGTCAGATAAGGCGGATAAGCCTGCAGCCGGGGTGGTTGCGGCAATTCGGGAACCGGCAGCAGGCGGCGTGACTCGATACTCCGTTCCCGATAAAGCAGCACGGTGAACCCGACCGACTGCGTTTTATCGCCGTCGTCCAGCAAGGACCTGAAATCATCAAGCAAACGGTTGAGTACCGTCGGCACTTCATCCGCCACGCTCGCGCCCTCGATGACGCGCGGCGCCGGAGTTCTTTCACCCCAAGTTTGCGCAAGCCGATTACCGATCATAATCATTTCCAGCGGCAGCGATGAGCCGTTGACAGTGGCCTCGATGGCGCTGACCAGGCGCGCGTTAAAATCGCCGCAGAATCCGCGTTCGGCTCCAATTACGCACAGCACATCACGCTGCGGGACCACGGATGACACATCGGGACGATAAAAGGCGGTGAAATCCGCTAACGCGGTTTCAATGACTTGCACGGCCGAGCGCTGCGCTTCGATAAATGTGCTTATGCGCCTTGTCTCCACGAGTGCCAGCGACTTCATCGCGCGCAGAATTTCCTCTATCTCGCCAAGCGAAGATATGCGGCTAAGAATTTCGCGCCGTTTGGTCAAACGGGGTCTCCGCTCAGCCACGCACGCACGGCGTCGACCCATTGTCTACGCTCCGCGTTAAGCGTCAATGCCGACTGATCCACGCCGCGGCGCAAATTTTGCAGCGCGTTTTCCAGCGTGTCTTTTTGCAGTCCGTTCAGCATGCCCTCGTTGAAAGCGACCAGCCAGGCGAGATGATATTCGATGGGCAAGGGATCGAGCCGCTGTTGCTTGAGAATTTCGCGCAACAGTTGTCCGCGCGCGATGCGCTCCTGCATCGATGCTTCAAGTTTGGCGCCGAAGCGCGTGAAGACTTCCAGCTCCAGGAACTGCAGGTAATCCAGTTTCATCCGGCCGGCTTCGCGCTTGATGGCATCGGTCTGCGCTTTGCCGCCGATGCGTGAAACCGAGCGAGTGATGTCAATCGCGGGTCGCACGCCGCGTGCGAACAGGCCGGGGTCAAGATAAATCTGTCCGTCGGTGATCGAAATCAGGTTGGTGGGGATATAGGCCGCGATCTCGCCCTCTTCCGTCTCCACGATCGGCAGCGCGGTCATCGAGCCGCCCCCGCGACTTGCGGCAAGCGCTATCGAGCGTTCAAGAAGGCGCGCGTGCAGGTAAAAGATATCTCCTGGAAATGCCTCGCGGCCCGGCGCCCGCCGCAGCAGCAGCGAAAGTTCACGGTAGCTGCGCGCATGCGTGGTCAAATCATCGTACACAATCAGCGTGTCATGCCCGCTATGGGTCCATTCCTCCGCTATGGCGCAGCCTGCGAACGGCGCGAGGTATTTAAGCCCTGGCGTGGCGGTCGCTTCTGCAACAACCACTGTCGAATAGTCGAGCGCGCGGTTGCGCCGCAGAATATTGACGGTCTGCACAACTGTCGAGCGTTTTTGACCGATCAACACATATACGCAACGCACGTTGCGACCGCGCTGATGCACCACTGCGTCGAGGGCGAGCGCGCTTTTGCCGGTGCCGTTGTCCCCTATGATCAGTTGCCGCTGCCCTTTGCCGATCGGCAACATGGTGTCGACGATCTTGCCGCCTGTGTAAAGCGGGCGCGTCACGAAATCGCGCTCCACGATTCTGGGCGATTTGACGTCCAGAGCGCGCCGCGCAACGCAAACGGGGTCGCGCTGGCCGTCGAGCGGCCGACCCAGCGGATCGATCACCCGACCCAGCAGGGGATCGCCGACGCCGACATCAAGGTTTCGCCCGGATAACAGCACCCCCGTGCCTGCCTTGACCGAGTTGGTCTGCCGCAACATGATGGCGCCGATCACGTCAGGCAGGAGGCAAAACACGACGGCGTCACTGCCGTCTTCGAAAGTAAGCAACTCTTCGATGCGCGCCGACGGCAGTCCTTTGATCCAGGCGATGCCGTCGCCGACCGAGTTTAACTCGCCGCGCTCAAAGACGCGGAGGCCGAAGCGGTAGCGCGTAATTGCCTGTTCCTGGAGCGCAAGTGGCGATTCGAAGGTGGATGATGTATCAGGCGCCACGGCGCGCTCCATCGCGGAAAAACGCAAGTTCATCCACCAGGGTTGCTTGCAGTATCCAGGGACCGAGCGTAACGCGCACCCCTGAAAGGAGACTTGGGTCGATATGCTTTGCAACCGGAGGCAATATTCCAAGCGCTTCATTTATCGCCTGCGTCAACTGCTCGCGCGCTGCTTCCGCCAGCTCGCGCGCGCTGCTCATCTCGAGTTGCGCATCCGGTTTGTGGGCCGCCTCCCGCAGCGCCTGCTTTTGCTCATCAGATAGGCGCTTCAAATCTTCCACAAGTAGCTCAACGATGCGGGAATCGAGCTCAGGTCCTGCTAGTCGTTCGAGCAGGTGGGTCGCAAATCCGGCGGCTTGCGCAATCGCCCGTATTTCCGCGGCGCGTGCCTGTTCTTCCAGCCGCCGTGCTTCCGAAACGCGGTTTTTTTCGCGCTCCAGATTAATCGCCTGCTCGAGCCGCTCCATCCGGCGTTGCTTTTCAGACGCGATTTCGTCCAACAGTTTGGCCCGCGCCGCGTTGCGCTCCGCCTCCCAGTCCGCCATGCGGCTCTCATATTTCGACTTGGTTTCTTCCGCCCGCGCTTCGATAGCATGCGCGTCGGTGAGAGTTTTCTCGATAGCCGCGCGGCGCTTGGCGATCATGTCCAGCACCGGGCGAAAGAAAAGCCGCTTCAATATCCATAAAAGGACAAGGAAGTTGACAAGCTCGAGAAAAAACGTGGGCCAGTCGAAGTTCACAATTACGCCCTTAATCCTACTTGACGAGATATTCCAGCAGCGGGTTGCGGAACAACACGATCAATACCACCACCAGTACATAGATCGCGAGCGACTCGATCATTGCGAGCCCGATGAAGAGTGTGCGCGTAATGGATCTTTCGGCTTCAGGTTGCCGCGCCAGCGCGTCAATCGCCTGGCTGATGGCACGGCCCATTCCAATCGCGGGCCCCAGCACACCCAACGCTATTGCGATGAGCGCGCCGACAGTCGACAGCATCGAAAACCAGGTCATGTCTTTCATGGTTATTCTCCTTTACCGGATGATGAATGCGACTGAATGCCGCCCGAGATATAGACCAGGGCGAGCATGCCGAAAATATAGGCCTGCACCAGTGCTTCGATAATGTGCAGCATGAGTATCGGAACCGGCATCAACAGTCCAGCGACCAGCAAAACCAGTGCCGCGGCCATTTCAAGACTCATCATGTTTCCAAACAGCCGCACAGCAAGCGTGACCGTGCGCGACAACTCGCTGACAAGGTGAAAAGGCAACAGGATGGGATTGGGCTCGACGTACTGGCGCAGGTAGCGGCCGATACCGCTGCCGCGTATTCCAAACCAATGTACTGAAAGGAACACCAACAAGGCCAGCCCAGCGGTCAGCGAAAGATCGTCCGTGGGCGAGGACAGTCCAGGAATAACGCCAATAAGATTCGCTGTCCCGATGAATATCCAAAGGGTTCCGATCAGAGGCACGAGGCCGGGCGGCGGTTCGGGCAGAACCGCGCGCACCGCGCGGTCGATGACTTCAACGATGGCTTCAATTGCGCTCTGCGTCCCAGAAGGGCTCAGAGCAAGACGGTGCGTCAGGAACCAGGCGACCGCGGCGAGACCGAGCATTATGCCCCAGGTCGTGACCACCGTGCTGCTGATTCCTAAAGGTCCTAGCCGAAAAACGATTTCCGGAACCATGTGCGGCTTTCAAAGATGATTCTTGATGAAAAGATAAACGTTAATCGCCCCGACGACCACGCCCAGCAAAATCAAGTTGATGGTCCAGTGAATCGAATACCCTGGCAGATGATCGTCCAGCCAATTGCCCAAATAAGCTCCGACCACAACCGGCAGCACGAACAGTCCACCCAGCGTTCCCAGAAAAACCGTCTGCGCAAGGATTTTGGCGCGGTCGCGCCGCGCCTGCTCAAATCGGCGCGCCTGGCGCTCGATTTCCGACTGCAGATCTTTGTCCTGCTCGTGATCCTCACTCACCGCCGCTCCATCTGCCAAAGTTTGCGCAAGATTTGCTGTTCCAGTTGGGTCAGGTTATCCCTGAAGCTTCTCAGATGCTTCTCCTCATCCATCAACTGATCCGACAGCGCGCAGCTGATGGCTTTAAAATCGGGCCCCTGGACATAGCGGCGCGTGGCAATGTGTAATTCGTTCCCGGCAAAGTGAAGCGCCGCTCCGGGCAACGCAATGTAGCGCCAAGCGCCGTCGCTCAAGCAGTACCGGGCGACGCCACATATAAGCACGGTCACCATGCGCGCATGGTGCGCCAGCAGGCAAAATTGCCCGCTCGCGTCCTCGCCCACGAACCGGCTCACACCCGCAATGCGCTCGCGCTGAGTCGCGCTGTGCAATGTGAGCACAAATGCCGTCATACCTTTGCCTGGCGCATCGAGCCGCGCATGTAGCACTGGTCTTCCGGAAGGGTATCATAGTCCCCGCGCAGGAACGCATCGCAATCGTTGAGTGTTTCCGCGCGGGGCACCGATGTACCCCCTATTCCGGTGTGCTGGCTCACAACGTGGAAAGGCTGCGAGAGGTAACGCTCCAGCTTGCGTGCACGCAGCACTATCCTGCGGTCAGTTTCCGAGAGCGCTTCGATGCCGAGCATCGCAATGATGTCTTCCAGCTCGTGGTAGCGCGCAAGGTGTTCGCGCACGCCTTCTGCGATGCGAAAATGCCTGTCTCCAAGCGTAGTGCGATCCATCAGCCGGCTTGACGAGCGCAGTGGATCGACTGCCGGATAAATTCCTTTCCCCGCCTGATCGCGTGAAAGTACCACCACCGTGTCGAGATGCGCGAAAATCGAGCTGACGGCTGGGTCCGTCATATCGTCGGCTGGAACATAGACCGCCTGCACGGATGTGATGCTGCCGGACGAAATGGAAGCGATGCGCTCCTCGAGCTCGGCGACCTCTGAGAGCAGCGTGGGCTGGTATCCGACCGTGGCCGGCATGCGGCCGAGCAACCCGGATATTTCGCTGCCCGCCTGTACGAACCGGAACACGTTATCGATCAGCAGCAGCACCTCTTTGTGCAGGCTGTCGCGCAGGTATTCGGCGTAAGTCAATGCCGTAAGCCCGACACGGAAGCGCACGCCCGGCGACTCGTCCATTTGTCCAAACACCAGCACCGACCTCGGCATGACGCCGGCATCCTGCAGGTCGTGCCAGAGTTCGTGGCCTTCGCGGATGCGTTCGCCGACACCCGCAAATACCGATACCCCCTGGTGCAGCTGCACAATGGAGTGAATAAACTCGGTAAGCAGCACGGTTTTGCCAACCCCGGCCCCACCAAACAGTCCGGTTTTGCCGCCGCGCACGAACGGGCACAGCAGATCGACGACTTTGATGCCGGTCTCGAGGATTCCCTCTGAACCTAGGGTTTGCGCGAGCGGTGGCGGCGGGGCAACGATCTCGCGCTGCGCCGATGCTTGGATCGGAGCGCCACCATCGAGCGGGGCGCCGAACATGTCCACAAGCCTGCCCAGACATTCAGGCCCGACCGGCACGCGCACCCCTCCTCCGCCGTCAAACACAGGCATGCCGCGCTTCAGTCCGCTCGTGGAGTGCAGCGCGATAGCGCGCACATGATGCTCATCCAGATCGCGATAGACCTCAAAGACGTAGCGCTTGCCATTTTCTTCGGAGTAAAGCGCGCGGTGCAGCGACTTGGTTTCGCTGCAAGAGACGTCGACGACAGGTCCGTCAATGCGTTCGATCCTGCCAAACAGCCCGTCCGTGGCAAGTGTCTCGGCTCCGCCCGCGTCTTTTTCAATATTGCGATTCCCGGATTCATCCATGCGATCGTCCTTTTTTATTTACGCGGAAGGCGGCACACTGCGCTGACAATCATAAGTACTTTCTTGGTTTTCACGACCCGAATGGTAACTCGGCTCGCGGCTGCGGACATTTTTGGCTTCGCCCTTCGGCAAATCGCGCGCGTCGGAACGCATCTTGGAAACGCCGAGCAGCCCGGGCGCATTGCTAATTAAATATTACATTGTACCGGCGTTCGATTATTGACCTGCATCAAATACCCTGCAACGCCGCGCTTGCGGTCACCGGCATGCGCCGCTACCGGATCAGCGCTGCCACAGAATGTAAGCAGCCTCAGTAGGAACGGCAACGCCGGAATGCTGCGGCACCACTCGCGCGGTAAAATCTGCGGCCGGATGGGCCGCTTCAATTTGCGCTCGATACACAAAGCTTCCCGCGATGCCCGTCGCCGGCTCAGCGCGCGCCATGACCTGCACCTCCGACTTGCCGCTGATCCCGTCCGCGTAAAGCTCGACGCGCACCTCATTTGGGTCGAGGCCTCCGAGATAGACCTGAGCCTCAAACGTGTGCTGCTTGTCCTTAGTCTCAACCGTCACCCTGCCGAAGCGCAGCGTGTTCCATTTCTGTTCCAAAGTGTGCTGCCAAGCAGCTATTTGTGCTCCCAGCGCGCCCTTGGTGGCCGCGCGTTCACGATACACAGCCGCGGCCGGCAAGTAATACTTTTCGGCGTATTCACGCACCGCACGGTTGGCATTAAAGTAAGGCGTCAACCGTGCCACGCTTTCGCGCATGCGTTTCACCCACGCCGTTGGAATGCCATGCTGGTCGCGGTCATAAAACTCCGGAATCACTTCGTGTTCGAGCAGATCATAAAGCGCGTCAGCCTCCGCCGCGTCCCAAGCCGGATCATCGTTATGTTCCTTGCCGTCGCCGAGCGCCCATCCCACTTCGGGCGTATAGGCTTCGGCCCACCAGCCATCCAACTCCGAGAGATTGATACCTCCGTTGACGAGCACTTTCATGCCGCTGGTCCCACTCGCTTCCCATGGCCGGCGCGGCGTATTGAGCCAAACATCCACGCCTTGGACCAGCTGTTCAGTCAAGAGCATGTCGTAATCTGCGAGGAAAATAGCATGCGGACGAAATTCGGGCCGCCGGATAAACTGAATCCATTGCTGGATCAGCGCCTGGCCCGCTTTGTCCGCCGGATGAGCCTTGCCGGCAATGACGAGTTGCACCGGCCGCCGCGAATCGGAGAGCAGCCGCAGCAGCCGCTGAGGATCGTGCAGCAAGAGGTTGGGTCGCTTGTAGGTTGCGAAGCGGCGCGCGAAACCCAGCGTCAGCGCGTCGGGGCTGAAGAGATGTTCCGCGACCTCAATTTCTTGGGATGAAGCGCCGGAGGCGGCGAGTTGCCGCGACAAACGTCTGCGCGCATATTCGACGAGCGACTTGCGGCCGGCTGAGCGCAGCTGCCACAGCTGGGCATCGGAAATAGAGCGACACTGCTGTTCCACGGCGTCCATCGTTCCCAGCCAGCGGTCTTTACCGCAGGCCGCGGTCCACACTTCATCCGCGGCCGCCGAATCCCAACTCGGCACATGGACTCCGTTCGTCACGTGCCCAATCGGCACCTCTTCCTCGGGCCAATGCGGGAACAGCGGCGCAAAGATGCGCCGACTCACTGCGCCGTGCAAGCGGCTCACACCGTTGACCGCGCGGCTGCCGCGCACCGCCAAATAGGCCATATTGAAATTTTCCAGTAGGTCGTTGGGATTCTTGCGGCCGAGCGCCAACAAACTGTGCAGTGTTATTCCGAGCTTATTCTGGGCATATCGGGCGAGGTACTGCTCGATGATAACCGGCGAAAAAAGGTCAAAGCCGGCGGGAACCGCGGTGTGTGTGGTAAAAAGGTTACCCGCCCGTGTGACATTTAGTGCCGCGTCAAAAGGCTGCCCTGTGTCTTCCATGAAACAGCGAGCCCGTTCCAGCACTGCGAAAGCCGCATGTCCCTCATTGAGGTGACAAACTTCAGGCTGGATTTCGAGCGCGCGTAGCAGCCGCCATCCGCCAATTCCAAGAACCAGCTCCTGCTTCAGGCGCAATTCCGGCCCGCCCCCATAGAGTTCACTGGTTATCCCTCGATGCGCCGGATAGTTCGCAGCGTCATTGCTGTCCAGTAAATAAAGTTTGATTCTCCCGACCTGCGCCTGCCAGGCGCGTAGCCAGACCGAATAGCCGGGCAGCTCAACTTGCAAACGTAACCATTCTCCACTCGATTCCCGCACTGGAGTAATCGGCAATTGGCCTGGATCGTTGTAGGGATAGAGCGCTTGTTGCAACCCGTCCTGGTCGATGATTTGATGAAAGTAGCCCTGCTGGTAGAGCAGTCCCACTCCGACCACGGGTACGCCCAAATCGCTGGCAGATTTGAGTTGGTCGCCGGCAACATTGCCAAGGCCGCCGGAGTAGATGGGCAGCGCTTCGCTCAACATGAATTCCATGCTGAAATAAGCGACGCAACTTAAGGCAGATTTCTGATAATTCTGCTGGAACCACGCAGGCGTGTCCGCTGCCTGCCGTTTGGCCTGCACCAATTCATCTATAGTCTTGCGAAATACCGGATCGGCCAACACGCGCTGCAGCTGGCCGCGCGAAACAGTCTGCAGGACAACCCAGGGATTGTGAGCAAGTTCCCACAAATCGGGGTCAAGCTTGCGCCATATTTTGTCCGCCGCGTGATTCCACGACCAGCGCATGTCCAACGCAAGCTCGGCGAGCGAATCGAATCCATCAATTCCCGAAGGCAGGAATTCGTAAACGGGGCTGCGAGATTGCGTATGATCGCTCATAGTCGTGGCTATTCTTTGCGTCTTGCAGGATTGGAACTGTGATTACCATTATCCGCGCGCCTTAGCGCAGGCGCTACGGCGGCGCAGCATCGATGATTCGATCCGCTGGAACTTTCTGCGTAAATCATGGTTCTCGGCTCCAAAAGCAGACGCCGCTAACCCTTCGCGCTTGTTGATCACCTTCAATTCGTTCGCGTTTGAATTAGTCCTCCGGGTAGGGAAGACTGCGTAGGATTTCCGTTCGGAGGGTCGTACTCGAATTTGCAATTATAGGGCAAATTATGTGAAAGCATGATGACCCTGGCGTGGGCAAATCCGGCTGCACGGCCGAGAAAGCACTGAGCTCGCGCCAATTACAATCCAACCACAATGCCTGACCACGGATTTTAAGTGGTTTTAAAGACTTGCATTTGATATTCATGCTTGACCCGTTCTCCTGCATACACTGAAGTCAGCGGTTTTGGAACGCCTCCTCGAACCGGTTCAATAATTCTTCGAGCCGCGACGACTCAAGGTGATTGATTCCCGCTGCGCGCAACCTGCCCCCGCCCGTGGGAAACATTCGGCAGAAATCCAACGCGTTGGTTTTCCCGTCATGCGGCGATCGCACGCTGACTGTGTAGCCCTCGCGCGCGTTGCGAGTGATCACCGCGTGTGCGCGTTTTGGATCGGTTATTGCAAGATGGTTGGCGAATGCGCCGCTGACCCTTCGGCTCCACGGCTCGTCCGGCAGCAAGTATGCATCCGATGCACCCGCCGTGCGCAGCGGGGCGATCGCCAACGCGCGCTGCAAGTCGGATGCACGCTCTTTACTCAGCTGCTCAAGCAAGGTTTCCTTTTTGATTAAACGGAAGGGATCGGAGTAACGCTTGACGATGCGGTACAGTTCAGCCGGAGGAATCAGCAAATCAGACTCTGTTTCGCCATAGGAATTGTAGTTGATGTTTTCCCCCAGCTCTTTCAAGGCGATTTGCTGATCGTCGTCGAGGTTGAGCGATTCGGCGAGCTTCGCAGCGGAATTTACCAGGTTATCGCCGAAGGCGGCGACCACCGCCCAGACGCGAAAGCGCCCGGCGAGAAACCGGTCGACTAAAATGCTGGTGCATACTTCGGCAGACTCGTCGATCGTCGCGCTCAAACCGGGGTGGGCGGGGATATCGGGCGCGGCATGGTGGTCGAAATAGCGCACATGCGCGCCGCGCTCCAGTAAATTTACCAGAGCGGCGCGATTTCGCTCGAGCGAAATGTCAAGGACAGTGACCTCATCCCCGCGCCCCGCATTGACGCGTTTGAGCAGCTCAATATCGCGTTTGACTCCGGTGATCAGCTCGGCATCAACCGGCTCGGCCAAGCGCAACTGGTGCAATGCGCAAATACCATCTGCATCGCCGTTGAAAACGTCGATATAGCGCATACTCAGCCGGCACCCGTCAAGCCAAGGCGCAGCGCAAGCTGTTCTGCCAGCTTGCCCGGGGGCGTCCCGACCTGCTGCGGGGCAACGTTCAATATATGTGCAACTTCGTCTGTTCCGAGCGCCTCTTGCGTCGCCAGTTGTTGCTCGAGAACAGCAAGCCCGGCTTCCGAAGCATCTTTTGCCTCGCGCTCGCGCCGCACGATCCGGTCGCGCAGCACGGCCTGCGGCGCAGTGCACGACAGGATTACGAAAGGCACCGCCATCTCGCGTGCCAGCCTGCGAAATAATTCACGCTGTTGGCGGACGAGGAACGCCGCATCCACAATGACCGGATAGTCGGCCGCTATGACTTGGCGCGCGAGTTCCGCCAGATGGTTATAAGTACGCTCGGTTTCGTCGGGCGTATAAATTCCGGCAGCGAGGCTGCTGTCGGTTCGCGCCTGCGGCGCCAGGCCGTGCAGCCGCTTGCGCTCCACGTCGGAGCGCAGCCTAACCGCGCCCAGCGACTCGAGCAGCGATTGCGCGATTGTGGTCTTTCCCGACCCCGAAAGCCCGTGCATGATGATCAAAGCGCGCGGAGAATGCGCGGAAAGCAACTCGGCAAGGTGAAGTCGGCTTTGGTACTTCCGAAGCGCGCCGGACTTTTCCTGGCCCTCAACATGCGGCTGGTGTGCGCGAATGCAGGACACCTTCGCGCGAACCAGAGCGCGATAGACAAGATAATACCGCAGCACCCGCATTCCCGCGTAGTCTCCCGTTGCCTCAAGATATCGGTTCAGGAAGCGAAAAGCGAGCGTCCGAAGCTGGTGGTCAATCAAATCCATCGTCAGGAATGCCACTTCGTTCATGACGTCGATCCAGCGAAATTCCTCATTAAACTCGATGCAGTCAAACGGGGTCGGCACATCATCGAGCAATGCGATGTTGCCAAGATGCAGGTCGCCGTGACACTCGCGAATAAAGCCGCCGCGTTTACGCGCATCGAATAACGCATAGAGCGCAGTGTGTTCGCGCTCGGTCCAGGCGCGGAGCTGTCGCAACAGCTCGCGCTGCGGCGTCGCTTGCGCGAGTTCCTGCATCTGGTCGAAATTCTGGATTGCGGGCGCCAATACCAGCTGCGGTGAGCCAAACCGCAGCTTCGTAGCGGCGCGCTCAATAGTGCAATGGAATTCGGCGACGACCCGCGCGAGAGAATCCACCTGCTTGGGCGTGAGCGTTCCGCTTTTCGCCATCCGGTCAAGCAAGGCCTGTTGCGGGAATTGGCGCATCTTGACTGCGAATTCGATGGCAGGCCCGGCGCCCCCCAGCACCGGCTTTGACTCGCTGCCGGCGATAGGGATTACATTCAAATACAGTTGCGGTGCGGTGCGCCGGTTGAGACGCAGTTCTTCATAGCAATAGAAACGCCGTGACTCGAGTGAGCGGAAATCCAGGAAACCAAGATTGACCGGTTTTTTTATTTTGTATGCGTAATCGCCGGTCAACAAAATCCAGGAAATATGCGTCTCCATCCGGTCCACGCGCTGGACCGGGTGCGGATAGCGGTTGGGCTCGCTCAGCGCCGCGATGAGTCTTTCAGAACTTGACTGCCCAGCGGCGAATGCACCTGGGGGCAGTTGGCCGCCGCTTGATTGCGTCATGGTTTCCGATAATTTTCTCGTTTAGCCGAGTTTCCCATCGAATGGGACGCGTTCACAACTCATCGTGTGAACGCAGCAGCTTATACGTCCACAGTTTAAGCGTGTCGTTAAACACCACCCAGGCAAGCGCATATGCCCAGATCCAGAGCGCGTACTTCCACCCGACCGGCGTCATAAGGACGCCATACACAACGATGAGCGTCGCGAGCACCGCGGACCAGAAGCTGGCGTGCAGCAGGAGCCTGGACGGGAATGGGCGCTTCCAGAACCAGTCCTCGGTGCGCGTCAAGAAAATGGTTGCGTGGCCGGCCACCACCAGCTTGAGAAAGATCAGCGACTGGATCACGTCTTTTGGAAACTTCATCTCGACCAGGATGTAGAACAGGCCAAAAGATGCCACTATGCCGATGACGCCCAGAATGGTGGACACGGTGAGCAGCTCGGTCATGTTCCAGCGCACCGGCTGCTTCGACACTTTAGTGTGGTCATAAGCGATGGTGAGTATCGGGATGTCGTTAAGCAACGCCAGCAGAATGATCATCAGCGCCGTCACCGGATAGAAATTGAATAGCACGATGCTGGCAGTCATGAACAGGATAACCCGTATAGTCTCGGCAATGCGATAAATCGCGTAGCTCTTCATGCGCTCAAAAGTGATGCGCGCCTGTTTAATCGCCTCGTTGATGACGTCGAGCCCGGGCGCAGTGAGAATGATGTCTGCTGCGGCGCGCGCCGCATCGGTGGCATTGGACACCGCGATGCCGCAGTCGGCTCTTTTCAGGGCCGGTGCGTCGTTGACACCGTCGCCGGTCATGGCAACGATATGTCCGCCTTTTTGCAACGTGTCAACGATGCGAAATTTATCCTCGGGCACCACCTGGGCGAAGATATCCACCGACTCGATCATCTCGACGATCGCCGATTCGTGCGTGTGAAGGAACTCCCGTTCCAGCAGGCGGGTGTCGTACATGGTTCCCACCCCTTCCATCACTTCTTTGGCGAAGCGCTGTGCGTCGCGACTTGAGACCTCGGGCTTGAGGCGCTGATAGATCGCGGCGGAGAGCACTGAGGCCAAGCTCAGCAACTCGCTGCCGGCGCTGCCGGAAAGTTGCTCCGAGCGCATGGTGCGGGGCTTGAGTCCCAACAAGCGTCCGATCTCGACGGCGATGGCAAGATTGTCGCCCGTGACCATCTTCACTTCCACGCCGTGGGCGCCCATGTCCGAAATCACCTGCTTTGAATCATCTCGCGGCGGGTCATACAGGGGTATCAGGCCCAGCAACTCGAGGGGTGCATCGCCTGTTTTGCGACCGACCGCAAGGGTGCGGTATCCCTTGGAAGCCAGCGCGTCCACTTTTTTGTTGATATCTTGCACCTGTTCGTCAGAAAGCTGCGCCATTCCCACCAGCACTTGCGCCGCGCCTTTCACGGCGGTAAAGCGCTCCGGGCCCTTCTCGACTTCCGCCTCGGTGCGCTTATGCACCGGATCAAACGGCGCAAATCGCGATTGGCGGTAGGATTTCCAGTCGAGTTCAGGAAAGTGCGCGTCGATGTACTCAAAAATCGGCAGTTCAATCGGGTCACGGTTTTCGGGCCTTGACGCGAGCGCAGCTACCAGAAACAGCTCTTTCTCGTCATGCTTGTCCAGAACTACGGGATCGGCCACGCGCATTTCGTTTTTAGTGAGCGTCCCTGTTTTGTCGGAGCAGAATATGTCGACGCCTGCGAGTTCCTCAATAGCCGTCAGGCGCGAGACGATGGCCTTGCGGCGCGCGAGGTTGAGCGCCCCGACTGCCATGGTGACCGACAATACCGCAGGCAGGGCGACCGGGATTGCCGCCACCGTCAGCACCAGCGCAAAGCGCGCAATCTCGAGGAAGTGTTCATG
>Ga0335085_10010721_pt1 | contig 13675 bp, 8 predicted proteins | sample Lox_Sample_45_FD_206712 | JGI IMG/M metagenome (GOLD analysis project Ga0335085, IMG submission 206712) | Soil microbial communities from Loxahatchee National Wildlife Refuge, Florida, United States - Lox_Sample_4.5 | ecosystem: Environmental > Terrestrial > Soil > Wetlands | place: USA: Florida...
GGGACCTGGCACGAAATATAGATTTCCGTCCACGGAAGGGACGTCAAAGGGTATCTCGACGGGAAGCTGCTGATCGATCAAACCTGGTCCGAATCGATCTCGGGCAAAGTCGGGCTTTGGTCCAAGACCGACAGTATGTCGGAGTTCGACGAGTTCTCGGTGTACCCGATGGCGCAGTGAAGCGCCGGGGTGCCTGCCTGATCGCCCCGCTCGCGGCCGGCTTCATCGGCGTTGGATCGCCGGTGGAATCGCTGATCGCGCAGTCGGCCGACGCCTCATCGATTAGGGCGTCCACGAAAGCGATGACGACCAAGACGCCGGCCGCGCCCATTACGCGAAACCGGTTTCGACGGCGGCGCGGTACACCAAGCAGCGCGTCACTCTCCGTGAGGTCAGACTCACATTGACCGACGACAGCCTTCGCGCGGCGCTCTTGGCGCGAAGTCGCCTTTGCTTGACCGGGGCCGTTCGGACCGTGCCGGCGGCCGACGCGGTGGAGCGGCCACTTGTACCACGCGATCGGGCCGCCGATGAACAGCGCCGGGGCCGTGGCCGTCAGATCTGTCGCACAACGGCGGCGGTCAGCACAGCGAGAACTTGACCCATAACCACGTCACCCGGATAGTGCACGCCAAGGCACACGCGCGACGCGCCGACAAGCATTGCGGCCAACAGCAGCGGCGCTCCCATCGCGGGAAACGCCATCGCATACACGCACGCGACTGCCATCGCCGCGGCCGAGTGGCCCGATGGGAACGAGAAGCGGTCGGGTTCCGCCACGAGCGTCGCGCTTAAGACTCCTGCTGACGGGCGGGGTCGGCCGACCGTCCGCTTCACCAGTTGGACGAGAATGTGCGAGATCGCCACCGTTGCCAACGCCTGTCTCGCCGCGACGGCGACGGCCCCGCCCAGCGCCAGCGGCAGCACGGCCGCGGCAAGGCTGGCACGCGCCCCGCCGCAATGCGTCAGAGCCGACCACACGCGCCGCGCCGAAGGCGACCGGCTGATCGCCACGCGCAAGAAGAGCGCTCGGTCACGCGCTTCGAGTCGATCGATGAACGAAGAACCCGGCGAAGTCCGATGCATGTGCTCCAAGGTCGACCGCGGAAGTGCCGACTCGGACATCATACGGTCGCGGACCCGTCACGGTCGTGCAACGCGTCGACTGATTAGTACTCATCGCACCACGCAGAATTGTGACGAAGCGCTGATCTGTCGATGATTTCGCCGTGACACGCGGATACGAGTCTTGGCGGTCCTCACTTGGAGTCGCCTCGCGATGATCGCCGCCGATCGTGCCCCGCGCGTCCTCTACTGTACGGATACCTATCCTCCACAGGTCAACGGGGTCTCGGTAGTGACCTCACTCTCGGTTGAGGGGCTTCGTGAACGGGGGTGGGAGTGCGCGGTCATCGCTCCGGCGTATGGCGCGTCGGCCGATGGGTCGAGTTCCGAAGGCCCGCACGTCACCGCCATCCCGAGCATGGCGCTGCCGGTCTATCCGGACATCCGATTGGCCGCACCGGACTACTGGACCATCGCCACCGCGATCCGCGTGTTTCAACCGGATCTTGTGCATTGTGCCACCGAATTCGTGATCGGCGCCCTGGGACAGGTCGCAGCGCGCCGCGCGGACATTCCGGTCGTCTCGTCGTATCACACGGATTTTAGTCGCTACGCGGACGCGTATGGTGTTCCCTGGCTCAGAGGAGTCGTGACGCGCTACATCGGAAGGTTTCATCGCCGGAGTGCCCACACCTACACACCGTCCGTACCCGCTTCCGAGGACCTCAAAGGCATGGGAGTCGCCGCGGTCGAAGTGTGGGGGCGCGCGGTAGACACTCGCTTATTTCACCCATCGCGCAGGAGCCGGCCCTTCATGGCGGCATATGGGCTCGAAGACCGCTTCGTGTTTCTACACGTCGGGCGCCTCGCCGCAGAAAAGGGCGTGGAATGCCTCCTGGCCGCGTTTCAACAAGCGAGGGAGGCGCTTCCGGCTCGGACCATACATTTGATTGTCGCCGGCGCGGGCCCCGAGGAACAGCGCCTCCGCACGGCCGCGCCTCCGGATGTGACGTTCTTAGGCGTTCTCGATCGGCAGAAGACGCTTCCGAAGTTGTATGCCAGCGCCGATTGCTTCCTCTTTTCATCACTGACGGAGACCCTGGGGCTCGTGGTGCTCGAGGCGATGGCGAGCGGCATACCGGTGATTGCCACGCCCGCGGGCGGAGTCGCAGACCATCTGAGAGACGAGGTCAATGGACTGGCGATTCCCCCGAATGACCCTGCCGCGATGGCCCAAGCGATGGTGGCGCTAACTCTGGACCGGGGTCGGCGGGATCGGCTCGCGGCGGGGGCAAGGCGTACCGCCGAGCCATTGGGGTGGGACGCGGAACTCGACCGCCTCGAATACAGCTACCGGCGCGTCGTCGGGCTTATCAACGGGACAGCCACAGTCGCGCTCGCCGGCTAACGGGCCAGTCCTCGCGCCCACCGATCGCCCTAACCTTCAACACAAACCAGAAGCCACTCACGAAAGACCTGTGGCTTCGGCAGTTGCGCAATGTGGCGCTCCGCGCAAGGGGGTCAGGCATCGGTCCATACCCAGTTTCGCACCTCCGGCATGTCCTGACCATTCCGCGTGATGTAATGCCGATGCTCGACCAACTTGTCCTCGAGCTGCTGTTTCAAATACACACCCTCATCCCCCGCCTGCGGCACCCGGTCGATTGTATCCATTACGAGGTGAAATCGGTCCAGGTCGTTGAGCACCGTCATGTCGAAGGGCGTGGTCACAGTGCCTTCCTCCTTGTACCCACGCACGTGGATGTTGTGGTGATTGGTACGCCGGTAGGTAAGCCGATGAATCAACCAGGGGTAGCCGTGGAAGGCGAAAATGATGGGCTTGTCTTTCGTGAATAAACCGTCGAAGTCCACGTCGGTCAGGCCATGCGGGTGTTCGCTCTGCGGCTGCAACTTCATGAGGTCGACGACATTGACCACGCGGACGCGCAGCTTCGGCAACCGATCGCGCAATATCGATACGGCGGCCAACGTCTCCAGCGTCGGGACGTCGCCGCAGCATGCCATCACTACGTCTGGCTCGCCGTGCTGATCGCTGCTCGCCCACTGCCAGATACCGATGCCCTCGGCACAGTGTGCGGCGGCCGCGTCCATCGCGAGCCATTGTGGCGCGGGATGTTTGCCCGCGACCACCACGTTTACATAGTGGCGACTTCGCAGGCAGTGGTCCATCACCGAGAGAAGGCAATTGGCGTCGGGCGGAAGGTACACCCGCACGACCCCGGCCTTTTTGTTCACCACGTGATCGATGAACCCGGGATCCTGGTGCGTGAAGCCATTGTGGTCCTGTCGCCAGACGTGCGACGAGAGCAGATAATTCAATGATGCGATCGTGCGCCGCCATGGCAGCGTAGCTGATACCTTCAGCCATTTGGCGTATTGATTGAACATCGAATCAACTATGTGGATGAACGCCTCGTAGCAGTCGAACAGGCCGTGCCGACCAGTGAGAAGGTACCCTTCGAGCCATCCTTGGCATTGGTGCTCACTCAGCATCTCTAGCACGCGCCCCTCCGCGGCGAGGAACTCGTCGTTCGCCACCGTCGTCGCGTCCCACTGACGCGACGTGACGTCGAAGAGAGCCTCCAACCCGTTGGAGAGCGTCTCGTCCGGGCCAAAAATCCGAAAGTTGCGCTGAGCTTCGTTCATCGTGACGACGTCCCTGAGGAACACACCGAGCACGTGGGTGTCGCCGATGCCGCGCACGCCGGGAGTCGGAACGGCGACCGCGTAGTCGCGGTAGTCCGGCATCCGGAGGTCCCGAAGTAGGACCCCGCCGTTGGCGTGCGGATTCGCTCCCATGCGCCGATCGCCACGCGGGGCGAGGTCAGCCAGTTCCGATTTGAACCGTCCATCAGCATCGAACAGCTCGTCCGGTCGATAGCTCCTCAACCAGTTCTCCAACTGTTTCAGGTGCTCCGGACGCGTAGCGGGATCGAGAATCGGAACTTGGTGCGCCCGAAACGTTCCTTCAACCGGACGCCCGTCCACAACCTTCGGCCCGGTCCAACCTTTCGGCGATATCAACACGACCATCGGCCAACGCGGACGCGCCAGGTTGCCCTGATGCCGAGCCTCACGCTGGATCTCCAGGATGCGCTCGACTGCGGTATTCAACGTGGACGCCATCGCCTCGTGCGCCATGGCGGGCTCGTTCGCCTCGACGTAATGCGGAACCCAGCCGTAGCCGCTCAGCAGTTGGTCGAGCTCGGAACGGTCGATACGCGCGAGGATCGTGGGGTTTGAGATCTTGTACCCGTTGAGGTGCAGAATCGGCAGCACGACACCGTCGGTCGCAGGATTGAGAAACTTGTTCGAGTGCCAGCTGGTGGCCAACGGCCCTGTCTCGGCCTCGCCGTCGCCGACCACGCAGGCAACCATCAACCCCGGATTGTCGAACACCGCCCCAAACGAGTGGCTGAGGGAGTAACCGAGTTCACCACCCTCGTGGATTGAGCCTGGGCATTCCGGCGATACGTGGCTCGGGATTCCGCCCGGGAATGAGAACTGTTCGCACAGCCTCGTCAGGCCCGCCACATCGCGACCAACGTTGGGGTAGATCTCGCTGTAGGTCCCCTCGAGGTAGGTATTAGCCACGAGCGCCGGCCCGCCGTGTCCCGGACCCGCGACGTAGATCAGGTCGAGGTCGTACTTCTTGATGATCCGGTTCAGATGCACATAGATAAAATTCTGCCCGGGGGTCGTCCCCCAATGGCCGAGCAACATCGGCTTGATGTCCGCCGGAGCGAGCCCGCGCTTCAGCAGCACGTTGTCCCGGAGGTATATCTGGCCAACCGAGAGGTAATTCGCCGCGCGCCAGTACGCGTCCATCCTGTCGAGTTGGTCCCGAGTGAGAGTCGGCATCGGCGGTGTGAGTTCTGGATTCCCTATCCTCGGAGGTGAATCCGCCGTTCACTCCGCGGAGCGAACCACGGGCACCCGCAGAATGGTACGCAGGCGTGTCGCAACGACGCGGCGGGGGTCGGACAGATAGATCTCGTGGTGTGCTCCGTTGAACCGCAGTTTCTGAGCCGCGGCGAATTCGCGCATCCGATCGATGGTCTCCCCTTCAGTCGCGTAGGGACCGACGTGCAGAACCTGGACGCAGCGTCCCTCGTGCAGATGTTCGAGCGCCACGTTGCGCACTTCTTTGGGTTTGCCCTTCGCGATGAGCCGCTCGATGGCCGCGTCTCCTTCCGCAGGCGTGATATAATCTGGAACGCGGATGAGGAGTCGCCACTCCCAGCTGGACCGCGGCTGGTTGAGGAAGTGGCCGCGACCACGCGTGGACCACCATAGACTCTCGAGCTTGCTCACGGTAAAATCACGTCCGGCGCACTTTCTCGCCATCTTGACCGTGAACGCGACGCTGTAGAGTGCGCTTACCGCGCTGGTAAAGGCCGTCGCCCCAGGCTCTCCACGCCCGGCGATTGCGAGGTAGGTGCCGCGGCTCACGTCGACCAAGGCCGGCGCTTTCGGCGCCACATATTCGTGGCGGAACACGTCGTAGACGTCGACCTTGGCACTTTGTCGCACGCCGGCCGCCCGCCGAGGGGCCGTAGGGCTCGTGCGACCGCCCTGCTGCTTACTCATCGTCATCCCCCATCGTGGGCGGTCGCCCCACGAAACGCGATGACCCGCGCTCCGTCGAACCGGCCGGTTGAGCCGAAGGCTAGAAGCTGCGATTTCCGTGGCCGAACGGAAGCCCCTCCCGGACTGGCGGACCTCGATCGAGGTGAAAGCAAGCCGAAGCTGAACGGTGGCCTTCCGACATTCAAGCGCTTCCCGCGCTGTGCTCCGCGAACTAAGCTCCTCGCGATTCACCCGTGAGCCGTCACCCAAGCACCCGCCATGGAGGCGCATGAAATCCGAATTGGCATTCTGCCCGTGTACCCTCGCGTGCATCGCGGGGCGCGATGGCTGATTCCGCAGCCCCGTCCGAAGCCGCCCGCCCCCGGCGTCCTCTTCGGGGCGTAAGCCTCAAATTGCGAGTAACGCTCCGCCTCGTTGCGTACTTTCTCGGCTGCTGGGGCTTCGCGGCGGTCCTTTGCCACGGGCTGTTTCCGCATGCCGAGTTCGCGGTAGTCGGAATCGCCGTCTACACCACGGTACCGCTGCTGATTTTTCTTCGATGGCGGGGCTTTCCCTTTTACCCTGGGAAGGCCTTCCGCCTGCTCGTGATTCGACCCTTCTGGTATATCCAGCTAACCCTTCCGTTACTGACCGTAGTCGGCGCGGCCGGCGTGGTGATCGGCGCCGTTCGCGGGACGCCGCTTGCCGGTGGACGCGTGGCGGCGGCCGGACTTCTGTCGACGATGATCATCGCCATGATCGCCGGGTATGTTGGGTCGCGGCAGCTAAACCTCCAGCGGCTCGACGCATCGATCGTCGGGCTCCCGATCGACCTCGACGGCCTGACAATTGTGCAGCTTACGGATTTACATATCGGCCCCCAGACGTCCGAACGGTTTCTTCGACGAATCGTGGACATGACGATGTCGCTGGCGCCCGATCTCGTCGCGGTCACGGGGGATCTGGTGGACGATCGGGCGGAGGACGTCGATCTCTATGTCGCGGCGCTGCGTCCACTTCAGGCGCCTCTCGGCGTCTTCATCATCCCCGGCAATCACGATGTGTATGCCGGCTGGGATGCGGTCCGATCGCGGCTCGATGCCGCGAATGTCGGGCGAGTCTTGGTCAACGAATCGTACTGTGTGCGGCGTGGCGGCGCCGCGCTCGCGATCGTTGGGACGGGGGATCCGGCGGGGCGTCGATTCGCCGCGGCGGCGGCCGTGGCGCCCGACATCGAACGGGCGCTGGCCAATGTGCCCGAGGGCGTCCCCATCGTTGCCCTCGCTCATAACCCAGCCTTGTGGCCGGCCCTAGCTGAACGAGGTGTGGCGCTGACCCTCAGCGGACACACGCATTGGGGACAATTCGCGATCCGGTCGCTCCGATGGTGTCTCGCGTCGCCGTTTCTGGGACTGGCGATGGGGGCTTACGCCTCCGGCAACTCCCTGCTCTACATTAGTCCAGGTACTGGGTATTGGGGTCTGCCCTTTCGCATCGGCGCGACCGCCGAGGTTACGGCGCTTACGTTGCATCCCGCGGCCGGGGCAGCGGGCCTCGAATGACGCGGATCATGAGTCCGCGGACGCTCGTGTGACCTGGAACCCCACTCGAAGGTTTTCTCGTTGGGACGAGTCGCTGCAGGGACCCATTTCAAGGAGGGATGAACAATGCGACGCATCTCGCGACGCCAAGCTCTGGCGCTGATCGCCCTTGCGGCCGCGACCGCATGCCGAGGCGACAAAAAGCTAGCGATTCCGGAGGATTCGCTAGGCGCGATGATAAAGGATGATGGCGTTCACCGCGTGGAAACCCCGCCTCTTCCGCCCGGCCGGGACCCGAATCTCGGGGCACCACCGTCGTGGCTTCCCGATTCGTTTGCCGGAGTAATTCCGGGAGCGGCTTCGGTGCTGAAGACCGCAACTGACGACAAACTAGGGACCTACATGGTCGACTCGGTCGGTCGACCCATATACATGTCGGACGCAGATAAGGGGGGGAATAGCCTGTGCCACGACAATTGCGGGCTCACGTTCCGACCTGTGTTCGCGCCCGCACGGCCCGTTGCAACGGTCACGCCCGTGCAGAAGAGCATGATTTCGTCATTCGAGCGCGACGATTGGCCAGCGTCTCACCGCCAGCTGCGGTACAACGGCATGCCACTGTACTACTACGCTGGCGACGCTGGAGGGTTGCCGCCGCATGCACAGGCCCACTTTGAATTCGGCGCGCACTGGTATGTGGTTTCACCCGACGGCAAAGGGCTCGGGTGGAAGCCTCCGATCAATTACCTCGGAACGACACCCGGGGGCTGACCAGGTCGACTTCCCTTCGATCCGAGATGTCGCTAGGGCGACCAGCTGCCACCCAGCGCCTTGTAGAGACCAATCCCGGCGGTCAGCTGCCCAAGCTGGGCTTGGCTCAGTGCGAGGTCGGCGCCGAATAACGCGCGGTCCGCATCAAGAACGTCCAGGTAGGTAGCGAGACCGGCCTGATACCGGAGCTGCGCCAAGTCCAGCGCTTGGCGCAATGCCTGGGCTTGTGAGGCCTGCGCCACCTCGACGTCGCGCGCCGCTCGAACCGCGACGAGTGCGTCGTTTGCGTCCCGCAGGGCGGCAAGGGTCACCTGCTCGTACTGGACTCGGGCCTGCTCCATCCTCGCTCGAGCTGCTGCGGACGCGTCGGCAAGGCGGTCATTTGAGAAAAGAGGCACAGAGATGCCCGCTTGGAGCTGATAGATCCCCGAGGCAGCATTGAAGAGTGCAGACGGTGTCGTTGCCTGAACTCCGACGTTGCCGGTGATCATGACGGTTGGCAAGCGCGAGGCCTCCGCGATCCCGACCCGGGCTGTCGCGGCGGCATACGCGCGCTCCGCCTCCTGCACGTCCGGTCGATGCACGAGGACTGACGACGAGATCGAATCAGGTACGACCAGCGCTCGCGCCGCGCTCGCAAGCGCGCCGCCGCGAGGAATCCTGCCTGGAATTCCACCCAACAGGTAGCTCAACAAGTGCTCCTGTTCGGCGGACGCGCGCTCGGACTCCGCCAAGGCCACGGCTGGTGTGGCCACTTCAGCCTCGAACTGGCGCACATCGAGTTCCGAGGTCAGTCCCTGGGCAAATCGTTGACGCGCGAGTGCTAATGTCGCCTCGCGCGAACTGAGCGTACGTTCCGCGATCGCGTGTTCCTGATCCAATTCGAGCAACTGGAGATACCCAGTCGCAACATCGCTTACGAGCGAGAGCGCCGTGGCCCGCTGGGCCGCTTCCTCGGCGCCCAGATCCTCATTGGCGGCCTCAATCCCCCGACGAATTCTTCCCCACACATCGATTTCCCAGGATGCCGACACGGCCGGGCTCAAGGCGTTGTACCGGGAAACGAACGTCCCGAGGGCAACACGATTCGTGCTGACCGCCCCGTTCGCGGTCACCGTTGGGCCTTGCGACGACTGGGCGATACCCAGGTCGGCGCGATACTCGCGAATTCGCGCGGCGGCGATCTCAACGTCGCGGTTCTGCGAAATTGCGGTCCGCTCAAGCCGGATGAGTGTGGTGTCGCCCAGGATGTCCAGCCACGAGAGATCGGTCGACGAGTCGAGCGGCGGAAGCTGGTGCGTCCCGGGGGCGGGGACGACCGGTACCGAATCGTGTAGACGCGCCGCCGCCAGGGAATCGAAGAACGCGCGCGAGGAATCGCTGGCGCGTGCCAGCCCAACGCGTTGCCCCGACGCGAGCGAGGCCGGCGCTTGATAGTTTGGCCCTGCGGGCGCGCACGCCGCAAGAAGAACGATCGTCGTCCAAGCAGCCGGTCCATGCGTCGGAACCTGGCGGCGCCCTACGCGCCGTAGAGCCTCTCGCAAACGCACACGTCTCACAGCTTCACCCGAATCGGGGTGGTGGCGGGCGCGCCCTCAGAGGGACCATGCGGCCCCGCCACGCCACCCAGGTGTCCTCGATCCGCAATACCCCGGATAATCCGGAAGAACAACGGAATGAAGAAAATGCCGATCATGGTCGCGAAGAGCATCCCCGCAAATACCCCTGTGCCGATCGAGTGCCGGCTGGCCGCCCCGGCGCCCGTCGCCAACATCAGAGGCGTGACGCCAAAGATGAACGCGAACGAAGTCATGAGAATCGGCCGCAGACGCTCGCGCGCGGCCATCACCGCGGCCTCCCGGATGGAGAGACCTTGCAACCGGAGTTCGTTGGCGAATTCCACGATGAGGATCGCGTTCTTGGCCGCGAGACCGACCACCGTGATCAAACCGATCTGAAAGTAGATGTCATTGGGCTGGCCGCGAATCCAGATGCCAAGCAGCGCCCCGACAACGCCGAACGGTACGCCGAATAGAACAGCAAATGGAATGGCCCAGCTCTCGTACTGCGCCGCAAGCACGAGAAAAACGATGACCAGTCCGAGGGCGAAGACGACCGCGGCGTCGCCGCTCGAGGCGCGCTCCTGGTACGACTGCCCTGAGTACGCCACACCGATGCCTTGGGGCGCGAACTCCGCAGCGACCAGGTGATCGATTTCGTTCAGCATCTCGCCCGAGCTGTAGCCGGGCTTCGGCGTGCCCGTGAAGAGCGCCGATGTAAAGCCGGTAAACCGGTTTACGACCGTCGGCGCGCTTTGAAACTGCAGCGTGGTCAGCGCCGAAATCGGGATCATCGCGTCGTGAGCGCCGCGCACATAGAGCCGACCGATATCAGCCGGCGTCTGGCGGAACTGTGATTGCGCCTCCGCTTGCACCCGATACGTCTTTCCGTAGAGATTGAAATCGTTGATATAGACGGTGGACAAGAGCGATTGGAGCGTGCTGAACAAATCGGCGAGGTTGACGCCGCGTGCTTTGGCCGCGGCGCGGTCGACCGAGACGTAGACCTGCGGCACGCTTGACCGGAAGTTCGTCGTCATGCTCTGTACTGCGGGGAGCTGATTGACCGCTTGACGGAATTCTTGCACGTGTTGCGCGAACGCGCGAATGTCCTCGCCATTGCGCGCCTGCAGATTGAGTTCGACCCCGGCCGTCGTGCCCAATCCCGGAACCTCCGGAAGATTGAACGCAAACGCCGTGGCGTCGCGCATCGCGAAGAGCCTCCCGTTCACGCGCGCGGAAACCGAATCGAGCACGTCGTGTGGCCCCCGCTCCTCCCAAGGTTTGAGAGAGACGAAGATGGTCGCCGCGTTGGTTGCGTTGGATCCGCCGCTGAGCAGATCCAGACCGACGAGGGCGACGACGTTTTTGACCGCGGGTTCCTGGTGAACCATTTGCTCAATGCGCTCAACCACGGCGCGCGTCCGCTGAAGTGAGGCCGCATCCGGTAGCTGCACCGCCATCGCCATGTATCCCTTGTCTTCCGTCGGAAGGAAGGCGGTCGGCACCTTCGTCCAGAGCAACACGCCGAGGGAAAGGAGCACGGCGAACGCCGCGAGGCCGGCGGTCGGTCGGCCGAGCACCGAATCAACTGCGCCGGTGTAACCACCGGTCGCCCGCGCAAAGACGCGGTTGAACCACCCGAAGAACCCGTGCGTGTGCATCTCGACGGCCTCGCGGAGCAGCAACGCGCAGAGCGCAGGGGTCAGCGTCAGCGCGACGATACCCGAGAGCACGACGGCGATGACGATCGTCAGCGCGAACTGCTTGAACAAGAGGCCCGTCACACCGCCAATGAATGCCACCGGAATGAACACGGCGCACAGCACGAGCACGATCGCCACCAGCGCGCTCGCCACCTGACGGATCGCGTGGTCAGCCGCAATGCGTGGCGGCAGTTTCTCCATAGCCATGATACGCTCGACGTTCTCGATCACGACGATCGCGTCGTCGACGACGATCCCGATCGCCAGAACGAGCGCGAACAAGGTCAGCACGTTGATCGACATGTGCAAAGCGAGCAGTCCGAGGAACGTACCGATCACGCTGACCGGCACGGCCAACATCGGGATTACCGTCGCGCGCCAGCTCTGGAGAAACAGAAACACCACGAGTGTGACGAGGGCCATCGCCTCGAGCAGCGTCTCGGCCACTTCTCGGATCGACGTCGTTACGAACGGCGTGGTGTCGAACGGAATGTCATAGTGCACGCCTCGAGGGAAACTCGACTTGAGCTCTTCCATGCGCTTCGCGACCGCGTCTTTCACCGCCAACGCGTTGGCACCGGGACGCGTGTAGAGCAGGAGCAGCGCGGTCGGCGTTCCGTTGAGACGGCCTTCGAGGTCGTAGCTCCGGGCGCCGAGCACCGCCCGCCCCACATCTCGCACACGAATCAGAGATCCGTTTGCATTGGCCCGAATCACGATGTCGTTGAATTGATCCGGTGTCTGGAGCCGGCCAAGCGTCGTCACCGGGATCGTGAGCTGCGTCCCGGTGGGAGACGGCTCCCGTCCCAAGCGACCCGCCGGGTTCGTCGTGTTCTGCTCGTTGACCGCGTTGGAAACGTCACTCACGGTCACGCCGAGTTGCGCCATCTTCTCGGGATCCAGCTGCAGCAGCATCGAAAAGTCGAGCGTCGCGAACGCCGTGGCGTCTCCGACGCCAGGCACACGCTTGAGCTCATCGATGATGTAGAGCTTCATGTAGTTCGTCAGATACGTCGCGTCGTAGCGAGGATCCGAAGACGTCAGGGCCACGACCGCCAAGATGTCCGTGTTGGCCTTGAGAATCGTGACGCCGTTTTGGCGAACGGATGCCGGGAGCTGTGGCTCGGCCAGCTTTTCCGCGTTTTGCACATCGACCGCCGCCAAGTCCTGACTGCGCGAGACATCGAACGACACCGACAGGTTCATCGAACCGTCGCTCGAGTTGGCGGACGAGTAGTACAGCATCCCCTGGAGACCCGCGAGTTGCTCCTCGATCGGCGAGGCAACCGCCTGGGCCACGTCCTCCGAAGAAGCGCCCGGGAAGACGGCGGAAATCCGGATCGCGGGAGGCGTAATGAGCGGATACCGCGCAACCGGAAGAAACGTGATCGAGAACAACCCCAGAAGCGTGATGACGATCGAAATCACCGACCCGAGGACCGGGCGGCGAATAAAGAAGTAGCGAATCTGGTGCGGAGGAGCGGCGGAGCTCGACGGATCACTCACGGCCCCTGCCTCCCGCCAGCTGGCTTTGCAGGTGCCCCCGGACCACCGGCCGGGGAGGCCCTGCCGCGCCCCGTGGAATCCGCCAACAGCACGGGGGCCACCGGCCGCCCCGGCACGACCTTTTGGACTCCGTCGACGATGACACGGTCGCCCGCGACCAAGCCGCTATCGATCATCCAGAGGCTGCCGCTCCATTGTCCCGGATGGACGTCTCGCGCGGTGGCGGTGTCGCCAGGCCCCACGACGTACACGAACTGTCGCCCCAATCCCTGCTGCACAGCCCGCTGCGGAATGGCCAGCGCTTGGAGTCGAGCGAATCCAACCAGTCGCACATGCACGAACTGTCCGGGAACCAGCCGGTGGTCCCCATTCTCGAATAACGCGCGAAACTCCTGCGTGCCAGTCGTCGAATCGATCGTCGGGGCGATGAAATTCACACGCCCCGTCCGCGGAAGCTCGGTGCCGTCCGGAAAGACGACGTGCACGGAAAGATTGCTCCCCGGTTCGACGAGCACGCGCGCTTGCGGATCGGCCTCCCAGGCCAACAGCTGCTGCGAGGACGGTCGAAAGGTGACGTACGCCGGATCGAGTTGATCGATCGTCGTCAACAGGTCCGCCGGGCCGGTCACACGGGCGCCGAGTTCGATTTGCGCGCGGCCAACCCGTCCGTCGATTTCTGCCGGAATTGTCGTGTCGTCGAGGTCCTTTTTCGCGACATCCAGCTCCGCCTGCGCCGACTCGAGGGCGGATCGCGCGTTGTCGACGTCCTGCTGGGCGACCGCGTGCATCGGGAGTAGCGGGTTGAGTCGGTCGAATGTCCGTTTGGCGTTGTCGTAGCGCGCCACGGCATCCCGGTACGCTGCCTCGTATCGGACCTGATCGAGGCGGTACAGTACCTGACCCTTTTTAACAATGCTTCCTTCCGTGAACGGACGCT
>Ga0335085_10010722_pt1 | contig 13674 bp, 8 predicted proteins | sample Lox_Sample_45_FD_206712 | JGI IMG/M metagenome (GOLD analysis project Ga0335085, IMG submission 206712) | Soil microbial communities from Loxahatchee National Wildlife Refuge, Florida, United States - Lox_Sample_4.5 | ecosystem: Environmental > Terrestrial > Soil > Wetlands | place: USA: Florida...
CCGCCCAGCACCACACGGCCGTCCTGTTCGACTTCGGGTCGGTGTTCGAGGACGCCCTCGCCTTCGTCCCCGACTCCTTCTACGTCAACCCGGCGACCGGTGACACCACCTACTACGGGCAGGACACCACGGGCATCGGGCGCCTCGACACGGAGCGCGACCCGCGGACCCACTCCTGGAACGCGGACCTGAACGACGAAGGGATCCTGTCGGACCGCGTGACGCACGGGATCTTCGACATGAACAAGCGGCAGATGATCGACACCCTGCCGCTCTGCAGCGCGGCCGTGAACGGCGTCGTGGCCCAGTTCGCCTTCGGGGACCCGCGCTCGCGGTGCGGCCGACACAACGGCGTGGTGGACACCGAAGACCAGGACGGCGACTTCCAGCTCGATTCGGTGGTCGGCGTCAAGACGCAGGAGAACTTCGTCCGGTTCGTGTTCCCCATCGGCTCGGACAAGTACTACGTGCGGGACGGCGGGATGGTCCCGGTGTCCGCGGCGCAGGGCGGGGGCGCGGCGGGGTGGCGCCTGTACCGGATTCCGTTCCGCACCGACACCATCATGCAGGGGGCCCCGAACCTCCGTCAGGTCCAGGCCCTGCGCGTCACGATCGTCGCCCCCGAGGAGGGGCCGGCGGGCACGCCCCAGCCGCAGGTCTTCTTCGCGCTGTCCCGGCTGCAGCTGGTGGGCGCGTCCTGGCTCAAGCGGGCCGACACGCCCATCCGGGGGATCGGCGGCCAGACCGGCGCCCTGGGCGGCCAGGTCGTGGCCTCGTTCGTCAGCACCCAGGACCGGGACCTCGGGTACACCCCGCCGCCGGGCGTGACCAACCAGGCGGCGAACCAGGGCGCCAACCTGTCGCTCAGCTCCACGCAGATCAACGAGCAGTCCCTCCGGATCCTGGCGTCGGGACTCCAGAAGGGCGAGCACGCCGAGGCGTACGACCGGTTCACCACGGAAGGGGACAAGAACCTGCTGCGGTATCGCGAGGTGCGGGTGTGGGCCCGGGGCCGCGGGCCGGGGTGGGACGACGGCGATCTCGAGTTCTACCTCAAGCTCGGCAAGGACGAGAACAACTTCTACATGTACCACACGCCCGTCCGCACGTCGTCCTGGGAGCCGGAAGTCGTGGCCGAATTCCAGCCCTGGCTGATCCTCCGCACGGCGATCGAGGCTCGGTGGCTGCGGGGCGACCCGCCGCAGATCTACCCCGGATGCCCGGACACGAGCATCGTGCCCTTCGACTCCTCGTACGTCATGTGCGACGGCCCCTATATGGTGCACATCCACGATCCGGCGACGGCGCCCCCGAATCTGGCCGCCGTGGAGGAGCTGGCGGCGGGGATTCTCCGCGTCGCCGACAAGACCTACGTCGATCAGGCCGAGCTGTGGGTGGACGACATCCGCGTGAGCAACGTCCGGCAGGACGTGGGGATGGCGGCGGCCATGGACATGTCGGTCACCGCGTCGAACCTGGCGGACGTCACCCTCGACGTCACCCAGAAGGACGCGAATTTCCAGCAGCTGGGCAGCGATCCGACCTACTCGACCGACGTGGGGACGAACCTGTCCGGCACGTTCCATCTTGAACGCCTGGTGCCGCAGCGGTGGGGCCTCGTGATCCCGCTCGCCGTCGCCTACACGAGCACGTCCAGCGCCCCCTACTACGTGGACGGCACCGACATCCTGGCCGACCAGCTCCAGGGGCTCCGCACGCCCGTGAGCACCGGGCGGACCCTGTCGCTCGGGATCCGGCGCGTGAAGCGCGCGGCGGGGTTCCTGGGGCGGTATCTCCTCGACCCGGTGGCGGTGAACGTCAACGTCGTGAACGGAGACTCCCGCACCTCGCTGTCGAGCGCGTCGGCCACCACGTTCTCCTATACGCTCGCCTACGCCGTGGTCCCCGGGGCGCTGCGGGTCCCCTTCGTGCCGAAGTTCATCGCGGGCCTGGTGCATCACCTGCCCGGGTTCCTGCGGCGGGCGCCCCTGCTCAAGGACGTGGACCACGCGGAGATGCGCCTCAACCCGTCGCAGATCGCGTTCACGTCGGTCTACGCCGGTGCCCAGTCGTCCCAGCTCAACTTCCCGGTGGCGGTGCGGGAGCCGTCGGACGCCACGATCCGCCCGAGCGCCTACTACACCCGCACCTGGCGGAACAGCGGGAACGTGCAGCTCGCCCCGTTTTCCAACCTGTCCCTCGGGATCGGGGAAACGTCGGTGCGGGACCTGCGGGACTACGGGGATTCGACGTCGGTGGGGCGGCTCCTCGGCCTCGAGCGGCGGTCCTTGCTGGGCCAGGACATCGGCATCGAGACCCAGCGGGCCATCACCGGCAACCTCAGCTTCACCCCCAACTTCGGGCTCGCGGTGCGGCCGCGCTTCGTCTTCACCGGCCAGTACAACTTGTCCCGGGACCCGAACGCGCCCACCCCGGTCCTGACCGCCGACAGCGCCTTCCGCCTGCCCCTCTCGTACGCCGCGGCCCAGCGCCTGGACGCCGGGGCGCTGGTGGACCTGGGCCGCCTGGGCGCCGGACTCTTCGGCGACAGCTCACTGACCACGAGGGTCCTGCGGCACCTGACGAGCGTCAACGTGTCGTACACGCGCAGCCGTCAGTCCAGCTTCGCGCAGGTGCCCGATCCCCCGTCGACGGGCTACCAGCTCGGGCTCGCGTCCCTGGGCGGCTTCCGGACGCAGGACAGCGTGCTCGCCACCTCGGCGCTCGAGAACACGGCCACCAGCGCGTCCGCGACGGCCGACCTGATCCTGGGGCTCCGGCTCTCCACCAGCTACCAGTCCACGCGGGGCGTGACCTGGGTGCTCCAGGGCGCCACCCAGGTGCCCCAGGTGGTCACGGCCCTCGACTGGCCCAGCGGCACCGTCGCCTGGTCTCTCACGCCGCCGCGGACCGGCCTGGGCGTGGGGCGGCTTCTCTCCGGGATCACGGCCCAGCTCACCGTCCGCCGGCACGAGACCAGCACGCGGCAGACGGTGAGCGGCGGGCTCCAGTCCGTCGTGTCGCTCACCCAGGCCACGGAGCGCTCGCTCGCGCCCTCCGTGACCCTCTCCTGGTTCCACGGCATCCTGACCTCGGCGGACTACACGAGCGACGTCACGGAGACGGCCCAGTCGGGGAGCCTCTTCCGCACCCGGAACACCGCGAGCAACGCCTACGTGGCCTTCGCCTTCAAGCCCCCCGAGAAACTCGTCCATCTGCCGACGCCGATCCGCGCCAACGCGCGGTACACCCTGACCTCCACGGTGACCTGCATCGAGGCGGCGGGCGTGTCTCAATGTGTGCCGTACGTGGACACGCGGCAGCGTCAGACGCAGTTTTCCATGGACACGGATTTCCCTCCGACCTTCAGCGCGGGATTGCAGGTGGGATACATCTTGAACGAGCAGAAACAGCTCAACCAGAAGACGGGCGACCTGACCATCACGGCCTACGTCAGCTTCTCCACCAGCGTGGGGCAGTTCCGATGAGCCGGGGCCGGGTCGTCTTCGCCCTCGCGGCGCTGGCCGCCTGCCAAGCCCGGGCGGCGGGCCCGCGCGAGTTCGACGGGGCTCGGGCCTTCGGCTACCTCGAGACTCAGATGAAGTTCGGACCGCGCATTCCGAACACGCCGGCCCACGACAGCTGCGGCGCCTGGATTCAGGCCCAGCTGGCCCGAACCGCCGACACCGTGATCGTCCAGGACTTCACGGTCATCAACAAGAAGGGCGAGCACCTGCACCTGAGGAACTATCTCGCCCGCTTCCGCCCCCACGCCTCCGACCGCGTGCTGTACCTCGCGCACTGGGACACCCGCCCCCACGCCGATGAGGACCTGAACCTCGGCAACCAGCGCCTCCCGGTGCCCGGCGCCGATGACGGCGCGTCGGGGACCGCGGTCCTCCTCGGGGTCGCGGACGCCCTCAAGAAGCAGCCGCCCAAGGTGGGGGTCGACCTCCTGTTCGTGGACGGCGAGGACTACGGCAACTTCGACACCAACACCCTGGACTCGTCCTTTTCCGACGTCCTGATGGGATCGCGGTACTTCGCGAAGCACCTCCCGGCCGGATACCCCCCGATGTTCGCCGTCCTCTTCGACATGGTGGGGGCGAAGAACCTCGCCATCCCCGTGGAGCAGTACTCGCAGGCCTTCGCGCCCGAAGTGGTGGACCGGGTCTGGCACGTGGCCGACTCCCTGGGCTACGGCTCGACCTTCACGCGCCAGCCGGGACCGTCCCTCATCGACGACCACACGATGCTCCAGCACGCCGGGGTCCACGCCATCGACGTCGTGGACTTCGACGGCTACCACGCCTACTGGCACACCATCCAGGACACGATCGACAAGGTGTCGGCCGAGTCGCTTCAGATCGTCGGGGACGTGGCCGTGGCGCTGGTGCGATGACTCCCCGCGCTTTTCCAGCCCGTCCCGCGTAATTCGGGTTACCGGCACGGGGTCGCCCGGCGCTAGGATGCCGCATGGACGACCGCCGCGCCGCCTTGCTGCTCGCCCTCCTCGCCCTCGGTGGCGCCGGAGCCCGTTTCGCCCTCTCGCCCGATCCCGGCGCGCCGCCGGGCGACGTGACGCTGGTTCCGGTCACCGATTCGCCGCCGTCCTCCCCGCGCGACGTCGCGCACCGGGCCTTGCGGCTCGCCCGGCCCCTTCAGCCCGGCGAGCGGATCGACGTGAACCAGGCCACGGCGGTGGAGCTCACGCGGCTCCCGCGCGTGGGCCCGGCCCTGGCGCAGCGCATCGTCGCCTGGCGCGACGCGCACGGCCCCTTCCGCTCGCTGGCGGCGCTCGACTCGGTGCCGGGGGTGGGGCCCAAGCTGTTGGAGGGCTTGCGGAACGTGATCACGTTTTCGGGGGAAGTGCCGCCCGCGCCTTGACGTTTGCCCCCTCCAAAGTATGTTAGATGCTTCAATCCCAACGAGTTGCATACGGCGGCCCCGGCAGCGACTACCGACAAACTGGGTGACATCCTCGTCAAAGAGGGGCTGATCTCCCAGGAGCAGCTCAAGAAGGCCCTTGCCGAGCAGAAGGGCAACGGGATGCGTCTGGGCTACACCCTGGTGAAGCTCGGTTTCGTCGAGGAGACCGAGGTCACCAAGATGCTGGCCCGGCAGTACCGCATGCCGGCGGTCGACCTGTCCCGCTTCGAGGTCGACCCGAAGATCCTGAAGCTCATTCCCGCCGACATCGCGACCAAGCACGTGGTGCTCCCGCTCAAGCGGGAGGGGCGCACGCTGACCATCGCGATCGTCGATCCGAACAACGTCACGGCCATCGAGGACATCAAGTTCATCACCCGGTGCGACATCTTCCCGGTGATCGCCGGGGAGTACACGCTCCGGAACGCGATCGACAAGTACTACCAGCAGTCGGACGCCCAGCTCCAGAACCTGCTCAAGAGCGTCGAGGCCGAGGAAGACCTCGAGGTGGTGGAGGAGGAGCAGGACGAGGAGATCAAGAAAGAGGACATCGCCGACGACGCCCCCGTCGTGAAGCTCATCAACGGCCTCCTGGCGGACGCGGTGCAGCGGGGCGCGTCGGACATCCACATCGAGTGTTTCGAGCACGAGCTGCGGGTGCGCTACCGGGTGGACGGCGTGCTGCAGGAGGTGATGAAGCCGCCGGTCAAATGGCGGGCGGCGCTGATCTCGCGCGTGAAGATCATGGCGCAGCTCAACATCGCCGAGCGCCGGGTGCCGCAGGACGGGCGCATCAAGCTGAAGATGGGCTCGCGGGTGATCGACTACCGGGTGTCCACGCTCCCGACCTTGTTCGGCGAGAAGATCGTGCTCCGGATCCTCGACAAGGGGAACCTGACGCTCGACCTCGCCAAGTTCGGCTTCGAGCCCAAGGCCGAGGCCGACCTGATGAAGGCGATCCTGAACCCCTACGGGATGGTGCTGGTGACCGGGCCCACGGGTTCGGGCAAGACCACCACGCTCTATTCCGCCCTGTCCAAGATCAACACCATCGACGTCAACATCATGACGGCGGAAGACCCGGTCGAGTACAACCTGCTGGGGATCAACCAGGTGCTGGTGCGCAACGAGGTGGGGATGACCTTCGCGGCGGCGCTGAAGGCGTTCCTGCGGCAGGACCCCAACATCATCATGGTCGGGGAGATCCGGGATCTCGAGACCGGGTCGATCGCCATCAAGGCGGCGCTCACGGGCCATCTGGTGCTGTCGACCCTGCACACCAACGACGCGCCTTCGACCATCACCCGCATGGTGGACATGGGGATCGAGCCGTTCAACGTGGCCAGCGCCGTCAATCTGATCGTGGCGCAGCGGCTGGTGCGGCGCATCTGCAAGGACTGCAAGCAGGCCCACGAGTATTCGGACGAAGAGCTGCACGCGTTCGGCATCACCCGCGACCAGGGGCCCTTCTTCAAGGGAGCAGGGTGCGACACCTGCAACGGGACCGGCTACAAGGGGCGGCAGGGTCTCTACGAGGTGATGGCGCTTTCGTCGCAGCTGCGGCGGGCCATCCTGAAGGGCGCGTCCACCGAGGAATTGCAGCAGATCGCGGTCTCCGAAGGGATGCTGACCCTGCGGATGGACGGCATGGTCAAGGCCAAGAAGGGCATCACCACGCTCGACGAAATCGTGAAGGAAACGGCGGCCTAATGAGGGAGACCAGTCGATGCCGGTAAATCTGCGCGCCCTGCTCGAGGAAATGATCGAGAAGGACGCCTCGGACCTCCACATCGTCGCGGGGGAGCGCCCGAAGCTCCGCGTCGACGGCGACATCACGAGCGCGTCCGGCGACGAGGTGCTGACGCCCAAGGACACGCTGTCGCTCGCGTACTCGGTGCTGACGGAAAACCAGAAGAAGCGGTTCGAGACGGAAAACGAGCTGGACTTTTCCTTCGGGATCCAGAACCTGGCGCGCTTCCGCGGCAACTGCTTCAAGCAGCGGGGCTGCGTCTCGCTCGTGATCCGGCAGATCCCCTTCAGCGTCAAGACCTTCGACGACCTGGGCCTCCCGCCCATCGTCGCCAAGCTCGCCGAAAAGCCCCGCGGCCTGGTCCTCGTGACCGGCCCCACGGGGTCGGGCAAGAGCACCACGCTGGCCGCGATGATCGACAAGATCAACAAGGAAATGAAGGGCCACATCATCACCGTGGAAGACCCGATCGAGTTCATCCACCGGCACCAGTCGTGCATCGTGAACCAGCGGGAAGTGGGGACCGACACCAACAGCTTCCAGGCCGCCCTCAAGTACGCCCTGCGGCAGGACCCCGACGTCGTGCTGGTGGGCGAAATGCGGGATCTCGAGACCATTCAGGCGGCACTGACCATCGCCGAGACGGGCCACCTGGCCTTCGCCACCCTCCACACCAATTCGGCGGCGGAGAGCATCAACCGCATCATCGACGTCTTTCCGTCGCATCAGCAGTCCCAGATCCGCGCGCAGCTGGCCTTCGTGCTCGAGGGCGTGCTCACCCAGACGCTCCTGCAGCGCGCCAAGGGGCGGGGGCGCACCATGGCCGCCGAGATCATGGTCTGCACGCCGGCCATCCGGGCCCTGATCCGGGACGACAAGGTGCACCAGATCGAGTCGGCCATGCAGGCGGGGAAGAAGTACGGAATGCAGACCTTGAACGACGCCCTGTACCAGCTCTACGTCGCCCGGGAAGTGACGAAGGAAGAGTGTCTCCGGGTCTCGGGGAATCCGAACGAGTTCCTGCGGCAGATCGGCGAGCCGCCCCTGGACGACCGGGAGGGCGGCCTCGCGGGCGGCTCGCCGGCGGCCGGCGGGGCGAAAGTCGCGACGCGCCGCTAACGGCGCCTTGAGGAGGCCAGCATGCCGGTTTTCGAATACACCGCGCGCACGCTGAAGGGCGACCTGGTCCGGGAGAAGATCGACCTCCCCACCAAGGACGACGTCGTCGCCCACCTGCGCAAGAACAAGATGATCGTGGTGCAGGTCAACCAGGCGGCGAAGTCGGTCTCCCTGGGCGGCCTGCTGGGCGGCGGGGTCAAGACCCGCGACGTGGTGATCTTCACCCGTCAGTTCGCCACGATGATCAACTCCGGCCTGCCGCTCGTCCAGGCCCTCGACATCCTGGCCCAGCAGACCGAAAACAAGGTCCTGGCCGACGTCACCCGCCAGGTGGTGTACGACGTCGAGTCGGGCCACACTTTGGCCGACGCGCTGCGGAAGCACCCCAAGGCCTTCACCGACCTCTACGTCAACATGGTGGCGGCGGGCGAGGCGGGCGGTATTCTCGACACCATTCTCCTCCGCCTGGCGCAGTTCCTCGAAAAGAACGACGCCATCGTCCGCAAGGTGAAGGGCGCGATGATCTACCCGGCCGTCATCTTCTCGGTCGCGGCCATCGCCGTCGCCGTGCTCCTGATCTTCGTGATCCCGACGTTCCAGAACATGTTCGCGTCGGTGAACCTCCAGCTGCCGCTCCCCACCCGGATGGTGATCGGCGCCAGCCAGATCCTGACCCACTACTGGTGGGCCATCATCGGCGTCATCATCATCACCGTGTTCTCGATCAACCGCTACTACAAGACGCCGCCGGGCAAGCTCCAGATCGACAACCTGCTGCTCCGGGCCCCGGTGCTGGGGGACCTGCTCCGCAAGTCCGCGGTCTCGCGGTTCACCCGCACCCTCGGCACGCTGATCTCGTCGGGCGTGTCCATCCTCGACGGCCTCGAGATCACCGCCCGCACCGCCGGCAACATGGTGATCCACAACGCCGTGATGGAGTCCCGCGCGTCCATCGCCGGCGGCGAGACCATCTCCGCGCCGCTCCAGAAGTCCAAGGTCTTCCCGCCCATGGTGATCTCGATGATCGCGGTGGGCGAGCAGACCGGCGGCCTCGACGAAATGCTGTCGAAGATCGCCGACTTCTACGACGAAGAGGTCGACGCCGCGGTCTCGGCCCTCCTGTCCCTGATGGAGCCCATCATGATCGTCGTGCTGGGCGTGATCGTCGGCGGCATGGTGGTCGCGATGTACCTGCCGATCTTCGACATGGTGAACGCCGTGCAGGGCTGACGGCCGCCGGACCCTACTCCTCGCCCCCCAGGCCCCCGCCGCCCCATCCGGGCGGCGGGTGGGGGGAGGCGGGGGGCGGGAGGTGGGTGATGATCCGCGACCCCCGGTGCCGCGTGATGTAGTTGTTGGCCCACTGGATGAGCACCAGCAGGCGATTCTCGAACTCGATCAGATACACCAGGTGGATGCCGAGCCACAGCAGCCAGGCCGGCAGCCCCCAGAAGAGCAGCCCGCGGAAGTTGGCCACCGCCGCGTGCCGCCCGATGGTCGCGAGACCCCCCTTGTCGAAATAGCGGAAGGGCGGCACGGCCCGCCCGGCGAGACGGGCCCGGATGAGGCGCCCCGCGTACCGGCCTTCCTGGATGGCGGCGGGCGCGACCCCCGGCACCGGCGCTCCCCGGTGGTCCACCCGGGCCCCGTCGCCGATCACCAGGATGTCCGGGTAGCCCGGAACCGTCAGGTCCGGGGCCACCCGCACGCGGCCCAGCTCGTCCAGCGCGCACCCCGTCGCCCGCGCCAGCGCGCGGGCGAGCGGCGTACCCCCCACGCCCGCGGCCCAGAGAACCGTGCGGGAGGCCAGGCGCTCGCGTCCCGTCGGTTCCGACAGCTCCACGCCCTCCCGGTCCAGGCTCTCGAGACGCGCCCCGGTGCGCACCTCGATGCCCAGCCCCGTCAGGGTCCGCCGGGCGTGGAGCGAGAGGCGTTCGGGAAAACCGGGCAGCACCTGGGGCGCGCCGTCCACGAGGACGATCCGGGCGCCGCGCGGATCGATGGCGCGGAACTCGCCCCGCACCGTGTGGTGCGCCAGCTCGCCCAGCGCTCCCGCGAGCTCCACGCCGGTAGGGCCCGCCCCGATGATCACGAACGTGAGCCACGCCCGGCGGCGCGCCGGGTCGGACTCGCGCTCCGCGGCTTCGAGCGCCGTCAGCACCCGGCGGCGGATCTCCACCGCGTCTTCGACGCTCTTCAGCCCCGGCGCCAGCTCGGCCCAGTCCGGATGATCGTAGTAGTGCGTCGCCACGCCCGGCGCCAGGATGAGGGTGTCGTAGGGCAGCTCCCCGGCCGACAGCAGGAGCCGACGCGCCCGGGGGTCCACGTCCCGGACCTCGTCCAGGACCACGCGGGCGTTCTTCTGGTCCCGGAGCACCGCCCGGAGCGGCGCGGCGATGTCACCCGTGCCCAGGCCCCCGGTCGCCACCTGGTACAGCAGGGGCTGGAACAGGTGGAAGTTCCGGCGATCCACCAGCGTGATGTCCACGGGGGCCTGGGCCAGGGTCTGAGCCGCGTACAGCCCCCCGAACCCACCCCCCACGATCACCACCCGGTGGGTGGCGATTTGTTCGCCCATGGCCGGACAGCCTCCGGAAATGACGAGTATGCTCGCGGAGCCGCCGTCCTCTTGTCCAGCACATTGAGTGGATTTTCGCCCGACATTGCGGCTTTCTTCACGCCTCACACGAGCTGTTCCAGGCGTGCCGTCTTGCATTCTGCGAGTCGGATTCCAATACTACGGGCGCTCAGAACACGCGCCCGGCAGCTCTATCAGGTTGCGTGAGAATGACTTAACAGAGGGTGCCATCCGTGCGCTGGTTCCGAGGCCGCAGGACGGAGTCGACGGTCCCGTCACCCCAGACGCTGATCCGGGCGATCTACGCCGGGCGGGTGTCGCTCGCCGTGGCGATCTACCTCACCACGGCGCTCAAGGTCGAGGTGGCCCAGCCCCTCGACATCCTGCTCACGTCGTTCGTCCTGCTCGCCACGATCGTGTTCACGGCCGCGTCGTACTGGCGGAGCCACGTCCGCCGCGTGCCGCCCAACACGACCTTCCTGTACGTCCAGGCCCTGTTCGACGCCGCCCTGATCACGACGGTCGTGCACATGACCGGCGGGTCGGATTCGGACTTCGCGACCCTCTACGTGCCCCTGATCGCCGTGATCGCGGTCCTGATGCCGGTGCGGTCCACCGCGCTGGTCACCACGCTCGTGGGGCTGGTCTACTTCTCGGACATCTTCTTCGGCCACCGCGGCGCCATCGGCCCCGGGCTCTGGATCCAGCTGGGGGTGTTCGTCGCGGTCGCCGCGGTCACGGCCTACTTCGCCTCCCGGGTCAAGGTGATGGGCGCCGAGCGGGAGGCGCTGGCCGGCGAGCTGCAGCAGGTGCGGCTCGAGGCGGACGACGTGCTCCGGAACCTGCGGACCGGCGTGCTCACGGTGGACGGGGCGGGCAAGCTCCTCTATTCCAACCCCGCCGCCGAGGCGCTCCTGGGATTCGACGCGGACGCCTGGCGGGACCGGCCCTTCCTGCCGGAGCTCGCCCGGCTCGCGCCGGAATTCTGGGCCGCGATCATCGCCACGGCGCGGCGCGGCGTGCGGCTGATGCGGGTGGAGGCGAGCGTGCACCGGGGGGACCGGGTGTTCCCCATCGGGCTCACGACCACCACCATCGAGGGCCCGCACGGCGAGCTCCCCCGGGTGACCGCGATCTTCGCGGACATTTCGGACTCGAAACGGCTCCAGGAGCTGCACCTGCGCGCCGAGCGCCTCGAGGCGGTGGCGGAGCTGTCCTCGTCCCTCGCGCACGAGATCCGGAACCCGCTGGCCTCGATCCGCTCGTCCGTGGAGCAGCTGGCCCGGTCGTCGCGCGCCAACGCGGACGAGAAGTTCCTGGCCAACCTGATCGTGCGGGAATCGGACCGGCTCTCCCGCCTGCTGTCCGAGTTCCTCGACTTCTCCCGGGTCCGGGTGACCGAATACCGGGTGCTGGACCTGACGGAGGTCGCCGGCGTGGCGGCGCGGCTGGTGGAGGAGCGCGAGGATTTCCCGGAGGACGCGCAGGTGACGGTCGAGGGGACGCCCACGCCCATGGAAGCGGACGAGGATCTCGTCCACCGCGTCGTGTCGAACCTCGTCCTCAACGCCGCGCAGGCCGCCGGGCCGGGCGCCCGCATCGCCGTCCGGATCTCGCGGGCCGCGCCGGGGGACCTTCCCGCCGGGGCCGGCATCGACGACCCGGTGCGCCTCGAGGTCCAGGACAACGGCCCCGGCATCCCCGACTCGGTGCGGGAGCGGCTCTTCGAACCCTTCGTGACCGGGCGCGTGGGCGGCACCGGCCTGGGGCTCGCCATCGTCCAGCGGGCGGTCGAAGCCCATCGCGGCCTGGTCCTGGTGGACTCGGCGCCCGGCACCGGCACGACCTTCACCGTCTTCTTTCCCGCCGCCCGGCAACGAGAGGAAGCCGCATGAGCGTTCAACCGTCCATCCTGGTCGTCGACGACGAGTCGGGGATCCTGCAGACCCTGCAGATCCTCCTCAAGAACGAGGGATTCGACGTCAGCGTCGCGCAGGGGGGCAAGGCGGGGCTCGACGCGCTGAAGGCCCACGCGCCCGACATCGTGCTCACCGACGTCCGGATGCCTCAGGTGACCGGGATCGACATCCTCGCCGCCGTGCGCCAGCAGGACCCCGAGACCCCGGTGATCCTGATGACCGCCCAGGCCTCGCTCCAGACCGCCATCCAGGCCGTCAACGAGGGCGCGTTCTACTACATCCAGAAGCCGTTCTCGAACGACGACATGGTGGCCATCTGCCGGCGGGCCGCCGACTACCGGAAGCTTCGGGCCGAGAACAAGCAGCTGAAGCAGGAGATCCGCCGGCGGGAGCGCTCGGGGCTGGTCAAACCCCTGGGCAAGTCGCGCGCCTTCGCGGACGTGCTGCGGCTGGCGGAGCAGGTGGCGCCCACCGAGAGCACGGTGCTGATCCAGGGCGAGTCGGGCACCGGGAAGGAGGTCATCGCGCGCTACATCCACGAGCTGTCGGCGCGCGTCGAGGGGCCCTTCCTCTCGCTCAACTGCGGGGCCCTCCCGGAGAGCCTGCTCGAGTCGGAGCTGTTCGGGCACGTGAAGGGCTCCTTCACCGGGGCGGTGCGGGACAAGCAGGGGCTCTTCGCCGCCGCGCGGGGCGGGACCTTCTTCCTGGACGAAATCGGGGAGATGTCGGCGGCCACGCAGGTCAAGCTCCTCCGGGTCCTCCAGGAACGCGAGGCGATCCCCGTGGGCGGCACCGAGGCCATCCCCCTGGACGTGCGCGTGGTGGCGGCCACCAACCGGGACCTGGAAGAGGAGATCAAGCGGGGGCACTTCCGCACCGATCTCTTTTACCGCCTCAACGTGATCGCCATCCACCTGCCGCCCCTCCGCGATCGGCGCGACGACATCCCGATCTTCGTGGACGCCTTCCTGAAGCGCATCGCCAAGGAGCACGGCGAGGAACCCAAGCAGGTGGCGCCGGAAGCGCTCGAGACCATCATGGCCTACGACTGGCCCGGGAACGTGCGGGAGCTCGAGAACGCCCTGGAGCGGGCCGTGGTGCTCGTGAAGGGGAACCAGATCCCGCTGTCGGCTCTTCCCGAGAAGATCACGGAGCGGAAGCCGGAGCCGCTGGTGGCCGAGGCGCCGCACGCCAACCCGACCCTCGAGGTGATCGAGCAGGCCTACATCACCTGGGTGCTCCAGTCCGAAGGCGGCAACAAGACCCGGGCGGCGGAGGTGCTCGGCATCGACCCCTCGACGCTCTATCGCAAGCTGTCGAAGTACGAGGTGGGCGGGAAGGAACCGGCGTGAAGCTCTCGGTGGTCGTGCCGGCGTACA
>Ga0335085_10010723_pt1 | contig 13674 bp, 11 predicted proteins | sample Lox_Sample_45_FD_206712 | JGI IMG/M metagenome (GOLD analysis project Ga0335085, IMG submission 206712) | Soil microbial communities from Loxahatchee National Wildlife Refuge, Florida, United States - Lox_Sample_4.5 | ecosystem: Environmental > Terrestrial > Soil > Wetlands | place: USA...
TCATTCGCGGCGACATCTTCTACTGGGGCGAGATCATGGCTGGCGCGCTGATCGCCAGCATCCCGGTGGCGATCGCCTATAATTTGTTCCTCGACCGCTTCATTGCCGGCATCACCGGCGGCGCCGTCAAATAGGCGGGTTGTTCTTCAAGAAGCCTTGCCGGAACGGCCATCCGTCCGCGCGAAGGGCGTGGCCCGCCCTTCGCCCGCGCGCACGCGGCGCCTTGCGGCGCTAGCGTCTGATCAGCCGCAGAATGAACAGCAGGATGCAGGCGCCGATGACGGCGCTGACGACCGCGGTCAGCCACCACGGTCCAATCGAGGGAAAGTGCAGCGTGGTCCACAGCCAGCCGCCGATGAAGGCGCCGATCACGCCGATGACGATATCGCCGATCAGGCCAAAGCCGCCGCCCATGAGTTTGCCGGCGAGCCAGCCGGCGATCAGGCCAATGACCAAAATGACGATGATGCTGTTGGTTGCCATCATGACGATATTTCCCCCCGGGTTGCGATTGCGTGACCTTCGCGCGCGGCCCTATTGCCGGCAGCGGGACGCGGCCCCTCGCATATTGAACATGAAAGGCGCGATACCGTCGATAGGGGGTAGCCGATTTCCGTGTCGGTCAGGCGACGGCTTGTGCAGTACGGCGGAGCGCCGGCCGGGCGCGGCGCGCGATCAGCGCCGCCACCACCAGCACCGCGGCAAAGCCGACGGGCGCCTTCACCAGCGGGAAGATCAGCACCAGTAGACAGGCGACGCCGATGCCGGCCGTTTCGTGCGGCAGGAAGCCTTTGGCGCGGCCGAGCCGCCATAGGAAAGCGAGCGGCACCGCCAGCACAACGAGATCGTACGTGTAGAGATAGGGCGTCGCCAGCAATGTACCCGTGGCAAGCGCCGCCGCCTTGAGGTCATACTCGGCGCGACTGCGCCACAGCACCGCGACGGCCGCGGCGACGCTGAGCGCAAGAGCCGCTTGCACGCTCCAACCTAACGCCTCGGGTCCGCCCAGCGTGCGCACCAGGCCGAAGGCGGTTTGCAATTTGGCGAAGTCGGCCCACCCTTCGCCGAGAAATGCCTGCGAGGTATGGCCGATATTGCCGACGAAGGCGTGCCAGGTCTCGGCGCCGAAAGCGGCCCATGACGCGAGCGCCAGAACCGTGGCGACGATGCCGGCGGTCAGGAAGGTGCGCCCGTGGCCGCCCGCCGCCAGCGCAATCGGCAACAGGAGACCGAGGTGCGGCTTGTAGGCGAACAGGCCGAGCAGGACGCCGGCGAGGATCGGCCGCGCGTTGAGCGTCAGCAGCACGCCGCCGAGGAGTGCGGCGCTGAGGAAGCCATTTTGCCCGGCGATGACGTTGGCGAGCACGGCGGGAAAAGCCGCGGCAAGAAGAATTCCGAAATCGCCGTTGATGATGCGACGAATGCAGAAGATGTAGGCCAAGAAAGTCGAGAACAAGAAGAAGTTCTGCGCCGCGACGTAGGAGATCCTGGCGAGCATCGCGGCGACAGGCAGGTAGGTCGGCGGATAGTGCCAGCCGTAATAACCGTTGAACGGATGGCCGAGCGCCGCCACTTCCATCGCCTTGTGCGTCGGCCAGTCGTAGACCGCGGCCGGATTCCCTTGCAAAACCAATTGCCCGGCGGCCCATACATCGACAAAGTCGTTGGCGACGGTCCCGTTTGCGCCGGTGATCCACGACCCCTGCACGTACGAGGCGGCGAGATAGACCAACTGGCCGAAGACAAGCCCGAAAGCGATCAGTTCGACCGGCTTGCTCATCGCCCCGCGCGCCGGAGAAATTTCGTAAGCGGTCATGACGGAACGGCCTCTCTCGGGGAGATGCCAAGCTAGGTGCCGCCGCTTGAGGAACTCTTAAACGCCCGCGGACATTGCAGTTTTGCGTGCCAAACCAAATGTTGCATTGCAACATAAATTGCGTCAAACTGTTGTAGGTTAGGGAGGAGTCGCCGATGTCGGCCGTAGCACAGATGAAGAGCGTCGCGCCGCTTAAGGATCTCTATGACATCGGTAAAATCCCGCCCCTCGGTCATGTCCCCGAGAAGATGCATGCTTGGGTGATCCGCAAGGAGCGCCACGGTCCGCCGGATAAGTCGTTCCAGCACGAAGTGGTGCCGACCTGGACGATCGGCGAAGACGAGGTGCTGCTGCTGGTGATGGCGGGCGGCGTCAATTACAACGGCATTTGGGCCGGGCTCGGCCAGCCGGTGTCGACCCTCGACTCGCACAAGCATCCTTTCCATATCGCCGGCTCCGACGCTTCCGGTATCGTTTGGGCGGTCGGCAGCAAGGTGCACCGCTGGAAGGTCGGCGACGAAGTCATCGTCCACTGCAATCAAGACGACGGCGACGACGAGGAATGCAACGGCGGCGACCCGCTGCTGTCGCCATCGCAGCGCATCTGGGGCTACGAGACGCCAGACGGCTCGTTCGCGCAATTCTGCCGCGTGCAGTCGCGACAACTAATGGAGAAGCCGAAGCATCTCACCTGGGAGGAGGCGGCCTGTTACACGCTGACGCTTGCCACCGCCTACCGCATGTTGTTCGGCCATTCGCCGCACACGCTCAAGCCGGGCGACAACGTGCTGGTGTGGGGAGGCTCGGGCGGTCTCGGCGTGTTCGGCGTGCAATTGGTCGCAGCCTCGGGCGCCAACGCTATCGCGGTTGTCTCCGATGAATCGAAAGCGGAGTACGTCTTCAATCTCGGCGCCAAGGGCGTGATCAACCGCAAGGAATTCAAGTGTTGGGGCCAGATGCCCACGGTGAATACCGAGGAATACGCTGCTTGGACCAAGGAGGCGCGCCGCTTCGGCAAGGCGATCTGGGACATTACCGGCAAGCGTGACGTTGACATTGTGTTCGAGCATCCGGGCGAGGCGACTTTCCCCGTCTCGTGCCTAGTGGTGAAGCGCGGCGGCATGGTCGTGTTCTGCGCCGGCACCACCGGCTACAATCTCACCTTCGATGCGCGCTACGTGTGGATGCGTCAGAAGCGCATCCAGGGCTCGCACTTCGCCCATCTGAAGCAGGCCTCGGCCGCCAACCGCTTCGTCATCGAGCAGCGCATCGATCCGTGCATGAGCGAGGTCTTTACCTGGGACAATATCCCGCTCGCGCATATGAAAATGTGGAAGAACCAGCATCCGCCCGGCAACATGGCGGTGCTGGTGAACGCGCCACAGCAGGGACTAAAAAGCTTCGAGGACGTGCAGGAAGCGGCGGGCACGCCATAGATGATCGTCAGGTGAGGGCCTTCTTCGCGCGCGCCTGCGCGATCACCGAATTCAACTCGGCGCCGAAGATGAAGATTGATGCGCAAACATAGAGAAACACCAGCGCGACCATCGCCGAGGCGAGCCCCGCATACATCGACACATAGGCGAAGGCGTAAGTCGCGAGGTAGCGGCCGAAGGCGGCGCCACCGATCAGCCAGAGCAAGATGGTGGCGGCGATGCCGGGCGCGATTTCGGCAAAGCCGCGCCGCCCGGCTGGCAACCAGCGGTGCACGATCGTGAGCGCGATCACGAGCACGACCGCCGCCGCCCCGTAGCGCGCAAAGGTGATCAGGTTGCTGAACGGCTCCAGCCCCGGCACGTAGAGCAGCAGCTTGTACCAAATGAGCGGCGCCAGCACGACGAGAAACGCGAAGGCGAGGATTGCAACCGCGCCCACCAATACATAGCCGATCGATTCCAGCCGCAGCAGCCACCAGTGCCGCGGCTCTTCGCGGTCATAGGCGCGGTTGAGCCCGACGCGCAGGCTTTCCACGCCGCTCGAGGCGAAATAAAGTGCGGCCACGATGCCGAAGGTGAGCACGTCGCCGCGCGTGTTGGTGAGAACGCCGGTGACGTCAAGCGCGATTGGCCCGGCGACTTCCTTAGGCCATGCTTCCAACAGGATGCGCGCGGCCTCGTCGGCCAATTCCTTTGAGCCAAAGAAAAAGCCGGCGACCGCCGTAACCACGATCAAAAACGGAAACAACGCCATCAGTGACGATAGCGCAATATGACTCGCGATCGCCCAGCCGTCGTCGGCAAGAAAATGGCGGAGCGCGTCGACCACGATCCGCAAAGACATTTTGAGAGTGTGCAAAACGCGTAGCCCCAGCACGATGTCCGTCCCTTTGAGATCGGCTATCGTGGAACGCTTTGCAAGGGGTCGGATTAAGGCGTCAGGCCGCTTGTACGTTAGCGAGGAATTGCCGCACTTCCGCTTCGAGGTTTTCCGCCTCGACCGCGACCGCATCGGCGAGGCCTTTGACGTCGGAGGCGGTCGCGCGCGCGTCGGTGCTGACGCCGGCTACCATGCGCATGGCCTCGGCGCCGCTGCGCGCTTCGCCGGAGGCGCGGCTGACGCCTTCCGCGATCGAAGCGACCGCCGAGTTCTGCTGGTCGACGGTAGCCGCCACCATGGTGGCGATCGCCGACATTTCGCTGATGATGGTGTTGACCTGTTCGATCGCGCGCGCCGCATCGGCCGCGGCCGACTGGATCGAACCGATCTGCTCGGCGATCTCTTCGGTCGCCTTCGCGGTCTGCCCGGCAAGCGATTTCACTTCCGAGGCGACCACCGCGAAACCGCGGCCGGATTCGCCGGCGCGCGCCGCCTCGATGGTGGCGTTGAGCGCGAGCAAGTTGGTCTGCCCCGCGACCGCCTGGATCAATCCCACCACCTCGCCGATACGAGTGGCAGCGTTGCCCAATTGCGACATGGTCGTGACCGTGCGCTGGGCTTCCGACACCGCGCGCCCGGCAACGTCGGTAGACTTCGCCGCCTGCGAGGCGATCTCGCCGATCGAGGCCGCCAATTCCTCGACGGAGCCGGCAGCCGTGGTTACGTTGTCGGAGGCCGCGGCGACACGTTGCTCGGCGGTGCGTGCTTCGGCCGACATGGTGTCCGCCGATTTGTTGAGGTCGGTCGAACTCATTTCGAGCTTCATCGACGCTCCGCGCAGCTTGGCCAGCGCGCTCTCCACCGAGTGCTTGAATTGCGCGATGGTGATCGCGATCTCACGATTGCGTTGCGCCTCCGTCTGCGTGGCATCTGCTTGGACGGCTGCAAGCTTTTCGCGCTCGATCATCGTGTCGCGGAAGACGATCACCGCGCGCGCCATCTCGCCAATCTCGTCGCGGGCGCGGGTGGCCGGAATGCGGGCCGCGGTATCGCCGGCGGCGAGCTGCTTCATCACGCCGGATAAACCGTTGAGCGGACGGGTGATGCTGCGACCGATCAGCCAGCTGAAGCCGAGGGCGAAGGCGACCATGGCGATATTGACGGCGATGATGCCGGTGCGCGTATGCGCCTGAGCCGTGGTTAGGCCATAAGCGGCGTCGTCCGCGCGTTCGCGCGCCCGTTCGATAATGTCGTCGGCGCGCGGCAGCATGGCCTGGCTGTCGATATCGATCACGGCGCGCAACGGCTGCACGTGGTCGTAGCCGTCGATCCACTTGGCGAACGTGTCGGCATAGGTTTTGACTTGATGCTCGAGCGCGTCCTTCATCTCCGACGTGCCGTCGATCAACGCAAAAGTGTCGTTGAATTTCTTGTACGTAACGAAAAACTGCTGCTTGGTAAGGTCGCTTTGCGTTAGCCGGTATTCGGCTTCGAATTCGCGCATCAACATCAGCATCATCATCAGTTTCTGGGCGTCGGCCTCGGCCACCCAAGTCATGTTCTCGTTGATGATGCGCTCGACGGCGTTGCCGGCGACCAGCAGGTCCTTGCGCAGCCCGGTGGTTTCATCGTAGCCGAGAATCTTTTGGTCGCGCACCAGGTCGCCAAAGGTCGTGCGTAGTCCGGCGATGTCCTTGCGCAAGCTCTCGATGTTCTCGGCGTGGTCTAGATCGATCGAGGCGGCGATAGTGTCGAGGTTTTGGACGGCATGCGCATGCGCTTCGTCGAAGCTGACCACCAGGTTGTCGCTGGGGTTGGCAGTGTAATCCTTGACGATGATCCGCACCGCGGAGATTGCACTTTTGAAGTCGCGACTGGCGTCGGCGAGCTTGGCGGAATGCTTGAAGGTGTCGAAAGCTGTGCCGACCGCGGTTTCGCCGGAAATGTAAGTAAGGCCGTTGGTGATAAAACCGAGCACCGGGATCAATGACAGGGCGATGATGCGGGTGCGCACCGAAATCGACGTCAACATGCGGCTTAGCCGGTCAAACGCAACCGTTAGATCTTTAGGGCGCATAGACCGGTCCGGGCTGGCCAATGGCGGGACGCCGCGTAAGTGGTATGCGTGCGATGAAAGCCTGAAATGGTTAATTTTGTAGCAATTTGATTGCCCTAGGGGGGTCGCGGGCGACGAAAAAGCCCACTAATTCAGTGCCTACTTTGCTTTTGTGCACTGCACGCGTAGAGTTGGCGCGATCGTATTTTGCCTGAGGACTACATGCCCGTCGCCGCCACGCGTCCTTCCGCCGACCATGATTTGGTTGACCTCAGCCGGGAGGCGACCGTCGCGCTCGATGCCCTGCTTGCCGACGCGGTCGCCAAAGTGCGCGAGCGGGTGGCCGCGGATGGCAAGGCGGACGCGCGCTTGCTCGACCGCGAGCAGCGCGCCACCCATGGCCTGTCCTGGCTCGCCACGTACGTGGAAGCCGTACGGCAGCTTGCGGCCTATACCGAACGGATGATGGAAGCCGGCAGCTTCGGCGAGACCGAAGAACTGCTGGTGCGCATCGCGCTCGGCGAATATCTGGCACAGATCGTCGGCGGCATTCCGATGAGCCAGGGCGAAATGGTGCGGCCGGGCGACCTTGGCCTGTCGCCGGCGCAGGTCGCGGCGCGTATCAAAGGCAACGTCGCGAGCCTGGTCGTTGACGGCAATACAGCGGAACGGCGCGCCCGCTTGGTCGAGTTGATGGGGGCGAGCCACAACGCCACCATCGGCGCCTGCGGCCTCGACGACACGCTGGAATCGATCCGCGAGGAAATGCGCAAATTCGCCGACAGCGAAGTGGTGGCGCACGCGCAAGGCTGGCACCGCAGCAACAGCTACATCCCGCTCGAGATCATCAGCCACATGTCCGAGCTCGGCGTGTTCGGGCTCACGATCCCCGAGAGCTTCGGCGGCATGGGTCTCGGCAAGGAATCCATGTGCGTGGTGTCGGAGGAATTGTCGCGCGGCTATATCGGCGTCGGTTCGTTGGGCACGCGCTCGGAGATCGCTGCCGAGCTTATTCTCGGCGGCGGCACCGAGGAGCAGAAGACCAAATGGCTGCCGAAGATCGCCTCCGGCGAAATCCTGCCGACGGCGGTGTTCACTGAGCCGAACACCGGCTCGGATCTCGCGTCACTCAAGACGCGCGCGGTGCGCGAAGGCGGCATCTACAAAGTCTACGGCAACAAGACCTGGATTACGCACCCGGTGCGCGCCGACCTGATGACGCTCTTGGTGCGCACCAATCCGAACGAGAAAGGCCACCGTGGCCTGTCTATGCTGCTTGCCGAAAAGCCGCGCGGCGGTGACAACAATCCGTTTCCTGCGCCGGGCATGAGTGGCACCGAGATCGAGGTGCTCGGTTATCGCGGCATGAAGGAATACGAGATCGCCTTCGACGGCTTCGAGGTGAAGGCGGAAAATCTGCTCGGCGGCGTCGAAGGCCTCGGCTTCAAACAGCTCATGCAGACGTTCGAATCGGCGCGCATCCAGACCGCCGCCAGGGCGATCGGCGTTGCCCAGGCCGCGATGGAGCGGGCGCTCGACTATGCGCAGAACCGCGTGCAGTTCGGCGTGCCGATCATCTCGTTCCCGCGCGTTGCCGACAAGCTCGCCATGATGGCGGCGGAGATCATGGCCGCGCGCCAGCTCACGTATTTCGCCGCGCGCGAAAAGGATTCCGGCCGGCGCTGCGACCTGGAGGCCGGTATGGCCAAGCTGCTCGCCGCACGCATCGCTTGGGCCAATGCCGACAACGCGGTGCAGATCCACGGTGGTAATGGTTTCGCGCTGGAATTCCCGGTGTCGCGCATCCTGTGCGACGCCCGCATTCTGAATATCTTCGAGGGCGCCGCCGAAATTCAGGCCCAGGTCATCGCCCGGCGGCTGCTCGACGGCACCAATTGATCCAATATTAGCAACGAAACCGGTACTGCAGCGTTTGATCCAAAGCAACACGCGTGGGTGGCGTTTGGTCTAGCCTCGCAGCCGTGTTCAGGAGGTCCGCATGACAGATTTATTGATCCACCGGGACGAATGGGTTGTCGTTTGCGACGGCGCCAAGGCGCTGGTGCTGCAGAATACCGGCGACACCAAGTTTCCCAATCTCAGGACCATTGAGGTCTACCAGCAGGACGATCCGCCGACCCGCGAACTCGGCTCCGACAAGCCCGGGCGCACGCATAGTTCGGCCGGCTATGGCAGCAGCGCGGTCACGCAGACCGATTGGCACAATCAGGCTGAACAGACGTTTCTGGCGCAGCTTGCGCAAAAACTCGATGCCGCGGTCGCCGACGGCAGGGTGAAATCGATCATTATGGTGGCGCCGCCGCGCGCCCTCGGCATGATCCGCCCATCCTATTCGCAGGGTCTTCGCGCCGCGGTGCGCGCGGAGTTGGACAAAGACTTGGTCAAGCTGCCGGTGCGCGAGATCGAGAGGCATATCACCGCCTGAGTCGGCCGATTAAGGCTGGCCCGCCGCAATTGCGATGCTATGGTCGCCGCGAATTCCGGTTAGAAAGCGGCGAATGAACGGGCTTTGCAGGTTTGGCGTGAAGGGCGTCGTCGCGTCGATGCTGGCGGCGTCGATAGTGGCGGCGGCGGCGCAAACACCGCCGGCCCCGCCCACGCCGGTCCCGCCGCCCAATACGATCGTGAACCCGATGGCGGTGCCCGGGTTCTGGGACCCGCGCCGCCGGCCCGAGCGCCCCGATCTGTCGCGCATCAGCATCATTCGCTTTTTGACCGAAACCGATTATCCGCCGTTCGACTACGCAGGGCCGGATGGCACGCCAGCCGGCTTCAACGTCGATCTGGCGCGGATGATCTGTGAGGAAATCAAGGTCGCCTGCACCATCCAGCAGCGGCGTTACGACACATTGATCGCTTCGCTCAACAGCAACAATGGCGACGCGGTGATTGCCTCTATCGCCGAAACGCCGCAGACGCGCCAGCAGGTCGATTTCAGCGATCCTTATTATCGCACGCCGGCGCGATTCGTCGCGCGGCGCGACTATCCGGAAGGCGAGGTGCGCCCGGAGGCGCTCGAAGGCAAGAAAGTCGCGGTGGTCGCCGGCACCGCGCACGAAGCCTACCTCAAAGCGTTGTTCACCGAAGCCGATCTCAAGCCCTATCCGAACGCGGACGCGGCGCGTTTTGCGCTGAAAAAAGGCGACGTCGATCTGCTGTTCGGAGACGGCATCTCGCTTGCGTTCTGGCTCAACGGTACCGATTCGGGAAACTGCTGCGAATTCCGCGGCGGGCCCTACACCGAGAGCCGCTATTTCGGCGAGGGGGTCGGCATCGCGGTCAGGCACGGCAATGACCTGCTGCGGCAGGCATTCAACTGGGCGCTGTTTCGGCTGTGGGAGAAGGGGCGCTTCACCGACCTGTGGCTGCGCTATTTCCCGGTCAGCCCGTTTTGAATCGGAAATTTGACGCGCGGGCGCTGGATTCCTAGTGTCCGCGCCCGGAGACCATGATGACCGTGACTGAAGGTGCCGAAAGCTTGCGCGAGGTGGCCGAGCGCTCGAACGCTTGGCCGTTCGAGGAGGCGCGCAAGATCGTCTATCGCCTGTCGAAAAGGCCGAAGGACGAGGTGATCTTCGAGACCGGCTACGGTCCCTCGGGCCTGCCGCATATCGGCACCTTCGGCGAAGTGGCGCGCACCACCATGGTGCGCCACGCCTTCCGCGTGCTCACCGACGACAAGATCAAGACGCGACTGATCGCCTTCTCCGACGACATGGACGGCCTACGCAAGGTGCCGGACAATGTGCCGAACAAAGAATTGCTCGAGCAACATCTCGGCAAGCCGCTGACCAAGGTGCCGGACCCGTTCGGCACGCATCCGAGCTTCGGCGAGCACAACAATGCGCGCCTGCGCGCCTTCCTCGATCATTTCGGCTTCGATTACGAATTCATGTCGTCGACCGAGTGCTATACCTCGGGCCGCTTCGATGCCGCGCTGCTAAAAGTGCTCGAACGTTTCGACAAGGTGATGGCGATCATGCTGCCGAGCTTGCGCGAGGAGCGGGCGCAAACTTATTCGCCATTCCTGCCGATCGACCCGAACACCGGTGTCGTGCTGCAAGTGCCAGTTGTTGCGCATGACGCCAAGGCCGGCACGATCACCTACGAAGATCCGGACACCAAGGCGCCGATCACAACGCCAGTCACCGGTGGGCGCTGCAAGCTGCAATGGAAACCAGACTGGGCAATGCGATGGGTGGCGCTCGGCGTCGATTACGAAATGGCCGGCAAGGACCTCATCGATTCGGTGAAACTGTCGGGCGAAATCTGCCGCGCGCTCGGCGGAGCGCCGCCGGAGGGTTTCAACTACGAACTCTTCCTCGACGAGAACGGCCAGAAGATTTCCAAGTCGAAGGGCAACGGGCTGACCATCGACGAGTGGCTGCGTTACGCCGCGCCGGAAAGTCTGTCGCTGTTCATGTACCGCGAGCCGAAGGCAGCGAAGCGGCTCTATTTCGACGTTATCCCGCGCACCGTCGATGAATACACGCAATTTCTCGACGGCTACGAGCGGCAGGACATGCGGCAACGACTGTCCAACCCGGTCTGGCATATTCACGCGGGCAAGCCGCCGAAGGCGGATATGCCGGTCAGCTTCCAGATGCTGCTGACGCTGGTGTCGTCGTCGAACGCAGAAAATGCCGAGACACTCTGGGGCTTCATTGGCCGCTACCGGCCGGGCGTGACGCCGCAGACGCATCCGAAATTGAATGCACAAGTCGAATACGCCATCCATTATTTCCGTGACTTCGTCCAGCCGTCGAAAAAATTCCGCGAACCGAATGCGGTCGAGCGCAAGGCGCTGACCGACCTGCGCGACGCGTTGTCGAATCTGCCGGCGGCCGCGACGGCGGAGGACATCCAGAATGTGGTCTACGAGGTCGGCCGCCGCGAGCCGTTCCTCGATCACAAGAAGCCGGCAAAGGACGGCAGGCCGGGCGTTTTGCTCGACTGGTTCAACATGCTCTACCAGGTGCTGCTCGGCCAGGAGAAGGGCCCGCGCTTCGGCTCGTTTGTCGCCGTCTACGGCGTGCAAAACACCGTCGACATGATCGACGGCGCGTTGGCGCGCAGCGCGTAGCGGTTAACCGTTCGTTCCCGCTTGCGCGGGAACGAACGGAAGTTGGTGCCGGGTTACGAAAACGTCTGGACGCTGCCGTCGAGCGCCATCAGGCCGAGCTCGACCTTGAGGCTCGGGTGCCTCTCGCCGACCTGTTTCTTGAATTCCATCAACGCCGCCTTGTGCGTCGCCGTCTCGGTCGCTTTGTCCTTCACCGCGGCCTCGCCATAGGCGATCTTGGCCGCACCGCAGTCGCGATGATTCATCGCGATGACTTTTGGAATGTGGTGGATTTGGATCGATGTCGCGAGGTTATCCCAGAACGCCGGCTCCCAGGTCCTGAACGCCGGCGCGACCACGCCGATCGAAGCGCCCGCGAAGGAGAATTGGCTGTACTTGCCCCGCATGTGCCGGCGTTCCATGTACCTGATGGTCGGCTCGGGAAACCGCGGATCGATGCAGGTGAGCAGCATGGCGTCGTAATGTCCTTCAGCGCCGAAGGCGAGCGAGGGCAAAGCCGCCAGGAGGCCCGCGCCGGCCGTCAGATGCAGAAAACGCCGCCGGTCGAATCGCGCGCGCAACAAGTCGCCGCAGCACGCGCACGTCGATGGATGAATCACGCTATTTTGCGTCATGGATGGCCTCCGGTGAAAACCAGCGCCGCCAGAATCCTACGTGCGTGGAACTACTGACTCGCCCACACGATGCGCGCGACCCATAGCACCTCCGACGTCGGCAGCGTTCGGTCGCGGTGTTCGGAATTGAGCGATTTGAGTTCCACGTGCTTGGAGTTCTTCCGCTTCAACTCCTTGACCATCACTTCGCCGTCCTTGGTCTTGACCACGACCCGGTCGCCTTTGCGCACCGGCGCACCCGGAGAGACGATGATGACGTCGCCCTTGCGATAGGCCGGCTTCATCGAGTCGCCGGAAATCTCCAGCGCGTAGGCGTGCTCGTCGCTGACCTGTGGGAAGGCGATCTCCTCCCAGCCTTTGCCGACCGGGAAGCCGCCGTCGTCGAAATAGCCGCCGGCGCCGGCTTCGGCGAAGCCGATCAACGGCACGTTGGAGATCGCCGCCTTGCCGCCATCGGTGATCAGGCTGACGAACGTGTCGACCTTGGTGCCGGTCGCCGCAAGCGCCTTGGCGACCGATTCGGTCGACGGCCAGCGCGGCCGGCCTTCCGGCGTGACGCGCTTGGACTTGTTAAAGGTGGTTGGGTCGAGGCCGGCCTTCTTGGCGAGCCCGGACGCCGTCAGCTTGGCGCGGGCGGCCAGCCGGTCGATGGCCGTCCAGATCTGGTTATGTGTCAGCGACATGGATCGAGAATCCGTCTAAGACGCAAAGTCGACTATATAGGAATTATAGCCTTGAGTCGCCCCCCTTCCGCAACACTTTCCTCACGTCCTTGCCTTGAACTGGCAGCACCGGGGCCGATAGGGTCGCATCCCATGCTTTTCCGGAGCCCTGTGCGGTGATCGGCTTTTTCGACCGGCTGTCCCGCCCGCTGATGCGGGCCCTCGACGCGGAAGATGCGCATAGCTTGGCGATCAAGGCCTTGCGTTATATGCCGCTGGCGCGGCCGGCAGCTGATCCGCGCGAGTTGGCCGTGCGTGCCTTCGGGCTCAATTTCCCCAATCCGGTGGGCATCGCCGCCGGTTTCGACAAAAATGCGCAGGTGCCGGACGCGCTGCTGCGGCTCGGCTTTGGCTTTGTCGAGGTAGGCACGCTGACCCCGCTGCCGCAGGCCGGCAACCCGCGGCCGCGGCTGTTCCGGCTCGAAGCGGACGAAGGCGTGATTAACCGGCTCGGCTTCAATAATGCGGGCGCCGCGGCCGCGCTCAAGCGGCTCGCCGCGCGGGCAGGCGAGGGCGGTATCGTCGGCGTCAATATCGGCGCCAACCGCGACAGCGCCGACCGCGGCGGCGACTATGCCAAATTGGTCGAGACCTTCGCGGCGGTCGCCAGCTATCTCACGGTCAATGTCTCTTCGCCCAATACGCCCGGTTTGCGTGATCTGCAACAGGCGAAGGCGCTCGACGATCTGCTCGCCCGTGTGCTCGAGGCGCGCGAACGCGCGCGGCCGCGCAGCGGGCCGGTGCCGCTTCTGGTCAAGATCGCGCCCGATCTCACGTTGTCCGATCTCGACGACGCGGTCGGCATCGCGCGCAAGCACCGCGTCGACGGCATGATCGTCGGCAACACCACGCTGGCGCGTCCCAGTTCGCTGCGCGAGCGCGACAAAGCCAAAGAAGCGGGCGGATTGTCTGGACGGCCGCTGTTCAAGCTCTCGACACGGATGCTGGCGGAGACCTTCGTGCGCGCCGAGGGTGCCTTCCCGCTGATCGGCGTTGGCGGCGTCGATTCAGGCCCTACCGCAATCGCCAAGATCAAAGCTGGCGCG
>Ga0335085_10010724_pt1 | contig 13671 bp, 9 predicted proteins | sample Lox_Sample_45_FD_206712 | JGI IMG/M metagenome (GOLD analysis project Ga0335085, IMG submission 206712) | Soil microbial communities from Loxahatchee National Wildlife Refuge, Florida, United States - Lox_Sample_4.5 | ecosystem: Environmental > Terrestrial > Soil > Wetlands | place: USA: Florida...
CGCCGAAATCTGACCCTGGGCGCTGACCATGCGCGCCATATGATGCTGGGTCACGTGGGCGATCTCGTGTGCCAGCACCGCCGCGAGTTCCGATTCGCTTTGGGCATTCACGATCGTTCCCGTATTGACGCCGATGTAACCGCCGGGCAGCGCGAACGCGTTCAGCGTCGGATCTTTCTCCAGGAAAAACTCGAAATCCTGGCGCGCATCCTGGCTGTTCGACGCCAGCCGGTTACCGAGGTCGTTAAGATATGCCGTGGCCTCCGCGTCGTCGTCGAAAGCGGGATCGTGCAGGCGGATGTCGCGCATGATCGACTCGCCCACACGGCGTTCCATTTGCGGCGAGAGCGCAAGCTGCGACGTGTCGCCCAGGTCGGGCAGGCCCTCGGCCAGGGCGGGTATCGCAATGATCAGAAACAGCGCGAGCAGGCTGCCAATACGCATGATGATATGATACCCCGCCATGAAACGAAGTTCCTCCGCAAGGGCGAAAAAGCTCACCCATTTCGACGCGCTCGGCCAGGCGCACATGGTCGATGTCGGCGGCAAGGCTGAAACCCGCCGCATTGCCCGTGCCTGCGGCGGCATACGCATGCGCCCGGAAACCCTGCGCCTGATACTCGCGGGAACGGCGAAAAAGGGCGACGTCATCGGCGTGGCGCGCCTGGCTGCGATCCAGGCGGCGAAGCGCACGGCGGACCTGATCCCGTTGGCGCACCCGCTGGCCCTGACCCGCGTGGGCGCGGAATTCGAAGCGCACGCCGATGGTTGCGGCATTGCGCTGGCTGTCACGGTGGAAACCCATGGACGCACGGGCGTCGAGATGGAAGCGCTGACGGCCGTCTGCGTCGGTCTGCTCACCGTTTACGACATGTGCAAGGCGGTGGATCGCGCCATGATCATCGAGGATGTCAAGCTGCTGGAGAAATCCGGCGGCAAATCGGGGCATTTCCTGCGGCAGCCCTGACGCGGCAGCCGCCGCGCCGCTCTTTTCCCTCGCAGTCCCCGCCGCGGAACGCCGGCGCGTTATTTCGCGAGCAAGTTTACTCCCGCCGCCCCAACCACGGCATAGGTGTAGGGACCATACGCGATCGCGTTCAGATTGCTCGTGGTCGTCGAGGGCTGGCTCGTCCAGGTCGTGCCGTCGGTGCTCGTAAGTATGCTGCCGCCGCTGCCAATTGCAATGAATTGCGAGCGGTAGGTTACCGACGACAGCGTCGCCGTGCTGATAGCAGGCTGTGCAGTCCAGGTAACGGCATCGGGACTGGTCACGAGCGTTCCGTTCGCACCGACCGCCATGAACACCCCCGCGCCGGTAACGCTGCTCACGCCGTATACGACTCCTTTCAGGTCCTGGGTCGTGTTGGAGGCAACGGCAGTCCAGCTGCTCCCGTCCACACTTGTGATCAGGGTGCCGTTGGCACCCACCGCAATCCACAGCCCGTCGCCGTAGCGCGTCACCGCGTACAAGTCGTTCGTGGTCGCCGAATTCGCGGCGGCGGTCCAATTGATTCCATCGGTGCTGGTTACGACCGTCCCCTTCGCGCCCACTGCGACGAACAGCGTCGAATTCGTCGCGATCCCATATAGATTGTTCGAGGTTCCGGAATTCTGCGGTGTCCAGGTTGTCGCGTCGGTCGAATAGAGCATCGTGCCGGCATCACCGGCCGCCAGATAGATGGTGCGGTAGGTTGCCGCGTTGAGGTTGGTCGCAACCCCGGAGTTGAGTGCGGTCCAGGTGGCGCCGTCGCTGCTCGAATACAGCGCTCCGTTCGCGCCCGCGGCGACGAATGCGGTACCCCAGGTCACGCCGCGCAAATCGCTCGTGCCGAGCGCGGCGCCCGCGACCCAAGGCGCCGGCAGACTCGCGCTAGCCGTTCCGGCCAGCCGCGGTATCGCCGCTACCGAGGGCGTCCCATCCCCGCCGGGCCCGCCGCCGGTCCTGCCGTTGATCGTAAACGCGTAGATGACGCCGTTGGTCAATCCGGCCACCACGAAGGGCGAAGTCACGCCGATGACCGATCTCGCTCCGGGAATCGAGATCCAGTTCGTCGTCGAAATGCTGGTGGCGTTGGCGTAGAACAGCCAATATTCGACGCTCGGATCCATGGGCCAGGACAACGTGACGATGCCGTCGCCGGCGACCGCGGTAACGCTGGCCGGAGGAGGCGAGGAATGTCCGGTACTGCCGCAACCGGACACGAGCAAACCCATCAGGATTGCCGCGACCAACATCAAGTATCGACGCATCTGGACCTCGCTATGAACCGGATTCGCATTTGCGAACGTTTTTCCTGCGCCGGATTATAGCCGAGACTGCAGGTCATTAGTTTTTTCAATTGCGACAAAATGTTACGGCACTGCGCTGTTGGCGGCGCCGGCGCCACGCGAGTGGTCGCGGTCACGCTGCCGCCATCGATCGCGAGCGCAGGGCGTCGCGGCTGTCTCCGATCGAAGCGCTGCGTTACGAGTAGCGCAGCGTCGTCACCGTCCGACCCGGCGCGAACCTAGGCCAAAGACTTCAGGTAGAGCTCGCGCGCAAGCTCCACCAGTTCGTGGCCACCCGCGCCGTAGCGCGCGTAGAGCAGCTCGCAGGTCGGCCGCAGGCGATTGCGCTTGGAGACGCTGTCGACGGCCTCGTCCCTCACGCGCACTTCGGTCGTCATTTGCGCGACCTGGTGGAATTCGAATCGCGCCGAGAGGCGCAGCAGCAAATCCCAATCCTCGGCGCACGCCAGCGTCTCGTCGAAGACGCCGCAGGCGTCGAAGCATTCCCTGCGCACGGCCCAGTTGTCGATGGGCATGCAATTACGCACCAGCAGCAGCGCGCGCGAATAGCGATACCACGGGAATGCAGGGCCGCGCTTGAGAACGATGCGCCTGCCCGCCTCGATCCGTTCCCATACCGCTTCGGCCCGGCTATAGCCGATGGCTGCGCCGGATTGGCGCAACGCGTCCGCCAGCGCCGCGAGATGATCGGGCTTGTACAGGTCGTCGTCGTCGAGGAACGCGACGATTTCGCCTCCGGCAGCCGCGACGCCGGCATTGCGCGCGCCGGCCTGCCCCTGCGGATGCGGCGACCGTATCGAAGTGATTCTTGCCCTCGCGTCGGCGGGCAAGGAGCGCTCCACGACAGATATATCCTCGCCGCCGTCGTTGACAACGACGGCTTCCCAGTTGCGGTAGGTCTGCGCGCACACCGATTCCAGTGCATCGCGCAGCATCGGCAGCCGGTCCCGCGTTGGAATCACGACACTGACCAATGGCGTAGCGGACAACGCCGGCAGGCGCGGTCCGTCGCCGGCGTCCGCGCAATGATCGTCCTGCAGGAGCTGCAGCAGCACTTCGAGCAGGGTCGGTTCCAATCCGGGAATATCGGGTTCCAGCCTGCGCGCCGCGACGAAACTTTCCACGCATTCGCGCAGCTTGTTCTGGTACATCAGGGAAAGCCCGACATTGAAATGCGCTTCGTGCATGTCCGGACGCAGTCGGGCGGCACCGCGAAACGCCTGTTCGGCCGCGGCATGCCGCTCGAGCATGCCGTGGGCCTGCCCGAGGGCGTACCAGGCATCGAGGCTGTCCGGGCAGCGCACAAGCAATGCCTCGAGCAGGGGCACGGCCTCGCCCGCCCGGCCCTCGCGCAACAGCGCGTGCACGCGATCGAGTTCCTGCAGTATCGAGCCGGTCATCACCCGGTCTCCGCCGGTTCCGACACGAGACATGGGACAGTGCTATTCACGCGCGTCGCGCCGAGGTGTCGCGCGCGCGGCACCAGTCGCGCCAGATCTCGCGGTAGCCGGCTTCCAGGGCGCGCGCAAAGCCGGGGCCGTCCATCAGCGGCGATGCACGCATGCGCGCGCGCATGCCGCCGCGCAGCGCGCTCAGCGCGTCGAGATCCGCAGCGAGCTTGCGCGCGATCGCCAGGTAGTCCTCGGGCGTCCGTGCGATGAGTTCGCGCAGACCGATGGTCGACAGCAGGCTCACGCCGGAGCGCGCGGCGCCGTAGCTCCCCGCCAGGGTCACCACAGGAACGCCCATCCACAGTGCCTCGCAGCTGGTGGTGCCGCCGTTGTAAGGAAAACTGTCCAGCGCGATATCGACCTCCCGGTACGAATCTAGGTAGCGCATGTAATCGAGCATGCCGCGGACTTCCACGCGTTCTCTGGCGATGCCCTGGCCTTCCAGTGTCGCGCGCAGCCGATCGCAGTTCTCGCCAGCGGCCACGCCAACCATGAGTAGCCTGGATCCGGGCACGGACAGCAGCAGCCGCGACCAGAGCAGGCGCACGTCCTCATTCACCTTCGCCAGGTGGTTGAAAGAGCCGAAAGTGACGTGGCCGCGCGCGGACGCTGGCAGCGGGCCGGGTTCGGGCATGGCGGCGCTCGGCTGGAAACACCACTGGCTGTACGGCAGGCGCAGCAGGCGCTCCTCGTGATAAGCGTCCGCGACGCCGGGCGGGTCGGCCTTGCCATCGGTAATGCGGTAGCCGACCGCCTTCATGCCCGTCGTATTCAGATATCCCAGATAAGTTGCCTGCACCGGAGCCGGCCTGCGCGCAAAGACGAGCAGCCGATTGCGATCGGTATGCCCTGCCAGATCGACCAGAATGTCGATGCCGTCGCTGCGTATCAGCTCGGCTACGGCGCCATCGGACATGGCGCCGATCTCGCGCCAGGCGTCGGCAAGTTCCCTGAGCCGGCGCGCATCCGGATCCGCGTCGGCGCCATTGTCGTACACAATTACCTCGAACCGCTGCTTGTCGCGCTGCGCCAGGATCGGCGCCACGAAACAAGCGATGAACCTGGCGCCGACATAGCCGACGCGCAACCTTCTTTCGGGGTCGGCGACGTTGGCGTGCGCTGGCGCCATCGCGGTGAGCGCGTCGGCATGGAGCGACGCCCAGCGCCGGTGCTCAGCGAGCATTTCGCGACCGTCGATGCCGACGCACCAGCCGAGGGTGAACAACATCCCCGAATGAAACCCATGATTGTCCGGCTCCAGTTCGACGGCGCGGCGAAAGGCGGCGATCGCTGCCCGCATGTTGCCCAGGCCCTGCTCGGCCAGGGCGAGGTTGTGCCAGGCAGCGGCGGCGTCGGGCTTCAGGCGAAGCGCCGTCTCGAAATGCTCCATCGCGCGCTTGAGCCGGCCGCACCTGCGGTTGGCCTCGCCGCAGTTGATGTGAAACTCCACGTTTGCGGGTTCGAGCGCGATCGCCCGCTCGAGGCAGGCGATCGCCTCCTCCGACCGCCTCGCCTGCAGGGTCAGCGACGCCCCAAGCAGGCCGTATGCAGCAGCCTGATCGGGTTCGCGCCGCAGCATGATTCGGCACAGCTCCTCGCAGCCGGCGTAGTCGCCGCGCCCGTAGCACCCGAGCGCGCGCTCCAGCGTCGCGTGTTCCACGTCGGCGGCGTCGGGCTGTGGCGTCCGCGTTCGCGCGAACAGATCCCTTATCAGTCTGGTGAGCACGCGTCAGAGCGCCGCCAAAAACCCCTGCAGCGACTCGCGCGGAAGCTTGACGTCGCATTCGGCCAGCACCGCATGGGAAGCGAAGTCGGGCTCTGCGCAAAGATAGGTGAAATCCTGCCCGATCGGCGCGGACACGTAATAGTGCCGCGGCTTGTACAGGCCGTCCGCCACGATCACGCCGACCTTGGCATGCGCCGGCGCGATCAGCAGATTGACCAGCGCCGCGCCTTCCACGCCGAGCACGACTTCCGCCGACTGAAATAGCGCAAGCTGCTCTGCCGCGCTCATGGTTTCCGCTTGCACCGCGACGAAGCCATGCTGCTCGAGCAATGGCAGCAGTTCGGTCTCGTTGGCGAGCTTGCGCGTCGCCGCGCCGCGCCGGCTGAGGTAGATCCGCCGCGGCGTTGCGGTCGCAGGCGCGATGCGCCGCGCCAGCGCCCGGCGCAGGTGCTGGATCGCCACCGGGGATATGAAATACCCGACCGATACCGTGGATGCGGCGTGCAGCTCGCGGCACTCGAGCATGGCGTCGAGCGGAACCACGATTCGCCGTTCCGCGCCGTAGCCGAACAGTTGCAGCAATTCCTCCTGCCAGCGCGTGAGTCCATCCTGGACGATCAACGGTAAATCCCGCAGGGCCGGCTTCTGCTCGACCGCCCACAATCGCGCCAGCGATTCGAACACCCATTGGAAGTGGCCTCTCGCAGCGCCGAGCCAGACACACGGATCGTCCACCGCCACGCAGCGCCCGGGAAGGGCGAGCAGCAACCGGCCGTCGTCACTGCAGTGCCGGATCGCGCCGCCCTCGCGTAGCGCGTATTGCTGCGGAAACTGGACAAAACCGTCCAGAAACAGGCGGCCATCGCCGGTGAGCAGCAACAGCTCTTTCGGCAGGATCCGCACCTGCGCGAGGCGCGCCAGGAAAATCTCCAGCGTGAACGGCTGCGGCAGCGCGAAACGCTGCGACCGATCCGGCGGAAGCGCTTTAGGCTGCTGCAATTGGAGCCATTGCGGGCGCGCCAGTCGCGTGTAGCCGTCGCCGCGCTCATTGCACCACGAATCGACCCGCCCGAGGCGCCCCACCGCGGCGCACAGATTCCCGGCTCCCAACGGGCGCCCTTGCGCCTGACCAAGAACGGCCAGCGCATCGCCCTCATGGCAGAGTTCGAAACTCGTTTTCGCGAATTGATAGGTGGCCGCGTCGTCCTCCGGCCGCAGCCGCAAGGCTGCCGCCAGACTCTGCAGCGCGCCGCAGGTGTCGCCTTGCGCGAGCTGCGCCCGCGCCAGTAGGTAACGCACGTCCGCATCGTCCGGCTGCGAGCGCAAGGCCGCGCGCAGCTTCTCCGCGGCGAGCGCGGGCTTGTCGTCATCCAGATAGATTCTGCCGAGAAGCGCGCTTGCTTTCGGGGATTCGGGGCGCAATTCAACCACGATTTCGAGGTGCACGGCCGCCTGCTGCGGTTGTCCTTGGTCGAGCAGCACCAGCGCGTAATTGAAATGCGCGTCGGCAGACTCCGGATCGAGCGCGATCGCCCAGGCAATATGCCGCGCCGCCTTGTCCAGATCGCCCAGCGCGCGGTAGGCAAGGCCGCAATTCATGTAGATCGCGACGTTCGTCGCGCCGCCGGCAAGCGCCATTTCCATCAGGGTTACCGCCTCGCGATAGCGGCCGCGCTGAAACGCGATCAGGCCGGACAGGTGCAGCACGACCTGGTGGCCGGGTTCGTCGCGCAACAGTTCCCGGTACAAGGCCTCGGCTTCGTCCAGCCTGCCTTCGTCGTGCAGGCGCATGGCGCGCTTCAGCTTTTGCTCGTTGCTTTCCTGATCCATTGAATGCCAATGCGCTGGAAGACGTGCAGGATTATAGGTCAGCGCTACCTGCTTGGGGATGTGGCGCGCGCGCACCAGTCGCCCCAGGCGCGGCTGTACAGGGCTTCAAGCTCGGCGGTGAAGCGCGCTGCGTCGAGTAGCGGCGAGGCGCGCATGCGCTCGCGCAATCCGGCGCGCAACTGCGCGATCCGCGGGATGTCGGCCGCGAGTTCAAGGCCGATGCGCAGGTAATCGTCCCATGAGCGCGCGATCAGATCAGGCAGGCCGGCATTGCTCAGGTGGCTCGCCGCGCAGCGCGACAACCCGGCGGCGCCAGCAAGGGTTATCACGGGAATGCCCATCCACAGGCTCTCCAGCGTAGTCGTGCTGCCGTTATACGGATACGGATCGAGGGCCAGATCGGCCTGCAGGTATTGCGCCAGGTAATCGCGGTAAGGCAGTCTGCCGATGGCGTCGATGCGTTCGGCGGCCACGCCTTCGGCTGCGAAGATCGCGAGCAGGCGTCCGAACGATACGCCTGCGGGCACGCCTCTGACCCGCAAGCGCGCGCCGGGCAGGCGCGCGAGCATCCTCGCCCACGCGCGCAGTGTCTCGCCGTTGAGCTTGGCGAAGCTGTTGAACGATCCGAACGTCACGTGGCCGCGCTCGAGCGCAGGCAGCGCATTCACGACGGGCGCCTCCACCGGCGGCTGGTAGCACACCATGGTTTGCGGCAGGCGCAGCAGGCGTTCGCGGTAGCAGGTTTCGGCCGCGCCGGGCGGATCGACATACGGATCGGTGATGCGGTAGTCCATCGCCGCCAGGCCGGAGGAACCGTGGTAGCCGAGCCAGGTCATCTGAATCGGCGCCGGCTTGCGCGCAAACAGCAGCAGGCGGTTGCCGTCCGTATGGCCCGACAGGTCTATCAGAATATCGATACGGTCTGCGCGCACGAGTCGCGCCGCGCGCTCGTCGTCCAAAGCAGTAACGTCGCGCCAATGGTCCGACCATTCGCGCAAGCGCTGCGTATTCGCGTCGGGCCGCGCGGTGTTCGAGTAGCAGAAAATCTCGAAATGTTCGTGCCGGTGATGGCGCAATACCGGCTCCAGGAAATATGCGACCGCGTGCTGCCTGAAATCGGCGGAGACGTAACCGATGCGCAGCGCGCGCCCGGGATCGAGGGCGTTGTCGTGCTGCTCGGGCGCAGGTGCGAGCGGATCCGCGAAGCGCTGCGCCCAGGCCCGGTGCTCCTCGAGCACGCGCTGCGGTTCGGTATCCGGCAGGCTGTTCAAGACAAAGAGCAGGTTGCTGTGCAAGCCGCATTCCTGCGGCTGCTCGGCCAGCGCCCGGCGATACCAAGCGATCGCGTCCTGTTGCCGGCCCAGGTTTTGCAACAGCAGGCCGAGATTATTGCGCAGCAACACCCACAGATCGTGGTCGCTTTCGGCCTCGACGTACGGCACGGCCGACCGGTAACACTGTTCCGCTTCGTCGAACGCTCCCTTCTCCTGCAACAGCGCACCGAGGTTGTACCAGGCGTGCGCGAATTCGGGTCGGAGTTCCAGAGCACGGCGGTAAGCGAGCTCCGCCTCTGCCGTCCGCCCGCTGGCATTCAACTCCGCACCGAAGTTGCACCAGATTCTGGCGTCCTGCGGCTGCAGGTCCAGGCTCTCACGATAGAGTTCGGCCGCAGCGGCATGATTGCCGGCGGCCGCGCACTCCGCCGCCTGCGCAATGCAGGCCTGCAGGCGTGCGACATCGGCCGCGTCCGATCCCGACGCCGCGCCGGTGCGGCCGCCGCCGCTGCCGCGCAGTAGCGCCTGCACCAGATCCTTCAGCATGCCCCGCCCCGCGCCGCCGGCTCGGCCGCGCACCAATCCTCCCACGCCGCGCGGTACAGCCGTTCGAGGTCGCGCGTATACGCCGCCGCGTCGATCAGGGGCGACGCGCGCATGCGTTCGCGCATGCCCAGTCGCAGCTCGGCCAGCCGCTGCGGGTCGCGCGCCAGATCGAGCGCAACCCGCAGAAAATCGTCGGGATCGTCGGCGACCAGTTCGCGCAGCCCCAGGGCGGCGAGAAGGCTCAGGCCGGCGCGCGACTGGAACAAATTGCCGGCCATGCTGATCACCGGCACCCCGAGCCACAGCGTCGCGCAGGTCGTCGCACCGCCGTTGTAGGGAAAGCTGTCGAGGGCGATGTCGATGTTCTGGTGCAACGCCCAGAATTCCTCGCGTTCGAGGCCCGGATGAATCGAAACGGCCGGCGGCGCCACGCCGTGGCGTGCAAACTCGGCCATGATGCGTTCGCGCGCCTCGGCCGTGGACACACCGGCCATCAGCAGGCGCGCCCGCGGGAGTTGCAGCAACAGCCGCGACCACAGGGCGATCGTTGCCGGGGTGAGCTTGGAGGTGGAATTGAGCGAACCGAACGTGATGTGGCCGGCGCGCTGAAACGGCGCGGGGCCGGGCTGCGGCATGGATGGCGGCGGCTGAAAACACCACAGGCTGTGCGGCAGACGCAATAGTCGCTCCCGATAGTAGGCTTCGCTGCCGGGAGGGTCGGCAACGCCGTCGGTGAGCCGGTAGTCCATCTGGGCAAGCCCCGTCGTACCGGGATATCCGAGAAAGGTGATTTGAACAGGCGCCGGCTTGCGCGCAAACAGCGGCAGCCGATTGCCGCTCGTGTGCCCGGAGAGATCGACCAGGATGTCGATGGCGTCGCTGCGCATCAACGCTTCCGCCGCCTCGTCCGGCATCATGGCGATATCGCGCCACTGCGCTGCCAGTTCTTCGCAGCGCCGCGTGATTGCGTCCACCTTGGGGGTGCTCGAGTAGCAATACACCGAAAAATCCGCGCGCGTGTGCTGTTCGAGCAGAGGCAGGATGAAATCGCTCGCCGCGTGCCGGCGGAAATCGGCCGAAACGTAGCCGATGCGCAGCTGCCGCCCGGGCTGGCGCGAATTGTGGTGCTGCGGAACCGTCGGCGGCGCTGCGGCGAAGCGCCCGGCCCACGCGCAATGCGCCTCCAGAATGAGCGCTGGATCGGCGCCGGCGCAATTGAGCAGCCGCATATAGCTGGTGTGCAGCTTGGCGAAGTCAGGTTGCAGCGCCAGGGCCTCGCGACAGGCCGCGAGCGCCTCGTCCATGCGCCAGCATCCTTCCAGTGCAAGCACGCGAATATGCAGAAACGGCGCATGGCCGGGTTGCATGGCAAGCGCGCGCTCGATCAGTTCCAGCGCCCGTCCGCATTTGTCGGCGCGGCGATTGGCTTCGGCGGCATTCGCAAGATGTCGCGCCTCATCGCCTGCCAGGGCCAGCACCCGCTCGAAGCGCGCGCACGCCGCCGGATAGTCACCGAGATTGAGCGCGGCCGCGCCGTACAGTTCCCATGCCTTGACCGAGTCCGGCTCGCGCTGCAGCCGCCGCTCGCAGATCTGCGCCGCGCCGGCGTCGTCGCCTTGCAGCAGCAAATCGACGGCCAGTTCCAGTTCGTCGGACGCGCGTGAAGCAGGCGCTGCGCCCCGGCCCAACAAGCCTGCAAGCAAGTTCTTCAGCATCGCGCGCTACCCGGACTCAGGCGCGTTCGCCCGAACGAAAACTCGGGGTTATCGGACGAAGAATGTGCAACGCTCTTGCGCCTCGCGGCAGGAGACGCGGACTGCCGCCGCACCCGGGCGCCTCACCAGCGCGCCTCGTCGGTATCCGACCACTTTTCCACCGCCTGTACGATCCGATCCAATTTGGCCGAATCGATGAACCATCCGCAGGGAAGATTGGTCTGATGCGCGGAGAACTCGTCTACACCGGGCAAGTTCCCGCTAACCGCGTTGTCGAAGCACGGGTTGATGTCGTTGCGCGCGTGCACCTGGCCGACCGCCACCCCTTCGCCCGCCATGAAGGCCTCGAATGCGATCGGATTCGATACCCGGATCGGAAAGAACCACCAGCTGGCATCGTCGTCCGGCGGGCCCAACCTTACGTGCGGCACCGAGCGCAGCCGCTGCTGGTAGGTCCGCGCGTTCTCGCGGCAGCGTTCAACGCGGCCCAGGGCATCGGGCAGATTGGCCAGGCCGATGGCCGCGTTCACGTCGTTCGATTGCATCTTGAAACCGGCCTCCGCTATGCGCTGATAACAACGCATGGAGTCGCCGCGCGTGCGGTCCAAACCGGCCCAGCGCAGCAGCCGCCCGCGCTCGTGCAGCGCCAGTCCCGGGCAAACCAGGCCACCGCCGTCGACGGTAGTGAAATGCTTTATCGCCTGGAAGCTGAAACAGATGAAGTCGCCGCGTTGCGGCGCTCTTGCGCCGAAGGCGTGCGCTGCGTCTTCGATGAGCGACAGGCCTCTGGTGAGTTTTCTCAGCGTCTGGAAATCGCAGACGCGCCCGGCCCAGTCGACCGCCATGATCGCGACGGTCTTGGACGAAATCTTTCGAAGCGCATCGTTGGGGTCGATGTTCCCGGTGACGGGGTCGATATCGGCCCAGACTATCCTCGCCCCCGTCTCGGCGACGGCGGTATTGGTCAACAGGCAAGTCTGCGGCGTGGAAATGACCTCGGTGCCGGCACGCGCCCCGGCGAGATGCAGCGCCAGCTTCAGCGCCGAGGTGCCGCTGTTCACCAACAGGATTCTTTCCTGGCCGAGCGTTTCGGCGAGCTCCTTCTCCAGCTTCGCGCAGAGCGCGCCCTCGCCGATGTACAGGCTGCCATCGGCCTTCGGCGTGAGCAATTCGGCAAGCATTTCCTTCGCGCGTGGCGACATCGCCACTTGAAACAGAGGGATCACGATTCGATCATCCAATTTGGAAAGGACGGGTTGCGGCTGTTGCTCCGGCTATGCGTCTCCAGCATTCCTCAGGGGCGTGTTGCGCCACGCGGGAACGTTCGCTAGGAGCGCCTTGTCATCTTAATATAGGCATGCGGCGCGGGGTGAGATTCCTGCGGAAACTGCCTCACGAACCACTTGACCGGTTCGCTTGCGTCAATTGCGAATCCCTGGGCGCTATAGACTCGAACCGCATACCGATTGTCCCAAAACACCCAGAGCGCGAGATCCTTGGCGCCGGCCGCCATTGCGGCATTGCAGGTTGCGTAAAACACCGATTTCGCCAATGCCTTGCCCCGGTACGGCCGGAAAATATCCAGCCCGACCAGCGCGACCCCTCCGGCCGCATCCATCGATATTCGCGACAAGCCGACGTCCGCCCCCGCAAGAACGGCAATACGCACTCCCTTGCTGCCGCCGAGTCGGTACCATTCCGCCTGTTGTGTCGCTGAGATTTCATCGGAATTCTCGAGCCAGACCCTCGTGCCAGGATCGTTTCGATGCGCGCGCAGAAGCTCCAGATCGCTTACCCGGACTTCCCGCAAGGTGATCGGATCGTAACTCAAGTGACTATTCACAGATGGTGAAAGAGCCGCGCATGCAATCGCCTTTCGGCGACAGGTCCCGGTAATCCCCGCGTCCGCGCATGCCCATGGCACCGCCGCAAGAGTGGGTCGCGAAAGGATTCCTGCCTTATCCATCTCCCGTCCGCGCAGCGAAAATGCATACTAACTTACATCCGAGCCGGGCTCAATTGCACGAATGACGGACGGCCGCCGCCGCAGCCCGGACAACAGTCGTTTCAGCACGCCGTGCGCCCAGCGGTCGCGCGCGCGCACCACTCCTGCCACGCCACGCGGAATGCGGTCTCGAGGCCGCGCGTAAACCCCGGCGCATCCATCAGAGGCGAGGCCGTCACGCGCTGGCGCAGCGTGGCGCGCAGCTGCGCCAAGGCGCCCACGTCGGCGGCAAGCCCCTGCACGATGTCGAGGTACTCCTCCCAGGACTGCGCCACCAGCTGCGCCAATCCGGCGTTCGTCAGGATGCTGGCGCCAGAGCGCGCGGCACCGCTGCGCCCGCAGCGGCTCACGACCGGAACGCCCATCCACAGGCTGTGGCAGGCAGTAGTCGCACCGTTATACGGATAGGGGTCCAGCGCTATGTCGACCTCGCGGTATTGCTGCAAAAAGGCGTCGAAGGGCAACCGGCCCAGAATTTCGATGCGCTCGGCAAACACGCCCTCGTCCTCGAGTATCTGCAGCATGCGGTCACAGCTCTCGCCGGGCGCGACGCCGATGACGCGCAGCCGCGCCCGCGGCAGGCGCTGCAGCAACCGCCCCCAGGCGCGCAAGGTATCCACGCTGAGCCTGGCGAATTTGTTGAACGAGCCGAAGGTGGGGAAACCCCGCGCCGCCGCGGGCAGCGCGCTCACGGCGGGCGCATTCTGCGGCGGCTGATAGCACCACCTGCCGTGCGGCAGCCGCAGCAGCGATTCGCTGTAATCGGCGTCGGCCACGCCTGGCGGGTCGGCCCAGGCGTCGGTGACTAGACAATCGATGGCCTTCATGCCGGTGG
>Ga0335085_10010725_pt1 | contig 13670 bp, 10 predicted proteins | sample Lox_Sample_45_FD_206712 | JGI IMG/M metagenome (GOLD analysis project Ga0335085, IMG submission 206712) | Soil microbial communities from Loxahatchee National Wildlife Refuge, Florida, United States - Lox_Sample_4.5 | ecosystem: Environmental > Terrestrial > Soil > Wetlands | place: USA...
CATCCGGGAGGCTTTCACGCGTGCGAATCTGGACCACCCCAAGCCCCGAAAAGTCTCCGTACTCCGCGCTGAAGGGGCCGTTGAGAATATTCACATCCTGAACGAGTTCCGGCGTCAGTGCCTTAAGGGCGCCAAGATAGCCCTGCCCGTGCCCTTGGCTGGCTTGGTTCTGGGGAAGGTCATTCACCACGATCTTCAGACCACCGTTCACGCCACCGTGGTCAAGGTTGAACCCGAAGCGTCGAATTTCGAGCGACTTTCCCCCACCCTCGTGCTGCCCGGCGTTGATGCCCGCATCGAGCGTTTCCAGAAGCTGATCGTCTCTTTCGAAAAGGGTCTTCTTGTAAACCTCGCCATTGCGCCGGTCAATGCTGGGTTCAAGCATCGAGGACACAATGACAACACTCTTCTGGCCGGCTAGGTGGAGAAATTGGATATCGAGGACGATAGGCTGAGAAGCGATTGACACCCGTATGCTGACGGGCACCAATCCCGCCGCCACGGCCGTTAGTGTATACTCGCCCGGTTTGGAGGCTTCGAAGCTGAAGTCACCCTGGTCGCCGGTTGTGGTCTGCCAAGTGGTCCCGGCCGCATTCGTGAGCGTTAAGATTGCCCCAGCCACCACCGCGCCCAGCGGGTCGGTGACTTCGCCCGTGACCTTCCCCAAATCGGCGGCCTCCAAGGTAGCCGGGGAGGAGAAGAGCAGGCATAGGAACAGGACTCGCATGAACAGGTACTAATAACACGATTTTGCTATTCGTGCTACCACATTCGATGGCAATACATTGACGAGGACAAAAAGAACGGCGCATTTTCCATCTTGACTGGAGCCAATCATGGGCGATCTGCTGCGAACGGGGCTTTCTTTGGAACGCGATTTGTTGGAAAGATTCGATGAGGTCATCCGCCGAAAGGGCTATCAGAACCGCTCGGAAGCCATTCGCGACTTAATTCGCGAGCACCTTGTGGAGGAGCAGGCAGAAGAAAACAAGACGATTGTCGGAACCTTAACGATGGTTTACGATCACCACCGGCCCAAGCTATCGGAGAAGCTGATCGACGCCCAGCATCATGCCGCGCCGAAGGTTTTGGCCGCTACCCATGTACATCTCGACCATCACAATTGTCTGGAAGTCATCATCATGAAAGGCAAGGCGGGGGAGGTCCGGAAGCTCGCGGATCAACTATTGAGCTTGCGGGGCGTCAACCACGGAAAACTGGTCGTCACGAGCACCGGGAAAAATCTCGAATGAAGCTGAGATCATCCGGCTCGCAGCATATGCAAGGCCAGTACTCCTGGCCTCATTTTGTAGTGTTGTGTTATTGGTGGATCCGATTATTCCGCGTCAGACTCGTGTGGGAGCCAGCTTTTAGGCACCATCGCCATCTTCGTTCGGAACAACCCGGGACTCGGAATAACGTGGAAAAGTGCATGGCTTCACAGGACTTTCTACCGAGTGTATGGCGGTCGATTTTTTGGATGAACGAACCACTAGGTAGTGGCCGTCCGCTGAAAGCGCAGGGGGACACTCTGGCCAATTGGCTTTGACCTGTCTGAGCCATTGTGCGAATTTGTGCCGGAAGAGCCGATCAACCGAATACTGAGTCGTGCCAAGTTGGTTGCAGAGGCCGTTGACGCCGAAGAGCGGAATGTGGGAAGGGTGGCCATTGCCCCTCCAGCTCTTCCAGGTAATCCAGGCGTAGAAGTCGAGTGGACCGGGTGCGTGAGCAAGGGCGGCGATAACCTCGCGTTCGACAGGAATGGGATGCTCAACGATTTCCCGGTAGAAGGCCTCGCTGAGCAGGAATCTGGATAGCGTCGCCAAAGTCGTCGGAGGCATCTGGTTTCTCCTTGGGACTAATTATCTCGCGATCACCCCGCGCGGATTCCGAGCCCTCCCGCGAATGATTGATTTCGGTGAGTCGAGTTAGCACCACGAGCGAGAGTCGCGCTATCGTCGCGGTTACGCGCGCAACATCGCCCCCCGTGCGATTGCAGTCCAGGGCTGTCGGGGGTATGTTATATATCCGTCGAGATATGAAAACGGAAATGTTGACGAATAAGTGAACGGCCATCTTGGATCGCTAGGCGTGTAAACTGATTCCGAGGTACCAGACCGATGGAAACCATAGCCAAGCCGGCCATCCCGCCGGAGGAATATCCCGAACGCTGGGCTCGGGTTCAGACCATGATGGATCGGGAGAAACTCGATCTGCTGGTGGCCTACGCCGATGATCGGGCTGTCTTTGGACCGGCGCATGCGCGTTGGCTGGCCGATTTTCCGGTGCACTTCGAACCTGTCTGCATTCTGCTGTTCCGGCACGGGCCACCTATTATGCTTTGCGGTCCGGAGACCCGCGAATACGCCCTGCTGGCCGGGCGCGTTTCCGACGTACGCGTATTGCGCGAGTTTACCCACCCCAACGAAGACTACCCTTTCAGCACCATCCAAAGCCTGGGCGAGATCGTCGGGGAAGCGATCCCGGACCCGGCTTCGGTCCGCAGGATTGGCTTGGCCGCACGGGGGTTGATGAGCGCCGACCTGCTGGCATCATTCCAGGCGAGCTTCGCGCGCGCGGAGTGGGCAGACGTTGAAAATGCCATGTGCGATGTGCGGGCACGGAAGTCGCCGGCGGAACTTACCGTCATCCGCTACGCTTACCGGATCGCGGAAACGGGCCTGAATGCCGCGGTGGACGCGATCGGCGTAGGGGCAACGGAACGCGAAGTGGCGGCGGAAGTGGAATCGGCGATGCGCCGGATGGGCGCGGAAGGCACCGGCATCGACACGATTGTGGCCTCCGGTCCGCACTCGCGGCCCATTTTGGCACGGTCGACATTTCGGGCCATTCAGGGAGATGAACTGGTGCTGCTCACGATAGCCCCCCGCTACGAGGGGTATCACGCCGCGATCGGACGCCCGGTGCTGGTCGGAAATCCGGGGGATGAAATCCGGCGGGCAGTGGAGGTAGCCTGGCAAGCGCAGGAGGCGTGCTTCCGGGCGATGCGGCCCGGCATCGAAGGGCGCGCTGTGGAGGCGATTGGGCGGCGTTTTGTGGAAGACGCGGGGTTGGGGCCCTACTTCCTATACTCCGGCGTGCACAGCGTTGGCGTGATCGAATTCGAGCCGCCCATCTTTGGACCCAGTAGCAGTGCACTGCTCCAGCCCAATATGGTGATTTCCGTGGATATTCCGCTGTTCGACGCACCCTGGGGCGGCCTGCGGGTGGAAGACGGCTTTCTGATTACGGAGAGCGGCGCCGAGCGGCTCAACCACACGCCCTACCGGATCGCACGTTGATCGTAAGGGCTTCCTGAACTTCATCGCCGCGGATAGAGTCGCCTTTCAGTGAGGAAATCAGCCATGGTTGAAATTGTTCCGCTCGAACTGCCGGACTTTGGCGGGCTGGACGAACCCCTGCCGCCGATCCCCCTGAGCGAGTACGAGCGGCGGCTGGGCGCCCTCGTCGGACGCATGGAAGAGGCCCACCTGGACTTCCTAGTGGTCTATGCCGACCGGGAGCATTTTGCCAACTTGGCTTTTCTGACGGGTTTTGATCCCCGCTTCGAGGAGGCACTCCTCTTGCTCGATACCATGGGTCGCCGGCGGCTCCTGGTAGGAAACGAGTGCTTGGGCTACCTGCCCGATGCCGGGTTGAATTGCGAAACCGTCCTGTTCCAGGAATTCAGCCTCCTGGGGCAGCCGCGTAACGATTCCCACAGCCTTCGAGCGATCTTCGCCGATTTCGGAATTGCCCAAGGCGCCTCAGTTGGCTGCGCCGGATGGAAGTACTTTGAGGGGCCGCTGGTCGATAATCCCGGAAGCGCGATTGAGACGCCCGCGTATATTGTAGACCTGTTAAGGAACTTGGTGGGGGACCCGGAGAGAATCCGCAACGCCGGCGAGATCTTCATGAATCCGGTGGACGGCCTGCGTGTGATCAATTCCGCGAAACAGATCGCCCAATTCGAGTTTGCTTCCATCCGTACTTCCGAAAGCGTACTTTCCGTAGTCCGGAGCGTCCGTGAGGGAGTGGCAGAATATGAATTGGAGAGACAGTTGATCTGCTCGGGCCTTCCGCTCTCATGCCACGCCATGATCAGTTTTGGAGAGAAGGTCAAGCGGGGACTTTCCAGTCCGTCGGAGAAGCGCGCTCGGCTGGGCGATGCCTTCACGGTTGGCTTCGGTCTTCGCGGGGCTCTGACCTGCCGGGCCGGAGCCATAGCGCGCGGGCCCGACGACCTGCCCACCGAACTGCGCGAATTCTACCCGCGGCTGGCCAGCAATTATTTCGAGGTGGTGGTCTGCTGGTACGAGGCGCTCAAAATCGGAGCCTGGGGCCACGACGTCTGGCAGCGCGTTGACACCGCGAGGAACGATGCCGCGTACCAATTAGCTGTCAACCCCGGCCACTATCTTCATCTGGATGAATGGGTGCATTCGCCCTTCTCTCGGGGAAGCAACGTCCTTCTGCGCTCCGGGATGGCACTGCAAATGGACATTATCCCAGTGTCGCGTGGTCCGTTCTGCTATATCAACGCTGAGGATGGCGTCGTGCTGGCCGACGAAACCCTGCGGGCGGAACTGCGTAGCTGCTACCCGGCCTGTTGGAGGCGAATCGAAATGCGCCGCAATTTCATGCAGGAGGTCGTGGGAATCAGATTGCACGAAGATGTCCTGCCTCTAAGCAACACGCCAGGATGGCTGGCGCCATACGTCTTGGAGCATGGCCGAGCGTTCGTCATTAGCAGGACGACGAGTAAAACTCACGGCGCTGGTTGATGGTGAGGTGCACGTAGCTGAGCATTCTACGCGCGAATTGATCCTGGTTCTTCATGATGAAGTCCAAACTTTGACGGAAAGTATGGACATGTCTGGGCTGAGGTCCAGCGCGCAGCCACACGCATGGCTGTTCGACTACTACACTCTAACCACACACCGACCGGGGCAAAATCAGTCAGTGAACTACTGTGGCAATATGCGAATTTCGTTTCCTTGCAGAAGCCCGTACGTGTGCCCTTCACGATACAATAAGCATTCTGCAACCTACAGGAGACGAGGCGAAACCACCATGAAACGGATTGAGCGCAACCGCGAATCCCTGCACTACACGTTTGATTTTCGTCATCCTCCCGTGGTCAAAGTAGGACTGGGAGAATCCTTCATGCTGGAAACGGAAGATGCGCCATCCGGTACGTATCGCACGCCGGAAGATGCGGCACAGTTGCTCGAACCGTGGTATCTAAAGCATTCTCCCCCCATGGCAAACCCAGTTACTGGCCCCGTTTTTATCGAAGGTGTGGAACCAGGGGATACTCTGGTTGTACACATCGAACAACTGGACATCGACTCTCAGGGCGTCACTTATTGGCGTCCGGGCCATAAGCCGCTCGGTGATTCCGCCAAATGGAGTGACTTAAGCACTCCAACCCTGGTGATCGGCAGCGTGGGCGACAAAGAAGTGGTGATGGAGGAAGCAACGACCCTGGAGGACGGTGGGGTAAGGCGCCATCCGTTAGGACTACATGTGCGGAAGTCTCCATTTATCGGAACCATTGCTGTCGCTCCTGAGCGAGAGGTGGAGACTTCCGTGATGGGTCAAGGAAGTTGGGGAGGAAATCTGGACGTACGCGACATTTGTCCGGGCACGCGAGTGCTCATCCCTTGCTATCACGAGGGTGGCCTGTTGTACGCCGGAGATGTGCACGCCTGCCAAGGTGACACCGAGTTCTATGGGACGGCGATGGAAGTCAGAAGCGTCGTCACATTGCGCTGCGAGGTCATCAAGCAAAAGGGTGTTCCCTTCGTGCGTTTGGAGAAGGATGGCAGCATCATCTCACTGGCGTCGGCTCGCCCCCTGGAAGAAGCCGTTTGGAGGGCGAGTATTCAACTGATGGAATGGCTGATCGATGAGTACCATTGCTCGCCTCGCAAAGCGTACTTATTGCTCGGAATCAATCCGGATTTTCGCGTTAACGTTTATCAGATGGCGCTCACGGGCAAGCTGCAATATACGGTAGGTGCGGAGATTTCCAAAAAGAACCTGGCCGGGTTGGCAGGGACTGTGGCTACTTAACGTCTGCACCAGCCAACAGCAAAAAAAAGTCAAAAGGCAAAACTGCGCCGCAGGCGCCTGGAAGTGTGGCGGCTCGACGCCGCCTTCGAACTCTCCGGGTGACACCCTCGGGGGGCCACCCACTTGTAGGGTGTAACCGTCAATCGGGAAAGCATCGTCCGTAGCAGACCGCCACTTGACGTGTAGTCGCCAAACTGCACTTGTGACCCGGAAGTTGGCGACGGTGAGCCAAAGGCACGGTTATGGCCGTTACACGTCAATCTGGATTGTCGTCGGGTGCTTCGGCCAGAGGTAAGGATTGCAACCGCGAATTGGTCGGTAATTAGTAGGCGACAACGCAGGATCTACTTCCTGGTACGCCGTTAGTGGACCACGACCCGTACGTTTCAGCAAAGCCGATTTTTACCAGCCAAGTGGATGCAGCGGGCTTCCAAGTCGTTCTTGGTCGGCGGTGACACGCCTGTTGTCGATAGGAATTAATTCTCGCAGGCCATTTTGATTGAATCCACGCTCCTGCTAGTATAGACGCGTGCCCCCCCCTGCATCGCCGTCCCCTGCCGAACTTGCTCCCAGGGAGCGTTGGCTTTCTCTCCTTGAAGTCGTGCTCGGTGCATTTATCGTCATTGGCCACAATGTCTTCCACATTGTGCCGAACGAAGTGCCCATCCTCTTCGTGCTCTTTTGGATTTCACTACGGCTTCGCGACGGGGGGTGGAGTGTGGCGGGACTCACGCGGCCGAATTCGTGGTGGCAGACGGTGCTGATGGCCTTCGTTGCGGCTGTCCTGCTTCAACTTGGTGGTCAATTCCTCATCCAGCCGCTGGCAAGTCAAATTTGGCATGCCCCGGAACAGGCCTCCTCATTGTTAAAGGTGCCTGCTCTCGCCTGGAAGCCCGCAGTGCGCAATTTGGCCATTATTTGGGTTTTTGCAGGGTTCGGCGAGGAGTTGAGCTACCGCGGCTACCTGCTCACGCGAGCTGCGGACCTGGGTAACCGCTCGAAATTCGCCTACGTAGCTGCCATGCTATATGTGGCAATACTCTTCGGCTTCGCGCACTTCTACAAAGGTCCTGCCGGCGTTATGGACTCCACCTACTCCGGTCTGGTACTCGGCGGCATCTACCTTCTCTCGGGCCGCAACTTATGGGCCCCGATCCTCGCGCACGGCATGAGCGATACCTTTGCCGTCCTGGTGATATTTATGGGGTGGGCGACGTAAGTGGACAATTCAGGTTGATTCGGTCTCATAATTGTCAAAGTTTGGGGTTCCCTGGCAATCATGGGGATTGGTCGCGCGTAACGGCGTAGGATTTAGTTATACGATACCTGGCGAAATTCCCATCTCACCAGTGATTCCGAGGCAATTGGGGCCAATTCGAGCTGATCTGGCCTGGGAAGCCGCCTGCCTGGAAATGGGCCGTGGACCAATGTCGACCCTGAGCGACACCGCAGGGTAAAGTGAAGCCGCTCAACTCATGGGGCGAACTCGAAGGGTATGCCGGAACCGCTGTTCTTCCTGGACCCCCCTCTTGTGCGGGCCTGGGGTGGTCATGACAACCGAGCGATCATTACACAATGGCGAGGGGCGCCGAGTTGACTTGAGGTGGCTGTTTAGATTCCGCAAGACAGTTGGGATGCACCGTTGAGATTCGTGTGTGCGGCGAGTTTCAGATGCGGGCACTGGGTCGTTAGGTCGCAACTCTTTTGTGGTGGGTGTCGGATTAGGTCGACAGCAGAGCGAAGTGTGATTTTTGTTCTCAGGGGATTCCATCTGAGGGTGATCGAAGGGGTCCCGGGTTGATAGGTTCTCAAGGCACACCTCCGGTGTGATCAAGGATTTGGAGTGAAAGGAGGATTTGGTCAGGTTTTGAACACGCGATCGGCTTCGCGCGGGAACTTGCGTTACGCAAATGGGTGATCGGATCTGCACCCACTTTGCATCGACGCGGTCTTTTCTGTAATATCGCAGTCATGAATGACCCGACCATCGTCGTGGCAGGAGCAACCGGTAATCTCGGTGGACGCATCGCCAGAGCTTTACTTGAACGGGGAGCCAGCGTAAGAGCGCTGGTTCGCAACAGCCCTCGAGGGGATAAGGTTGAGCGACTGCGCGAGATGGGCATAACCATTGCCAGTGTCGACTTGAGCGCCGCTTCCCAAGTGGCGCAGGCTTGCTTGGGTGCGGCGTGCGTGGTATCCGCGCTCGCGGGATTGCGGGACGTGATCGTGGACGCGCAAACGGTTCTGCTCGACGCTGCGATTAAGGCAGGCGTGCCGCGTTTCATTCCGTCAGACTACTCGATCGATTTCACCAAGTTTCCCCCCGGAGAGAATCGCAATCTCGATCTGCGCCGAGAGTTCCACCAGCGCCTCGATAAGGCTTCGATTCGAGCGACCACAATCTTCAATGGGGCGTTTGCCGAGATGCTGACCGGTCAAATGCCGCTCATTCTCTTCAAACGGAAGCGCGTCCTCTATTGGGGTGACGCGGACCAGCGCATGGACTTCACCACGATGGACGACACGGCCGCATTCACGGCGAGCGGGGCTCTTGATCCGTCCACCCCTCGCTTTCTACGAATTGCCGGTGATCAACTCAGCGCCCGGGAGCTGGCGGTAGTCGTCAGTGAGGTGACCGGAAAGAAGTTCCGCCTATTCCGGGCCGGAGGTCTGGGAATGCTAGGCACGCTTATTAAGGTCGCGCGCACGGTCGCTCCCGGAAAGAAGGAACTTTACCCGGCATGGCAGGGGATGCAGTACATGCGTAACATGTTCGACGGCCGGGCAAAGCTGGAGCCGCTCGACAACGATCGCTATCCCAGTATTCGTTGGACGACTGCGCGGGATGTGCTCTCAGCGTGTCAAAGTATCACCGGAGGTCATTCAAGGTTGGTAGAGTGAAATGAGGGGGCTGCGGCGGGATTGGGAAATACTGTTTCTTGCGCGGCTACTGATCAACAGCCATGCCTCATCCGGTACGGGAATCAGACAGAAACCGAGGGCTAGCACGATGCCTTTCCCCGGGCCGCCTCGAACAGCGCGAGGATATTGTCCGGGGGAACACCGGTCTGAATGTTGTGCACCGCCGCGAAAACATATCCTCCGCCGGGGGAGAACGCTTGGAGATTGGCCTCCGCCTCCCGGGCGACATCCTGAGGCTTGCCGAAGGGCAGGGTCTGCTGGCAGTCTGCCGCGCCGCCCCAGAAGACCAGTTTGTCTCCGAAGGTTTGCTTCAATTTCGCGGATTCCATTCCTCGGGCATTAACCTGAACCGGGTTGAGGATATCGATTCCCATCTCGATCAAGGAGGGTATGAGCGGAAACAGGGCGCCATCGGAATGGAGCATCACCTTCATTCTGGTGTTTTGATGGATCCAGTCAAAACCCCGCTGGTAGTAAGGCATAATGAGTTCGCGAAACATCTTGAGGGATAGAAGCAATGACTCTTGCGTGCCAAAGTCATCGGTGATTTGAAGGATGGCCACCCTGTCGCCGACGGCCTGCGCGAAGCGCTTCAGGTTGCTCATCCAGACGCCCACATTCTTTTCGAACAGCGCCCGCACGTAATCGGGTTCGCTGGCCAGCGTGGCCCACCACGCTTCAAAGTCGCCGGCGCCCATCGAGGTGAAAAGTTCCTGGGGTGGATTGACGCAACACACCAGGGCATTTTCGGTATTCTTATAAAGCCATTCCGCCTGGGCATGAACGTATTCGAGTTCTTGATTCGTCCAGTAATGCGGTTCCCATTTGTCCACGTCAATGTGCGCGGCGCCGGGGAATTTCTCCGTGCGGTCAAAATAGAAGCCGTCCTTGGGCATTCGCGCGATGGGAACCCCGTTGCGCAGCAGCGCATACCCGCCGTCCGGCTCGAGCACAGGGTTGAAGTCTCCCGGAACCTCCACGGGGGTCCCATCGAATAAGCGCCAGGGCTTCCAATTCTCGCGGCGGATGGCCAGGCCGGGATTGGTTTCCGGCCGGAACACGCCGACCACATCCACGCCCAAGCGGTCCAGGATCGGCTGCTCCACCTCAGCAAGGAACTGGATCAAGTCCACGACACGGGTGGGGGTATGAAGATTGAGGCGTTGTTTCAGTTGGTGATATGCCGACGCGGAAATCCCCGACTGGCGCGTGGCACCCAAATCGATGGGGACTCGGTCTGGCTGTTGATGATTGATGGCGCAAATAACCCGTTCCCGGGATGTCATAAATCCTCCGCGAACAAATCAGGTCTTGCTCAAGAGAAGTGTAGCGCGGACCTACAGAACAGGTCCGCGCTACACCTCCTCCGCTAGAAGAATTTCCAGTTGAGAACGACAAAAGCGGCGATGACGACGGCCCCGTAAAGTTTCGGACTACGATACCAAGGAACGAGGGCTGGCTTGGCTAGGGCGCGGGAGTATACCAAGCCCTTCAAGGTTTCCTCGCGGGGTGGACTCGTCATGTAACTGGCCACGACCGTCACCACCAGACCGGCGGCAAAGCCCCATACCGCCGTCCAGATGTTGGAAGCCATGGGAGAGGTAAACCTGAGGACATGGAGACGGTAAAGTACGTATTCCAGCGTGGCACCCGATAAGCCCGCGACCATTCCGTAGAAGCCGGCGGTGGCCGAGGGGCGTTTCCAGAACATGCCGAGCAAGAACACGATGAAGAAAGGTGATATGAAGAGGATCCCGATCAGTTGCATGTAATCCATCAGGTTGTTGAAAAAGAGCACGATGAAAGAGGACGCGCACGCCACCATGGTGCCCACCACGGTGGCCGTCTTTCCCACCCGCAAGTAATGCCGGTCAGGCCGCCCCTTGGCTATATAGGTCTGGTAAATATCATAAGTGAATACGGTATTAAAAGCGGTGATGTTACCGGCCATACCGGACATGAAACTGGCGAGCAGGGCGGTCAATCCCAGGCCTAACATGCCACGGTGATAAAAATGGCCCATTAAGGCGGGGAGCGCCAGGTTATAGTCCTGTTTCACGATGGCGGGAAAAAGCGCCAGGGCCAACATTCCCTGCACGGTCACGAGCCCGGGGAATAGCATTTTCGGAACGGCCGCAACCAAAGGAGTTTTCTGGGCGGAAGCCAGATCCTTCGCCGCCAGGGCCCGCTGAACCAGAAGAAAATCGGTGCACCAGTAGGCGGGCGCGGCGCAAAGTCCGATGCCCACGACCATCACCCACCAAGGGACGCCGAGCGGATCGCCGGGCCCCGCCATCCCCTGCCACGTGTGGCCGTACTGTTCGGGCAGTTTGGCCAGGAGCGCGTGCCAGCCTCCCACCTCGCGCAACCCCAGGAAAGTCAGGGGAAGAAATCCCAGGACGATCAGAAAGAACTGGAGGAACTCGTTATAGATGGAGGAAGATAATCCTCCCCAAAAAACGAACACCAGAACCACGCCGCTGGCCAACAGCACGCTGACCGGAAACGGCCATCCCAGCATGCTCTTGAAGACCACGGCGAACGCGAACATATCAATGCCCGACATCAGAATCGTGACAATGGCGAAACTACAAGCATTCATGACGTGGGCGCGATGGTCGTAACGCATCCGCAGGTACTCTGGCACACTCCGCACCCCGTTCGCGTAGTAGTACCGCACCATGAATAAGCCCAAGAAAACCATCGCTGGAATGGCGCCGATCCAGTACCAGTGATTCGTCCGCATGCCATATTTGGCGCCGTTGGCGGTGTGCCCCATCACTTCCAAGGCGCCGAGGTTTGCGGACATGAAGGCGATGCCGGTAATCCAATGTGAGAAGTTACGATTGGACAGAAGAAAATCAGCGGAAGTCTTCATCTTGTCCTTCAGCCAGTAGCCAACTCCCAAGACGACGAAGAAGTAGGCGGCGATTATCGCGAAATCAAGAGCGCTGAGTTTCATCAGCATAGACGGTTTCTCCCGGAAAACAATTGCGGTGTGCGCACCCGGATATGCGACCGAGTTATACAGGTCAATAGCGAACCACGGCTCCGCCCCAGGTAAAGCCGCTACCGAAAGTCAGCAGCAAAAGCAAGTGCCCCCGCCGGAGCAACCCCGCATCGCGAGCCTCCACCATGGCGAGCGGAATGGATGCAGCCGTCGTATTCCCTCGAGTCTGAATGTTATTGAACATCCGCTCCGGCGGCAGACCCAGACGGTGCCGCACCATCTCCACGATTCGCAGGTTGGCTTGGTGGGCAATGACCAAATCTACGTCTTCAAGTCGCTTGCCCGCCTTCTCCAGGAGCACTTTGGCCGTCGCGGTCATTTCCGTCACGGCACGGCGGAAGACCCGTATGCCATCCATCACCGGAATGTGACGGCGGCTTTGGATGTCTTCAACGGTCAAGAACGGGCGCCGGCGGTTATCGAAAACCTCCATCTTCAGCGCGTCGGCTCCCCTCCCATCCACGTGAAGCTCCGATGCCAGAATCGTGCGTGTGTCGCTTACCTCCAAGGCCACCGCCGCTGCCGCATCGCCGAAAAGAACCGCTACTTCATTGTTAGTCTCGGGCACTTCCAAACAGTGCGAGTGCACTTCCGCCCCTACAACCACGATCCGGCGGTACTGGGCACTGGCGATGAGCGCGTTGGCCACCACCAGGCTGTATGCAAAGCCGGAGCACTGGTTGCGAACGTCCATTACGGGGATGTTGGGAAGTCCCAGCAAAGCCTGCGCGTAACACCCCGAGCCTGGGAAAAAATGGTCGGGACTAAGGGTCGCAAAAATAATGAAGTCGACATCCTCGAGACTCCATCCGGCGTCTTCGACCGCGCGTCGGATTGCCTTCGCCGCAATCGCCGCGGTGCCTTCGCCTTGAGCGGCGAATCGACGCTCGCGAATGCCGCACCGCTCGATAATCCAATCGTTGGTGACGCCGAGAAAACCACCTAACTCGTCGTTAGTAACGACTCGCTCAGGAAGGTAGGCGCCCATGCCCGCAATTCGACAATGTCGTATTTCCATGATTCGCCCTTCCCTTCCCGGCGCCCCACTTAATGCGCTTTACGCTGTGATGGGTAGAGCGCTGGTCCAGACCGTCTAGATCATCTGCGGCCGGAGAGGTCGCCCTTCACCAAGGTGTTGTACGCTCCGGCCGTTTTCGGACCAACTCATTATGGCGAGAACGAATGGAAATGGGAACTGCGAGTTTACGGTTTCCCGTCGCGACACGCAGCGGGCTAAGGAACGAAAATAGGGTCCCGGGAGGTCCGGTTCTGTGCTCGTCTCCGCTTGACATATTAGGGCTATACCACGGTTGTGTCCGGTGTCCCTGCCTATCGCGACATTTTGTCACCCTCGCCGCCGGGTTAACAACCCCATTTCCTACCGGCAGGAAATTTCCGCCGGGAATTGTAAAATCTTGCCCTCCCGGCAGGCGATTCCGCCAGAATTCTGTTGACAACATACCTTGCCTTTGCGCTAGCCTGAGAGGGTGAGGAGCGCGCCGCCGGCCGGTCCCTGGTAACTACCCCCGGCGCTGATGCGCCTCCCCTCCCTTCGACGGGCTCAGGGCAGGCTCTGAATCAACTGAGCCCTTGGTGCGCCTCGAAGGGCAACTTCACACCGGGAGGATAACGGTGCATCCCAAGATGTACATGAAAACAC
>Ga0335085_10010726_pt1 | contig 13670 bp, 12 predicted proteins | sample Lox_Sample_45_FD_206712 | JGI IMG/M metagenome (GOLD analysis project Ga0335085, IMG submission 206712) | Soil microbial communities from Loxahatchee National Wildlife Refuge, Florida, United States - Lox_Sample_4.5 | ecosystem: Environmental > Terrestrial > Soil > Wetlands | place: USA...
TTCGTCTCGCTCGGGATTCCGTCTTTGACTGGACGCCGGTAGCTCAACCCACCGAATCGCCGTATACGGACCCGTACGTACGGTGATGTGACAGGGACAGCGGGCGACCGCCTACCTATGTCGATTTGTGTCAGATAGGGTGAAGAAGGCCTGTTTTTTTTGAAAACGACTACCAGTTGCTGCTGGATCCGCCGAACAGATCGGACATGACGTTAACACCGGGATCGCAGGCGTGGTTGAGGCAGGGGAGGCCGAAAGCGGCCTCGAGCGACTTCAGCAGGGAGAAGCTGTTGTAGTAGTTTCCGCTCTGAACACCCTGCTTGCCGTGGTTGGTTTCGACGGTGAGGACCACTCTGTTTTGGTTCTGCGAGGGGTACAGAGTGTTTGGAGGAAGCGGGGTGCTGATTCCGCTGTAGTCGTTCTCATCCCATACGATGATGATCGCGGAGCGCCCTTCACTCCAGGCGGGTGAGGCGTGAATGGCGCCCACCAGGCGCTGGATGGATACGTCGCCCTGTTGGATCAAACCGGGGTTCAAACCCGCGAGCAGGCCATTCGAGCCTGGATCACCAGCGCAGTAGGCACTCTCACCTCCCTTACCGTGTTGGTCGTTGCATTGATTGGGGGCTATAAAGGAGAACGAAGGGAGGTCGCCCGTCGCCAGATCGGCGTACAGGCCGCTTGGCCCGTCAAAACCGACGACATTCTTCATGCTGTTGTTCCGGTGATAGCCCTGCTGAACACTCTGGAAATAGGCGAATGGGTCGTGTTTTACGGCGTACAGTGCCGTGTACGATGAGACGGGCCCTGGCAGGTTGGTGAAGTCGCTCAAGTTGCTCACTGTACCGTTGCTGTTGTTGACCCCGTAAGCGCCGCCGAGCGGGAGACTCTCCTCGTAGGCCTTCCAGCTCAAGCCGACATCGGCAAGCTGGTCGGCAATGGACTTGCCGACGGTCGGACCTGGAGGGACCGACTTGATTCCGTCGATGTCCGCAAGGAAGAAAACGTTTGCAGGTGGGTAAATTTCGTTCCAATTGTCAACTGCCGGTGTATCAGCGTCCTTCCCGAAACCGGAAATCGGGCAGATGATAAACAAGGCGGAATCTGGGTCTATTGTGACGCCTGAGGGCGGGCCGGGATAGCCGGAATAGGGACCATCGGCGTTGACAGTTCCCGCCACAATGTTGGGTTTGCATGTCGGATTGCCCCAATCCGGGGAGTTGTCGCTGCGGACGCCGAAGTTTGAACCTCCGACGACCTCCAGGTAATTGGTGAGGCTCGGATGCCCGACCGCAAAATAGTTCGTAGCGAGATTGACTTTGCCGCTCTGGACAATGCTGTTCAGGTACGGCTCGTTGGGATTACCGATAACCTGTTGATACCCATGGTTTTCCATCATAATGAGGAAGATGTGATCGAAATGCGGAATGCCTTTCGGGACATCGTTTTCGTGTGCGAAAGCTGGACTTACCAACAAAGCGGCCGCGAACAAGGCAGCTGCCGACTTCAAAGTGAACTTCATTTTCATAACTTCTCCCTTTCCATGGAGTTTTGAGAAAAACGAGATGGAATGGATTACGGCCGGTCCGGCGGGGACTCGCGCGGAACGCACCAGTCCGGTGAAATCAAACCAAGCGACCCGAAATACCCAACATCGGCGAAGAGAGTAAGATGGGCGGATTACAGGGAAGAGGCATTTTTGTTACAGTCCTGTCAAAGCTGTGGAAACCGTGAACGGACAAGCAGGGGTTGCCAAATAAGAGAAACTTACGATTGCGGCGTTACGCTCTGGAAGTGGCGGACAAAACTCACCATCAGAAACATTAAAGACAAGAGAAAGGCGCCTATCACAGTCAGCATGCCTTCGGAATTAAAGCGGTGATCTGGCGCCAGGTTTGCGCGCAGGGCCAGGAAAGTCCCGGAAATCAGGACGAACAGAGCTCCACACCCAAACCAGGCCATTGTGGATGCAATGTAACGCATGGTGGCTTCGCGGCGCTCGGGAGCCAGCCAATAATCCCGGTTCGGAAGATTGATGCGCGCGTTGGGTGTGGACGCAATCTGCCAGGGGGCGAAGAAAGTGATCACGGCGGAGAGAGCGTTCATCAGGACAGCGAGGAGGAAAAAAGATTCGCGGGGCTGCCAGCCGTTGACGTGGCCGTCTGCAGCGAAGTGAGCAGCCATGCGTTGCGGCATCCGAGGATAGTAATACGCTAGCATCAGCATGCAGACCAGAACCAGAAAGACATACAGCATGCGGGGGAGACGCGGATCGTCCATGCGGCACCTCGGAATGTGTCCTGCTTTCAGGTTAGGACGGCTCTCAGGGTGCAGCAAAACATTTGCAGGTAATTGTGCTCAGGAAGTCCTTGCCTTTCTCCCAGGAATCCGCGAAATTGGGAATCCCGGCATACAGATTCGCCTTTCTTTGATGATTCGATGAAGAAAATTCAGAAAATTGCCGCGATTGTCCTGACCGTTTTAATCGCGGCCAGCTTGTATTTGTACTGGATTTCGCGAGAGCCGGAGAGCGTCCGGCAGGCGCGGGCGGCCGCGAAAGCAAATCGAGCCAGCAAAAGCCTGGTGGACCAAACGTCACTGAAAACCGCACAACAGCTGGCACCGCTGGCGGCAACCTACCGCGAACGGGATTTGGCTAAGCAAGCGCTAACCCTTGCAGACCGGGAAGTAGACGCCGCATTTGATGCCGCCCTGCGCGAGGCGACACTCAACCCCCCGCCGCTGAGTCCCGAAGCGAAGGCGATTCAGGATCGCATCAAGAAAGACGAAAAGCTGTTAAACACGGACCAGGACCGCGCGAAGCGCTTATCAGAAGAACTCGCTAAGGCACCGCCAACCAAACAGGACGAGTTGGAGGTGCAACTCGTCCAGGCCCAGGCGGACATGGAACTGGACCAGGACGACCTCGATGACGCCAAGGAAGACTTCGCGCGCGTTGGCGGCGATCTGGAGGACCGCATCCAGGCGCTGAAAAAGCAGCATGAGGAAACCGCGCATGGTTCCGAGACGGTGGTCCCGACCGGAGCGCCACCCACCGACCAGGTGGGCCTGATCCACCGCGTGCAGCAATTGCTCGCACTGCGCTCCGCAAAACGCCAGGTGCAAGACGCCAAGGACAAGTCCGACCAGACTGCTTCCTCGTTGCAGGAGAAGCACGACGCCCTCGAAGCAAAGATCGCACAGGAGCAGCAGAAATCTCCGGACCTGGCCCGGCATGCCAAGCGGCGAATCGAAGCGGCGGCAGGGAATGAGGCGCCGGTACCACAGCGCACCGCGGAAGAATCTGCGGCGCTGCTGAAAGCAACGGAACAAATCGCGGCCGACCAGAAACTGATGGCCATGTTCGACAAGCGCGTCGAAACGCACAAGGATCTTTCCGCGGTTTATGCGCAGTGGATTCAGTTGATCGGCGACCGGCAATGGGCCGTGGTGCATCGCGCGGCCATAGGCGTCGTGATCATTCTGTTGATTGCCCTGGTGGGCGTGTTCTTCAGTTCCTGGATGAATACGCTGCTAAGCCGGCTTTCGATGGATCGCCGGCAAATTCAATCGCTGCATACGGTGACGCGGGTTTCGCTGCAGATTGTGTCGCTGTTGCTGGTCCTGCTGGTGATTTTTGGCCCGCCAGGACAGGTGGGGACGTTTATCGGGCTGGCGACGGCCGGTCTGACGGTGGCGTTGAAGGATTTCATTGTGGGTTTCATCGGCTGGTTCGTGCTGATGGGGAAAAACGGAATCCGGCTGGGGGACTGGGTGGAGATCAACGGCGTGACCGGCGAAGTGGTGGAGATCGGGCCATTCCACACCGTGCTGTTGGAGACGGGGAACTGGACCGACTCCGGGCATCCCACGGGCCGGCGCGTCACGTTCACCAACAGCTTCGCCATCGAAGGGCACTACTTTAATTTTTCGACGACCGGGCAGTGGCTATGGGATGAATTGACGGTGGTGCTGCCGGCGGGCAAGGAAACCTACCCGATCGTCGACGCCATTCGCAAGAAAGTGGAGGACGAAACGCGTGAAAGCGGGCGGCAGGCCGAGGAAGAATGGCGGCGCGCGACGAATTCGCGGGAGATGAGCGGGTTTACCGCGGCTCCGGCGATCAGTATCAAACCCGTGCTCGGCGGGGTGGAAGTAGCCATTCGGTATATCACGCGGGCACACGAGCGGTATGCGCTGCGCGCAAAATTGAACCAGGCTGCGGTGGAGCTACTAGGTCAGTAAGAGTCACCATTCGGCTCACGAATCTTGGCCTGATTTATTCGGCGGCACCGCGCGCCCGTACTTCTTCACTGGTTAAGCCGTAGAGGGGCGGAGTGGGGATGCCAAGCATCGCGAGATACAAATAAACTTGGCCGCGGTGATGGATTTCGTGTTCGACCGTCAGCCGGAGCCATTTCCACTTGGTAAGTTCCACGCCGCCCGGCGTTTTGCATTTGGTCTGCAAATCGGCATCGCTCAATTTGGAAAAAATCTCCAACGATTCCTTGTGCAGGCGCTCCATGAGCGCGAGAACATTATCCAGGCCGTCGGCGAACTCCTTGCCATGGCTCTTGTACATGCTTGGCTTTCCCTGAATATTTTCGCCCCACAGGCAGCGCTCGGTGACGGCGATGTGCCGCAGCAAGTCGCCGAGCGTGAATTTTCCCGGCGCGTAGCTCCAGTCGAGCTTGTCTGGCGGGACGCAACGCGCCACGCGCATCGTGCGCTCGCGAACGGAGTTGAAGTAATGAAGAAACGGCTGAATAGTGGGAATTTCCATGCGCCCTCCCCGTACACGTGGTTTAGGTAGGCGGCATAGAGTTTAACGCAGAAGGGCGCGGGCGCGGGAAGCGGAGAGCGTGGCCCCGGCGTACATGAAGGCGAGCAGGAAGAAGCCGATGGCGATGCTGAACTGTTGCGCGATCCAACCGAGCGAAAAGCTCATGGCCAACTGCAGCATGGTGGCGAAAATCGCGAACGTGGATTGCGTGCGGCCCATGAAGTGGCGAGGCACGATGGACATCAACGAAGACTGCGCGACGATGCCGCCGAGCGCGCGGCAGAAGCCGAACAGGCCCTGCAGAATCACGGCGCCGAAAAGAAACGTCACAAAGGGCACGGCTACGTGGCCCAGCGCCAGCGCAGCCATCACCGCTACGTAAAGAGGCAGGCGTACACGCTGCGGGAGTTGGCTGGTGAGCAGGCCGCCGATGATGGCGCCGATGGCCCAGCCCGCTTCGATCATTCCGAAACCCTTTGCGCCGGAATGCAAAACGTCATTGGCTAAGGCGACGACCACCACGTTGGCGCTAACGACGCTGGCCATCAGGACCGCGTGAGTAGCTCCGAGGGCGGTCACCACCGGCTGCTCGCGCAGGTAGCGAAAGCCTTCCTTCAAGTCCGCCGCATAAATCGCAAGCGAAAGGCCGGCTTCGGCGATCTCGGGGTTTTCGCCGCTTTCGAGGGCGAGGGATACCGTGTCTGATGTTTCGGAATATTCGGGCGGATACTGGCGGTGAGAGCGGGGAGAGACGTAGCCACTGCGCAGGCGGTAGAGGCAAAACGCGGAGACGAAGTAAGTGAGGCCGTCAATCAGCAGAATGCCGGCGATGCCCATGTGGTCGTAGAAAAAGCCGACGAAGGTGCCGGCAAGGAGCATGCCGCTTTGCACGCCGACGAGCACGGAAGCGTTGGCGCCGGTGAACTGGCTGGGTGGAACGACTTCCTGCACCAGCGCGTTGACGTTGGACCAGTAGACGGCCGAGCCGGTGCCGGTGAGCAGGGTCATGAGATAGAGGTGCCAGATGTGTAGGTCGTGGCGCGAAGCGATGTAAGAGATGGAAAGCACGGCAAAGCCGCGGCTGAGGTCGAGGAGAACGCCGAGGTAGCGGCGGTCAAGGCGGTCGATCAATACGCCGCCGAGGAAGGGCACCACCAGGCCGGGCAGCGTGACGACGATGACCTGCCAGCTCACCGCCACCGTCGAATGCGTGGCCGACATGATGTACCAGCTGACGCCGATGAAGTTCATGCCGCTGCCGAACAGCGAGACGAACATGGCGGTGAAGAAATAGCGGAAGCCGCGCTGCTGCCAGAGCAACGACCAGTCCACCTTGGAGATGGTTGCTGTGGCCATGGAGCCTATCAGTTTACTATTGAAGGGTGCGCTGTCTGCGGTGGTTAGTAAGCGGCTTGCGCGTGAGATGTACGCCTATTGGTGGGCGGAGTCGGAAACCCTCAGATAAGTGGAACAAAGCGCCGTGTTCCTGGATGGATCGAGCGGATCATAGAAAACGGGAACGATCATATACTCGAACACCCTTTCGGTCAGATCCGTCTGCGTATTTGTAATGAGTTGGCCGGTATTTATTCGAAATTCGAAGTCAATTTGCATGTAGCTTGTTTTCCCTTTGTAAATCTTGCGTTGTGCTGTCACGCGGCCAAGAGCAACTTCGCCGTCCCGAAGAAGCGGCCAATTTTTCTTCTTGCGCATCACGATCGGTATCACCATCACCAGGATAATGGCAGAGAGAAACACGATTGGAATCAGAGCCGAGTTCCTGGAATCGAGTGGTGCCTCGTGCCAAGTTGAGAGCACAAGGGGAAACAGGCATAGGAAGATCAGGGCGACAAGAACAGTAATAAGGGCAAGCGTCCCCTGGAATTCCACGCGCACACGGCGTGGCCGGGGTACAGAGCGCAGGGATTCCACCTGGGGGTCGCCGGGAGAACTGATTTTGGGGGCCGCGGGGAAAGTGGCAGCTTTTGCGGAGTTGATGGCTTTGCGGGTCGCGAGATAATTCCAGAGCGGAGCCAGTGCTACAAGGGCGAAAAGACCAGGCAAGAAGAGGAGCCAGATATCGTGGCTACGCAGCGCCGCGAATGCTGCAAACACCCCTACGCCAAGAACTGCCACAATCATGAATTTCAGAGTGCTTCGCGTTTCACCTAGTGCGGCTTCCGCACGATCCAGATTCCATCCACACTGTGAACAAAAGGGCTTGTTTCCCCTGTCGAAGAACTGCCTTAAACGCACAGGAGATCCGCAAAGGGGGCAGGTGACGATGGCCATCAGGATCAGGATAGGTGAATTTCTTCAATGCAGGTTCCTTATTCTTTTAAAAAATTACTTGAGATTGGAAACCGGCGAAGAGGGAGGGGCAAGCCCCTCCCCCACAGAACCAGTGCGCAACTTCCTGGGGCTTGAGGATGGTGAGTGGCGGGTGCCGGAGATACCACGGCCCGGCAGGGTGTGATACTTTTTCGACTGCTCGTGCGTAGAGGTTTCAGCGGCAAGTCGAATCACTCTCGTGGTGGGGGTCCTCGATGGCAACGATTGCTCCTCCTGTTCCAGCGCCCGAACCGCAAGCTTCGCTTTCGCCAATCGCGCGGATTTTCGGCGTTTTCTTTTCGCCGAGAGCGACGTTTGAAGACATTGTGCGCAAACCAAGCTGGGTTGCGCCGCTGGTCGTTTTATTTATCACTGGCTTGCTTTTGAATGTGGCGCTGGCGACGCATGCCAACTGGATCGAAGTCGTCAAAGGGCAGATCGCCAAGAACAAGATGGCTGCGTCGCAGTTCGAAAATATGGACGAGGCGAAAAAAGATGCGATGTATGAACGAGGCGCGTCACAGGCCAAAACGATCCGCTACGTGCGAGGTGTCATCGGTTGGCCGCTGGCGCTGCTATTTTCATCGCTGGTGTATTTCGGGCTGTACCGGCTGATTGGCGGGGCACGAGTTACCTACGGATTGACGTTTGCCATCGTGGCGTTTGCGACCTTGCCCATGGGACTCCGGGAAATCCTTGGGGCGATTGTTGCGTTGTTCAAAGATCCGAGTGCGATCGATCCGGAAAACTACCTGGCCTCCAATCCGGCGGTCTTTCTGGGGCCGGATGCCCCACTCTGGCAGGTTGTGGCCCTGGGCTTTCTGGATATTTTTGCGATCTGGGCGCTGGTGCTGGTTGCCGTCGGATTCACGGCGGCAGACCCCAAGAAGGTGCCGTTTGGAAAATCGCTGGGGCTCGCCGCCGGATTGCACGTGGCGTTGCTGCTGTTTTTCGCGACGATGATGTGGGTTTTCTTCTAGAAGATTCGCGGGAAACCGGGCGGCGGAGCGGCTCCTGATACACTTAACGGGTGAATTTTTCGTTTGAAGTTTTACAAAGCGATTCCACCGGTGCACGCGGCGGGCGGTTGACGACACCGCATGGAGTGATCGAAACACCGGTGTTCATGCCGGTGGGAACGGCCGCGACGGTCAAGGGGCTGACGCAGGAAGCGCTGGAATCGCTGGGCGCGAAGATCATCCTGGCGAATACCTATCATTTATATTTGCGGCCGGGACACAAGCTGATTCGCCAGCTCGGCGGTTTGCATCAATTCATGTCCTGGAACGGGGCGATTCTGACCGATTCCGGCGGCTACCAGGTGTTCAGCCTCGCGGAACTGCGTAAGATTACCGATGAAGGTGTGCGATTCCGTTCCCACCTGGATGGCTCTGAGCATCTCTTGACGCCGGAGAAAGCTGCGGAGATCCAACTTGTGCTGGGTTCGGATATCGCGATGGTGCTGGACGAATGCATCGAGACGCCGGCACCGCGGGAGATCGCGGAAGCGGCATTGAGGCGCACGACAGCGTGGGCGCGCCGGGCTCGGCAATATTCCCTGCAGGAAGCGCAGAGGAACGGCGCGAGCGCGCAGTGGCAATTCGGCATTGTGCAAGGCGCGACGTTTCCCGATCTGCGCCGAGAGAGTGCGCGGCAGCTTCTGGAAATCGATTTTCCCGGCTATGCGGTTGGGGGTTTGGCGGTCGGCGAACCGCACGAGGTCACTTGCGAAATGGCCGAGGTGGTGACGGAGTTGCTGCCAAAAGAGCGGCCACGTTATCTAATGGGCGTCGGAAGGCCGGAGCAAATTCCGGATTACGTCGCGCGCGGCATTGACATGATGGATTGCGTGCTGCCCACGCGGGCGGCGCGGCACGCGTGCCTCTACACCAGTGAAGGGCGCGTGCTCATTAAAAATTCGCGATATATAGAGGATCAGCGCCCGATCGATCCGCGATGCAACTGTTCGGTCTGCCGGCGCTACACGCGTGCCTATGTTCGGCATCTCTTTGCTGCGGGAGAAATCACTGCGGCGATTCTCGCGACCCACCACAATGTCCACTTTTACCTTGACATAATGCGGCAAATCCGAGAGGCTATCAGTTTTGGACAACTTGCAAATTTCGCTTCTGAGCTGCGCGCGCGTTATGCGGCGGGCCCAGCCTGAGGCGAACTGCCCGGAAATCTCGTAAGATAGATTCAGGCGCAGGGAACCCGCACAGGTCGAGTCTCAACCGGAGAATCGGGCGGGAGGGAAAGCGGGGAATTGCCCGCTGGAGGATGATATTCTCTCCTCTCCGCGCGATGTGGTCCGCAGGTTGTTTTCCCTGGTGCGTTCTAGCAAATCTCGGAAAGGCACGGAAACTTTCGGAACATGAATCTGGCAGCAGTGATTTTCTCGCAAGCCGGTGGCGTCTCCGGGCTCGGCGGTTTTCTCATTCCTCTCGCGCTCATGTTCGGAATCATGTATTTCTTGGTGATTCTGCCGCAGCAGCGGCAGCGCAAGAAAGTGCAGGAAATGCTCGCGGCCGTGAAAAACGGCGACAAGGTGATCACCACGGCGGGCATCTACGGCACCATCAACGGTATGGACGGCGACACCGTGATTCTGAAGATCGCCGACAATGTCAAAATCCGCATTGCGCGGGCAGCAATCGCCCAGGTGGAGGCATCCGAAGATGCGAAGTAACGCCTGGGGCCGCTCCCATTCGCGCCAGACCTTTTAACCATGAACCCTAATCTGAAGTGGAAAGCACTATTCATCCTTGTAGCCATCGTCGTCTGCATCTATGCCGTGGTGGGGTATCCCAATTTCCCCATCTCGCTGAGCGCGCTCAAAGATAATTTCACGCACCAGATCAAGCTGGGCCTGGACCTGCAGGGCGGCACGCACCTGATCCTGCAAGTGCAGGTGCAGGAAGCCATCGCACAGGAGACGGACCAGACCGTAGACCGGCTGACCACGGCCCTGCGCACGAAGAATATTCGCTACGACGAAGTCCGCCGCGCGGACGACACGCATATCGTTGTCCGCAACATTTCCTCCGACCAGGCGGCCGACTTCCGCGATTTGATTCACAACCAGTACGAAGGTGTGTGGGAACTTGGTTCAGCGCCGGGAGAAGCAAATTCCTACCTATTGACGTTGCGTCCCAGCGCGATTGCGAACATTCAGGAATCCACGATGACGCAGTCGCTCGAGACCATCGAGCGCCGTATCAATGCCCTGGGTTTGACGGAACCAACCATTCAGCTTCATGGCCGGAACGACAATGAAATCCTCGTCCAGTTACCCGGCGAAGGCGATCCGGAAGCTGCAAAGCGCGTGATTCAGGCGGGTGGTCAACTCGAGCTTGCCCTGGTGGAAGATCCTAACCCGTACCCCTCTGAATCGGCTGCCATGGCCGCGAAGGGCGGAATCCTCCCGGCTGGCACACAACTCCTCAAAGAGAAGCAGGGTGCGCGTAGTGGCCAAAATCCGGCCGACACTGGGGAAAACTGGTATCTGGTTAGCCGCACACCGATAGTAACGGGTCGCGATTTGCGAAGCGCCACCGAGAGCCGCAACACCGAGATGCCGGGGCAGTGGCAGATTAACTTTGTTCTCTCGGCGGAGGCGGCGCGGCGCTTTGGGCCGTTTACGGAGCAAAATCGTGGGCGTCAGATGGCGATCATCCTGGATCATCAGATCCAGTCTGCACCGACAATTCAAAGCCGCATTGAGGACCAGGGGCGCATTGACGGCAACTTCAGCCAGGAATCCGCACACAACCTGGCATTGGTGCTGCGCGCCGGCGCGTTGCCTGCTTCGATCAAATACCTTGAAGAGCGCACCGTCGGCCCCTCGCTGGGCGCGGACTCTATCCGCCACGGCGTGCAGGCCTCCATCCTCAGTTTGTTGGTGGTGATGGTCTTCATGGTCTTTTATTACCGCCTGTCCGGCGTGAATGCCGTGCTGGCGTTGATCATCAACCTGGTGATTCTGCTTGCCGCGCTGGCCATGTTTGGCGCGGTTCTGACTTTGCCGGGCATCGCCGGTGTGATCCTGACGATCGGCATGGGCGTGGACTCAAACGTTCTGGTGTTCGAGCGTATCCGTGAAGAACTCCGAAATGGGAAGTCTGCGGCCGCCGCGGTTGAGGCGGGATTTGACAAAGCCTTTCTGACGATCATCGATACCCACGTGACGACGGTGGTGTCGGCTTTCTTCCTGTTCATTTTTGGGACAGGCCCCATTAAGGGTTTTGCGGTCACCTTGACAATCGGTTTGATCGCCAACGTATTTACGGCCATTTACGTATCCAAGACCATCTTCCAGTACCACTTGGCAAAGATGGACCGGCAGGCCGAACTCAGTATCTAGTTACAGCCACAAGGTTCCAGTACTACCCCATCGCTTGGGCGATGGGAACAAACAGGAACTTGTTGGAGTCTAAAGAAGGGAAGCGCGAAACGGGATGATCGAGCTCTTTCATCAGCCCAACCTGGATTGGATGGGCAAGGCTAAATATTTCTTCGCTTTGAGCGGCACGCTGCTCGTAATCGGGTGGTCCGCCATTCTGTTTCATGGCGGAATCAAGTACGGCATCGATTTTCGGGGTGGCACCAACGTGGACGTCCGCTTTGCACAACCGCCGAACGTAGACCGGCTTCGAGGCGGTTTACGGGGTCAAGGTCTGGGGAATAGCGAAATCCAGAGCATCAGCGACATTGCCAACGCCAACTCGAATGAAGTGATGATCTTCGTCGAACAGACCGGATCGGCCGACCAGGCGCTCGATGAAGGCAAGGCCAAAGTACTCAACGCGCTGAACGCTACCTACGCCGTCGGTTCTACCGGAAAGGACGATTTCAACTCCACGACCCCGACCGCGCTCGCCAAGGTTCTCACGGCAAAAGACCCGCTCGCGCTTTCCGTGAACGCCGGCGACAAGTACCAGCAGCTTGCCAAGGGCATCCTCGCCTATCGCGACAAAGACAAGAACGGCGTGCTGACGACGTTCGACGATTTGTCGCAGGTTCCCGGCGTCACTCCGGCGGTGATTTCCGCGCTAAAAGACAGTTTTGCGCTGGCGCCGTTTGCAATTCGCAATGTGGAGATTGTGGGGCCCAAGGTGGGTGCCGAGTTGCGCAATCAGGCCATTCGAGTAACCCTCTATGCTTTGGGCGGCATGCTGTTATATATTGCCTTCCGATTCGAGTGGGTCTACGGTGCCGCGGCGGTGCTCGCCGTGTTTCACGACGTGCTCATTACCCTCGGCCTGTTCAAGATTTTCGGATTCGAAATTTCGCTCACGGTTATCGCAGCTTTGCTGACCCTGGTCGGTTACTCGATGAACGATACTATCGTCATCTTTGACCGCATCCGGGAAAACAACCGCCTGCTGCGGAAGGAACCCTTCGCGGACATCGTGAATACGTCGATCAACCAGACGTTGTCGCGAACGATCCTGACCAGCGGACTGACCTTTCTCACCGTGCTCGTCCTGTTCCTGATGGGCGGCCAGGTGCTTCGGGCCTTCGCCTTTGCCCTGGTGGTGGGGATTGTGATAGGAACGTACTCCAGTTTTGGTATTGCAGCTCCGCTGGTCGTCGCCTGGAACAAGTGGCGGGGACAGGGCGGAGTTGCCAGCACCGGAACCGCAGCCGGCAACAGATCCCGAGGAGCGAAGGCGGCTAATCCCGCGTAGCGACTTGGGCAGGAGGTAGTGGTTAACCATGTTTGAAGAAATGGTCGTATCGAGTCCGAAGGGGAAGAAGACGAACAAACCCTGGACGGTCGCATTGTCCATGGTGGTGCAGGTTCTCTTCCTCGCGATTCTCATCCTGATTCCACTAATTTATACGGAAGCGTTGCCGAGGACGCTGATGTCTTCCATCCTTTTGGCGCCGCCTCCGCCACCACCCCCACCGCCGCCGCCGGCCGCCGTGCAGGTGATTCGCAAGCCCGTGGCGCACTTGATGGACGCCGGCAAACTGGTTACGCCGAAGGCGATCCCCAAGGACCTAAAGATTATTAAGGAAGAAGCGGAGCCGCCCGATATGGGTGGCGGCATGATCGGTGGCGTGCCCGGCGGCGTGGCCGGCGGGTCCGCTGGCGGCGTGCTGGGAGGCGTGATTGGTGGCGCGGGCACTGCACCACCACCACCGCCCAAGGTTGCGCCAAGGCGTGTGACGGTCGGTGGCAACGTGCAGGCCGCGCGCCTGGTGAACCGCGTTCAGCCGCTCTATCCACCGTTGGCGCGGCAGACGCGCATCAGCGGTACGGTCAAGCTCCATGCCATCATCGGCAAGAATGGTGCTGTGGAACAACTCCAGGTGGTTTCGGGCCATCCACTCCTTGTGCAGTCGGCGCTGGACGCGGTGCGGCAGTGGCGCTATCAGCCAACGCTGCTGAACGGCGAACCGGTGGAAGTGGACACCGAAATTGACGTGATTTTCTCTCTGGCACAGTAGTTCAACGGGGCGGCGCGGGTGTCGTGGGACGTGCGCGCCGGTCTGAGTCCGCAGTCGAATTAACTTACTTGAGGGATCCGGCTCGCCCGGCGCCCCTAGG
>Ga0335085_10010727_pt1 | contig 13670 bp, 13 predicted proteins | sample Lox_Sample_45_FD_206712 | JGI IMG/M metagenome (GOLD analysis project Ga0335085, IMG submission 206712) | Soil microbial communities from Loxahatchee National Wildlife Refuge, Florida, United States - Lox_Sample_4.5 | ecosystem: Environmental > Terrestrial > Soil > Wetlands | place: USA...
CTTCGAACTCCCGGTAGTGAGACGAGCCCGTATTGGTAAGGGCCATAAAGGATTCGCTGCCCGTCGTTGCGGTATATGGCTGCACATCGAACAGGTACGACGTGTGGCTGTCGAGGTACGCAAGCTTCACCTGTAGGTTTTGGCGCAACTCCCGATCAACCTCGCCGCTCCACGTCACGTTTCGAGGCGTGGTATTGGGCTCGCCTGGTAATACATGCGTCGAAAGCGGATTGACGCCGCCCGCATACACGCTCGTATAACTGATGGGCAGGCCGATCGGAATCCCGGCCGTATTGAATTCCGTAATCGTGCGGTCAGGGTTCGCTCCGAAATTAGCAGCGAGCAGCGGCAACACTCCATAAAACATTCCGATTCCTGCACGAATCACGGTTTTTCCGGGAGCGTACGCCACGCCCACGCGTGGCGCGAAAGCCGCAGACCATCCAGAGGTTTCCGAAGATAAGCGAGCGCCAAGATCCATGCTCCATTGCGGGCTCATCACCCAATGATCTTGCACAAATTCCGCAACTGAACTATCCGACGGCGTCTGCGACGGCGCCGGTGCAAAGGTGATCGTTTCTGCCAGAGAATTATCTTCGCGAAGCAGTTGGATCGGATGAGATGCCGTAGTCCCAAAAAACGAGCGGTAGTCCACGTCAACTCCAACGCGTACGTCATGATCTCCGTGCCAGTGTTTTCTCGAGAATTGATAGGACGGAACCGCCTGAAACTCCTTTCCGCGGCGCGACCAGAAGTTAAAGTAGTTCCCTCCCCATCCTTCCGGGGTGATCAGCATATCCGCGGTTCCTTGGCCATGCGCATTGCTGTCAAAACGCATGTATTGCGCCACAATCCCGAACAGTGCCCCGGACGTAAATTGATATTTATCATTGGCGCCAATGGCCCAGCCGCTTTGGTTCAAATCGTTAGAGGCGGGTATGGGAACGAGCGCGCTGATATCCACGTTTTGTTGGCGCAGCGGAAACGCATTTACCGTCAGCGTCAAAATGTGGGTCGGAGAAAGAATTGCCTCAATCGTCGTGAAGGTGTTGAACCCCTGCCGCTTACTGATATCGTCCGGCCACGGCAACCCTTCCACCGTGGTCTTCTTCATCTCGTATTGGAATACTTCCGAAAGTAGCAATTTGTGAGGGATGATCGGCGCGTCAAACGCCACACCTGGGATGGCTTCGGCGATGCCCACCATATGCCCATTCTTCCCAAGCACCGAAGGCACTACGCCGCGCAGCTTGAAATCCCATTTGTCTTCGGGCGGTCTCGTATCGATGGACGTCAAGCCGCCGGAAAAACTCCCCAAGCTGGCATCGTACGGCGTCTTATAAACAGCGAATGACTCCACGGCATCGGTGGGAATAGGAACCCCGAAGCTTCCCGTCACCGGGTCCGTCGTTCGGGCGGAATTCACCACCAGTAAGCTCTGATTCTCGTCGGAGCCCTTAAAAGTCAGTTTGCTGTCCAGCGTCTTAATAACCCCCGGCGTCAGGGGAATGATGTCTTTCACCTTTTCCTGGGGCGTGGGAATCGACTTCAACTCCGATTTTGTCACGGTTGCTGGTGGCGCTGCGGCGGTCTCCGTGGACATGCTGGTAGCCGTTTCGTTTACTTCGACCTTCTCGGATACGGTATTCAATTGCAGCGAGAAATCCTGAATACTTTGCTGCTTTGCAGCCAGAACCACCGCTCTGGTTTCCGTCTTGAATCCGCTCAGTTCAATCGTAATGACATAGGAACCGGGTGCAAGGTTCAGAAATTGATACTTCCCATTCTCGTCGGTAGTCACGTTTATCGGCTTGCCCTCGGGCGGCTCGTGGGACAGTTTCACGGTGATTCCTGCGACGCCCGTCGTGGCGTTGTCTTGCGTGGTCGAGACCGTCCCCTGTACTGAGGCTGTTTGTTCGTTGCTGCTTTTCTGTTGGGCCGCTTGCTCCGTGAATCCCCCGCCTCCCGAAAGCGCCTCTCGCGCCGACAAGGGCAGGCCTACAAGTACCAGACCCACTAGGATCACTCGCCATGCATTCGTAACAAAACGCAAAATCGTCCTCTTTTTCTTTCCAACGTTTCTGGGAGTTTTCGCGGAAATGACACCCGCCGCCCACACTACTAGTTTACTTGATTACGCTCGGAACACCCCTCGGAAGAGGCGTCTTTATACGGTGAGACAACTTTCAGTTACTGACTTTTCTTGCGGTCTAGCTTGAGGTTCAGCGTGATTTCTTTTCGACTGTCCAGCGGTGACACTGTCCTCACGGCAGACTTCTGGCCCTCGAACTCCGCGTGGATTTCATAATCCACGTTGGGATCCAGTCCCGAAAAGCGGTAACTTCCCTCATCGTCGGTAAAGTGACTAATGACCGTGTTCGTGCGCAAATTCTTCAAGAATACCGTCCCGTTCTCTATCGGTTTTTCCGCCTTATCGCTCACGATTCCTCGCACTGACCGGAGTTGCGATTCCTTCTTCGCGTCTTGTCCGAGCGCCCAACCGTTCACCAGAATCAGGATCACCAACAACCAAATGCCCGTTCGCAGTTCTTTCACGGTCTTGCCCCCGTCTTCGTTTGCCCCTTCGGTTGCAGCTTGATCGACAGTCGCTGTTGAACATCCACTTTGCTGTCCACCGTTTGGCTCTGGTCCTCATATTTCTTGGTGTGCGTCACCACTTCGTACTCGTAGCCTGGTGGAACGCGCACCGCAAACTCGCCGCGGGAATTGGTGTATGCGTCCCAACGAAATTTCTTCTCGCCGGCCCTCCGGATGCGCACTTGCACGTCCGGAAAGGAAATCGCGTTCTCGTTAAACACGGTTCCCAAAATCAAAAAGCTGGGAATCGCTCTACTCTTTGTTTTGCTCGACGAACTTCCCTGGTCCGGCGAGTTGGGCTTGCTCGAATCCTGTGTACTAGGAGTTGTTGCTGGCGTCGATGATTCTTGCGCTCTTAGAGAACCGCAATAACAAAGAAGACTGGCCACCAAGGCTAAAATTATGCGTCTCATTCTGCGATGTTTGCTTCGAAACTGTCCCCAATATTCTGACGTTTGCCGCTGGTCCGAGGATGCCTCTGTTCTTCGCGCCCGTAGGCTATTCGTCCTCGTCTTCCTCTTCCTCATCTTCGTCTTCATCCACTAGGTCGCCGTCCTCGTCAAAGTCTTCGTCGTCCTCTTCTTCCTCTACGTCGTCGTCTTCGTCATCCTCTTCCAGTTCGTCGGAAATGGGATTCAGCGCGACCGGATGCGTCTGCGATACTTCCAATTCGGTCTCGCACTCTGGGCAGCTGAGGATTTCTCCCTCCTCAACCTCGTCTTCGTCGACGTCTATTTCCGCGGAGCATTCTGGGCAGCGAAGCACGGTCCGTCCTCCGATTTGGACATTTGGCTGGCGCACAAACGCGCGAGTGTGCCATCCGGCGTATTATATACCCCGGCGAGGAAAGTCAACCCCGACCGTTCCCGCCTGTTTCCAGTGTAACCCAACAACTTGGGCGAAAGTACAATACGGCATGGCCCGCGAATATCCTGAAAGACCGGTCGTCGGAATCGGTGGTGTCGTCATTGAAGACGGCCGTGCTTTGCTCATTCGCAGGGGCGCGGAGCCGTTGCTTGGCCACTGGTCCATCCCCGGCGGCACTCTGGAAATTGGCGAGTCCCTTCAACAGGGCGTGGCCCGTGAGTTACTGGAGGAAACCAACCTCGAGGTACGGGTCCTGGATGTCATCGAAGTTTTCGATCGAATTTTTCCTGCCGAGCCTCTAGCCCCGAATAGTCTCACTCGTGGTCCCAAGTTCCACTTTGTCATTGTTGATTATCTTTGCGAGCGCATTTCCGGCGAAGCTCGGGCCGGCAGCGATGTGACCGATGTCGCTTTCGCTCGCCAAGACGAACTCGAAAAGTTCCACCTGACCGAAACCGCTACGCGCGTGTTGCTTAAGGCCTTTGCTATGGATCGTGCGCGCCGCCATCCCCCGTCACTTTGACAGCTTCAATATCTCAATGTTCCCATTGGCGTTGGTAAGCGACAACGCGCATCCACCATTCCCGATCTTCCCCACCAGCGAATCGCCGCCCAGCGTTCCCGTTGAGGTCACCGGTAGATCGCTCGAAATATGCCCGAAGGAAGTACGCGCATTCACGTCGTAACCTGCATCCGCCGGCAATCGCACCTGCATCGGCGCAAACGACGTCCTCAGCGACACGTTCTTGCACCCACCCGAACTCCGCGCCGCGGACACCGAAACCGTGCCGTTCTGATTGTCCACGGTCATCGCGCCGCCGACTTCGCCAAGCGTCACCCCTCCGAAACTCGTTTTCGCGGAAGCATCTCCTTTAACTTCGCTTGCCGTCACCGGACCATTGGAATTCTCGATCGTCAGATTCCCATCCACTCGATGGATATCAATCGAACCGAAGCTCGTTTTCGCATACGTGTCCGCGCCAATGTCGCTCAACGCGATGCGCCCGTTTCCGGTCGTGGCTCTTACGCCCTTTGGTATTCCACTTCCCTCGATCGATCCAAACGAAGTATTGAAACTGCCCTTGCCCTTGATCTCCCGTACGCTGATTCCCCCATTGGAATCTTCCACCTCGGCGCTGCCGCCAATTTGCTCCAGTGCCACTTCTCCGAACGAGGTCTTCACATACACATCGCCACCAGTCTTTCGCCCGCTCACGCGACCGTTGGACGACGTGCATCGCACATTGCCCGTCACGTTCGCGAAGCTGATCGCTCCAAAGCTCCCATTCAGTTGCGCACCTCCGCTCACCGTGTCCGCGTCGATTGCTCCATTGTTGTTGTTAACAGTCAAATCCCCGCGAATGTTCCGCGCAGCCACTGCGCCAAACGAGTTGTTGATTTTCGACGCTCCCGCATCTGTCACCTCTACCGGACCATTTCCGCCAGAGATCGTCACCGTGCCTGAGATGTTACTCACCGTGATCGAGGCAAAGCGATCCTTCACGTCCAATGGCCCTTTTACGGCCGACACCGTTACCGCACCATTGTTGTTGATGACCGTCACGCCACCGTCGGCCCCTGTGGCCTGTACTTCTCCGAACGAGTCCGTCAGCTTCGTCGACCCTCCATTCTGAAATTTCAGTTGTCCGTGCATGTTCTCCAGGTCCGTCCAGCCGTGCACTCCCTGCACTTCGGCATTGCCGAAACTGTTCTTCATCCACAGCTTAGCCTCCACTGGCACGGCGATGTCGTAGTCGACCGAATACGACGGTCCCCCAATTCGCACTACAAAGAATTTCGATTCGTCGCTGGGATAAACCGTTTGAATTTTGATCCCCGAGGAATCCTGCGAAACATCAATCCGCACCTCGCCCGCATAGCGATCGGCGTCGGCCTGAGAGTGTGCTTGCACTCGAATGGTCGCGGAAATTTTAACTTCCGGGCCATTTTCTCCATGGATATGCACGTCGCCGAACTTATTCGTCAAACTCACCGTTTGATTCGCGCCTAACGTTAGGGTCTTCTGAAATTGCTTGGTCGAAGTGCTTTGCCCTAAACCTCCAGCAATCGCCGGTAGCGCGGAAAAACAGCTCAGCGCCAAGAGCACGCCCAACTTCTTCGCAAAAATTGACCTGGTTCCACGATTCATCGCTTCGTCTCCAGAACTTCTTGCAACGTTTCTTGCTTTTCCTGATACATCGCCAACAACTGGTAGCGCAGGTGCGTATTCGAAGGGTTCCGTCCCGCCTCCATGCGCAATTCGTCGATTGCACTATCCAGCACCAGCAGCTTTTCCTTGTAACTGGTCAGCAACGGCGTGGCTGGCGATTCCAATTGCGGTTTCGTCTCCGCTGCCAATTGATCGATGGCCTTCCTGTAGTCGCGCTCCGTTCGCTCCACTTCGGCTAATCCGGAATTCTTCAACAACCGGCTCTGGCCCGGTTCCGTCTTGTTTCCATGCCGGACCACGTACACTCCCGACAGCGCAAGCACAATCACCAGTGCACCCGCCAGCGCCGCTCGCCACCCCACGGAGATCTCGCTACCAATGCCCAACGTGTCCCAAAATCCACGCCGAACTATTTTTGGTTGTTGCTCTAGCAGCGAAGTTTTGATCTTCGTCCACAATCCCGCATCTTCCGGGTAGTTCCGCAACTCTTCTGCCGCCACGCTCAGCGATTTCCAGGCGCGTATCTCCTCGGCACAAGCCGAACAACCTTCGGCATGCTGTTCCAAAGCCGCCCACTCTTCCGCCGAACCATCCAGAAATATCCGTTCTCGATCGTTGCAGGAAAGTTTCATTGCCGCCCACCTGCTTCCGAACTGCGCAGCGGCTCCAGCATCCCTCGCAGATTTTTCTTTGCTTGAAAAAGGGTGTTCTTGGAAGCGGTCTCGCTGATTTCCAGCAGCGTGGCAATCTCCGTGTGCCGGAATCCTTCCACTTCATACAGCAGAAAAACGTCACGCTGATGTTGCGTCAGCATCGCCAGCGCGCGCTCTAACGCCATCCGCAATGATGGATGTGCTCCCGGCGCACGTGGTTCCGGCCGCGGTGCAGTCTCGCTGCCTTCCTCTCGTGACTGCTCTTTCCGTCGTACCCGGCTGCGGCGCACGTCATGGCAGGTGTTCACTAGGATCCGAAATGCCCAGGTCACAAACGCCGACTGCCCGCGAAAAGTTCTTATTCCCCGCTGAATCTTCAGGAACGTGTCTTGGACCGCATCTTCCGCGTCCGTCTGCGAGCCCAGCAGATTACGCGCAAGATTTCTCATTCTCGCGCCTTGTAGATAGTACAAACGCTCGTAGGCCCGCAGATCCCCGGCCAGACACCCTGCCGCCAGCGCCGCATCTTCCGACGCGGCCTTCTCTTCGCGATTCTGCACGGCTGCGATCTCCGAAGGTTCCACTCGCCGCCCTCCCTCGCCTGGCGCGCATGTGATTCTATCCTCCCATCGCAGCGCAAGCCCCAAAGTTCCCATCGCGTTCTCCTGCGGTATAGACGATGGATAGTGGCGAAATGTCAGGGGAGACAGATTGTTACGGTGTCACACTAACGATAGCAGAATCAATAGATTGTGGGTCTAGCTCGCACATTCCCGGGGCAGGGCGCCCAGCGTCCTCTCGCGTTTCTCAAATTCCAGGACCGCGTTCCGCAGATCCAGCACCGTGAAATCTGGCCAGCGCTTATCGAGAAATACAAATTCCGCAAACGCGCACTCCCACAACAGAAAATCAGACAACCGCCGCTCTCCGCCCGTCCGGATCAGCAGGTCCACGTCGGTCGAACCGCCTCGCTGCACTTCCGCCAGTACCTCGCTGAACGCTTCGGTCGAAAGACTGGTGGCCTTATAAAACCTGCTGGCCGCCTGAAACAAGCAATGCCGCGAAGAATAGTCCACCGCCAAGCGCAGATGCAGATTCTTACCCCGGCACGTCAACGCTTCCGCCTCCGCAATCGTTTCTCGCAGCGCGGGATGTAGGCGGTCCCGCCGTCCAATGATGCTCAGCCGAATACCTTCATCTAGGCAGTGCTCCGTCTCGGCGCGCAAGTACTCCTGCAAAATCCTCAAAATCGTCCCCACCTCCGCGGGAGGTCTCTTCCAGTTTGCCGAGGAGAGCGCGAACAAAGTCAATGTGTGAATTCCCAGGTGCGGCGCGCATCGGATGATCTCGCGAGCGGCGTCGGCGCCTTGTTTATGTCCCGCCGACCGCGGCAATCCTCGCGACGTCGCCCATCTCCCATTCCCGTCACAAATAATGGCGACATGTAGCGAGTACTTCGTCGCCACCGGAACTTCCCGCAGGTTCTGTAGAACAATGGATTGCATTAACATGCTCATTTTCTCCGCCGTTACTGCATAATGTACTTTACATTACAAAGTATGCCGACAAAAAAATTTACCGGTCCCGCGTCGCCCGGATCAGCGCCTCCATGTGGTCTAGGTAATGTTCCAGCGCCTTCCGTCCTTCGCCCGTCAGCCGGTATTCCGTCTTCGGCAACCGTCCGGCGAACGACTTGCTGCAAACAATGTAATCCGCTTCTTCCAGCTTCCGCGCATGCACGCTCAGATTCCCGTCGGTGGTCTTCAACAGTGCTTTCAATTCGTTAAACGTTAACGACCGGTTTACCGCGAGCGCGCTCACGATTCCCAAGCGAATCCGTTCATGAATCAGTCGATCCAGATTCGCTGAAACAGGCTGCGCCGCAGCGGGCCGCCCCACTCCTGGCTCCGCTTCACGCCCTATCCGTTCTTGCCGAGCTGTCGATGTCTTGGCCATACTTTCTCGACCTTACTTAGCCCCCGTATCGCAACGCGATCCAAATGCCAAACCCAATTTGCACCAATCCGAATCCGGTCGCCATGAACAAGTTGCCCCACGCAGCTGGGGCAAACAGCGCTGCGGTTCCAAGTGCCATTAAACACAGCCCCATGATGGGCACCGCCCGAACGGAAAATGCTCCCCCCGTTACGATCGCTGTCCCGTACAAAAGCAGCCAGACTCCGGGAAGCGCGGCTACCGCGCCCAACTGAAACAACGCCAGGGTTAGCAGCCCACCGACCACGATGGGCGGTGCGAAGCTTAAAACGAATTTGCGGCCGGGCCCCGAAAACAGCGACGAATTTGCGCGTCTTGCTTTATTGGCTGCCGCTGGCGCCGCAATGGCCACGGCCACGAACGCTTCAAATAACCAGATCGCGATCCACCCGCGCGGCGTTCTCTGGCGCGCCGCAAGCAGTGCTGCGGCCAACGCCGTCAACCCCATAGTCACGCCGCCCCACCCGGGCACCGCGGTGAATTCCGCGGCAGATTCCATCGTTTCCCGGATGTACCGCAGATGATCCGCGGCCCGCGCATCAATGGGAATCGGTTCGCGTAACACTGCACGCTGGGGAAGGGGAACGGCCATGGTTGGGAGAATACGGAAAAGGTAAATCTCTGTCAAGTACTTTGTACTATAAAGTTTCCGCCCGGCTCGTCTGCCCTGCCCGGTACCGCCCCAGCAACGCATTCCGCCGGATGATGAACACATCCGCGAACATCTGCAGGCTGTCTCTCATCATGTTCACTTTCGTCGCCGGAGAGTGCGACCAGCGCACTGGCACTTCCTGGATCGAAAGCCCATGGTGGCGCGCCAGATACAATAATTCCGGATCGAAGCCAAACCGCTCGATGGTCTGCTGTTCGAAAACGATGCGGCAGCGCTCCCGCCGGAACGCTTTGAACCCGCACTGCGTATCCACGAACGGCAGTCGCAGGATGATGCGGACCAATCGATTGAATACAATTCCTGCGAATTCCCGGAATAGCGACTCATGCACTTCAATCAGGCTTCGGTCCACCGCACGGCTGCCGATCGCGACATCGTAGGTCTTCAGCGCCGCCAGAAGCTTCTCCCCTTCTTCGATCGGCGCGGAAAGGTCGGCGTCCGTAAACAGCACGATGTCACCGCGCGCTTCTTGTGCTCCATGACGCACGCTGAAGCCTTTCCCACGATTTGTGCCGTTCGAAAGCACGCGTAATTGCGGTATCCGGTCCTTCCAGGACTCCGCCACCTCGGCTGTTCGATCCGCGGATCCGTCGTCGACCACCAGTACTTCTGTGTTTGGCCGCTTCTCTCGAATGTAGTTGGCAATCTTTTCCAGAGACGCAGGCAACCGCAATTCCTCATTGAACGATGGCACGATGATGGAGACCTCGGGTGCTATCGTCACAGAAGCTCCCAATCCTTCCAGCCGTGTCGGCCCAGCAAGGGCACGAAGCGGCACCCTTCCCGCCGTTCCGTTGGGTACTCGTCTCCTCGTCGCGTGACGAATACTAAATTCTGGTGATCCTCCGCTCCTATCGGGGCAATCAGACGTCCTCCTTCGCTCATTTGTTCCAGTAGTGGCTCGGGAACCCGCGGCGCGGCCGCCGCGACCAGAATCGCATCAAACGGAGAAAATTCCTTCAGACCTAGCGATCCATCCCCGCAGTGAACGTGGATATTCTCGAAGCCCAGCCGTTCCAACCGCTCTCCCGCAGACCGCGCCAGTTCGGGCCGCAATTCAATACTGTAGACTTCGCGCGCCAGCATCGAAAGCACCGCCGCCTGATAGCCGCAACCGGTCCCGATCTCCAGGATTTTCTCTTCTCCGGTCAAGTGCAGCGCCTGCGTCATCGCCGCGACGATATACGGTTGCGAGATCGTCTGCCCATTCCCAATTGCCAAGGGTTCATCGCTATAGGCAAAATTTTGCAGACATTCCGGAACAAACTCGTGTCGCGGTACGTTCGCCATCGCGCGCAAGACGCCCGGATCTTTCACGCCGCGTTTGCGGATTTGCGTTTCCACCATTTCGGTGCGCACCTCCACAAAGGGGTCACTTGACGATGTGCGTTCCTGCCTCAACATCTCGCTTAGCTCATCCATTCTTGTACTTCTCGAAGGGCACCAAGGCAATACCGACAGTTTACCTAATAAATCAGACGAACACTGCAGGCCCGTTGTCAGCCAGTTACGTCTATCTGTTCGTTGTCTGAGGACGCCTTCCGGCACCCCGGACTCCTCCAAAATTGCGCTTTTCGCCCATTTTTCGATAATTCCTGCCCCTCGGAACAGTGACCGACCCAACAAGACTGTACCCCAGAGCAGGCGCGCTACAACATCCCGTTCTCTACAATCATTCCTGAATTGGCGAGCCCGGCCGTTTCGCTCTTCCGGGCTTGGAGGCAGTCATGAAAGCGGCTTTGGCGCTTATTGTTATTTACGTAGGGATGTTCTTGGTAGCCATCCAAGGGAGTTCTCCAAACTCCGTGCAGGCTGCTGCACAATCTCCCTCGGTGAATCAGGACAGCACCAGAGCTTCCATCGATACCGTCAAAGGCGCGGATATCCGCGCCCTCCTGGAACTGGTCGGCGCGCGCGATCAAGTTCAAGACTCCGTCCGCCAGACCGCCGAGCAGTACCGCGAAAGACTATTGTCCTCCGTGTCGAATAACGAAAAAGGCCAGGCGTTCGTTAATACCACGATCAACGAATACGAAAAGCGCTACGACGTGGATCGCGTGAATGAACAACTCGTCGTGCTTTATGACCAGCACTACTCGGACGACGAAATCAAAGGGCTTCTCCAGTTTTATGGTTCGCCGCTCGGTCAGAAGGTGGCTGCGGAAAGCCCCAAGATCTTCCACGAGATTCAGGAGACCACCCGAGCAGAAGCGGCTATCGCCGCCAAGGACGCACTCCAACAGGCAAAAACCGAGAACCCCGGAGTTGGTCAAAACGCCCGCCTGGCGAACTCGGGCCAACGCCGTCCGCTCCCGCAGCGGCGCAGTACGCCCGCCGATCCCGGCCAACAGTCGGCTCAGGCGCAAGTTCAACCCTGATTTTTCAGATAGAAAAACAAACTACGGCAGGCGCTTCTTGAATTTTATGTCGATGCCGAATGTGCCGTTTTGATCTCGCAATCCCACCACCGAAATTGTGCGCGTCACGTTGTATTCCACTTGGATTACTTGTTGTTGTGTGGAACTCACGTTGGACACATAAGTGACCGTCAGATTTCGTGTCACCTGTTGTTCTACCGTTACGCGCGCCGCGGCGTTCTGCCCCGAACCGCTCGTCCCTAAGCCCGCCAAGCCTGGATCCACCCGAAACCGCGTAATCCCAAAGAGTCGCTCCACGCGCCCGCCCAACTGACTGGAAATCGCTTCGGACAGCAGCGCCGATGCCCCCGCGGAACCTGGCTGTGTTACTCCTCCGGTACGCGTCGCCACCTCCGTACTCGTTTGCCCTAGTGCCAGCAAGGTGATGATGTCGTTCGGCGGCAATGGCGGATCGGAGCGGTAAGACAAGCTCATCTTACTCGCCTGCCCGCTGAAATTTAGCGTGATCTCGTACTGCTGAATGGTCGTCGTCGCCTCAACGCTGATCACGGGATCCATCCGGAACGGGTTTGCGAAATTCAAATCTCCACGGGTAACCCGGTACCGACTGTCGTGAAAATACAGTTCACCCGAAATCACATGGATGTGCCCCAACATAATCGGATGTTCCGCAGTACCGCGCACGCGCAGGCTCGCGTCCGCTTCCAGGTGAGCACCGGGCCATTCCATGCGCGAATCGGGTGTAGACGTCGCCTCGATATCGAACTGCAGGTTCCGCAGAAAGCTCGAACCGCCCATGCCTCCGGGACTCGAGCTCGAAACCAGAACGCCGGCCGACTCCAATCCTTCGTTCAGCGTTACGCGTTGGATCTGCACTTTGCCGGTCAAATATGCGCCGTCCATCGTCCCAGTCAGGCGCAGCGAGCCGCCCAGCAGCCAACTGATACCCTCCGGGTAGCGAATGCGTAGCCGGTCGGTTTTTGCGGAAATATCGTAGCGTAGCGGCTTATCCGAATAATTCACACTACCCGTTAGCGCAATAAGTCCGCCACCAGCCTCTCCCGTCACATTCTCAAAAAATAGTCGGTTCGCGTCGAATACCAAGTCGCCTTTTACATTGCTTAACCCTGTCGGAAAGTCCGCCGACCGCGCGGAAACATTGTTCAGCTTTGCCCTTCCGGTGATTCGCGGCCGGTCTAGAGTCCCTTCAAACGAGGTGTTGATATCCGCATGCCCAGCCGTATTCACATCCGGGATATATCCGTTCAGAAGCCGCAAGTCCACCGAACCGTTTAACTTCATCGAAATGGTTCTCCGACCAGTAAATTGAATCGAACCGGTCAGCTCCGCGTTTGTGTCGGAGCCCTTCAGCACAGCCTTGTCGATTTTCAGGTTGTCTCGTGAAGATGTCAGATGGATGGGGCCCGAATTTTCCAACTGGACTCCGCCGTACGTTAGGGTCAGCTGCGTAAAATTCCCTTCCACCGTCACTGCCTCCGGGTGCTGCAGCTCTCCTTTCACGCTGATGTCGCCATCCGCCGTGCCGTGGCCGCTGAATTTTTCCAGATGCAACGCGGATTCCAGATAGGGGTCGAGATTCATGTGCTTAATCGAGACTTTGCCATCGACTGGGTACGGCGCCAGCAGCCCCAGAGTCACCTGCCCGCCGATCGCCCCTTCACTCATGGCCGAAGTTAGTTTGACCTGCGCGGTGCGTCCGTCAGCCTCCAGGCCGGCTTCAAAACTCCCGATCACCTCGGAGCCCACCTGAAGATCCACCACACGGAAGCTCCCGCTCGCCTGAGGTTGGCGTACCGGTCCGCTGGATTTCAATCGGAACGAAATTTGCCCGGCCAACGGAAGATTATTCGCCTTCACGCGACGGAAATTCGCCAGCGGCAGCGAGGCGCCCACTAAGTCGGTCGTCAACGACCCGTCCGCCATGCGATAGGCGACATTGCCCGTCACAATTCCGGCGCCCCCGGTCTTTTCGGTTCCGGGCGCAAAAAACCGCAGTTCTGCGTTGTTCAACCGCACTTCGTCCGGTGTGACGGTAAGCTGCCCGCGCAATCGGTTGAACGGGACTGTATACGCCTCCGCATCCGCCACATCCAGTAGGCCCGTCAGCATGGGCGCGGCCCGTGTTCCCCTTCCGTGAAATTGCCCGGTGATCTTTCCCTGTACTGGATAATTCTCGTCAGCTAGTTGCATCAGCGCGTTGATCGGCACGTTCTCCAGATTCAGTTCGGCCGACCATTCGTTTTCCGGCCGGAACTCCCAATCGGTTAATTGCAATTGCCCATCGATATCAGACTGCATCTCTCCCCGCACCGCAT
>Ga0335085_10010728_pt1 | contig 13669 bp, 16 predicted proteins | sample Lox_Sample_45_FD_206712 | JGI IMG/M metagenome (GOLD analysis project Ga0335085, IMG submission 206712) | Soil microbial communities from Loxahatchee National Wildlife Refuge, Florida, United States - Lox_Sample_4.5 | ecosystem: Environmental > Terrestrial > Soil > Wetlands | place: USA...
ACTGCCGGCCGCAGGCGCAGGTGCGGTGGTCCGGCGATCTGGCGGCCGAGCGGGCGGCCTTTGGCCCTGGGCGGGTCGCGCACGCGCCGATGCACGATCACGGCCTGCGGCAGCGGCCGGCGGTGTGGGCGGCGGCGGCTTGCTTCGCCGCGCGGGTGCTGGCTGAACAGCCGCAGGCGGGAGTGCTCATCCACTGCAGCGCGGGCAGGCGCCGCTCGGTCATGCTCGCCTACGCCGTGCTGCGGCTGCGCGGGCACGACCGCACCCGGGCGGCGGCGCTGGTGCTGACCTACCGGGCCGGGGCACAACTGGTCCCGGCCTATGTGCGCAGCGTCGAACGGTGGCTCGCCGCAGCGTCCCAGTGACTTCAGGGACCGTGATGTCCCAGGCAGGCCTCCAAACCGATCGGGCCTGCGACCCGAATCGGCGCGCGTAGCCGCCCGATATGCACGGCTGGCGCAGCCGTTGAACAGGGCCGCCGCTGTGCTCATAACAGGGCATATTTGAGTCCTGCCAGGCGTGATGATCTTCAATGACTGGCAAGGGGAGGTGGCCGGATTAGGCCGGGAGGATGTCAGGCGTGAGGTCGCCAGGTGGGGGTGTCCACTGGTTCGGCAAGGCTGGTGATTGGATGCCTGAGCGGATGTCTCGGACCTCTGCTCCGGTCGTTGTGGGGAACCACACGAACGGGATGCCTCGCTGTTGTGCGTAGCGGATCTGTTTGCCGTACTTCGCCGCTGAGGGCGAGACCTCGGTAGGGATTCCCCGTGCGCGCAGCGTGGCGGCGGTGGCAGCGCTGTCTGGGCGGCTGGCCTCGCTGGGCACGGCGACGAGGACGCAGGTGGGGACGCTGCGCGAGGCGGTCAGCTTGCCGCGGCCCAGCAGTGGCCCGAGGATGCGGCTGATGCCGATGCTCATTCCCACCCCCGGGTAGGCGTCGGGGCCGGCGCCGATGAGGTTGTCATACCGCCCGCCGGAGCACACCGAGCCGAGCGACTCGTAGCCGCGCAGCACGGTTTCGTACACCGTCCCGGTGTAGTAGTCCAGGCCTCTGGCGACCGACAGGTCCGCCGTCAGCAATCCGGGCTGAAGCGCCGCGCCTGCCTCGATCACCGCAGCTAGGTCGCCCAGGCCCTCCTCGAGCAGGGGGTCGGTGACGCCAAGCTGGCCGATGCGCTCGGCGAAGCTGGCATCGGCGGCGCGGATCGAGGCGAGGTCGAGGCACTTGCGGGCCTGTGCCGGGGTCAGCCCTGCGCCGGTCAGCAGTTCCTGAACGGCTGCCGGTCCGATTTTTTCCAGCTTGTCGATCGCTCGCAGCAGCGGCGTGCTGTCCGGTGCGCCCAGCCCGCGGAAGAACCCTTCCAGGATCTTCCGCGAATTCACCCGGATCATGATGGGAGGGAGCGGGAGTCGGCGCAGGGCGTCCGCGACGACTACGGGCACCTCGGCTTCGGCGCCGGGGGGCAGCACCTGGCGTCCGACGATATCGATGTCGGCCTGGGTGAACTCGCGGTACCGGCCCTCTTGCGGCCGCTCGCCCCGCCAGGCCGGCTGGATCTGGTAGCGCCGGTAGGGGAACAGCAACCGTCCCGCGTTCTCTGACACGTAGCGGGCCAGCGGCACGGTGAGGTCGAATCGCAGGCCGGCCCGAGCGGCGGGGTCGTCGTCACCGGCGTGCAGCCGGCGCAAAACATAGATCTCCTTGTCGGTCTCACCCTTGGACAGCAGGTTGCCGAGCGGCTCGACTGCACGGGTCTGCAGCGGCGCATACCCGTAAAGTTCGAAGACCGTCCGGACAGTTTCGAGCATCCTGCGTTCTACGATCTGGCCCTCGGGCAGCCACTCCGGATACCCGCGGGCTGATGTCACGACGAGCATCCTCCCTCGCCTCCTCCGTAGCGCTGGTAGGCCGGTGACGTCACCGAAGCCGACACGTTGACGGCAAAATGCGTAGCGCCAGGCTGGCAGCCGATGCCGACAACGTGACATTGTCCCCCGCGAAGCGAACCGCCGTCGTCCCAGCCGTAACCCGGCCACGCCATTGCTGGGCTGCCGAGGAACGCCCAGGCGGGCCGACCGCCGCGCGCGGCCCGGCCGCCGCTGCCGGGACCGATCAGCTGGCGACCTCACAGCACAACGAAACTGCCTGCGAGAGATCTCAGCAAGATCAACTGGCCGCCCGCCACAACCCAGGCCGTACCAGGCTGCACGCCGCGCAATCAGAATGCAGAATCGGCTGATCTGGGGCCGCAGCGTGGGGCTTGAACACCCGAAACAGCTCGCCCCGATTCGGCAACCAGCTCCAGGCCGCGAGCGGGGCGGCGACCGTCCGCGTGCACGGCGGGCAGACCCAGGTCACCGAGGGTCCCCCGGTCGGGGCTGGGGCCGAGGTCAACGGCTACTACATTTACGACGCGCCAGACCTCGACGCGGCGATCGCGTTCGCGGCGCGGATCCCCGTCGCCCGGATGGGCGGAACCGTCGAAGTCCGCGCGCTGATGGAGCGGTAGCGATGGCCGATTTCCCGCGGGCCGCCCACCGATGACAAGCCGACGGTGACGCTTGAGCCGCCGCCCGACCCAGATCGGGTCAGCAGCTTTCTCAACATCCGCGTCGCCGATATCAACGCGGTCTATGAGCAGTGGCGTGCCCGGGGAGCCGAGTTCCTGGCCCCGCCGGCAGACCGGGGTGTTGAGCTCCGCTGCTACATGCGCGACCCCGACGGCCACCTCATCGAAGTCGGCCAGACAACGATGATCCCGGCGCAGGGATCGCCCGGCTGAAGCCCCAAGCCCGCGCCGGTGCGGATAGCAGATGGCTGAGGTGCCAGTGCACCCTGGGCACCCTCGCCCGCCCGAACGTGACGACGCACGGCGCGGTCAGCGCCGGCTTACATACTGGACTGCCTGGTACATTCCGCGGCTATCATGGGCGCATGCCAGGTGAGCCGAAAACCTCGCGCGGACGCGCCAGCCGGGAGCGGATCGTGGCGCGGGCAGCGGAGCTGTTCGCCGAGCGCGGGATCGCGGCTACCAGCGTGGATGAGGTGCTGGCCGCCGCGGGGGCGGGCAAGGGCCAGTTCTATCACTATTTCCGCGGCCGGGATGAACTGGCGGCAGCGGCGGTCGGGCACCGCTGCGCGCAGGTGGTGGCCGGGCTTACCCAGGCCCTCGGCAGCGTGTCATCGCTGGCCGGCCTGGAGCAGGCACTGGCCGCGTTCATCGCCGCGTTTGAGCAGATGGGCATGCCGGGATGCCCGATCGGGACGCTGGCGGCCGAGGTCGCCGGCCGCAACGAGGACGCGCGGCGGCAGGCGGCCGCCGGGTTCGACGCCTGGGAGCGGCTGCTGGCCGAGGCGCTGGAACGGATGCGCCAGCGCGGGGAACTGCACGCGGACACCCAGCCCGCCAAGCTGGCCACGGGACTGCTGGCCAGCATCGAGGGCGGCATGGTGCTCAGCCAGACGCGCGAGGACATCGCGCCGCTGCGCATCGCGGTGGAGGCAGGGCTCGGGCAGGTGCGGGCGCACCTGACCTGACTCTGTCGCTGCCTGGCCGCGAACGCCAAGCTCACCCGCACTGAAAGGATCCGTGTTCAGAGCCCATAGAACACGGCAATCTGCGCGTTGGCTGGCGCGGTGGTGATCGCCGCCGGATGGTCCTTCGGGTTGCGGCCCAATCCAGACCCGCCACGATCGGCACAACCGCTCCTTGAACCCCTTCCAAGGCACGCCCTTATTCACTTCGCCTGGTCAGCCAGATCCGGTCGTCTCCGAAGCGTCCAGAGGAAGATCGTGGCGAACCAGATCGACCTGATCTGCGCGCTTCAGCTGATAAACGCCGCCGCGCCACTGGCCGCATAGCGGCTTTGGGTGCGTCAGGCGCAGCGGAAGGGTGGTGGCCCGCCCGGGGGGCCCGGTCATGGGCTGGTTAGCCATTGTGCGATGCGCTCGGCGATGACGATGGTGGGCAGGTTGGTGTTGGCGGCGGGGATGGCTGGCATCACCGACGCGTCGGCGACCCACAGCCCGCTGATCCCGTGGACGGCGCCCCGGGGGGTGACGACCGCGCCGTGGCTGGGGTCCGGTCCCATCGCGCAGGTTCCCACCGGGTGGTGGTAGGAGCCGGCGCGTGCCCGGATCGAGCGGGCCAGCCCGGCGGTGTCGTCGTCGCTGATGGCGGGGCCGGGGGCGAGTTCGGCGCCGGTGACGAAGCCGGCGAGCGGCGGTGTGCGGCTGAGCTGGCGAGCGTGCCGGGTGGCCTCGGTCATCCGCGCCATGTCCTCGGGGTGGCGCAGGTGAGCGATGTCGATGCGCGGTGGGTCGGCGGGGTCGGCCGAGCGCAGCCGCACCGATCCGCGCGAGCGGACCGACAGCAGCCCGGTGACCAGGCCGAATACCCCACCGGCCGGGATGGCGGGGTTGCCGAACGGCCCGGCGGCGAAGATGTGCAGGTCCGGTGGCCCGCCCGGGGCCGCCCGGCTGGAGCGCAGCGTGAGCATCTGCTGGAAGCGGGGCCCGGCGTAGCCACCTGGGGTGGGCAGGTCCACAGCGGCCAGCGGGTGGTCGATCAGGTTGTCCCCGACCCCGGGCAGGTCGGCGGCCACCTGGATGCCAACATCGCGCAGTGACGCGGCGGGGCCGATGCCCGAGCGCAGCAAGATGGCCGGGCTGGCGTAGGAGCCGGCCGCCACCACCACCGCGTCGCCCTCAATGGTCTCCCCATCGGCGAGCCGGATTCCCCGGACCGTGGTCCCGCGCAGTTCTACCCGGTCGACGACGGCGTGGGCCCGGATGGTCAGGTTCGGCCGGCCGCGCGCCGCCGCCAGGTGCGTCAGCGCGGTACTCATACGCACCCCGCCGCGCACGTTGCGGGGCCCAGGGCCGATGCCCACCGCGCCCGGCCGGTTGTGGTCGCCGGCCAGCGGGTGACCAGCGGCGGCAGCGGCCTCGGCGAACGCACGCTGCAGCGGTGACAGCTCACCGGCCGCGGGCCGGCGGATCGGCACCGGCCCGCCCCGGCCATGCCAGCCGCCACCGAAATCGGCGTCAGACTCCACGGCGCGAAAGACCGGCAGCAGATCAGCGAACGACCAGCCCGGATTGCCCATCGCGGCCCAGCCGTCATAGTCGGCCGGCCACCCCCGCAGCGCGAAACAGGCATTGGTCGCCGAGCAGCCGCCGACCAGCCGGCCCCGCGGCAGCGGAACCGAACGCCCGCACTCGTCCGGCTCCGACACAAAACCCCAGTCATGACTGAGGGCCGGCACCGATTCATCTGCGATATCGGCCGGAAGATCGGCCACCGCCGGATAGTCCGGCCCCGCCTCGGCCAGCAGCACACCACGGCGCTCATCCGCGCTCAGCCGCGCCGCGAGCACACAGCCAGCCGACCCCCCGCCCACCACAATGACGTCAAATCCCATGCCAGCCCCCGCACCCAATCGCGGTCCCAGCCCACCACCACGCGCTCATAGCAGTATGCGGGCGATCTGCGACCACCACATAACGGCGGCGATGTGCGCCCTGCTGCGCGGTGGGCGCCGGCGAGGAAGTCCTCAAGCATGCCCGCATCAGACATCGGTAGCCTCCGATCGTGATCCCGGGCCCACGCCCGGCTCGAACACCGTCAGGGCGAAACGCGCCAGCTGCGCCGGGTCGGGGTTCCCGTACCCGTGGGTCAGGTCACCGGCGAACGAAACCGAGTCTCCCGTGGCCAGTACCTCGGCGTGCTGGCCCACCCTGACCTCAACCTGGCCGTCCAGGACCAGGAGCAGCTCGCGGGTTCCCGCCGCGTGCGCCGGGCTGGAGTGGCTCTCGGCCGGCCCGAGCGTCCAGTCCCACAGCTCGGTGACGCCCGGCGGCTCGGTGCCGGCCACGAGCACGGCCTGCCCGCCGAGCTTGCCCCGCCACAGCACCGGGGCGGCGCCGGCCCGGGTGACCCGCAGCCCAGGCGAGTGGTCCATTTCGACGAGTGCGGGCAGCCCGATGCCGAGCGCGTCACTGATCAGGAGCAGCGTCGCGATGCTCGGGTTAGCCGAGCCCTGCTCGATGCTGACCAGCATCCTGCGGCTGACGCCCGAGCGCTCGGCCAGCTGGTCCAGGGTCCAGCCCCGGCCGGCCCGTCCCTGCCGCACCCGGTCGCCGATGGCCCGGGCGACGCTGTCCGCCCCAGCCCGGACCTCCAAATCTGCCTGCCTCATGTAAGGCATTATACTGCACTACCGAGAGGAAGGAAAACCTCATGACACCTGATCAGCTGGCAACACCTGGCCTGCACCCGGAAACAGCGGTAATCTGCGCCGGCCGCCCACGCCACGCGGCCGGCGAGCCGCTCAACGTTCCCATCGTGCTGGCATCTAACTTCCATGCCGGGGCCATGGCAGCGCCGGGCTCCGGGGAGGACGGCCGCGCCTATTCACGCACCGACGCCACGCCGGGCTGGGAGGCACTGGAGACGGCCGTGGGGCAGGTGGAGGGCGGTCATGCCGTGGCCTTTTCCTCCGGCATGGCCGCGGTCGCTGCCGTGCTCGACCTGCTGCCGGCCGGCGCCCGCGTCGTTGCCCCGGCGGACTGCTATTTCGGGGTCGGTGAGCTGCTGGCCGACGGCCAGCAGCAAGGGCGCTGGGCCGTTGACCGCGTTGACCTGACCGACACCGCGGGCGTCCAGGCCGCCGTGGCCGGCGCGGACCTGCTCTGGCTGGAGACCCCCTCCAACCCGCTGCTTGACATCGCCGACCTGCCCGCCCTGTGCGCCGCCGGCCACCACGCCGGGGCACTGGTCGGCGCCGACAACACCTTCGCCACGCCGCTGCTGCAACAGCCGCTGGCGCTCGGCGCGGACGTGGTCGTGCACAGCGCCACCAAATTCATCGGCGGCCACTCCGACCTGCTGTCCGGCATCACCATTACCCGCGAGCAGGCCCTGGCCGGGCGGCTGCGCCACCGGCGCGGCCTATCGGGCGCCACCCCCGGAGCCCTGGAGGCCTTCCTGGCACTGCGCGGCCTGCGCACCCTGGCCCTGCGGCTCGACCGCGGCCAGGCCAACGCCGCCGAACTCGCCCGCCGGCTGGACGAGCACCCGGCCGTCAGCCGGGTGCGCTACCCCGGGCTGCCCGGCGACCCCGGGCACCGCACCGCCGCCGCGCAGATGACCGGCTTCGGCGCCGTGCTGGCCTTCGAGGTCGCCGACGCCCCCACCGCCGACCGGCTCTGCGACGCCGTGCACATCATCGTGCCCGCCACCAGCCTGGGCGGCGTCGAAACCACCATCGAGCGGCGCAGCAAGCTCCCCGGCCAGGAACACGTGCCCCCCGGGCTCCTGCGCCTGAGCGCCGGCTGCGAACACATCGACGACCTCTGGCACGACCTGAACACCGCGCTCCAGCACGCGTCACCACCGGGCAACCCGGCCTAGAACCACCGGCCGGGAACCGGCAGGCGGCCAGGTCCCCCGGCGCCACCAGTCACAACGCGCCTATCGCCGAGGTCCGACACGCCTTGCATCCAGCAACCGGGATGCAGGACAACCTGATCTGCGAGTCCCACCCGCTGCTCGACCGAGCAGCCGACAGCATCCATAACGGCGGCGATGCGCGCCTTATCTGAATCCAGGGTCGGTTACGCATCGTGAGCAGAACCGGCCGGTGATCCGCAGGTATGATGCTCGGCGGCCAGGCGCTGGCGATGACTTTGGGCCCGGCGGATCGTCTTGACTGGCGCCGGGATGCGGCAACCGGTCCCGGCCGCTGTGAGACAACGTGTCAGGAGGTCATCGTGTCGCAGGTCCGGGTGCACAACTTCTCGGTGTCGCTGGATGGGTTCGGCACCGGCGCGGGGCAAAGCCTGGATGCCCCGTTTGGGCATGCGGGAACCCGGCTGCACGAGTGGTTTTTCCCGACCCGTACGTTCCGCGCCATGCAGGGCCAGCCCGGCGGCAGCACCGGCATCGACGACGCTTTCGCCAGCGCCTGGGCCCCGGGCATCGGCGCCGAGATCATGGGGCGGGGCAAGTTCGGCCCGCACCATGGCCCCTGGCCGGGCCAGCAGTGGAACGGATGGTGGGGAGACAACCCGCCGTTCCACACCCCGGTCTTTGTGCTGACCCACCATCGGCGGCCCGCCGTCCAGATGAACGGCGGTACCACGTTTGACTTCCTCGACGCCAGCCCCGCCCAGGCGCTTGCGCAGGCGCGCCAGGCCGCCGCGGGCGGGGATGTCCGCATCGGCGGCGGCCCGTCCACCATCCGCGAATTCCTGGCCGCCGGCCTGATCGACTACGCGCACATCGTCGTGGTGCCCATCGTGCTGGGCCGCGGGGAGCGGCTCTGGGACGGTCTGGAGGGGCTCGAAGAACGTTTCCAGATTGAGGCCGTGAACAGCCCCAGCGGCGTCACCCACCTCACCCTCAGCCGCCGGTAACAGCCGGCAGCAGGGCAGGGCAGGAGGCAGGGCGCCGGCCAGAGCCGGTCAGCACCTCATGATCGTTTGCGGAGGGCGATCTGGGCGGCGGCGTGAAACCGCCGGGCAGCGGCGATGCTGGCATGGCCGGCAAGCGCAAGCTGGCCAAACCAGCCAAGGCTTGCCTGCCCCCGCCGCGAGCCGAACAGCCGTCCGGGCGCGGTAACGACAGCCACTCTGGCGATCCAGGTCGCCGCCCAGATCGGCGGATATCGCGGGCCGCGGCCGTTGGGGCTGTAGCCGTCTGTGACGGGACACCGGTTCCTGCGATAGCTCCTGGCTAGGTCGTAGGGGTGGCGAGTCGCCGGGTGGCGGCGCGGATAACCGCTGCCGCAACCGTCATGGCTGCGATTAGGGCAAGGTCGAGAGTGCCAGCGCGGAGGGTGATGTTGCTGTCGTGTTGCGACGCGAGCACCCACGTCGTGCAGGCCAGGAGGCAGGTGGTGACGATCGTCGTGTGGGCGGCGCGGCCTACGCGTGCCCAGCGCGGGGCGAGGCCGGCTGGATCGATGCCGGCAAGGATTCGTCGGGCCGCCAGGATTAGCAGCAGGAAAGCAAGGGGGCTCGCCACCATCCAGGCGAGTTCCGTGTGCGGCCGGGCGAGCAGCCGGGTGGGGTGAATCCAGTACGTGCTGATGCTGTCACTCCAGGCCCAGGTGAGTTGAGCGATGTGGGCCACGAGTCCCTCTCCAGTTCGCGCCTGGAGGTGGCCTGGCCACATGCCTCGCACCGCTATCGGCCCGGCACCGAGCACACCGACGGCAACGAGAAGTAGCCCGGCGGGCACTCGAAGTTGCCTGCCGCGCCCCGCTCGGACGGCCGTGATGGCGCCGCGCAACACGACGAACCCGGCACCGACGGCCGCGGCAGCCACGAAGGCACCCGTCGCTGTCAGCACGGTGAAAGCCAGCCTGGCCGTATAGGTGTCAGGCGTGTGGTGAAGCGAAGCGTCCGCCAGCTGGGTCCAGATCGACGTTGCGCCAAGAACGATGATGAGCAATGCGGCGAGGATCGTGGTGGTTAGGCCGGTGCTGTTCTTGATGGGGCCGTCAGCGATGCCGCAGCACGACAGCCGCGCCCGTATCCCACTTCGGATGACGTCGAGATCACGGGACCGATCGTGGGGACGATCAGCGAGGTCGTCGGCGAGCAGACAGACGAACTCCTCGCCGTAACGTTCGCGCCACGCTGATGGGTAACAGCGCAGAAACCGGCGGGCCCGCGCCTCCGCATTCCTCATGCCGTCTGCCAGCTCGTGCGCAGCCGGCGCAGCCCGATCGTGGCGACACGGCGCTGCTGGTCGAGGTGGCGCTGCAGCGCCGCGGCGCCGACCGCCGTCAGCTGATAAGGCTTGCGCCGATCCGAGGCAGGCAGCGCCTCAATCAAACCGCCGGCTTCCAACCGGGACAGAACTTCGTAGAGTGTGCCGGGAGCCAGGTGCACTCCAGCAAAGCTTTCGATGTCCTTGGTCAGCGCGTAGCCGTGCTTGGCTCCGTCCGCCAAGCTGGCCAGCACGAGGGTGGCCGGGCCGGCGTAACGGCCGAAACCGGTCACCGCATCGCCGGCGGAATCGCTGTCCGCCGTCTTCGGTGGAGATGGGTCGGAAGCACGGTTCGCCACGGGCTCACCCTACTCCGGGAAGCGGTGTATCGGCTGCCGGTGGAGCGGGCAGCAGCGAGGGCAGTCGCTGGGACAGCCACCAGCGCGGGAACGGATCGCGCAATCTCCACAAGCCCGCATCGAGGAGGAAGTGACCGACGACGATGCCGACGTAGGCGCCGAAGACGGCGCCGGTGAGGCCGGGGCCGGTATGAAGATGCGAGGCTGCCGCCAACGCCCCAGCCAGGGCGAGCACGCCTGCGAGCAGCAGCACACCGTGGGCGCCGCCCAGCCGGCCCGCGGCGGCCAGACGGCCCGTGGTGGTGGTTGGCCCGACCACAACCAAGCCGACGAGGAGCAGGTACTGCAGCCCGTGCGCGAGCGTAAGCCCGCCCAGCGCTAGATACGGCGACTGGGTGAGCGTGAGCGGCGCCGGGAAGCCCACCGCCAGCAGCAGCACCGCAGCCGACTCAAGGCCTCCAGCGCTTGACCTGAGTCGGCGGTGCAGGCAGGCGACCAGCGCCATGCCGAACGCGATCGCCAGCAGTCCTCGGCTGGCCGTGAACATCGCCCCGGCCAGTTCCGCTGGCGGTCGCGGCGGAACCAGCTGCAGCACAACTGGATGAGCCACCAGCGCCATCACTCCGGCCATCCCAGCGCAGCGGATACCGGTGCGCTCGAGCCGGCCCAGCCGCGGCGCGCCAGTGGCCGACGCGGCCAATGCGGCCAGTCCCAGGTTCTGCTTCTGGTAGTGCCAGAACTGCCAGCCGAAGAACACCAGCAGCAGCCGAGCACTCACCTCCCGCGGCAGCGTGGCGCCGGCGGCGATGCTCACCACCAGGCATCCCAGCGGGAAGGCGATGAACCGTCGTGGCCGCTGACGCGCGTATCCCCGGACCTCGGGAAAGGCGAACAACGTCGCAGTGGCCGCGACATGCACCGATGAACCGACGAACAGCAACCACGCCAGACCAGCGCTCGGCAGGAGCCGGTCCCGCGGTGCCCACGCATCGACGGCAAGGACCGAGGACACGGTGACGGCAACAACCAGCCACGGGAACGCTCGCCCCAACCCATGCCACACCGGCGCAGGGCCTGCCCGGTCGACGTCCGCCTCGTGGGCCACCGTCTCAGCCGCCACCGCAACCGCCGGCAGCGCCCGCCGACGGGGCGACGAACGCGACAAGCAGGGCCACCACCAGAACCAACACACCCAGAGCGACCAGGCTCATCAGCACCCTGCGTGTGCGGCGGGGCTGCGGCGCCCACGGCCCGGGCGGAACCGGGTCGGTCACCTGCGCGTGACCGAGTGCGAGATCAACTGTTGGAGTCATGCCAGGACACTATACCGTAAGCCGGTATACCGTCTAGCGGTACACCGCTGCCCGAGCTATTGCACCACAGGCGCTGAAAGGACTGGGAAGCCGAGGGAATACGCCGGCCCCCAGGCTAGTTACCGATATATCGATGACATATCGTCATCACGGTTTACCCATCTAGAACAGGAGTACGTCCATGAACGAGTTCTCTCCCAAGACCAGCGGGCGAGGAATCCGTCCGCGCACCCGCCAGATGCGGCACCTGCACTCCCACCGCCACCACCGTTTCGGAGGCTGCGGTTCCGGAGTCGCGCAGGGCACCCGGCGCCGGGACCGCGGCGAGCGGATCCACGCCGTGCATGAGCTGCACCGGGCACTGGCAAACGTCACCCGCACCGGGGACGAGCAGCTGCGAGGCGAAGCCGCGCAGATCGTCGCCGAGGCGACGTCACGGCTGAACGGGCTGCTGGTCGCTGACCGGTGACATTTGCCGCTGACCGGCACGTCCCGGGCACCAGAGCAGGGGTGGTGCACCGCTGATCAGACGCGGTGCACCACCCTGGGCTCAGCGTGGGCGAGGGCCGCCCGGTGCATGCCGGGCCGCACCTGCTAGGGCGAGCCGATCGAACCGGCCACTGTCACGCGGCGGTATATCCCAGCTGCCTTCCTCGCCACCGGGGCGGCCCGGCCCGCTCAGCCGTCTCCCCCGCCGCCCCCGCCGCCGCCTGGCCCTTTGTTGCCCCCTCCGCCGTCACCGCCGCCGCCATTGTCATCTCCCGTCGCCGATGGGGCCGGGGCGGGGGCAGCGGCGCTGGTCACGGTGGTCGCGGCGGCCGGCACCCCGGTGGCGCAGGACACCGCCATGGTCACCGTGCCCGCGGTGGCGGTGAACACGACCCGCGCCGTCGTGGCCGGCCCGCGGGCCACGCTGCTCGCCGTGAAGCCCTGCTGCGGGCTCCACGACAGCAAGAAGGCGCCCGCCGAGGCGCACTGGGCCACCACCGTGCCGCCGGAGGAACTCAGGACGGTGCCGCTGGTGCTGGCCGTCCCGCCCGTGCCGCCGGTGCCGCCGGTGCTGGCGCCGCTCGTTGCGCCGTTTCCGCCCGTGCTGCGCTGGGATCGCGGCGTGGGCGAGGAGGAAGGCGCCGCCGCCTGGCTGGCCTGTGCCTGTGCCGCGGCCGCCACGCTGGACTGCTGGCTGGCGGGCGAGGCGGAGATGCCCTCGCCGAGCTCCGATACCACATACAGGCCGCCCGCGGTCGCCGCGGCCGCCCCAGCACCCACGCGCCGGTGCCAATGACAATGCGGGTACGCATGCCGCCACAGTCGCGGATCCGATGTTAAGCGCGAGTAAAGGCCGCCTCAAGCAAACCTGGGGGGCGCCGGGCCGGGGATCTCCGGATGGCCTGGATATTCCTGACCGCGGCAGATCAGGACGGGTCCATGTACGGCGGCGATGGATGCTTATGCAAGCCGGCCAAACCTGTTCGGGGCCGCCACCGCGGCCATGTAGCCGTCGGCTCCGACGTCGGGCCCGCCGGAGACATGAGTGACGAAGGAGGGGTCAAGCAGCCCGGCGAGAAGATCGTGGTCACGGCCGGTAAGAACCCCGTCGTAGTAGCGGCGTACCAGCGCCTTGTTGTCCGCCAGTTCCGCGGCCCTCCCTGCCGGGACGATCTTGTCCGCCCGGCTAGGCCCGTACGGCCGGTGAGAACGGACCTTTGGCTCTGCCATACCCGGTGGCGGGAGGGGTAGACAGGCAAGAAGGGCGCTGCGTGCTGACTGCTACCTGGCCTGACCGCATTAGTTCCACCGTCGTCCGGCCGCGAGGATGAGCGGCGCCGGTGACACCGGGAAGGGAGGCCGATGAAAACGCTGGAGCAGCTGCTGCGCGGCCACAAGTTCTTCCAGGACCTTAAACCTGATTACGTGGCCTTGCTGGTGGGCTGCGCTACCAATGCCCGGTTCACCGAGCGGTCCTTCCTGCTGCGGGAGGGCGAGCCCGCGGACCGGTTCTTCTTGATCCGGGAAGGCATGGCCGCGGTGGAGATCGCGGCACCCGGCCGCGATCCGATCGTGGTGCAGACCCTGATCGACGGCGACGTGGCCGGATTTTCCTGGCTGTTTGGGCCGCGAACCTACGAGTTCGACGTGCGGGCGCTGACCACGGTGCGGGCGTTTCAGCTAGATGGGGTCTGCTTGCGGGACAAGTGCGACCAGGACCCCCGCTTCGGCTACGAGCTGATGCAGCGCTTCGCCCAGATCGCGGTGCAGCGGCTGCAGGCCACCCGGC